>Ga0207416_1005212_pt1 | contig 10511 bp, 14 predicted proteins | sample PaiPotPPM11metaG_FD_184107 | JGI IMG/M metagenome (GOLD analysis project Ga0207416, IMG submission 184107) | Iron sulfur acid spring bacterial and archeal communities from Banff, Canada, to study Microbial Dark Matter (Phase II) - Paint Pots PPM... ...
CGCTTGCTCCGCCGCTTCCAGGCCACGCCTTGACGGCCGCGAGCACGACGGCACCCTGGTGCGGCACGGGAGCGCAAGATCACCATCAAGCCCGCTGCCCATCAATTGGAATGCTCGCAAGCACATCAAAATACGTGATCCTGCTTACAGGCACACGCTATGCTCGGACGACCGATGGAGGGCCTCAGCCACCTTGCCGAGGCCGCGCAGATCATCGAGACGACCGAAGAGCGGCTTTGGAAACCCAAACTGCATCGAGTCCGGGGCGAGGTGTTAGATGCCACAGGCGATCGAGCCGCGGCGGAGCAGGCGTACCATCAGTCGATCGCGATCGCGACACAGCAGAGTTCAAGACTTGAAGAACTCCGCGCCTCCACCAACCTTGCCTGCCTCTGGCGCGATCAGGGCAAGCGGGATGAAGCTTGCGGCCTTCTTGCTCCAGTCTATGGCTGGTTCACCGAAGGCTTCGACACGCGCGATCTAAAAGAAGCCAGAGCGTTGCTCGACGAGTTATCGTCGTGAGCCATCGAACGGCCTGATTGACTTCCTGGATGTCCGAAGAATCCGATCCACGCCTGTATTATCCACATGTCGCTCGCAATCGCGAACCGATCCTTCGAGTGTTAAAGCGCGTGTTGCCACCTCGCGGACTGATTCTCGAATTAGCCAGCGGCAGCGGCGAGCACGTCACCTACTTTGCACAAATGCTGCCAACTCTGTTGTGGCAGCCTACAGACCCCGATCCGCGCGCACTTGCGAGTATCGCCGCGCATCGAACGGCGGCTGATACCCCGAACTTGCTTTCCCCACTGTGGCTTGATGCGATGTCAGAGCAGTGGCCGGTTCAACGCGCCGATGCGCTGGTGTCCATCAACCTGATCCACATAACGCCTTGGGCGGCTTGCAAAGGCCTAATGACTGGCGCAGAGCGCACCCTCCGATCGAGTGGCGTTCTCTACCTCTATGGTCCTTACCAGATAAACGGTCGTCACACCGCCCAGAGCAACGAAGAGTTCGACGCTTGGCTGCGAACGCAGAACGCTCAGTGGGGCGTACGGGACCTCGCCGAGGTCACGGATTTGGCGCACCGTCACGGTTTTTCCCTGTCGGAGACCATACCAATGCCCGCCAATAATCTGAGCGTCGTTTTTGAGCGCAGCCCCTAACCGATGGCGCAAGCCCCCTTGGCAAGCGCAAGCCCGTTCCGCGCGACCGATGCGGCCAATGTTGCCAGATCATTCCGAAGGCCGCCCCAAGGTTGATGACCGTTCGAAGAAGGAGCATTATACGAACAGTCACTACCCCGGAAGAGCGGAAACCTATGGCCAAAACGCGCCTCAAGCTGGTCACACCAGCCACCGTTTTACGAACAGTTGTGCCCAGGAGGCGGCCCAACGGCGACCTGCGGACCCGCGAGCATCTGACCGAGGCTGAGGTCGACCGGCTCATCATGGCCACGAAGGACAATCGCTATGGCCATCGGGACGCCACCATGATCCTCGTGGCCTACAGGCACGGCCTGCGGGTGTCGGAGCTAGTGGACCTCCGCTGGGAGCAGGTGGACTTCCGAACGGCCACCCTGCACGTCCGTAGGGTCAAGCAGGGCACTCCTAGCACGCACCCGATCGTCGGCGACGAGTTACGCGCCCTGCGGCGGCTCCAGCGTGAACAGGAGCCTAGATCACCTTTCGTCTTCACGTCAGAGCGCGGCGCGCCGTTCACGACGGCAGGCTTCGCTCGCATGCTGGAGCGGGCTGGCACAGTGGCCAAGCTACCGTTCAAGGCGCACCCGCACATGCTCCGTCACGCCTGCGGCTATGCGCTCGCCAATAAGGGGCACGATACCCGAGCGCTTCAGGCTTACCTTGGCCACCGCAACATTCAGCACACAGTGCGGTACACCGAATTGTCGCCGACCCGGTTCAAGAATTTCTGGCGCGAATGAGCTCCCCCTTAGAGGGGCCTCCAGCGCTTCAGGGGTGGCCGTGGGCGCGTTATTAGGATGGGGATGGCATTCTGCTCGGGGGTGCAAGGACGAGATTTTGCTCGAATTTTTTCCTGGAAACAAGCATGAGCGCACGGTCGCAGTAGTCGGCGCGGTGGCTAAAGCAAGAACTGTCAAGCCAACCCATGGCTTTGCGTTAGGCAACGTCGCGGAAGTGAAAGATGCGTGCGCGTCCTTTGGATTGAAGATCAGAGTCATTCACGAGCCCAATAAGAACAATCCCAATCCGGCGTACGCGGCGATTCGCAATTATAGAAGCGACGAGATTCAGTTGCTGCAACTCCTCGCTAGCGAAGTATGGTCGGAGGTCATTGAAGCAAGAAATTATCTTGCACCCGAACAAGCGCCGTAAAAGATGATCGGGCCGCCTACGACCTCCGCGTGCCGCTCCCCGCCGCCCTGGGCGATCAACGAGCGCCCCGAGTGCTACATCGTCGGTGACGCCACCGGCCAAGCCCTCGGTTGTTTCTACTACGATGACGAGCCGAGCTGCCGCTCGGTCAACAGGCGCGGTCGAATCAAGATGCTCACGAATACGAATTGGTCCCGCTCTGCCTAACCTTGGAACATGCAGCGGCCGGCAGCCTCTTCAAGGCGGGCCAAAGTGTGCGTATTCTCAATGACTTACTGGCAGGCTTCCTGTCAGATCAAACGCATTGACAATCCGAGTCGGATTTTGGGTTCAAGGTAGGTTGTTCGGGCGCGCGGTTGACATCACGTTACCAGCGTCTGAGATCGGTGCGGTGTAGGGTTGCCCCTCGGGGACGTACCCTAAAACGCATCGGCGGCGAGCGCGGTTAAAGACAAAACCGCACGTTGCTCGCCACGGAACGAGCAAACATTCGCTCGTGCTGCCGCTTGGTTAGCTTCTGTCCTGTGTGTTCGCCATCTGCAACGCATGGCGGGCTAAGCCGGGTTGGCCGCTGCCAGGGCGATAGCGCATTTGGGGCCGGCCGGATTCAGCCCTCTACGGCGCCGAGGCAGGCCGCCTGATCGCTCACAGGACGCCCCGCAGCGACCTAGCGGTGGACGCTGGTGCGTTTTCCCCTGACCAGCACAAATCCTCCCCGCCCTCCCTGGGTGATCAACGAGCACGAGGAGTCCTCCATCGTGCGCGACGCGACTGGCCAAGCCCTAGGCTATTTCTACTACGATGACGAGCCGAGCTGCCGCTCGGACAACAGGGTGCGGTCGAATCAAAACGCCCACGAATGCGAATTGGTCCCGCTCTGCCTAACCTCGGAACATGCGCGGCGCCTGTGGGGCAGCGCAAACAAATTGGCTTCATTGTAACCGGCAGACCGACCTCCACCGGAGCCGGAAGCCACCGTGGAGCACGCAACGAATCATTGGGTTCTGATTCGTCCCCGCAATCCCCCGATATCTGCGTAAACCGTGCCATCAAAATCAATCCGCCCACGAATCAAGATTCTTCATCATCATGGGGTCACGCAAAGCACTGAGGCCCCCGCGTGGCTGCGGGAGCCTCAGCAATTTCGAGATTAACAGGCTGCCTGTTCGCGCAGGCAGAGCAACTGAAAGTGAACCAAAGTGCAAACACGTCGACACCACCGTGTGTGGCTACGCAAGTACGTCGGCATTCGTCTACCTACGGCGGAAAGCTGGCTCGCTCTCGCGCAAAACCGCAAGGGCGGCGCGGGCGTGATTATGACAATCCTCAGCATTACGAAGACCCGGGAACATTCCACACCCTGCTGCGCCGCCAATTAGCGCGCCGCCTTCGCGACGGGAGGGGCGCATGAACTACGTCCAGCGGATTGACTTTGATGGAGTTAAAGCGGTGGCGGGTCAGCCGCCGGCGCGATCTGATGGTTGGTCGGATTGGCACGATGATGTGACCTACTGTGCCGAGAATATTGACCTTCGTAGCGAGCGTGAGCGCGACTTTCTGCGCTGATGGCGCGTTGGCGCGGCCAGCCGACGCAAAAACAGCTCGATCGGTTAGCGGCGATCGAGGACAGATTGCGGGGTGCGGCATGAGCGCCACTATTCACTCCATTGACTCAGATGCCTGGGTCGATCGCGCGCGCCGCGTACCGATCGCAACTGAGATCGAAAGTCGCGGCATTAAGCTTAAAGGCGACGGCACCGAACGTGTCGGCCCATGCCCAAAATGCGGCGGCGAGGATCGCTTCAGCATCAATACGAAAAAGAATGTCTTCAACTGTCGAGGCTGCGAAGTCGGCGGTGACGTAATCGATTTAGTGAAGCATCTTGACGACTGTGACTTCCTTGCCGCCTGCACGCGACTGGCCAACGAACCGCCACCGCAGCGACCAAACGGCAAAGATCACAGCGCCGAACCGCGCAAGGTCCTTACGGCCACATACCAATACGACGATGAAAGCGGCGCTCTCGCATTTATGGTCGATCGTTTCGCCTGATGGCTCCTTCGTTCTCACAGCGGAGGGCAAACGCCAGAAGAAGTTCCTCCAACGCCAGCCTGACCCTCAAGCGGCGAATAACTGGATATGGAGCGTCGAAGGCGCTCCCGTCGTGCCCTATCGCTTACCGGAACTGACCGAGGCCGTCGCTAACAAGCATACGATCCTCATCGTTGAAGGCGAGGCCAAGGTCGATCTGCTGCGGACTTGGAATATCCCGGCCACATGTAACGCCTGCGGTGCAGAGAAATGGTCCGCCGAACATTCACAGTACCTACGGGGTGCCGACGTAGTGATCCTGCCGGACAATGACGCTAAGGGAAGGAAGCAGAAGGACGTCGTCGCCACTGCGTTACAGGGCATTGCCGCAAGTGTTCGCGTACTCAATCTGCCTGACCTTCCGCCCAAGGGCGACATCGTCGATTGGGCCAAGACCGGCGGCACCGTGGCGCGACTGCGTGACCTAATTGCGAATGAAGCTAAGCCATGGATGCGCGAGGACCAACAAGAGAGCGCTGGCAGTACCAATAAGAAAGAAAACGGGCAACAAACAACGCTCGAAAGTGCTCGCGCGTCGACGTTCAAGATAACCTCGATCAAATGGGTCTGGCCCAATCGCATCGCGGTCGGCAAGCTCGCAATCGAAGCGGGACTGCCGGATGAAGGGAAGGGGCAACTACTTGCCTACATGGCAGCCCAGATCACCTGCGGCGGCGAATGGCCATGTGGTGAGGGCCACGCCCCGCAAGGCAATGTAATCCTGTTGTCCGCCGAGGACGATCCTAGCGACACTATCGTACCGCGCCTTCTTGCCGCCGGCGCTGATCTAGATCGCGTTGAGATCGTGAAGATGGTTCGCGATAGCGGTGACCGCCGCATGTTTAGCTTGGTTACTGACCTTGAATTGTTACGCCGGAAAATAACTGAGGTTGGCGACATCAGAATGATTCAGATCGATCCGCTTTCGGCATACCTCGGCCACGGCAAGATGGACAGTTTCCGCACCACTGACGTGCGCGCCGTCCTTGGACCTGTCTGTGAACTTGCAGCCGAACTCAAGGTGGCCATCGTAGGCGTCATGCATTTCAACAAGAAGATCGATATGACCAACGCGCTGCTGCGCATCTCAGACAGCCTCGCCTTCGGTGCCGCCGCGCGTCACGTCTACGCGGTGATCAATGACGCCGAGAACAAACGCAAATTATTTGTGAGGGCCAAGAACAATCTCGCGGCAGACGGCAAGGATAAAACTCTCGCCTACCGTTTTGGCGCACGCCCAGTCTGTGACGACCCAGAAACCGGCGAACCGATCTGGGCACCATACATCCTCTGGGAACCGCAATACGTCGATGTGACTGCTATCGAGGCGATGCAGGCAGCGACCCAATCGAAGTCCCCTACTGCGCGCGACGACGCCAAGAAATTCCTTCTCGATGCCCTCGCAAATGACCCCGTTCCGAGCAACGAAATCGAGGAGGAAGCAAAGGCGAATGGCATTTCCAGGGCAACCCTCTTCCGAGCCAAGCATGACCTTAAGATCGCCGCCAAGAAGGCCGGCGTAAGTGGCGGTTGGACATGGCTGCCACCGGAGCAGCCAACACGCCGGGATGACGCAGCATGAAAGCGCCCCGCAAAACGTGCCGACGGCAAGGAGATGGCCGAAGAGTACCAGGGAGTGTGTTTGATACTCTTGATACTCTTCGGGGAGTACCTCTATGTCAAGGTTCTGATCTATCTATATTATTCCAAGGGTGCCAAGAGTATCAACCTCCTCTCCCTAAGAGAGTGACACTCTTTGTTGATACTCTTCGGGACGCCGTCGGCAACAAGGTGCTTGGCCCGCCCGACCTCGACAATATGGGGCCGGTGACATGAGCGGCCGCCGGTCCCGGGATAAAGGTGCCCGCACTGAGCGCGCCGTTGTGCGCCTGCTGCAAGGCCAAGGCGTGCCGGCGAAGAAAATTAGCCGTGCTTGGTGCGTCGACGCAGATTTATATGTGCCGATACTCGGCGTTGATCGCGGGGTCGAGGTCAAATGCCGCTTCGCCGGCTTCAGTCAACTCTAAGACTGGCTCAAGCAACGTGACGCACTGATCGTCAAGGCTGATCGGCAGGAGCCGTTGGTTGTCCTGCGCATGTCGCTGGTGACAGAGATTGCCAAGGGGACGGCATGAGCAATCGTCCCGCCAGGATCACGCAGGCTGAAATTGAACGCGCGATCCGCGCTGCGAGGAAGGCTGGCCTCACTGAGGTCGAAGTGAGAATCGGCGATGATACGTCTATCCGCATTCCACTAGCGCCAGAGCAGGCTATTGCGGAATCCGAGGAGATCATCCTCTAATGGACGGCATGCCTCACCCGCGCCCGCCGCACCTGCACCGGGAGAAAACCCGTCACGGCAAGGTCGTCTGGTATGCGAGAGCAGGCGGTAGCAGTCGCGGCCCGCGTGTTATGCTGCGCGCCGCTTTCGGCACAGCGGAGTTCTGGGCTGAATATCAGGCGGCGTTAGCGAGCGCACCCCCCACACAGGCAGCACCTCATCAGGCCACTCTCGCGTGGCTGATAGAACGGTATCGAGAGACAACCGCCTGGACCTATCTTTCACCGGCAACCCGCAGGCAACGGGAAAACATCTTCGCGCACGTTCTGGAAACGGCTGGCCAGCAACCATTCGCCAGGATCACAACGGCCGTCATTATGGCCGGTCGTGATCGCCGTGCGAACACGCCATTCCAGGCGCGGCACTTCCTCGACACCATGCGCGGCCTTTTCCGTTGGGCGGTCAAGGCGCGGCTGGTCAAGGTTGATCCGACCGTTGGAATCGATAACCCGCCGAGGCCGACGACCGAAGGGTTCGCGCCTTGGACAGAGGAAGACATTGCCACCTATGAGGCGCGCTGGCCTATCGGTACTCGGCAACGTGTATGGCTCGATGTCCTGGTCTATACCGGCTTACGTCGAGGGGATGCAGTGCGTTTCGGTCGCCAGCATGTGCGCAAGGGGATCGCGACCATGACGACGGAAAAGACCGCGACCGAAGTCACCCTGCCGATCCTGCCCGTTCTGTCGAAGACACTTGAAGCGGGACCCTGCGGCGATCTGACGTTCATCGCTGGCGAGAATGGTCATCCGCTGACGAAAGAGTCGTTCGGTAATCTATTCCGCAAGGCGTGCCGTGCAGCGGGCTTGCGCGGACGTTCGGCACATGGATTGCGTAAGGCCGCGGCAACACGCGCAGCCAACGAAGGCGCGACCGTAGCGGAGCTAGAGGCGATCTTCGGCTGGCAGGGCGGGACTATGGCGGCGCTCTACACCCGCGCGGCGGATCGACGTCGGCTGGCACAAGGCGCGATGCACAAGCTTGCGAACGGCCGGTGAACAAACACTACCCGCACCTAGCTGGCAAACTACCCGCACCTTGCAAAAAGCGAGATGAAATCAGAGACTTAATTTTTGCGTGGTGGGCCCGGGAGGACTCGAACCTCCAACCAAGCGGTTATGAGCGCCCTACCCTGTCCGGAAAGATCAGTAAAAATCGGCATTTCTGCCGCCGTTCGTGTGCGTTCGTTCACGTTTGGTTGCGGCGTTTCATTGGTCATCTATTGGTTGGGTGCGGACTGGCTAATTTGCGGCCTCCTATCGCAGCTTCAGTGTGATCCTCCAAGCTCTTCACGGGCCTAGACATGTTGCAAAGGCCACCAACTTTTAGTGCAGCGGGCCTTCTGACAGGTGTACTTGGATGTCGAAAGCGAGCAATCGATCGAACAAGTCCGCCTTGCGATATAAATGGTGCTCGCCGAATCGGTTGCTCGGAATCTTTTCGCTGCGGTGATCGAGTAGTCCAAACCAGAGCAGCAGCGGTCGGAGGATCTTGGCCACCATCACGTGAGTGGTTCGGTCCCAACTGCCAGAAAACATCTCTGGCTTCGGAATGGTGCAAAGCCGCGTCAGTTTCTCGCTGGACGCTGAAAATATCAGCCCCGGCTTACGACGAATCCCGCGCGCGGAAAATGCACCGTCACGTCTCCGACGAACGGGTCGTGTCGGCGGATCGCGATTTCATCGATCGATAACGCAACTAGTTCTCCCGAGACCGGGTCTCTTCCGGTATCGTCGGGTGCGACGCTGACCTGCTCGCCCAGCCGTCGCCCGTTGGGGTCCAGTGAATCGGTCGATTTTGGGGTAGCGGGTTCGGCCGCCTTGGCGATTGCGAGCGCCTCCCGCGCGTCGATCGCGGTGGGCGCGCCATGACCGATGGATGCCAGTCGGTCGGCCCAGGCGAGGATGCCGGGAAACTCGGCGAGGGCTTCTGGACGACCGCTTCTTACGAACCACACCATATGGTAGAGGCTGCAATCACCGGCCGAAGGTTGTGGACCGAAGAGGAACGGCGTACCGTCGGCGATTGTCTCGAGCCAGTGGAGCTGAGCGCGGAAAGCGTCCAACATCCTCGGTTCTGCCGCCTTCATGGCCTGTGGATTGAACTCGCGGCCCGAAAATTTGCTACGATCTTCGATGAAGGCTTGCGGCAAGGCCGAGCCAACCTTGGCAAATAACACGGCGACGGCGGTGCTGAACAAGCTTCGCTCGGCCCACCACCCCAATGCGTCGGCAAGGCCGCGGGTTTGCGACGGGTAGAGCGTCGGCTCGGGCGCGCGACGTTCGATCTCGCGAAGGATCAGCTGCGTGTCGCAATAGATATCGGCATCGATTTGCAGGACCGGCGTCTTCCGGTAGCCGCCGGTGAGGGGCATAAGATCGGGCTTGGGCAAGATCCTAGGAATCATCACGCTCTTCCAGGCCAGGCCCTTGATGCCAAAGGCAACGCGAACCTTCTCCGAAAAAGGTGAGGTGGGGTAGTGGTGCAGGATCATGTCGGACATTAAGGGTCTCTAACGCATACGCCCTACATAGCGTCGCCGGCAGCGGAATCCGAGTCGGTCGATCGCTTGCGCAAAGGTCCGACAGCTTGACGATGTTAGGGGCGATTCTCCGCGCCTCGTCGCGCGTGAGCAGATGGGCAGCCGATCGCCGGCCCGGTAGCTGCGAGAGATCGTGGACGAAACATTCATCATACCGTCCAAGACGGCCCCGACCTCGCGCGCCGTGATCGAGGACTACCTGAAGCGGTCGGACCTGGATATCATTCCGGCTCATGAAGTGGACAACATTACCCATGCGGTGTCCATGATCGCGTCGACCGGCGCCGTAGCGCTACTGCCCCTCTACCCAAACAATCTTCTTCCCTGGTCCGTGACCAGCCGTCCGATCCGAGGAGATGCCCCAACGATCGACTTGGTTGTCGGCTACAACAGGGCGAATAGATCGCCGGTCCTGAAGCTATTCCTATCGAGAGTTGATGATTTGAGCGCCAGTGCTACGTCAGCCGCTCATCGAGCCCGATGACGTGAAGTGGCGCCCCACCGGTCAAGGCACGGCGACAGTTCTCAACTGCGCGGCGCAATGCAACGTCGTGTGCGTCTCCGCCCTGTCCCGAGTTGTGCGGCGAGGCGATGACGTTCGGCAGGTCGAGAAACGGTTGATCGATGCGGAACTCGCCGTGGCGTACCGGTTCAATCCACCAAGCATCGATGCAGGCGGTGAAGCGCGGGTGCCTGACCAAGTGGTCATACAACGGCCTTTCCTGCACGATCTCCCCACGGGCCAGGTTGACGAGAATAGCATCCTCCTTCATTCGACCAAGCTCGGCGGCGCCGATTAGCCCGTAAGTGGCGCGGGTGAGCGGCGCACTGATCAGCAGAACGTCGGCCGCCTCAAGTAGGTCGTTCAACCACTCCGGCGTTCCGATCCAGTCCACCCGCTCATCGGTCCGGCCATGCCGGTTGATGGCGTGGACCCGCATGCCGATGCCGTACATCAGGCGGGCGGTCGCGGCTCCGATGCCGCCAAAGCCGAAGATTCCACAGACCCCGCCCGCGAGCATACGATTCTGCGTGAACTGATTGAACTGGCCAAGTTTAAGATTTTCGTGTTCCAAGATCAGGCGCTTGGCGGCGGCAAGTGCCATGGCGAGCGCGTGCTCAGCCATCGACTCGGCATAGCCGCCGCCGTTGGTTGCCACTGGCACACCCTCCGGGAGC
>Ga0207416_1005214_pt1 | contig 10507 bp, 7 predicted proteins | sample PaiPotPPM11metaG_FD_184107 | JGI IMG/M metagenome (GOLD analysis project Ga0207416, IMG submission 184107) | Iron sulfur acid spring bacterial and archeal communities from Banff, Canada, to study Microbial Dark Matter (Phase II) - Paint Pots PPM... ...
GCGCCGCGCGACCGCGCGGCGCCTTCCGACCTCTGCTCACTCCCGCGCACTGGTCGGTGCGCGGGCCATCTAAACACGAAGGAATATCGGGCCGTTCTTGAACACGAAGTGGGGGACGGCACCGCATACGGCAAGGTCATCCTGCTCGGCGAGCACGCTGTCGTATACGGCGAGCCGGCCATCGCCGCCGCGATCCGGAGGGGGGCGAGAGCCAAGGCGACTCCGCTGGAATTGGCGACCTCGCCCAGCACGCTGCGCGTCAGTGGCTCGATGACCCTCGCCACCCGGGATGACGGACTGGGCGAGGTGGCCGTCGCGTTCCGCGCCCTCCTGCAGGCGATCCGGTCCCAACGCCCTACCCTTCCGCCACACGCCGTCGACGTGGACGTACGGTTACCCCCGGGCGGAGGCCTCGGCTGCTCCGCGGCCATGGGCATCGCCGTCGCTCGTGCGCTCGACCCGGACGCGACGCAGGACGAGATCGAGCGGTGCGTGATGGCCTGGGAGAGCATCTTCCACGGAAATCCGAGCGGCGTCGACGCAGCGGTGAGCTCTCGCGGCGGCTGCATTCTGTTTCGCAGGGGCAGGGAGCCGGAGACGGTCCACGTAGGCGCCACGCTGCACCTGTGCGTGGGCAGCACCGGCATCGCCTCGAGCACGAAGTCGATGGTCGAAATGGTCGCGTGGTCGCGGGAGCGCGAGCCCGAGCTGGTGGATTCGTCGTTCGCCGCGATCGGGTCGCTCGTTCGCGAAGCGCTGCACGCAATCGATGGCGCCGACTGGCCCGCGCTGGGGCGGCTCATGAACCGCAACCAGATGTGTCTCTCGGACCTCGGGGTGTCGACGCGGGAGATCGACCGGATGTGCGCGCTCGCCTCGCACGCGGGCGCGCTCGGGGCGAAGCTGACGGGCTCCGGGGGCGGCGGGAGCGTCGTCGCCGTCGTGCCGTCGCCGGCAGCGGCCGAGAGTGTGCTGGCGGCATGGCGGAACGAGGGCTTCGACGGAATTGCGACGCGCGTGGCCGGAGACGCGCGCGGCCGCGCGGATCGAGAGCTGAGCGAGCCGCCCAGGGACCGGCCGGACAGCAGGACGGCCCCATGAGCCGCGAAGCCGTGGCCATCGCGCATCCCAATGTCGCCCTGTCGAAGTACTGGGGAAAGCGGGACCTCGAGGCGAACGTGCCCGCCGTACCGAGCCTGTCCGTCACGCTCGACGCGCTCTCGACGCGCACGAGGGTACGATGGCGCGACATCGCAGCCCACCGGGTGACAATCGACGGGCGCGAGCTCGCTCCGGCGCAGGCAACGCGCGCGATCGCTCTCCTCGATCGCGTGCGGCACGCCGCGGCGCTGAACGACCACGCCGAGGTCGACTCGAGCAGCGACTTTCCCGCGGCGAGCGGGCTGGCGTCGAGCGCGTCGGGGTTCGCGGCGCTGGCGATGGCGTCCACCCAAGCGGCGGGGTTGAGCTGGGACGCGTCGCGCGTGAGCGACCTGGCGCGACGAAGCTCGGCGAGCGCGGCACGAAGCGTCTTCGCCGGCTTCGTCGAGCTCACCGGCAGCGCCGCCCAGTCGATCGCTCCGCGCGATCACCTGCCGCTCGTGGTCCTTGCGTGCGTCACGACGGAGGCGCCCAAGCCCGTCGGCTCCAGCGAAGGGATGCAGTTGACGATGGAGCGCAGCCCGTATGCGCGCGCGTGGATCGACGAAGCTCCACGGCTGCATGCGCGCCTGCGCGACGCGCTCCTCGCGCGCGACTTCGACGGCGTCGGCCGGCTCGCGGAGGCCAGCGCGCTCGCGATGCACGCCAGCGCGATCGCCGCGGGCGTCGTGTACTTCAACGGTGCGACGCTCGCGGTGCTCGCCGCCGTCCGCGCGCTGCGCGCCGACGGGGCCCGCGCGTACGCCACGATGGACGCCGGTCCACACGTGAAGGTGCTCGTCCCGCCCGAAGAGGCCGCGCGAGTGCGCGCGGCGATCGAGCGCACGACCGGCGTCCTGCGGGTGATCGAGGCGCGCCCGGGGGAGGGCGTGCGGCTCGATGCATCGGCGCAACCATCCCTGGAAGTGGCCGGGCCGTGAGGGTCGTCGCTCCCGGCAAGCTGGTGCTCTCGGGTGCCTACGCGGTGCTCGAGGGCGCTCCTGCGGTCGTCGTGGCGATTGACCGCTACGCAAGAGCCGCCGTCCGGACACCCGACGAAGTGGACGTGAGCCAGCTCCACGATCCGGACGGCCGCAAGCTCGGACTCGGGTCGAGCGCGGCGTCCATCGTGGCCACCCTGGGCGCTCGGGCGTTGGCGCGCGGCGAGGACGTGCAGGGCTCCAGCGCACGCCGGGCCCTGTTCCTTACCGCGCGGGAGTCGCATGCGCGATCGCAGGGCGGCGGGAGCGGCGTCGATGTCGCCGCGGCGGTCTACGGGGGGGTCTTGCACTGCGTCGGAGGCGCGGGTGAGCTGGCCGTTCGGCCGATTGCCCTTCCAGCGGGGCTCGTCTGGGCCGCGTTCTTCAGCGGAACGAGCGCTCGCACGAGCGACCTCCTCGGCCGGGTCAATGCCCTTCGTCTCCGCGATCCCGGCACGCTGAGCGCCCTTCGCCCCATCGCGGAACGCGCCGTCGCCGCCCTGGACGCAGCGGACACCCACGCCTTCGTCTCCGCGGCACGCGACTACGGCATCGGCCTCGCCGCCCTCGGACGCTCGGCCAACGCGCCGATCGTCCCACCCGCCTTCGCCGAGCTCGCGAGCCTGGCGGAGGCCGATCAAGGCGCCTTTCTCCCCTCGGGCGCAGGCGGCGGCGATGTCGGCGTCTGGCTCGGGACGGCGCCACCGCCGGACGCTTTCGCCGCGCGCGCGCTCTCGCTCTCGATGTCCCGGCTAAAACTCGGGATCGACTCCGGGGGCGTCCGCCCCGAGGCGCCCGTTCCCGACTGAGAAACCCCATGTCTCGACCCTCCCGATTCCCCCGCTTGTACAAGGTCACCGTCCCGGAGCGCCGTGCCATCATCGGCGACTCGACCGGAATAGGCGCCGACGCCGTCGCCGAGGCGCTCGACGGCGGGGGGCTGGACGCCGAGACCGCCGACAAGTTCGTCGAGAACGTCCTCGGCACGTACGCCCTGCCCTACGGCGTCGTGCCCAACGTTCGGGTCAACGGTCGCGACCACACCGTACCGGTGGTGATCGAGGAGCCGAGCGTGGTCGCCGCCGCGTCGAACGCCGCGAAGATGGTCCGCGCGGGCGGCGGTTTCTTCGCGGACGCCGATCCGCCGCTCATGATCGCGCAGGTTCAGCTTCGGAACGTTCGGGACGCGGAAGGCGCCGCCCGCCGCATTCTCGCGCAGGCCGAAGAGATCGTGCGCCTCGCAAACCGGAGCCTCGAGGGCCTGGTCGCGCGTGGCGGCGGTGCCCGCCGCGTCGAGGCGCGCGTACTCGCGGCCGACGTCGTCGTCGCCCACGTCCTCGTCGATTGCAGGGACGCGATGGGGGCGAACCTCGTCAACGGCGTCGCCGAAGCCGTGTCCGATCGCGTCGCTCAGATCGCCGCGGCAGGAATGCCGGACGCGTGCAGCGTCGGCCTGCGGATTTTGTCCAACCTGTGCGACAACCGCTGCGTACGCGTCCGATGCCGCGTACCCGTCGATCAGCTTGCGACTGAGAGGATGTCCGGCAGCGACATCGCCGACGGGATCGCCAATGCCTCGCGGTTCGCCGAGCTCGACGCCTATCGCGCGGCAACGCACAACAAGGGAATCATGAACGGTATCGATGCCGTGGTCCTCGCGACCGGCAACGACTGGCGGGCCGTCGAGGCCGGCGCGCACGCGTTTGCGGCGCGCAGTGGGCGGTACCTACCGCTCGCGGTATGGCGACACGACGGCGACGCCGTCGTCGGGCAGCTCGAGATGCCGCTGGCGCTCGGCATCGTCGGCGGGACGTTGCGCGTCCACCCGGCGGCTCGGCTGTCGCTGCGTCTGCTCGGCGTGACGAGCGCGCAGGAGCTGGCGTGCGTGGTCGGGGCGGTCGGCCTCGCGTCGAATCTCGCGGCGGTGCGCGCCCTTGCGAGCGACGGAATCCAGCGCGGTCACATGGGGCTCCACGCGCGAACCGTGGCGCTCGCGGCGGGCGCTGCGGGAGAGCAGGTGGAGGCCGTCGCCGCGATGATCGTCGAAGCGCGCGACATCACGCTCGAGGGAGCGCGGAGGGCGCTCGCCGCCGTGGCTGCGGAAGCGGGGGGGCACGGTGAACCTACACGGTGAGCGCCTCCCCGCGGCGAAACGGGGTAGGACGATAGGACGAGCACCGGGGAGCCCCCCGCGCAAAGACGCGCCTCGCGCCTGCACGTTGCTAGACGGGATACCGAACCTCGACGTTAGTATACGGTGCCTGACCGATGCCGTGGTAAGCTAAATGGTCGGGAGCTCGCCTGGAATGCGGAACCTGGTGACACAGATGGTCGGCCCCGTCCTCATCCTTTATCAGTCGGAGTCCGATCCAAGCGACAAAGAATGGGACGAGTGCATGAAGCTCCTCACGGCGGCGCTCAACAAGGGCCTCGCAATCAAAGTGCTCGTGCGCACCCACGGTGGGGCACCAACCGCGATCCAACGACGTCGGCTGAAGGACACACTGGCAGATCGACCCATTCCCGTCGCCGTGATCTCGGACAATGTGAAAGCGCGTTTCACCTCCGTGGCGGTCGCACTGCTCAATCGCGGGCATCGTTCGTTCGCCGAGAGTGAGCTGGAGCAAGCATACGCCCATCTGCGCCTGACGTCCGAGGAGAAGAACAGGGCCGGAGAGGCGCTGAAGGCGATGGGCCTGCTCCTTCGCTGAAGACGTATCTGCAAATTCCCCGCGGCGGTCGAGGACCGCGAGGCCCTTACGCTTGGACCACGAGCGAGCGCTTGTTCACGGCGAACTCGTGTGCCTCGTCCACAAATGCCGCAAAGTGAGTGAATACGCCGTCGACGATCTGCCGCATTTCGTCGCGCCGAGCCGAGTCGAGCACGACCTCTTCCAGCGAGCGGCGTATGCTGTCGTCCTCGAGCGTGTGGTGTTGCTCGGTCTCGAGATGATGGCGTCCGAAGTAAACGAGCTTACGCCCCAACCTCTTGGCGGCTTCGCGGCCGACCGTGGCCGCAGCCGCCAGGCCCGCCTGTCCGGTCGCCTCGATCGAATGCACTAGGACCAGCTTGGAGAGCGAATCTCTTCCCGCCGCAAGCAGGCACATTTCGTAGACGAGCATCCTGCCTCGCACGGTCTCGTCGCTCCACAAGAATCGCAATGCGTCTGTGAACCGCATGGTCGGGTCGAGATCCAGGTTTCTGAGGTCCGACAGAAACCATTTCCAGTGCCCGTCTTCCTCCGCGAGATGCGCGTTGACAAGCTGCTGGTACCGGTCGCCTCCAGGTGCGACCGTCAGCAGCCGATAGAGATCGGAAAACGTCATGACGAAGGGAGCAATGCACGGGACGAACGAGAGCCGCTCGACGGGATCGATGCTTTCGTTCCGCAAATAGCGGAACAACGGACGTTCCGAGAACTCTGCAGCTCTGCTGCCGATGTATTCCAAGACGGATTTCATGATTCCACCCATTGTATGGCCGCACCGCCCGGTTTGCGAGAGGCCTGGTCGTCGACTGGAAACGTGATCGGGCCGGTTAGGGTCACGACGGTCAGAACGGAGCTCGCCGCTCTGTAGGAGCGCCATCCACACCGACGATTGGACCGCGGACTCGCTCACACACGCTGACCATTGTCTCCCGGGCGGGTTTGCGCGAGCCTTGGAGCATGGCTGCAGCCAACTCCGTTCACATCGATGGCGGCCGGCAAGCGCCCTCTCACCCGCATCCTCCTACGCCCCAGCTCGAGCTGGATCGCTCGCTGGCGCGTGTCCGCGAACGGGCCCGCGAGTTCGCGCGACTGCCCGTCTCCGCCAAGATCGAGCTGCTCCGGGATGTCAGGCGATGCACGAGAGATGTCGCGGCGGACTGGGTGGCAGCCGCCTGCCGCGCGAAAGGACTCGAATTCGAGGCGCCCATCGCCGGGGAGGAGTGGATCACCGGTCCAGTATTCCTCGAGCGTAACGTGCGGTTTCTCATTCGCGCGCTCGTCGAGATCGGCACCAACGGGGCTCCCGTGCTGCCGGCGCGATGGCAACGCGATCTGCCTCACGGCGCGCTGGCCGTGCGGGTTTCACCTTACGACAGCTTCGACGCGGCAATCTTCGCCGGGTTCACCGCCGAGACTTGGCTGAAGCCCGAGGTCGACAGGCGCAACCTCCGGGATCGCCAGGCCCCCTTCTACAAGAGGAAGGATCCCGAAGGCGCGGTCTCCCTCGTCCTCGGGGCAGGAAACATCGCCGCGCTCTCGCCGGTCGACGTGATGCACATGATGTTTTCCGAGGGGGCCGTGTGCGTCCTAAAGCCGAACCCCGTCAACGACTACCTGGGCCCCTATCTCGAGCGCGCACTTCGACCCCTCATTCAGAAGGACTACCTTGCGATCGTCTACGGTGGCGCCGAAGTCGGATTCTATCTGTGCCACCACGCGGCGGTGGACCGCGTACACGTTACTGGGTCCGTGCAGACCCACGATGCGATCGTCTGGGGCGCATCCGAATCCGAGCGCGCGGATCGAAAGAAGCGCAACGATCCCATCCTCCGTAAGCCGATTACGAGCGAGCTTGGAAACATAAGTCCGGTGATCGTCGTCCCGGGAGCGTACTCGGAGGACGAATTCGCCAACATGGGCGAGAACATTGCCGGCATGATTACGCACAATGCTTCCTTCAACTGCAATGCGGCAAAGCTCCTCGTGTTGCCCAACCGCTGGAACCGTCGCGATGCACTTCTCAAGTCGATCGAGACCGCGCTGGCCAAGGTTCCGCCGCGCAAGGCCTACTATCCGGGCGCTTTCGAGCGTTATGCCATCCTCACGGCGGAGCGCCGGGATGTCCGCGCGATCGGAAAGGCATCGGACGGCGCTCTGCCGTGGACCCTGGTGCTCGGGCTCCAGGAGGAAGCGAGCGAGAAGCATTTCTCGATGGAGCCTTTCTGCTCCGTTCTGAGCGAGGTGTCCGTCGGCTCGTCCGATCCCTTCGAATTCATGAATGCAGCCGTTCGCTTCGTGAACGAGCGCGTTTGGGGCACCCTCAACTCAATGCTCTTCGTTCATCCTGGATTCGAGAAAGACACGGCCGGGAGCGCCGCCGTGCATGAGACGATCCGCGATCTCCGCTACGGAACCGTCGGCGTGAACGTATGGCCCGCCCTAGGCTACGCACTGTGCTCTCCGCCCTGGGGAGGGCACCCGAGTTCCACACTTGCCGACGTTCAGAGCGGCATGGGCTGGGTCAACAACACCGTAATGCTCGCGGGCATCGAGAAAGCAGTCGTGCGCGGGCCCATCAAGGCGGTCCCAAAGCCCATTTATTACCCCTCGCACAAGACGATCCACACTCTGGGTCGACGGCTCGCGAACTTCGAGGCGTCGCCCAGCTGGCTCAAGATGCCGGGGCTCGCGTTGGCGGCGTTCTCCGGGTGACCCGACGGCGGCAATCTTGACCGGCTACGAATAGGAGAGGACGTAGAGCTCGCCGAGGAATGCCCAGACCGCCTGATAGAACCCCATCGCTCCGCGCCAGGTGGGCTCGAAGCCGGCTGCCGGGAGCAGTCGACAGACCTCGGCGAATCGCACGCTCCTGGCGTCGAATGCTTTGATCAGAGCCGAGACTTCGTCGTGGGCGCGCGTGCGTTGCGTAGAGCCCTGACGTCGAAGCTCACTGTCGAGCAGCTCGCCGAGTTGACGTCCGATCACGGCCCCCGCCGTCAATACGCCGAGGCAGCGATGGACGTCACCGGCGCCGCATAGCTCGGCCCATCGTTTGCCAAGGCGAAGGCCAGGCACCTCCCGGTCCCCCGCTACGACAGGACCCGACATTCCGCCAGCGACCGTACCGCCCGCGGCCAGCGAGGCGTCGACGTTCCCCGTTTGCTCTCGTTCGGGGCCCGCCAGCAGCTCGCGAATTGGCCGTTCGTCGAACCGTGCCGATAGGCCTGCGGCACGCCGGTCGAAGGGAGCAGCCGCGAAAACTTGATAATTCGCCCAAAGGAGCCCAACGCGATCGGTGCTCGGCGGCTCCCGCCGGAGCCGGCGGGCGTACGGATGGTCGGCAACGGAGAGGAGCCGGTCTATCTGTTCGAGAACGACGGATGGCTCGCGAGGTGCGCTCGTGATGGGCGTGCCCGCGATGCATCCGGGCCGATACGCCTCCACGGGGAAGTAGATGGTCAACCGCGGCTGCCCGCGGTCCCGGCGGAACGAGACGTAGCTTTGCAGTCCAATGCCGGCGTCGAGGGCGCGATTCGCAAAGCCGTCGAGAGCGCGCGAGTAAACCTCCGGCCCTAGACCGACTTGCTCGAGGAAGGAGGTGACGCGCTCGCGAATTGCCGCGTCGTGGGGCGCGTACGCATTGATTGGGATATGCGTCGTGGCGGAGACCGGCGTGCTTCCGCTCCGCTGGTCGAATGCGTAACAGGTCAGCGGCGCGCGCTTCTCGAACGCATGATCGCCGTTCGGGACGACTGCCCGCACGAAGCGGTCGACGTCCCCAGAGCGATATACCTGCGAGCGACTGGCAGCGGCCTCCAGATCGGCCAGGGTACAGCGGCGGTGCCTGGCGTACACCTTGACCCGTGCCGTATTCGATCGCCGGAGGTCAAGAGAGAAGTACATGAGCTGATCGAGATCGGGGCCGCGGCGAACCAAGCTGCTGGCGACGCAAGGCCACGCATCCGCGAAACCGAGCCGCGACAGCGCTTCTTCGATGACGGCCGGCGCGAGGTGCTCGCCCTGGACGAACGGGTTCAGGTACAGCTTGAATCTTGGACCTTCCGTCTCGGATATACCTGCCGCAACCCACGTCACAAAGTGCGCTGTAGGCGAGTTCCCGAGAAACAGGTCGCGAACACGCTCGAATCGCTCAAGATCGACGTCAAAGTCGGCTGCGAGCGAACTCAGAAGCGCGGAACTTGCGTCGGCGTTTGCCTGCGGAGATGCCTCATCGCCCAGCGGCTCCACCATAACGCGCACTTCGGGTTCGGCGCCGAGCCCGATGGAGAACTCGAATGGTGTTTCGTCGTCGCCGACCGTCGACGGCCAACTCGGAGGCTCACGGACGCTCCGCCGACCCCACGGTGTCGTGAGTCGCCGAAAGAGCTCGACGATCTCGTTTTCGCGACGGAAGCCGATGGAAGAGCACAGCGAGCGTAGACGCCGTTCACCGAACTCGAAGAGCGTGTCACCGGAAACGCGCCAGGCGTCATTACCCTCCACGCCATGCGAAGACGCGGCCCCCGGATATGCCGGATGCGCCATGGTTGTGACCTCTTAATCGGGGGCGGCTCCCCTCAGTAGCTTGCCGTATACGTTTGGCAGAGATCTCAGAAAATTCCCGGGCCCGGTGTCAGGATGTGATTCGGGTCGAACACGCCCTTCAGGGCTTTCAGCACCGGATAGAGCACCCCGTACTGCTGCGCCCAGTCGGCCTGCGACATGGGGGTGCTTCCAATGGGGTACAGCGTGCCGCCCACCGCGCGTGCTGCCTCGAACCTGGCGCGCGCCGCGGCGATCTCGGTGGACGCGTAGCCGGCCGGATTCGGGTCGCCGGGCAAGTCCGCCGTGAGCACGTCGAAAAGGAAAAGGCTCGACGCGTTCGGCAATCGGAATGCAGGCGCGTTGAGGGAGCGGTTGCGAAGCGGGAAGAGCAGCACGAATCCGCCGGGGCCGAGATCCGCCGGGATCACGGTCGGGAGCGTGCTCTGCACGAACGCCGGCGTCTGGCTGGCCGGGAGAAAGACATCGCCCCAGACGTGGGCGACGTTGATGAACCCCGCAGCGTTGAGTAGGTCGATGAGGGAATCGACCGCGGTGTCGTACGCGAGGGTGCTGCTGTCTGTCACCTGGACGGCCTGCGGAGGGACGCCCAGCGGCGTGAGGATGAGGTTCGCATCGTCCGGCGGATTGGATGGGTCGAAGAACTTCACGACGTTGAGCGCGTAGACCCACAGGGATCCCGTCGGGTTCTGAGGCGACCACGGAGGCAGCAAGAGCGCGTACACGCCGTCGACGTTGCCGGCGGAAGTGAGCGTGTTCGTGGCGGCGAAAAACGCGTTGGGATCGACGTACGGGATGATGTAGTTGCGCGCGTTCGGCAGGACGGGAACGGTCGGGATCTTCGCGCGAACAATCAACGCATACTGGCCGACACCTCCGAGCACGGCGTAAAAGAGTTCGGGGTTCTCCGTGGGAGAGCAGCACCGGAGCTCCCCGTCGCCGGTGACGACCTCCAGTTCGAGGACGTTGTCGACGATCGCGCCGTTTTTGAAGCTCGCCGGGCCGATTCCACCCATTGAGAGCGTGCCCCCGATCGAGAGGCCGACGAACCCCGTGAGCACGGGGGGATGCAGGCCGAGGGGAACGATCGTGGCCAGGAGGTCCTTCCACCTG
>Ga0207416_1005216_pt1 | contig 10496 bp, 7 predicted proteins | sample PaiPotPPM11metaG_FD_184107 | JGI IMG/M metagenome (GOLD analysis project Ga0207416, IMG submission 184107) | Iron sulfur acid spring bacterial and archeal communities from Banff, Canada, to study Microbial Dark Matter (Phase II) - Paint Pots PPM... ...
GCCCAAAGACGATCCAGGGCTGGCGGCCAAGCTCTGCCGTGAACCAGCCCGCCGTGTTGGCGATATATGGGAACGGCGTTGCCAGCATGAGTATCCACAGCATCCAGCGCGTCTGGAACAACTTGCGCCGCCAGAGCAAGAGCAGCGCCAGCCCCATGATGGCGATGAAGATCGTACCCAACCCGACCATGATATGATAGCTGTAGTAGACCCCATCAATCGAGTCGGGACGTTGATCAGCCGGGAAAGCGTTGAGACCTTCGACAGTCGCCTCCCAGCGGCGATAGGTCAGAAAACTCAAGACGTTCGGCACAATGATGGGATTGTCAATCGTGCCGGTGGTCGTATCCGGTTGGCCGATGATGACGATACCCGCGCCGCTTTGCGTCTTGAACAGACCTTCCATCGCGGCCAGTTTGATGGGTTGATATCGCGTGACCTGCACGCCTTCCATGTCGCCGCTGGGGTAGAGCTGCAGGACGCCGGAGATCAGGCCGGTGATCACGCCCAGCGTTACGAACATGCGGCCATAATCGATGTCGCGCCGCGCCAGCAGATAGTAGGCTCCCAGCCCGGCCATCATGAACGCGCCCGTAATGACGGCCCCGCCCATGGTGTGCAGGAATTGCGGCAGAATCCAGGAGTTGGTCATAACGGCTACCCAGTTGGAAATGTTGAGGCGGCCATTGACAAGCGTGTAGCCCACCGGGTGCTGCATCCAGGCGTTCGCTGCGATAATGAACGCGCCCGACGCCCATGTCCCGATAAAGACCATGATCGTCGCGAAGAGATGCCATTTCTGGCCGAATGCCTGCTCGCCGAAGAGGAACAGGCCCAGGAAGGCCGACTCCAGGAAGAAGGCGAACGCGCCCTCCATCGCCAGCATTTGCGCAATAATTTCGCCTGCATAGGTTGAGAACAGCGCCCAGTTGGTGCCGAACTCGAACTCTAACGGAATGCCCGTCACGACGCCCATGATGAAGGTAATGGCGAATATCTTGCCCCAGAAATGCACAGCGGTATTGTAGCGTTCATCCTTCCGCACCAGATACAGAATTTTGAGGATGACCAGCATTAGCGCCAGCCCCATCGTGAACTGCGGAAACAGGTAGTGATACGCTATCGTGAAGGCAAATTGTATCCGTGAAAAGATCGTTGATGTATCCATATACACTCTCTCAAATAATCCGTAGGGGCGTGGGCTTGCCCCGCCCAACAACCGGACACAGTTGATAGGTTCGCCAGGGCGGGGCAAGCCCACGCCCCTACGGGATAAGGGTCAACACTCCGTTTTGTGTATCGAACAGTTGCCGGTAATGTCCTTCCATTGCCAGCAACTCGTCGTGGCTTCCGCGCTCGACGATGCGCCCATGATCCAGCACGAGAATTTCATCCACGCGCTCCATTGAGACGAGACGATGCGTGATTTGCAGCGTGGCGCGCCCGCGGCTGAGTTCATCCAGGGCGGCCAGCAGCGCGCGCTCGGTCAAGGGATCGAGATTGGCCGTGGCCTCGTCGAGGATAAGGATGGGCGCGTCTTTCAGCAAAGCGCGCGCAATTGCCAGCCGCTGGCGCTCGCCGCCGGAGAGTTGCAGCCCCTGCTCGCCCACCCAGGTCTTGAGTCCCTGGGGCAACTGGCGCGCAAACTCGGTGAGCTGCGCCTGTTCCAGGGCGGCCTCGATCTCCGCCGCGCTGGCTCCGGGCCGTGCCAGCAGCAGATTGGAGCGGAACGTGTCATTGAAGATATAGGTGTCCTGGGCGACGACGCCGACCAGGTTCCGCAAGTCGCGCAAGGCACAGGCACGAATATCTTGCCCGTTCAAGCGAAGGACGCCGCTTTCCGGGTCCCAGTAGCGCAGCGCGAGGCGAGCCAGCGTGCTTTTGCCCGCGCCGCTGGGGCCAACAAGCGCCACGCGGCTGCCTGAGCGCAGATTGAAGCTAATATCACTGAGAACCGCGCGCTCGCCCGACGGATAGGTGAAATACACGCGCTCGAACGACAGGCCGCAGCCGCCGGGATCAACCGGGATGAGGCGCGGCGCGGCGCTCTCTACCACCGGCGGCGCGGCATCGGTCACGGCAAAGACGCGGTTGGCCGCGGCCAGGGAATGCCCTAAGCCCTGGAAGGCCGCGGCCAGCGGCTGCACGGCCTCGAAGCTTGCCAGGATCAGCAGGCCGATCACGCCCAGGTAAACGCCGTCGATGTAGCGCGTCGCCACCAGGGGAATCGCCAGGATGATCAGCACCCACATAGCCACGTTCATCAGCAGGTCGTTGAGCGAGGTCTGCAAGCCGGTGATCGTCGCCATGCGGCGCTGGACGCGGGCCAGCGCGCGATCGCTGGCAATGACGCCCTCAAGCTGGGCGCGGCCCTGCCCATAGGCCAGCACATCCTGCATGCCTTGCAGGCCATCGACGAGCCGCGTGTTCAGAGCGGCGCGCGCCTCGACCTGCTGTTGGCCCAGGCCGCGCGCGAGCGAAGCCGCCAGCAAGGATACGCCAAACCCGGCGGCGGCGAGGAAAGCCAGCGCGACCCAGGCCAGACCAGCGCTAAAGATCGAGAAGATGCCAAAGGTAAAAAGACTGATGACTATGGCAACGACTATCGGCGAGACCACGCGCAGGTAGAAGTTCTGCAACTCCTCGATATCGGCGACGAAACGCGCCAGCATATCCCCGCTGCGCCGGGCCAGCAGATGCGCCGGCGCTTGCGGCTCGATCTTGCCGTAGGCCCACACGCGCAGGCGCGCCAGCAGGCGAAACGTCGCGTTGTGCGAGACCAGCCGCTCGCAGTAGCGCGAGAGGGCGCGCACAACGCCCATCGCTTGCACCATATAGATGGGAATGCTGAGCAAGACCAGTAGCGGGCCAAGCGCCGCGGCCGCGATCAGGTAGGCCGCCATGCCCAGCAGGCCCATATTGCTGGCGATCATGACGCTGCCCAGGAGGATCGCCAGCGCGATCAACCAGCGAAACGGCGCTAAGAACGCGAGCAGACGCCAGAATGTTTTCAATGTTTTCATACCGACACCTCCGCCGTGGCCGCGCGCAGCAGGCGCGCATACGCGCCCCCGCTCTGCAACAAAGCATCCGGCGCGCCAACTTCGATGACGCGCCCGTCTTCCAGCACGACAACGCGGTCGGCCCCGGCGATGGTGTTGTAGCGATGGGCGATCACCAGCACCGTGCGGTCGCGCACGAGCGACATCACAGCCTGCCGGATCAGCGACTCGCTATCGGGATCGAGGCTGGAAGTCGGCTCGTCCAGGATCAGGATGGGCGCGTTTTTCAGGATGGCGCGGGCGATGGCGACGCGCTGCGCCTGCCCGGCGCTGAGTCGCGCGCCCTGCTCGCCAACCTGCGTCTCCCAGCCGCGCGGCAGTTCGCCGATGAACGCCGTCACACCGGCCAGAGCCGCCGCCTGCGCGATCTCGTCGTCGCTGGCAGTCTCGCGGGCCAGCCGGATGTTGTCGCGCACCGTGCCGTAAAAAAGATAGGGACGCTGCGGCACGAGGGCCACGCGCTCGCGCCATGCCTCAGGCGAGAGCGCGGTGATAGGCACGCCATTCGCGCTGATCGTCCCGCGCTCCGCGTCCATGAAGCGCATGAGCAGGTTGACGAGCGTACTCTTGCCCGCGCCGCTGCGCCCGACCAGGGCAGTGCAAGTATTGGCTGGCAGCGCCAGGCTGACCTGATCCAGGGCAGGCCGTACCTTGTTGGGATAAGTATAACTGACAGCACTGAGGTCGATGGTGATAGGGCCGCACGGTTCGCCGGCGCCCGAGGGCGTGACACCCATGACACCCACAAGGGGTGCCACTACATATTGATCGGTTTGATCGGCGGCGGATTGGGAAATGTAGGGCATGGCACCCACCAGGGGTGCCACTACATATTGATCGGTTTGATCGGCGGCGGATTGGGAAATGTAGGGCATGACACCCACAAGGGGTGCCACTACATATTGATCGGTTTGATCGGCGGCGGATTGGGAAATGTAGCGATACCCCTTGTGGGTGTCGGATCCGTGGGTGTCATGGGTGTCAGGCCCGTGGGTGTCATGGATCTCAGGCGCGTGGGGCAACGGCGTTTCCAGAAGCGCGAAAATACGCTTTGCCGACGTTTCGCCCTCCATAGCCGCGTGGCGCTGCACGCCCAACTCCTGCAAGGGACGGTAAAACTCCGGCGTCAGCAGCAAGATCAGAAAGGCGCGCTCGAAGCTGATGCCGTGATTCAGCAGCCGCACGCCTAACGTGGTCGCGATGACGCCTATTGCCATCATCGTCATAAAATCCAGGACGGCCCCCGACAGGAAGGCGTAGCGCAGCACCTGCAGCGTCCTGTCGCGGAACTGATTGCTGATGCGCGCGATGCGTTCCTGTTCAGCCTGGCCGCGGCCAAACAGCTTCAGCGTCGTCAAGCCCTGCATGACGTCCAGAAAGTGCGCGCTCATGTGCGAAAGCGCGGCCCACTGCGCCTGGATGCGTTTCTCCGTGTAGCCGCCGACGAGAAACATCAGCAGCGGTATGATCGGGCCGGTGACAAGCAACAGCACGGCGCTGAACCAGTCCACCGGCCAGATCACGGCAACAATGAGCAGCGGGACAACGACGCTCAGCACAAGCTGCGGCAGGTAGCGGCTGAGGTAGGAGTCCAGGCGCTCGACGCCCTCGTTGACGACGGCGACCAGTTCGCCTGTGCGCTCGCCCTTGCTGAAGGCAGGACCCAGCCGCAGCAGGTGCGCGAAAATACGCTCGCGCAGCGACGATTTGAGGCGAATCGCGGCTCGCTGCTCGCTCACTTCGCGGCCCCAGAGCAGGGCCGCGCGCGCGCTGATCGCCCCCAGCAGCAAAGCAAGCGGCGCGAGAGCCTGCGCGAGGTTTTTATGCAACAGGAACACGTCGTTGACGATCCCGCTCAGTAACGTCATTTGCGCAATGGTAATAAGCGCGGCCAGCACGCCCAGGGCGATGGTGAGCGCCACAATGCCGCGTATTGGTTTGCTGTATATCAATAATTTCTTATTCATTCACAAATCACCCACAAATAACTGTAGAGGCAGCGGCCTGTCACTGCCCGCTCTCGTGCTTTTGTATTGTTGCGTCTTTACTAATTCTAAGCGCTTGACGCAAGACCATAAGGCATAGGGGCTATCCGTCCGGGGGAAATGTGCCGTCAATCCCATAGGGGCGTGGGCCACCTACGGATGCGTCCTTGACAAGCCCAATCGTTACCGATACTATTGTCCATATGCCATTTCGGCACGTAAATTACGAAGGAGAAAACGCTCTTGCGGGTTCAAGATCATATTAAACTTTCCACGGCGGCGGCGGTGATCACCCTGCCGTGGCTGAAACAGGACGCCTGGATTCCCCTGGCGTCCAGCGTTCTGATCGACGTCGATCATTACCTATGGTTCGCCCTGGCCCATCGCACGCTCAGTATGCGGGCAGCGCTGCGCTATTTCCACCAGGCCAACCCGCGGCGCTCGCCGTGGGCGCGCTCGTTCCATCATCCGCTTTTTTTGGCCCTGCTGCTGTTCGTCGCCGCGCGCACGCGCTCAAAGTGGCTCTGGCTCATCTTGTGCGGCCTGCTCTTCCATGTGAGCCTCGACACAATTCACGGCTCGCAGATGAGCCGTCTCAAACGCACGCTGAGCGAGCAGGCGCACGCGACCTGTTCCGCCTGCGGCCAACCGTGCGAGACGTTGGAACTGCACACCGCGTACCGCGCGCGCAGCATTTTCGACCGCTATAACCCCGAACACTACGCGCTGCTATGTCCGGCCTGCCACGCGCAGACGCACCAAAAATAATTGCCCAGAAGGGATTGGCAAGTTTAGCGAGCATCCGACGGATGCCCGCTAAACTTGCCAATCCCTTCTTCTTGTGTTATCTTCTCACCAGTACACGCTCGTTACCACACAACGGAAGGAACATTTCACATGGCGGATCCACGATTGCAAAAACTCGCGCGGGTGCTGGTGCATTACTCGTTGAAGCTCAAACCTGGCGACAAATTCCTCATCGAAGGTCATGCTATTGCCGCGCTGCTGATCAAAGAGGTCTATCGCGAGGCGATACGCGCGGGGGCGCACGTCGAAACAGAAATTGGACTGCCCGACCTGCGCGAAATTTTCTATCAAGAGGCCAGCGACGATCAGTTAGGCTTCATCTCCGACCTCGAAACATTCGCCAGTGACTATTATGATGCCACGCTTTCCATCTGGGCCGAGGAGAACACCAAAGCCATGAGCGGCATCGATCCCAAACGCATGGCGATACGCCACGCCGCGCACCAGCCGCTCACGAAGCATTTTCTGGAACGCATGGGCAGCGGCGCGCTGCGCTGGTGCGGCACGATGTTTCCCACGCCGGCGCACGCCCAGGACGCAGGCATGTCGCTGAGCGACTTCGAGAACTTCGTCTACGGCGCGGGCCTTTTGAACGAAGACGATCCTGTCGCCGGGTGGCTCAAAGTGCGCGCGGAGCAGCAGCGCGTCATTGATCTCCTGAGCCGGCACGACGAGATTCACATCGTCGCCCCCGGCACGGACATCACCTATCGCACGGCCGGGCGCACCTGGATCAATTGCGCGGGTACGGAGAATTTTCCCGACGGCGAAGTCTTTACCGGCCCCATCGAAAACTCCGTCAACGGCACGGTGCGCTTCACTTATCCCGCCATCTACGACGGCAACGAAGTCGAGGATGTGCGCCTGACCTTCCGCGACGGCAAAGTCATGGAGAACAGCGCGGGCAAGGGATTGGATTTCCTCAACGCCATGCTCGACATGGACGGCGGCTCGCGCACCCTGGGCGAAGCGGCCTTCGGCCTGAACTACAACATCCAGCGTTTCGTCAAAGACACGCTCTTCGACGAGAAGATCGGCGGCACGATGCACATGGCGCTGGGCGCGTCCCTGCCCGAATCGGGCGGCGTCAACGAGTCCGGCCTGCACTGGGACATGGTCTGCGACCTGCGCGAAGGCCAGGTCTACGCCGACGGCCAGTTGTGCTACGAAAAGGGGAAATTCATGGTCTGAGAGATAAGTGAGCCAGCGCTGGCTCACTTATCTCTCAGACCAAAGCCAAATTCCTGAAACCATCCATCCTTTTGCGCAGTGATAGTACAAGAAAATACACCAGCTATGCACAAGGAGATCATCACGATGGGACAGATACGGGGCGTCATTCTCGATATTGACGGCACGCTGATCGACAGTAACGATGCACATGCTCATGCCTGGGTGCAGGCAATGGCGGACAATGGCTATGACGTTCCTTTCGAGAAAGTGCGCCCCCTGATTGGCATGGGTGGGGATAAAGTCTTGCCGGAAACCACCGGTATCCAGAAAGACAGTGATAAAGGGCAACAGATCAGCAAACGGCGCAAGGAAATCTTCAAAGAACGCTATCTTCCCACTATCCGACCATTTCCGGGCGCGAAAGAACTGCTCCGGCAGATGCGAGAGCGCGGCCTGAAACTAGCGGTCGCCAGTTCAGCCGAGCAGGATGAGCTAAAAAGTTTGCTGCACATCCTCGATGCCACCGATCTGATCGAGGAAAAAACTTCTTCCAGTGACGCTCAGCATTCAAAACCCGATCCCCAACCTGTTGAGGTCACGCTGAAACGCATCGGTTTCCCACCTCAAGCCGTAGTGATGCTGGGAGACACGGCCTACGATATCGAAGCGGCGCAAAAAGTCGGCGTGCGTACCATCGCCCTCCGCTGCGGCGGCTGGAAAGATACAGACCTCGCAGGAGCCATCGCGCTCTATGACGATCCCGCCGATTTGCTGGCACAGTATGAGACGTCGCCGCTGGGATAGTACTAATTATGTCAGCTTTTGGCTGAATGCCGGTGGAGACCTGTGCTGCGAGAAGGAGCAGTTCATCATCCGGGTACTCTTGCCGACGCGCCCTGTCGTTGAGCCGGGCCGCTGCGCTGCCGGTGCGGGCCGCCCGCTTCACGGCGCAGCCAGACGTGCAGCAGCACGGTCGCCCACATGCGGTAAGGACGCCAGATTTCCGCAAATTGTAGTACCGTTTTCTGGTCGGGCCGCTGAGGAAGCTGGTAGGCAACCTGCACGGCTTCCTTCGTCACCTCATCATCCGTCACTTCGTCTACTAATCCAGCGCCTCGAAGCAAAATGCCCTGGGAAAAGAATTGGCCAATCCCGCGCAGCGAGCGCAGCGATGCTAATGCTTGCTCAATCGGCATAGAACGCAATCGAGTGCGATCCAATTGACCGTCGAGGGCCGCCTGGGCGATGCCATGCAGCCGCTCAATCTTCTCAGCGTTTACCCCCTTGAAACTGGTAAGTTCGCGCAGCGCCTGGGGACGCGGAAAGGCATATAGCGTCGTCTCTCCCGCCTGTATTTTCTCTCCCATCTCCCGCGCCATCGCCTGGCGGATAGCTCTGCCCTGATTGATCGAAATGCGGTGGCCGATGACGAAAGCCGCCGCCGCCTCATAGGGAGAATGGAAAAGAACCGGGCGCAGGAAATGGTAGGTGTTCTGGAGATTTCCAATCACCGGGTCTCTCTGGCCTATCTCCGGCCACCCGGTGGCATCACAATCGAGCGAGAGAACGGCCAGCGCCTGCCGCCATGCTACCCCGGCATCCTCGTCCGCGCCATAGACGTCGCCAATAATCGTACCCGCGTGCTGGCGTACGATGACGGCAGCCGACGTGCGCCATCCCTCAATAGGAAAAGCCAGCGCGACCGCCGACTGATCGGAAGCAGGTGATGTCCAGCCCCCGAAGTATTGATTGGCTGCGATAAGGTCGAAAGGGCCGCGCGGCGTAAGCTCAAATCTCATCTCGTACCTCCTCGTGGGAAAAAGCTCTATCTCGTCGTTGTTCTGTCGCAAGTATAGCCGCCGCGTGTGACAGCGGTATGTCAGCAGCAGGATGAGTTTAGAGGATGATGGATAAACCGGGAAAGTTGCATAGCTGTGTGGCCTTTCAATTGCAAATTGTCCTCATCCAATTGATGCTGTAACAATCGTTGCTATCTGAGTCACCTCTTCACCGTAATGTTCCGCGATCCGTTGAATAGCCAGTTCGCGCAGATACTGTTTGAGCGAAGGTGTAATACCAGCAAGTAAAGCAGGATTGATCACAAGATATTTATCGTCTTCATTCACATCGAGCAAACCTTTACGTTCAAAACGTGGAACGGGGCCAGCCCTGAGCATTTGACGCATCGCATATGGTGACGCATTCGGGTTTTCAACGGTTGCTCGTTCGTCTGTTTCTCTCCTCAGCCTCAATTGAGAGCGTGTGTTATAAAATGCACGAAAGAGAGCAACTGTTATCTCTACAGATAAGAATCCATTTTCATCGGCATAGTCCAGCATTATAAGCAGTAGTAACATCTGGTAAGCATATATAAGAGGCGTAGTTTTGGCAAATTGGATAAGCGTATCTATTGCTACCTGTTGGACTTCATCTGGAATAGTACCAATTATGTCAGCTTTTGGCTGAATACCGACATCAATCAATCTTCTGGCATACTCTTCATCAGAAATACTTGTGCCTGTTCTCCGCTCGACTTCCGTAAGTTTTCGTGCAATATCATCATCAAAGCGATATGCCTGAGTACGAAATACTTCCATCTGTGCCTCTATTGAGGTGAATGGCTCTATATGTCGCTGGCCGATAATGAAAAGGTTACGTTCAACGTTTAGCGATAACCCGTTCTGTGTAAGGTTGGATGAGCCGATCATTGCCCATGCTTGCGAATTGACTGTGCCGTAATATATTTTAGGATGGAATACTTTTCTTGGCCTGGCAGGGTAAACATATACTTCAACTCCCAGGTCTTGTAGCCTAAGAAAGGCATTAACTCGATTGATGCTACATAATCCAGCCACAACTCTTTTACGCTTAGTTCTCTTAAATAGTGGCTCCAGCCATAATGCGCCATTAGCGGATATATAGGCAACAGAGATGTCAAGATTGGCATCTGGATAATCTCTTCCCGCTTGTAAAAGCACTTGTAGAGCCTTATCAACAAAGCTAACAGTCACATCTGGCATATTTGTACTATCCTTGCACCACGTGTCTCACTCCCGCCGCCACCTCCTCCACAAACACCCGTGATTGCTCCTCCTCGTTGCCCATGAGGGGCCAGAAGATGAACGTGTCCAGGCGCAGGTCGTGGTAGTAGCGTGTGAGTTCGTCGATCCAGTGCTGCGGGGGGCCGATGATGAGGCCGGGGCGGCGCGCGGTTATGACGCGGTCGCCGGGGCGCTGGACGACGCCCATCAGATTGTAGCCGCGGCGAATGGCGAGCGGGTCGCGGCCAGCTTCCCTGGCGGCCTCGTCGATGGTTTGTTGGACAGGCGGCACGGTCTCCGGCGGGAGGTACGAACTGGAGATGAGCAGGCCGTCGGCAAGGCGACCGGTGAGGCGCAGCATCCGTGGTTTCAGCGCGCCCAGCCAGATGCTGATGGGATGCAGGGGCGCGGGACCGGCCTGCGCGCCG
>Ga0207416_1005217_pt1 | contig 10493 bp, 7 predicted proteins | sample PaiPotPPM11metaG_FD_184107 | JGI IMG/M metagenome (GOLD analysis project Ga0207416, IMG submission 184107) | Iron sulfur acid spring bacterial and archeal communities from Banff, Canada, to study Microbial Dark Matter (Phase II) - Paint Pots PPM... ...
CTCACTCTGCTGCATCGTTCGGGCTTCTCCCAGGTTTCCTCCGCCCGACGGTCCTTTTCCTATCATCCCGATCAGGCTCTAGCTCTCCTCTGTTCCACAGCAGGCCAGCAATAATTCACAGACCCTGATCCAAAGTTCTTTCGCCCTACCAAAATTTACCAGCATAGTGTATAATACGGGTAGGAAAGAGAGGAACACTTCCCATGCAGACCCCTGGCGAGGGCGGGCCGTGCTTCGCCTCTGCACAGCAGCAGCGACAGAATTTCAGCGATGTGCAGAGGTGTGAAAAGTATGGCTCGCCCTTTCATATTGTCCAAAAGAGTCGTGTAGTAAGCGCGATGTAACCTGGTCGCGTAATAGAAAGTGAGCAGTAAAGATTATTTCAGACAGGAGACGCGGTGGTGTGAGTATGCTGAACGGCAAAATGCGCTCGCGGGCCGGTACACAGGGACATCCTGCTGATCCTGGCGAGACACGTGCAATGGAAGTGAAACAAAACGCGCAGCCAGGACAGGATGTTCTGGGGAACGATCACATCCAGGCCGAAGAATTTCAGGTGTTCTACCAGCAAAACCTCGGCTCGATCTACCGCTATGTCTATAGTAAGGTAGGGAATCGTGAGGAAGCCGAGGACATAACGTCGCAAATATTCATGAAAGCGGTGCATGGCATCGATAGCGGGCGCGGCACGGAGGCGATACAGAAGTGGCTGTTTCAGGTAGCGCGCACCACTATTGCCGATTATTGGCGCGCGCGCTATCGTCTCACGACCAGTTCGCTCGAGGAATTACTGGACGCGGGTTGGGAAGGCCCGGCAGGAGCCGAGCCTGCCTCTTATCGCAGCCAGCCAGCCGAGCGCGTGCAGTATCTCTTGAGCGCGCTGCCGGAGCATTACCGGCAGGTGCTGACGTGCCGCTTTCTTTTCAACCTTTCGGTGAAAGAGACGGCGCTCAGCATGGGGCTGAGCGAGGCGAATGTGAAAGTGTTGCAGTTTCGCGCGCTCAAACGCGCCGCCGAAATTGACGATATTTTTGAAAAAACGCCATCATCGTAATTCATGGTGGGTTGCCAACGCGGAGAAACATTGCTATGCCAGGTGAAGAGCAAGAACAAGAACAGGAACGCTTTGAAGACTATCTCGCACTCGATCGGTATCTAGAATCCCTCGAGACTGGTGGAACGCCGCGCTTACCAGAGATGTTGACGCCCGTCCAGGCGCGGATCTATCGCATGGCGGCGTTGTTCCGTTCCGCCTCACCCGAAGCTGCCGAGCCGCGCCCCGAATTTGCCGCCGCGCTGCAGGCACGCCTGCTGCAAGAGCAACATCTCCCGCAGCCAGCGCCTTCCAGACCAGCGCCCGCACCGCGCCGACCAGGAGCGCGCAAGCCTGCCCTGCTTTCCCGCCGCGTCTTGCTGGCCGGTGGCACAGCCGCCGCCGCGTCATTCGTAGCCGGTGTCGCCGCGGACCGCGTGATTGAAGCCACGACCGCCAATCCTCCTGCCGCGGGAACGAACCCGACCACCTGGAATGGGGAGTCGCTCGTGCCTGCCGATGTCCCTTCGCAATGGTTCTTTGTGACTACCATGGCCGAACTGGGCAATGAGGCTGTGAGCTTTGCTGCCGGCGCCGTCGTTGGTTATGTGCTGCGCTCGAGCAGCGCGAGCACCATAAGCGGCTCGAATTGGGAAGGTGGAAGCCAGGCAAACTCGGCGAGCCAGGAGCGGATCATCGCCCTCTCGGCGGCCTGCACGCACATGGGCTGCATCGTGCAGTGGCAGCACGCGGATCACAAGTTCCATTGTCCCTGTCATGGCGGCCTGTTTACCGCCAACGGCGAGGCCGACGCGGCCTCCAGCAAGCTCTACCTGCGGCCTCTGCCCCAACTCGAAACGAAAATTGACCAGGGGAAAGTTTACGTGCGCGTGCCAACCAGGTCATAACGGTTTATATGCGGCCATCATGAGGGCGAGCTTGCCGGGGCAAGATCAAGGGGCGATGGCGAGCATCGCCCCTCCCACGGATTGCGCAACGAGATGAAGAGTGCAAGGGAGATGAGCCTGTCACGTAGCTTGAGGAAGCCCTGCTCTCGTTGATTCAGAGAGGATCGGGCAAGTCCCATGAACGATAAAGAAGCAGAAGAGGGAGACAAAGCTAGAGAGCAGGACACATCGAGAAAACAGGTGGGAGAAGTAAACGGACATCTCCTGCGCCGCCTGGCCCGATGAGCCAAACTCAGGCAATATGGAGGCCGAGAGTAGCGGCAAAAGCGTTTGGTATCCCAAAGAGCGTGATTGAGACAACTGAGGCTGCTTTCGGGCGGGCGTTGAGGAAACAAATTGTGAAGAGACTTGGATAGCGACAGATGAATCGGAGATACCGATCATTAGTTCCCCTGACGAGACCGTCGTGGAACAATCCCGTTGAGTTGAGCTTAACGGGATTGTTCCACGACGATCGGTTATGATCCCAATTTGGTAGCCAACCACGAACGCAGGATTGGCACCACCTGTTTTGCCTGCATGGCCTGGATATGATCAAGCCCATCGAGCACTCGCACATCCCAGCCCAGATCCGAGAGCTGTGCCTGTCCCTGCACGATTGGACCTGCTAAACTCACAGACACATTTCCCCAATGCTGGTCGTACTGGATCTCATCCGCCGAACCCACAAAGCAGAGACGGGGACAGGTGATCTGCGCTTGAGCGGCTCGGTCATCGAATCCTTGTAGCGCCTGGTACAGCGTGACAAATTGCCACGTCTGATCCCTTGATAGAGCCATGCCGGACCACTCGGATTCATCCGCTGACGGCGTTGCCCGTGCGCCGCTCGCCATCTCGTAGGCCGCGGTCGTGACACGGAGCATCTCCTCGTATGGCCCGTTCAGTGGTGGAAAGCCACCCAGGACGAGTGTCCAGAGGCGATCGGTCCGGATGGCGAGTTGAAGCCCAATCATCGCAAGCCAGGAGTAGCCATAGTAGGCGAACCGATCCGTCCCTGCGGCATCGGCCACAGCAAGCAGATCGTTCGCGGTGTTGGCCGGCGTCAGCGTGTCCGGTTTCGGTCGGCGAAGGCACTGTCCTTCATAGTCGAAAGCAACCACGCGAAAGGCGTCGCTCAGCCCTTTGATCAACGATTGGCCCAGAGCCGGATCAGTGCCATACTGGCGCATTTGCTCCGCCTGCGGCCCGGTCACCGGCTGTGGATTGACTGGCAGCAGCAGGGTCGGCCCTGTGCCATGGACCTCGATCTCGATAGTGCTTCCGTCATGTAAGTTCGCTTCAGGCATGTGAGTTCCCTCCATCATTCACTCGCATTTCTACCTCGAATGTCGGCAACAGTCTGTCATCTGCTGCCTCATGTGAGGTAGCTCTCTCATTCAGATGTATGCATGCGTTTTGATCCTGCGCTGGCCAGGCTTTTTTCTGGATCACACCTCTACTGTACAACACCGATGCCCAACTGGAGGGTGAAGCAGCATTCAGAGCGTGTATATGAGGACATCAGACTCCTACTGAGGTTCATGTGCTTGTTCGATGTGGTAGAAAGAAGTGTGTTGATTGAAAGAAGTCTCTAATAGCACTTGGAAGTTTGACATGACAGCTCGTCCCTATCTACGTACCCACGATCTCGCCCTGGCTGGACACACCAGTGTTCAACAAGTACGCAATTACGAGGCGAATGGCTTGATCCCGCAAGCACTAAGAAGATACATTGCTGTGCTTTTTCGCTACTCGCTATGACCTCGTTGCGCAACCTGTGGACCCCTGCCCTCCACGCGCCTTCCCGCGTGAGGTAATGTGCAAACCATCCTGCTGCTGCGCGATCCCCATTTCCCATAGCCCAAATAGCGCGTCTGGGTAAATTGCCTTGACACTGGCTGGCTTGCTGATGTATCATCACTCAAGTGAGGATAAATACCTGTATTCTTGATTACTGCGGGCGGTTGCTGAAACTGGTAGACAGGATAGACTTAGGATCTATTGGCGAGAGCCATGAGAGTTCGAGTCTCTCACCGCCCACTGTGTGTTGGTCAGGCGCGAGCATAGGCCGCGGGAGTGGCTCAGTGGTAGAGCATCTCCATGCCAGGGAGAAAGTCACGGGTTCGATCCCCGTCTTCCGCTTCACCTACATCCCAATCGACTCGACGGGCGCTGTCAGTCGCGCGGGTAGGTATGCCCATTGCAATATGAAGCGTAACGAGCATGTATACTATACATGGGATATTATAAACAAACGAGCAATCTCGTTGGAGGAAATGTGAAGTATTCGGTAGAAAAAAAGCCAGGCAGCGAGGCCGTCCTGGATGTAGATTTTACCTGGGAAGAACTGGAGAAAGCCTCTGATAAAGCCTATCGCAAGCTGGCGCGAGAAGTTGACGTGCCGGGCTTCCGTAGAGGGAAGGCGCCACGGTCTTTGCTTGAGCGCAGGCTGGGGAAGGAGCATATCTACCAGCAAGGACTCGACGAACTCATCTCTGAAACCTATCGCCAGGCTCTCAAGGAGAACGAGCTTACTCCCATTGCCCAACCGGAACTTGATGCCCCTGCTTTTGAGATAGGCCAGCCTTATCATCTCAGTTTTACCATCCCTATCTTTACCCCGGTCGTGCTGGGCGATTACCACACGCTCCATTTCGACCGCGAAGACGTCAGCATCACCTCTGAAGAGGTTGAGAAAGAGTTGGAAGCTCTCCGTAACCGCGCTGCCGAGTGGAAAGAGGTTGAGCGCGCTGCCGAATACGACGACCGCGTGACTGTCGATCTGAAGCTGACGGTAGAAGACAGAACCATCTCTGACTTGAAGGACAATCCATTTGAACTCACACGGGAGCGTTCCGGCATTTTCACCGGCATGGATGAGCAGATTGTGGGAATGCAAGCGGGCGAGAGCAAAGAATTTTCCGTCATGCTGCCCGAAGACTACTCGAATAAGGACCTGGCCGGGAAAGAAGCGCACTACGCAGTCACGCTGCACAAGATCGAGATCCAGAAACTGCCGGAACTTGATGACGCCTTTGCCGCCGCTGTCAGCGATGGCCAGTACGAAACGCTCGAAGACCTGCGCAAGGCGGTGAGCGACAGTATCTACCAGACGAGAGAGCGGCAGGCCAGCGAAGCGCTGCAAGAAGAGATCATTCGTGCCATCATTGATCAGTCGCAGATTTCGCTGCATCCCGTGCTGATCCGCGAAGAAGCCGAAGATATGTTGCACCAGTTGACGCACATGCTGGAAGATCAGCGCATGTCGCTCGATCAGTTCTTGCTGACGCGCAAACAGACGCGGGAACAATACCTGGAAAGCATTCTGCCGCAGGCCGAGGAGCGTCTCAAACAAGAGTTTGTGTTAGAGGCTGTGGCGCAGCAGGAGCAGATTACCCTCTCAGAAGAAGAGCAGCAGATGCTGCGGCAGATTTATGAAGCTCAGGGCCAGCGCCTTCAGGATGCCCAGGTGCGCCTGCTCGTCTCGTCGTACCGCCGTCAGAAGGCGCTGAATTACCTTGTGGAGCTGCTGACCCGCGACGAGGAAGCGCCGAGCCTTGAAGCAATAGCGGCGGAGGCCGTTGAAAAGTCGCTCACGGAGAACGCGCAGGCTGCCGCCCAGGTCGCGGAGGAAGAGTCGCCCGCCGCTGAAACGTCTCCAACGGAGGCGGCGGCAGAAGTTGGCCCCGCTGCCCAGACAACGGCGTCTGTAGGTTCTGGGGACGTGGAAGCAGGCAACCAGTAAGTGACGCTCATCGGAGCTTGAGCGAGCGGAAGGGAACAAGAACGTGGCAAACTCGAAAAATATGCGCACAACGTATCGCTGCTCTTTCTGTGGTAAGAGCCAGGATCAGGTGCAGCGACTCATTGCCGGGCCGAGTGGCGTCTACATCTGCGATGAATGCATCGACCTCTGCCGGGAAATCATCGAAGAAGAGCAAGCTACGGCCGTCAAGCCGCGCTTGCAGTTGGGCAAGATACCCGCGCCCAAGAGGATCTTTGAACAGCTCAGCCAGTATGTGATTGGGCAGGAGCGCGCGAAGAAGACGCTCTCCGTGGCCGTCTACAATCACTACAAGCGCATCGGCGTGGGGATGCAGATCGATGATGTCGAATTGGCGAAGAGCAATATTCTGCTTGTGGGGCCGACCGGCTGCGGCAAAACGCTGCTCGCGCAGACGCTTGCCAAGATTCTGGATGTTCCCTTTTGTATCGCCGACGCGACGGCGCTCACAGAGGCCGGGTACGTGGGCGAAGACGTGGAAAATATTCTCCTGCGCCTGATCCAGATTGCCGACTTCGACATCGCGCGCGCCGAACGCGGCATCGTCTATATCGACGAGATCGACAAGATCGCGCGCAAATCGGATAATCCATCAATTACGCGCGATGTTTCCGGCGAAGGCGTGCAGCAGGCATTGCTCAAGATCATCGAAGGCACCATAGCGAACGTCCCGCCGCAGGGCGGGCGCAAGCATCCGCATCAAGATTTCATCCAGATCAACACGGCGAACATCCTCTTCATCTGCGGCGGCGCGTTTGAGGGCCTGGAGAAGGTCGTCGAGCAGCGCCTGGGCGCTAACAAGTCGATGGGCTTCCGCCGCGGTCGCACGCCGGACGAAAAACCAGTGTCGGTCTTGAACCAGCTCATCCCCGATGATTTGCTCAAATATGGCCTGATCCCGGAGTTCGTGGGACGCTTGCCGGTCTCCGTAGCGCTGGAAAGCCTGGATAAACAGGCGCTGATACGCATCCTGACGGAGCCAAAGAACGCGATTGTCAAGCAGTATCAGAAGTTCTTGCAGCTTGACCACGTTGACCTGGTCTTTACCAATGACGCGCTCGACGCGGCAGCCGAGGGCGCGCTCAAGCAGCGCACGGGAGCGCGCGGCCTGCGCACTATTATTGAGGATGTGCTGCTTGATGTGATGTACGAGATACCGTCGCGGGCAGATGTGAAGAAGGTGATCATCAACGGCGACGTGATCGCTTCCCACCATAAACCGCTGCTGGTCACGCGCAGCGAGATGGTCCGCAGCGAACGCGCAACCGCATACGATGAGTCTGCATAACGCAGGCTCATCCGCTTTTTGAGAGGATAGCGCGATGACGCATTGCAGGCGCATAACATTATGAACGAACAAGAGCGCAGCGAAGCGGCAGAGGATGAGCTTGCTGAGTATCCTCTGGTGGCATTGAAGAGCATGGTGGTATTCCCACGCACTCGCATGACGCTGGCAATCGCGCGGGAAAAATCGGTGCGCGCGGTCGAAGAAGCCATGATGCGCCCGGATCGCGCGCTCGTCGCCGCCTCACAACGCAGCGCGGACCTTGATAACCCGCAGCCGAAAGATATCTTCCCCACCGGCACGCTGGTTGAAGTGACTACGATGCACCGCCAGCAAGATGGCAGCCTCCAGGTCTTGTTCAGCGGCCTCCACCGCGTGCGCATCGAGGAATTTCTGGAGGTCGAGCCGTTTGTGCGCGTCTGCGTCAACAAGCTCCAGGAACCTCAGCAGCGCGGCGCGCAGGCCGACGCGCTCGTCCGTCACGCCACCAACCTCTTTGAACGCTATGCCCAACTCAACCGCCAGTATTCCGTCGAAGATATCACCTCTATCGTTACGACCAAGAACCCGCCGCGCCTCGCCGATATGCTGGCCGCTCACCTGGTGACGGACCCCGGCCAGCAACAGGATTTGCTGGAAACTCTCGATCCCTTAGAGCGCCTGGAAAAAATCTGCGTGATCATGGGGAACGAGATCGAGATTCTCGAGTTGGAGTCCACCATTCGCACCCGCGTGCGCTCGCAGGTGGATCGCACGCAGAAAGAGTTCTACTTGCGCGAGCAATTGCGGGCCATCCAGGAGGAACTGGGAATGGAGACGCTCTCCGAGGCCGAAGAACTGCGCGAGAAGCTGAGCCAGAAAGCGCTGCCGCCGGAGATCGCGGCCAGGGCGAGCAAAGAGGTAGACCGGTTAGAGCGCATACCGGCGCAGTCGGCGGAGGTTGCGGTGCTGCGCTCGTATATCGATTGGATACTGGCGCTGCCCTGGACAGAGCGCAGCGAGGACCGCTTCGACCTGGAAGAGACGCAGCGCATTCTTGATGCCGATCACTATGGTCTGGATACTATCAAAGAGCGCATCATTGAGTTTCTGGCTGTGCGCCAGTTGCGCTTGCAGCGCGCGAGCCGCGACGGCTACCGCGGCAGCGAGAGCCAGGGGCAGATCCTCTGTTTCATTGGCCCGCCCGGCGTGGGCAAAACCTCCCTGGCGCGTTCTATCGCCACGGCGCTGGGTCGCACGTTTGTGCGTATCTCGCTGGGCGGCGTGCATGACGAAGCCGAAATACGCGGCCATCGCCGCACCTATGTTGGCGCGCTGCCGGGGCGCATCATTCAATCGATGAAAACCGCTGGCGTGCGAAACCCCGTCTTCCTGCTCGACGAAGTCGATAAGCTCTCCAACGAGTATCGCGGCGACCCGGCGGCGGCTCTGCTGGAAGTGCTTGATCCTGAGCAGAATAAGTCCTTTATCGATCATTATCTGGAGATCCCTTACGATCTCTCCGAAGTCTTCTTTATCTGTACCGGGAACGTGAAGTATCAAATCCCGCGCGCGCTGGCCGACCGCATGGATATTATCGAGTTGCCCGGCTACATCTTTGAGGAGAAGGTCAACATTGGCTTGCGCCACCTCTTGCCGCGAGTGCTGGCCGAACACGGCCTCACGCCGGAACAGGTGAAGATTTCGCAGAGCGTCATGGAGCGCGTCGTCTCCGATTATACCCGCGAAGCCGGGGTGCGCAATCTGGAGCGTCAACTGGCGATGATTTGCCGCAAGGCCGCGCGCCGCATTGTGGAGAAACCGAAGACGCGCCTTCGCCTGACCGCCAGCGGCCTGGAACACTATCTGGGCGCGCCGCGTTACTCCTCCACGCCGCCCGTGCAAAAGACGCAGATCGGAGTGGCGATGGGTCTCGCGGTCACGGAGAGCGGCGGTATTCTCCTGCCGGTCGAGGTGGCGACGATGGCAGGCAAAGGCGACCTGCTCGTGACCGGTCAGTTGGGCGATGTGATGCGCGAGTCGGCTATGGCGGCCCTCTCGTATATTCGCTCGCGCGCCGACGAGCTGGGCATCGATCCCAATTTCCAGGAGGCCACCGATCTGCACATTCACCTGCCGGAGAATGCGATCCCCAAAGACGGCCCATCCGCCGGCATCACCATTGCCGCGGCGCTGATCTCCGCCATCGCCGCGCGACCGGTGCGCGCGGGCCTGGCGATGACGGGCGAGATCACCTTGCGCGGGCGCGTCCTGGGCGTTGGCGGCTTCAAGGAGAAAATGGTAGCCGCGCACCAGGCGCATATCTATAATCTCGTCGTGCCCGTCGAGAATAAGAAGGAACTGGCCGAAATACCAGAGCGCATTCGCCGGGAACTGCACTTCACCTTCGTTGAAACTATGGACCAGGTGATCGCGGTCGCCCTGCTCAATGATGCCTCCCCCGCTGCCATGAGCGCGGAGGAACAGCCAGGGCTGATGCCGCGCCCTCTGACTCGTGATGAGCGCGCCGCCATTCATCACGAGCCAGCGCCGCGCCGCAAGGATACCGCCATACCTCCTATCCCACCTGACCAGGCATATGATGTTGGGCAGGAGGGATCAGATGTGCCGCCCTTTATATTGCCACAGCCGGAGCAACTGCCGCCCGAATCGTATCCGCGGATGCGGACGCGCAACGCTCGTCCCAAAAAAACGCGCTAAGCTGCTACCAGACCCCCACAAGGGAGGTCTCTCCATGTTTCCCCGGTGGTACGTGCGACATGGAGCCAGACCCCCACAAGGGAGGTCTCTCCATGTTTCCCCGGTGGTACGTGCGACATGGAGCCAGACCCCCACAAGGGAGGTCTCTCCATGTTTCCCCGGTGGTACGTGCGACATGGAGAGACCTCCCTTGTGGGGGTCTGGTAGCATTCACAGACCTGATGGCTCTCTCTTATCGTGTATATAGTCCCAAAAAAACTGTGATAAATTCATCTTGCCTGCTCTTTCAATTTTCATGGGACTCGTTGATCTTGCTCTTTTCGTGATATGGCTGATATGAACAACTAAATGTATTAGTTGAAATCGCGTTTTCACTATATAGATAATATGCAGCCTGGTATCTCCAGCAATACTGGGCTATCTCCAAAGAAATGGTAAAATTACCGCCATTTTAGTGAGCTAAACAGTTCACAAACCCTACTTTTCCTTGTATACTACGTATACACTAGAAAGGGCGGGGATACTCCCTTTGCTCCGGTGTACGCGGTCGAGGGTAGTATGTTTCGACCTCTGTGGCGTCGGACCTTGACGCGCGTGAATAAACAGAAGCGAGGTAACATCAATGAGTTGGAATCCGAACCAGGGACAACCGGGGCAAGACCCCAATCAGCCGAGCCAGTATGGTGGCTACGGCAATTATTCTCCCCCACCGCAGCAGCCGACCGATCCTTATAGCCAGCCGGG
>Ga0207416_1005221_pt1 | contig 10481 bp, 12 predicted proteins | sample PaiPotPPM11metaG_FD_184107 | JGI IMG/M metagenome (GOLD analysis project Ga0207416, IMG submission 184107) | Iron sulfur acid spring bacterial and archeal communities from Banff, Canada, to study Microbial Dark Matter (Phase II) - Paint Pots PPM... ...
ATGCGCTCGTGCGCGTCGGACACCTTCAGGCTCACCTGTGCAAACCGCAGGAGATTTTTTTCACCGAAGAGGCGCTCTTCGTACGGCTGCCCGACGGGCGCGAGGAAAAGATCGACGCCATCTATCGAAACTTCGAACTCTTCGATCTGCTCAACGTGCCCAAGCAAGAGCTGATGCTCTATTCCGCGCGGCACAATCGCGTGACGATGACGCCGCCGCCCAAAGCGCAACTCGAGGAGAAACTGGCCTTCGCGCTCTTCCATCACCCGGCGCTCGCCAAACTCTGGAAAGCCGAATTAGGTGAGGCCGTCTACGACCATCTCAAGCAACTGTTTCCAGAAACGTGGATCGTCGATCCGCGCCCGCTGCCGCCTCAGGCCGTCATCGCCGGGCTCGAAGCCAACGGCACGCCGGTTTCGGATTGGCTCCAACTGGCGGAGCTGACGAAAACCGAGCGCGACTATGTCATCAAGCCTTCGGGTTTTTCCGAGTTGGCATGGGGATCGCGCGGCGTGCGCGTCGCCAACGACCTAACTAAAGACGAATGGACCGCCACGCTGCAGGAAGCGATCCGCGAATTCGATCGGACGCCGCGCATCTTACAGCGGTTCTACAAGGGCAAGCGCGTGCGCCAAACGTACCTCGACCGCAGCGCGGACGAAATTCGCACGTTCGACGGCCGCGTACGCCTGTGTCCGTACTTTTTCGTCGTGAACGGCGCAGTCCGGCTCGGCGGAATTCTCGCCACAGTCGCGCCCGCGGACAAACGTTTAATCCATGGCATGACCGATGCGGTCATGGCCCCCAGCATTATACGGCCCGACGGCAACTAAACTTCTTAGTGCGCCCGCAGGACCACGATCGACGGTTTGCCGGTCGGCAAGCCGCCTGAAGTGCTGACCGGATCCCACAGCATCCAAATCTTGCCGTAGGTTTCCATTAGCGACGCGACGACTTTCTTTTGTTGGGCGGCCGGCATTCCGGGAAGCGTAGCGTGCACGAGCGGAATTTCCACTCGGTGATAGTGCCACAACGCTTGTTCGGATTTTGAGAACGTCTTCCAGACTGCTGTCGGAACGACCGTCTCAATCTCGACAAGGCGAGCATTCGAAGCATCGGACTCGTAGACCTGACATTCGATCAATCCGCCGGCGAGGCCGCTCTTACACCAGTGATGTGCGACCTGCGTGGGGTGGCCGGGACCGAAATGTTTGAATGCATCGATGTGCAGGGTCCAGCCCGAGGACGGCATTGCAGGCGGGGATGCCGCCGCGACGTTGGGCTGCAGGCGTGAAACGAAGAAACCAAGTCCAAACGCGAGACAAAGTATCAGGGGAAGCAGTGGTTTTTTCATAGGGGCCCTCCATAGAAGTTGCATAGGCCGGACCGAGCAAATCATAGAGCAAGCCCGCTAGCTCCTGCCAGGAGGCAAGCGAAAATGCGTGCAAGCCGCAGGCATGAGCAGAGCGCCGGGCACGTATGTCGGCGGGAATCGCGTGCTCACGCGAACCGCCAACGGCTTCAAGATGTACGTCGATGCAACCGACGTCTGCATTTCGCCGCACTTGATTCTCGACGGCGTGTGGGAAGAGTGGACCGAGGCCACGCTGCGCCGCGTCGTGCGGCCGGGAATGCACGTGCTCGAGATCGGCGCGAACGTCGGCTACTTTACGCTGCTGCTCGCGAGGCAGGCGGGCCCCGCTGGTTCCGTCCACGCCTTCGAATGCGACCCGGAGCTGGCGCAGATCGCCGAGGATAACGTCGAGATCAACGGTCTGGGAGATCGCGTTACGATCGATCGCAGAGCCATTGGCGAAACGGTGGGCTCGGCACAATTTCAACGCGCTCGGAGACATCGAGGGGGCGGCACGCTCGTTGCGGGTTTGCAACAGATCGCACAATTGCGCGAGACCGAACGCGAAGCGTTGACGGTTGAAGTGACGACGGTGGACGCTCTCGTCAAGGCACGCGGCGCTTCGTTCGATTTCGTCAAGATCGATGCGGAAGGCGCAGAAACGTGGATCCTCAACGGCGGTCTGACGCTCTTCGCCGACGCCGGGCACCCATTGATGGTGCTCATGGAGTTTTGTCCGAACTTCCTGCGCAGCGCAGGTTACGATCCGGCAGCAGAGCTGCGCCGCTTCGAACAATGGCGTTTCCAACTCCAGCGACTGGACGAGCGTCGCCGCCGCCCGGTCGCGTCTAGCGCGCAAGATCTTCTGGAGCGGTCCTACTCGGAGATCCTTTTAACGCGTACCTGACCGCACGTATGAAGCGTCTTGCCGCGGCACATCGAGTTCATCAACGACGAGCGTCACCGGATCGTACCAAATTGTAAACTCCACCGGATCGCTGACCGACAAGGCCACGTCGCCCAATGGAATGCCTTTTGGACGGTCGGCTTTCGGGGTCGCGTCGATCGCAATCTCGCCAGATTCCATCAGCGGGAGCATTAAGCTTCCTTTCTCCGTGCGCCGATCGTGTCGAGCAGCGCGTCGATTTCTTCGTGCGTGTTGTATCCGTGCGGCGCGACGCGAATGCCGCCCGTGCGGTACGTAGTAACAAAACCCTCGCGCTGGAGCTGCCTGCCCAGTTCGACCGAATCCGTGCCCGGCAGCGTAAAGGTCACGATCCCCGACGATTCCGTGGCGCTGCGCACGCTCGCAACGTGAGCACCGGCCCGATCCAGACCCTCCACGAGGCGGTCGGTCAAGGCTAGAACGTGCGCGGCAATCCGCGAAGCTCCCGCGCGTTCGATGACGCCGATGGATTCGGCCATTGAAAGGGCGCCGATGAAATTGGGTGTTCCGCCTTCAAAGCGCGTCGCATCGGCAACGAACGGTTGATCGTAGTCCAAAAACTCCCACATGTCGGCGGGCGATCGCCAGCCGGGGGAAGCCAGTTCCAGCCGATCGATCAGATCCGCGCGCAGGTACAAGAAGCTTACGCCCTGCAGAGCGAGCAGCCATTTTGCTCCACCCGCATAGAGCGCATCGATACCGCTTGCCTGCACATCGAGCGGAAATGCGCCTAAGCCCTGAATGGCGTCCACGCAAAAAAGCGCGCCGGCGCCGTGCACGACTTCCGCGAGCGAAGCTAGGTCGTGGCGATAGCCGTCTTCGAATGAAACCCAGGAAACAGCGACGATTTTCGTGCGCGGCGAGATGTGCGCGCGCAAGACGTCGGGCGTCAGGCGCGCTTGGCGCGAGTTAACAAACCGAACACTCACGCCGAGTTTGCGCAGGCGCAGCCAGGGCTGGACGTTTGCGGGGAATTCGTTGTCCGGCAGAATCAGCTCGTCGCCGGCCGTCCAGGGAAACCCGCCTGCAATTGCGTTCGCGCCGTCACCGGTGTTGCGCAAAATGGCGATCTCGCCCGGCCGGGCCCCGATAAAGCGCGCGATGCGAGCCCGATACTCGGGCATTTTGCGCTCGTATGCAAACGTGCCCATAACCCCGCCCGAAGCGTGCGCCGAGATGAACCCATGCAGCGCATCGTGAGTTGGCTGCGGGAGGGCGCCGACGGCGGCGTGGTTGAGGTATTTATAGGATTGCGTTACGGCGAACAGTTCGCGTGGAAGCGGGGTCGTCAAGCGTTGCCGATCATTTCCTTCGTGTGCCAGGCGATGTTATTGGCCCGGTCGCCGACGCGTTCCAGCTCCGCAAGCACGAAGAGAATGCGCGCTCCCGCCGGCACCATTTCGGGATCGGCTTGCATCTCTTGTTCGAGCGCTTTCACGCTGAGCTTATATTGCCGGTCGACTTCATCGTCTTCGTCGATCACCCGCGAAGCCAATTCTGCGTCCCGTTCCGTGTATGCGCGCATCGCGCCGACCAGCGTGGCGTGCGCGAGACTGGCGATACGATCGATCTCAACCCGCACCGGGCGCAGCGGCACGTCGGCCAGCTTGATGGCATGTTTGGCGATATCGACGCCATAATCGCCCACGCGTTCCAGATCGGTCGCGATTTCGAGCATCGCTGCGATCTCGCGCAGTTCGCCCGCTACCGGCTGCTGACGCCAAATCAGCTCGATGCACGACGCTTCGATTTTGCGGCGAAGATCGTCGATCACATCGTCACCCGCGATCACGCGCGCCGCGGCCGACGTATCGCGCTTTTCGAGCGCCTCGACGGCGACGCGAACGGCATCACCGGCCAATGCGCCGAGGCGGACGACGTCCAGCCGAGTAGATTCAAGCGCCTCATGATATGCGGTACGCATCCTCACAGTATAACCGCAAGGTTCTCCGCACGCAATTAGACAAATCGGAACCCGTGAATTCAGAAACGGGCGAACCGATCGCCGTCGAGCGCGACGGCGCCGTTGCAATCGTCACGCTTAATCGCCCGAGCGTTCTCAATGCGCTGAATGCGACTCTGCTCGAAAAGCTTTCGCAAATCTTAAAGGAACTGGATTCCGACGCGGCGGTGCGAGCGATCGTCGTCACCGGCGCGGGAACCAAAGCCTTCGCAGCCGGCGCCGACATCGGCGAGCTCAACGCGTTGCGCAGTGCCTTCCAGGGCGCTACGAAGGCGCGAGCCGGCCAAGCGGTTACGTTGCAGATCGAGCACTTGAAAAAACCCGTCATCATGGCGGTCAACGGCTTTGCGCTGGGCGGGGGCTGCGAACTGGCAATGGCCGGCGACATCATGATCGCGAGCGACAATGCGAAATTCGGGCAGCCCGAGGTCAACCTTGGCCTGATTCCCGGCTATGGCGGGTCACAGCGTACGACGCGGCTCGTTGGGAAAGGCATGGCATCGTACATGTGCTTGACCGGCGAGACGATCGACGCGCAGGAAGCGCTGCGCATCGGGCTACTGCAAAAAGTCGTGCCGCAAGCGCAATTGCTTGACGAAGCCAAGCGAATCGCAAACACTATCGCGGGCAAGGCTCCGCTCGCCATCGAGGCGTGCAAGCGCGCGATAAACTCGGGCGCGCACTTGTCAATCGCCGATGCGCTGGAACTCGAAGCGGTCGAATTCGGCGCACTGGTGGGCTCGAACGACTTTAAGGAAGGCACGAGCGCGTTTCTCGAAAAGCGCAAGCCAAATTGGAGAGGTAATTAGGCAATACCACGGCAATAATCGCCTGCTAGCATACCGGAATGGATCAAAGCTTTAGCTCCGGCCAACTTATGGCCGCCATCCTGGATCTTCGGAAAACTACCGAGGACGGATTCGCCATGATGTACGGCCATCTAAACTCGCGCTTCGAGGGCGTCGATGCACGCTTCGACGGGGTCGATGCACGCTTCGACGGGGTCGATGCGTGCCTTTCGGATCACGGCAAGCACCTCGAAAGAATTGACCGTCAGCTCATCTCAGTCGACGACCGTCTCGACAGGCTCGAAGGTAAGATGGACCGCCGCTTCGACGCAGTGGAGGTGCGATTCGACATCTTCGAACGCCGGGTCTACGCTTTGGAGCAGCACAACCCGCATTAATCGTGCGATCCATTCTCGTTACCTTATTGTTCATCGCGTCGGCGACGCGATGCGTCTTCGCAGATGACTTTGGGCCACGCGGCGACGTTCGCGAAGTACGATTTGTCGCGCAGCGCTTGCTCGCGCATAGCGCTCGAGACTCGAAGCTGGACCCGAATAGCGTTGGTCTATCCGATGTCGTTGTGGTCAAAGATGGCGCACTGCTCTCGTGGGATATTGGAGCGAACCACGGTCTGATGGGACTCGTCCGTCAAGATGGCCGCTGGTGGGACGCACTGGAATACAGGCATTACCTCGATGGTTGGATCGACACAGCCTCTTACCCGCTTCCGGAAAAATGCTCGGTGCAAGCCGTCCCGATTCCGTCGGCGGCGATACTTTCCGACGATGGCATGCCGCAAAACCTCATCACCGCCGCTCTCGCACACAGCAGCGACCTAATGACGCACGCAGCCAGGACTGTGAAACTACGGGCTCCCGTCATGATGGATCGCTTTTGCGGCCGGAACGCCGGAAGCATCGCGCCAAACGGCGGCACGCTCTGGCAGATCCCAACGTATACGTCGGGCTTCAACATCACTATAACTTACGGCAAGAACGACGCGGCCGCCGGCGTTGACGCCCGCCCGCTGTACGCGCGGGCGCCAACTGCCGCCGAATTTCTTCCGTATCCGACGACGTTTGGGTTCCTGTCGACAGCGGTGCTTTATTTCGACCTGACGATCGATGGGCCGGTGCCCGTGAAGTTCCAACCCGGCACGACGATCGACATCTGGTTTCCGTTCGTCCTGGACGACACGTTAGAATACGATTTGACGATTGGATTCGCGGATGCGCCGATCGGTCCGATCTATTCCAAGCCGTTCGATAACGTGTTGCGCTACACACTGCCGGGCTTCACCGCGTCGCCGGGCCGGACGCTCATGGCCGAGATAGACGGCGACTGGCCTTAACAAAAAGGAAATGCGCCGGCAACAGTCGCACCGTAGCGTTCCCGTCATGGCGAAACGATACAGCTCGGCTCAGATTATGGAGGCGCTTCTCGACTTTCGGGACGCGACCGCCCTAGGATTCGCAAACCTCCGAAACGACATGAACGCTCGCTTTGAAAGCCTGGAGAACAGAGTGAACGGCCGATTCGAGCAGGTGGACCGGCGATTCGACCAGTTCGAAGACAAGATGAACCGCAGGTTCGATTCGGTCGATCTGCGCTTTGACGTTTTCGAAAGGCGCGTCTCGGCCCTAGAGCAGCGCTAGCGTCTTCGCGGCGTGCGCCATATTGAGCTCGACCGCCGGATTTAGCCCCTGCCACGTTGCGCGGACTCGGCCCCGCCGATCGATCACCACCATCGTTGGAAAACCGTCGAGCTGAAAGAACCCTCGCGAAAGTGCGCGCGGATCGACCGCTACGTTCACAAGCGCGTGCTCGTGCGCGAAGGCCACCGCGATTTCGCGCGGCTCACCCACATCGACCGGAACCACTTGTACTTCCGGATGCGATCGCGCGAACGATTCGACCAGCGGTAGCGAAATTTTGCACGGCGTACACCAGGATGCGTAAAACTCGAGAAAAACGACGTGCCCCCGCTGGTTGGCTAACACGAAGGGTGCGCCGGAAAGCGTTTGATAACGGACCGCCGGCGCGGGATAGGCGCTGCTCTCCGACAAAAAGCGCGGTGCAACCAGCAAACGGTATGCGATAAAAAGCACGAGGCCGATCGCAACTGCGTCAAACACGAACCGAAAACTCCGGAATCCGCGCTTGAACATCATTCCGCGCTGAAGACCGCGGCAATTCCCTGACCGCCGCCGATGCATGCAGATGCGACGGCAAAGCCGCCGCCGTTGCGGCGCAGATGATGCAGCGCGGTGTACGCGAGGCGCGCGCCGGACGCTCCCAGCGGATGTCCAAGTGAAGTCGCTCCGCCGTGCGGATTGAGGCGCGCCTCAAGCAGATCGGGCCACTCCATCTCCTTCAAACACGCTAACACTTGCGGCGCAAACGCCTCGTTGATCTCCACCACGGCAACGTCGCTGCGCTTGAGATTTGCATCGGCGAGCGCTTTCGGAATCGCAACGGCCGGGCCGATTCCCATGATGTCCGGATCCACTCCGACGACGCTGGCTCCAACGAGCCTGCCGATCCACGTCACTCCGTCAGCTTTCGCTTGTTTCATCGTGGTCAGTACGACCGCCGCCGCACCATCCGTGATGCCGCTCGCGTTTCCAGGTGTGACAACTCCATCTTTGCGAAAGCGCGGCGGAAGTTTGGCGAGTTTCTCGATCGCCAGGCCCGGGCGCGGGCCTTGATCCCGGTCGACGAGAACCGGCTGTCCCTTAGCGTCCTTCACTTCTACCCCGACAATCTCTTCGGCAAAATATCCGTCGCTCTGCGCGCGCAACGCGCGCTCTTGCGAGCGAAGCGCGAATTCGTCGCACGCTTCGCGTGCGATGTGGTAGCGGTCCGCCAAGTTTTCTGCGGTAATCGCCATCGGCAGCCGGTTATACGAATCCGTGAGCGCCTCCCAAAGCGTGTCTTCGAATTTGACGCTCGTACCGAGCGCAAGCCCTTTACGCGCGCCGCGCACGACGTGCGGCGCTTGGCTCATCGATTCGGTGCCCCCGGCGAGCGCGTATGTGCTCTGCCCGAGCCGTAGAGAATTTGCAGCGGTGAGAATCGCCTGCAGTCCGCTGCCGCAAAGGCGGTTGAGCGTCAACGCAGGCGTTCCCATCGGAATACCGGCACGCAGCCCGACGTGGCGCGCCAGATAGATCGCATCGGCACTCGTTTGCATGACGTTGCCGAAGACGATGTCGTCAATTCGTTCTTTGGCGACCCCGCTGCGCGCGATAGCCGCCTCCGCAGCCGCCACCGCAAGATCCGTCGCCGTACGTTCCGCCAGCGCTCCGCCGAAGTTGCCGAACGGCGTGCGCGCGCCGGCTAGAACCACGACATCGTTGTCCGTCATGCTCCCAGCGTACAACGGTGGACGAGCGGCGCCCTTGCAGGCGCCCGCCGCGAACCTCCCAAATGAGTCGCCCGATGCCTATGAACCGGCCTGCGGCGATCGCCATAGACGCTCGCTCGCTTCAGCCCGCTACTCGAACCGAACAGATCCTCGAAGCGTTCGACAAGCTCACCTTAAACGCGATTCTCGAGATCAACGAAGAGACCGATCCGCGGGCCTTGCGCAACGAGCTCTCGCAACTGCGGCCCGGCAAATTCTCCTGGGACGCGCGCAACCTTGGATCCAACCGGTGGACCATTCGCGTCGAACGCATCGACGAGAATGCGGAACCCGAGTCTTTGCTGCAGCACGTTGCGCCCTTCGCCAGCGCCAAAGCCACTACGCTGCGCGATCTTGCCGGGCAGATGTCCGAACGAACCTATCGCGCGGGCGACACGATCTTCGACGAAGGCGAAGCGTGGCCGTATCTAGGGATCGTCAAATCGGGCAAAGTGATTCTCACGCTGCTTTCGCCCGACGGCAAAACTCACACCCTCGGCGAGCGGCTCACCCACGACACGCTCAACGACAGCGGCACGTTCGATCAGGGCGGCGCAACCACGCGCTCGGAGGCCTTGACCGACGCTACGATTATGACAATTCCGAGTGAAGCGGTGCTGCATGCCTGCAGGAACGACGCCGAGCTCGCGCTCGGTTTTCTTTCGGAAGCCTCACAGGCGCGCCGCCGCTCGATCGACACGATCTCCGACTTGGCATTCGCTCACGTGCTGCAGCGGGTTGCAAAATTTTTGCTGGGTTACGCTCGGGCCTCGGTCGGCATGACTCGAGGGTTGCCCGGCGTGGAGAATCTTTCCCAAGCTCAGATCGCGGCCGCCGCCGGTACCGTGCGCGACATGGCTGCACGCGCGCTGCTGCGGCTCAAGAACGCAAACGCGGTCGAACTCGACCGAGGACGCGTAAAAGCGATCGATCGCGCGAAGCTCGAGGCCTTCGCGCAGAACGTGCAGGCGCCGCCGGTCTAAGGACGTTACTGCGGAATAGCCGCCGCCGCGACCGCCTGCAGGGCCTGATTGAAACTGCCGACCGGAACGACCTGAATGTTGCGCGTGCCTCTGATCTCGGGATAATTCTCCGCCGGCACCAGAAACAGGCTTGCACCGGCTGCACGGGCCGCGGCCACCTTCTGCGTCGCGCCTTCGATCGGCCCCACGCTCCCGTCGTACGCGATCGTGCCAGTGCCGGCTATCCGTAATTCTCCCGGCAGCGACTGCCGTTTGAGCGAGCGATAGATCTCGAGCGCAAACATTAATCCGCCGGAGCTGCCCGCGACGTGCGGCAAGTGAAAGCTGACGCCGACGGGCAGACGCGGCCGTTCGTAGATCGTCGTGAGATAGGTGCCCAGAACCGTGCGTCCGCGATACGACGTCGTTTGCACGCTTGCCGTCCGCCGGCCGCCGTGCCGGAATAATCCGATGCGCACGATGCTGCCGGCGTGCACGCGCCTCAACGCTCTTTGCAGATCGTAGCTCGACGCGATCGGCTTGCCGTCGATCGCAGCCAGCACGTCGAACGGATGCAAGACCCTCGAAGCGTGGCTCTGCGGCGCAAAATAAAGCACCATGACGCGGCCGCGCGGTGCCGGAACGCGGTAACCGGCGGCGTGCTCCGCGACTGCTGCAGCAATTGTTTGGCTTTCGCTCATCGCGTCGCGCTGCATACTTTCGTACCGCACGACGCTCATACCGGACGGCAGCACGTCGGTCGTCCAAACGGCTCGCACGCCCGGGATGAAAACGCTCAGCAGCTCGAGCGGCGTAACCCGCGTGGCAAAGCGCACGTCGGTTAAATAGAAACGCGTCTGTGCCGGTGGCCCGCTGCCCAGCGACACGACGCCTCCCAGATCCACGGCGCGGCCGGGAAGTATCAAAGAATACGGCGTCGGAGCAAAAGCGCTCAGCCCGACAGCGATCGCGACCGCTACATAGATCGCCGCCCGGTTACGGGCGAGCCGCAGCCGCATCGAACTTACTTTACAACCTCGACCGATTCGAGCGCCGTTGTTT
>Ga0207416_1005222_pt1 | contig 10481 bp, 9 predicted proteins | sample PaiPotPPM11metaG_FD_184107 | JGI IMG/M metagenome (GOLD analysis project Ga0207416, IMG submission 184107) | Iron sulfur acid spring bacterial and archeal communities from Banff, Canada, to study Microbial Dark Matter (Phase II) - Paint Pots PPM... ...
CGGTCAGACCCCGCGGTCCCACGAGGTACAGCGCGAGGAAGGGCGAAACGAAGGCGCCGGCGCGATTGACCAGCGTACCGACCCAGAGCACCCAGAATGCGCGGGGCATGCCGCGCATCGAGGGCCAGGACATCGTGGGCACACCTTACTATGCACCGGCGACGGCGAAGATATCGGGGTCGTCCGGCTCACGAGACCATTGCAGGGGCGGCGCCGGCGGCTCCGGCACGGCCCATACGTCCCCGCTGAAGCGGGTCCCGAGGAGCTTCTCGAGCTGCTCCTCGCTGAATCGGCCGCTCGCTCGAAGGTAGTCGGCGTCGTCTGCGTCGAAGGCGAGAGCGCCCAGGCGATCGAGCGCCTGCTCCAGCCCCGCTGCGACGAGGTAGGACCGCACGGGGGGAAGCGTCCGGACGAACAGGCTGAACGTCGCGGGGGCGTTCATGCCGAGCGCCAGGCAGGTTCCGCCCATCGTCAGCTCGTAGAGGTCGGTGGCGAGGGCGAGGTGGCCGACGCGTCCCTCCGGCATCGTCGCTTGTCGTGCAGCGCTCGTGCCGGGGCGGCAAGGGACGACGACGCGGGCAGCTCATGCTCCGCCGCTCCGTTCACGGCGCTTGCTTGCCACCGGTTCCAGGCCGCGGCGAGGAAACGAACGGCGGATGGCTCGGCTCTCGCTTCTGGGTGTCGGCGCGATGCGCTCACCACGCTTTGCACCGGCTGGATTGCTCGTCGAGTGCGGGCCGGACCGCGTAATGATCGACGGGGAGCCGGGGGGACACTCCTGCGTCCTCGACGTCGCCCGGGAGGCGCGCGCGCGTGGCGTGCGTCGACTCGTATTTGCGCACATCGGACGGCCCACGATTCGCGCCATCGACGCAGGCGAGTGCCCGCCCTTCGGAGAGCTCGGCCACGACGGGCAGGTCTTCACGATCCGGCACGGCCGCGCCCAGTCGAGCTACGCGTAAGGCCCATCCGTCGCCGCAGCGCTTCCAGGGACATGGGAGGCATGTACTCGCCGAGCGCCTCCCGCCGCCACCAGGCGCGTGTACGTCGGCGTTCCGCCCAGCTCGTGTACTGGTAGCGATAGTAACTCGCGCGGACGAAGCGAGGAGCGCGGCCGGAGAACGGATCGCGCCCGAGGAGCCGCAGCGTGGGTCGGTCGGCCTCGAGCAGCCGCTCGACGAGCCGCATGAACCACAAATCGTACCCGAACACGACGACGCTGCCCTCGTAGACGTGGGTGGAAAAGGGGAGAAACCATAGGAGCCAATCCAGGCGAAGATGGTAGGGCGCGACCTGAGGAGGCATTCGCGATACGCGGCCCGGCTTGGCTCTGCATTCGTATTCCCGCCACTCACCGGCGTTCGGGTCCTCCGATTCGGTTCCTTCGAGCACGATCTCGTATCTATCGCGCGTGACCTGGCCAAACGCCCCATAGGTGTTGACCAGGTGCAGGGGGTTGTAGCTGAGGTTCATCGCTTGATTCTTGGAGGCCAGATTGAGTATCGGCTTCACGCTGAGGACGATCGTCATGCCGACGAGCAAGAGGGCGAACGAGTCGTAGCCGGCCGGCCTGGCGTGCAGTGCAGTCGGCGCCGGCAGCGGGACGCTCAACGCGGAAGCGCCGAGGACGATCGTGAGCCAGTTCAACCAGGAGTAGTTCCCGCTCACGACGAGCCACACCTGATGGAAGATCGTGAGGCCCCCGGCGACCGACGCGATGGGCTGCGGCGCGAACAGGCCAATAGGCACGATGAGCTGGACGAAGTGGCTGAACAGCACGCTGAGGCGGTGCATCCGCTTCGGCATTCGGTGAAAAAACCAGCTCAGAGGGTTCGGCAGCGGCTGCGTCTCGTAGTGGAAATACAGGCACGTGAGGTCCCGCCAGCACCGGTCGTGGCGCAGCTTGATCAAGCCGGCGCCGAGCTCCACGCGGAAGAGCATCCAGCGGAGGAGCAGGACCGGCACGACCGAAGGGGCCATCCGGGCGGGGCCCAGGAAGGCCGCAAAGAAGCCCGCTTCGAGGAGCATCGACTCCCAGCCGAACGCGTAGAAAGCCTGCCCTACGTTGACGATGGAGAGGTAGAGCGCCCACATCGCGAGCCAGACCGCGGCCGACAACCAGAATGGGCCGGCTTCCGAGAGGCCCGAAAGCGCTACGCCCGCCAGAACAACGCCGGCGAGCGCCACGGCCGACGCGAGGCGATCTCCATAGCGGAGGTGGAAGATGCTGGGCGCGTCGAGAAAACTCACGCCCCGGAGAAACTCGGGCGTGGGCAGGAGCCCGCGTTCGCCGAGGAGGGCGCGGAACTGGTGGAGCGCCGACAGAAACGCCACGAGATAGATGGCCGCGATGCCGCGATGCAGGATGAGGCGCACCCACCAGATGCTTCCGGCGAACGTGTCCATCGGGGCGCGATCAGGCGCCGCAAAGCCGACGCAAGGCGAGTGCCACGCACCACGCTAGAGATTGTCTCGAACCGCCTTCAGGCGAGCCGATGCCGCAGCAAACGGGCATTGCGATGGCAGCGACCCTCCATCGGCTGGACGCGACGCCGCTGTCTCTCGGAAGCGGCCACCAGAGAGCGAGAAACAGTCGTCGGGGACAACCGGGCCGATCTCGAACAAGGCCCGTCGCCCGTTCCACGCGTCGACTGAAAAACAAGGAGAGGGCACTCGCCCGCAAAGGTCAGCGCACGTCTTCCCGGTGCTCGCGCCTCTCCTCGCGTCGCTCCTCCCTCGGGTGGTCGTCCCGATCGCGGCGATGCTCCACGTAGACCTCGCGCGGGTGTTCGCGGAAGAAACACCCTGCCTGTGGCGCGGCCATCGCGAAAGCGATGGCGGCGCAGGGCAAACGACTCAATCGGTATCGCACGCCCTCGAGGCGTGCATCGGACGTGCCGGCTACTTGCCGGCGCGCAGCTCTGCCGCGGGAAGACGCTCCGGTCATCTGCCGCGAGCAAGCCGCGCTCGGCGGTTCCGAGGTTCTTCGTTCGGCGTGCGCCGCCACCCGCATCGAGAGCGATGACGTATCCGTCGGTCATTCCTCGGTCCGCGTGTTCGACAAGCGCGCCGCTGGCTGGCTGGCGGCGGTGGCGATTGTGGCCCCTCCGGGACTCGAACCCGGACACCCGTTAGGGTCGCGGATTTTAAATCCGCTGCGTCTGCCGTTCCGCCAAGGGGCCGCGCCGCGCCATGCGCAAGTCCGCCAGTGTAGCTGGAGGAGGTGACTCTATCCTGGGTCCACGTTAGCTTGCGGTGCGATGAAGGAATCTCTCGGCGGCGCGCGGGTTGCGCTTCTCGAGGCAAGGAGAGAGAGCGAGCTAGCCTCGCTCGTGCGGCGGCACGGAGGCGACCCGGTATGCGTACCGGCGCTCCGCGAGGCCGAGCGCGACTTCGGGGACGAACTCCTCGCGGTGTGCCGCACGGTCGACTGGCCCCGGGGGCTCGTCGTTTTGACGACGGGTACGGGGCTCGAGCGCGTCTTGCGGGTGGCCGGCGAGCTTGGGCAGGGGGAGGGCTTTCGCGCCGGGCTCGCGCAGTCCACGGTGGTCTGCCGCGGGCCAAAGCCCATCGCGGTGCTAAAGCGCGAGGGCCTCCCCGTGCACGTTCGCGCTGAGCCGCCCCATACGACGGTGGAGCTTCTGGCGGCGCTCGCGGCGATCGACCCGGCAGGACGCGACGCGATCGTCGTGCAGGACGGGGGAGCGAGCCGCGCGGTCGCGGCGTCTCTCGCGGAGCGCGGCGGTAGGGTCTGGGAGGTTCGACCTTACGAGTGGGCGCTTCCGGAAGACCTGGAGCCGCTGCGCCAGCTCGTGCACGACATCATCGCGGAAAAAGTGGACGCGCTGGCGATCACCACGCAGGTGCAAGCGCGCCACCTGTTCCAGGTCGCCGAGTCTCTCGGGAGCGCACGCGATCTCGCGCACGCGCTCCAGGGGCGCACGGTCGTCGCCGCGGTGGGACCGACGTGCGCGCACGCGCTCACGGAGCTGGGCGTGCCGCCGCAGGTCCTACCGGAGCAGTCGAAGATGGGACCCATGGTCCTGGCGCTGGCCGAATACCTCGCGCGCAGCCGCCCGCGCGCGGGTTAGCGTACGCACGCGCCCTTCAGGTCGCGGCACTCGCGGACGCCGTCGCGTCGGTCGCGCGGCCGCGCAGGGCCGCGAGCACCGCGTACCCCGCAAGCACCCAGACGAGCTCCTTGGCGCGCTTCAACAGGACGAACGCCGGGACGACGCCGAGATCGGCGCCGAGCGCAGGCAGCACCGCGCCGTATCCGAGATCGACGACGCCGAGGCCCGACGGGGCAATGACTGCGGCCGATCGGACGAGCGACAAGCCGGCCTCGATCGCGAACACCGCGGGTAGGCCGATATCGGCTCCGACGAAGTGCAGCAGCAGTGCGGATTCGAGGGCTTCGAAGCACCAGCAACCGAGGAAGGCCAGCGTGGCCGGCGCGGTTGCCGAATGCGCGGATCGCAGTCGCGCCGACTGCATGTCCGTCGCGGCCGCCTCTTGCCGGCGCGACTGCAGCCAGCGCGCCAGCCGGCGCGAGGGGACGCGAGACAGTACGGCGTGAATCCGCGCGAAGGTCGAACGGCCCAGCAAACTGGCCGCGACGGCTGCGGAGAGGAGCAGCGGCACGACCGACGACGCGAGGACGACCCAGGGCAGCCCCGCGCGGCCGAGTAGCTGGGCGGAGAGCGCTGCCAGCGCAGGAAAACCCAGCGCCGCGCCGAAGAGGATGTACACGGCGTGCGCGCGCATCACCAGCCAGCGCCGCGCGAGCGAGGCGACCACTCCGTCGCGCAGGCGGACGTCGCACCGCGCCTCGAGCAACGCCGCGGTGGCCGTATCGGCTGCAACGACGCCCCCCGGAACGCTCAGGTGCAACGCCTCGCTGGCGACGCGCACCGGGAAGACCTGCGACAGCGTTGCTCGACAGCCCAGCCCCCGCAGCAGCAAGACGGTCGCGTACGCGTCCAGCGACATGCCCACCGCGCATGGGAGAAGGCCGATCAGAACGAACGGTCCGGCATGGCCGATGGCTCGCCACGTAGTCGCCGCATCGGCCTGGAGGACCAGTCTGCCGAGCAGCCAGAGACCGAAGGCGCAGCCGAAGGCCGTGAGCGCGAACCGCACCCGACCTGTCCGCTCGTTCACGGGCGGAAGGTCGCCCGAGCCTGTGACGACCGCGTGGCGGGAGGGCGAGTCGCTCGTGAATTCACTCATCGTTTCGCCGCGTATTCCTCTGGCACGTCAGCGAGCAATTCATCGATTGGCGCACCCGACAGCGGCGCATCGTCCGCCGCCTGGTGAAGAAGAGCGCGCTCTGGAAAGATGCGGCCGTGAAAGCGATGGTCCCGGGCGCGGCCGTGGTCGGTGGTGACGAAGACTGTGGTACTCGCCCCTCGCGCCGCCATGCGGTCGAGCGTCTCGAAGAGCCGCCCGATGACGGCGTCGGTCGCGCGTAGAGAGGCGACGTACCCCGAGTAGTCCCCTCGATGCGCATATTCGTCGGGCTCGCCGAGGCCCAGAAACACGAACCGTGGGCGCCGCCATTCGAGGTAGCGCAGCGCGAGTTCGGCCGCGTAGCGATCGGGCCGGAAGTCGCCCTTTCCCGGGTACGGCGCCGCTCGGGCGCCGGCCTCCTGCCAGCGGCGCGCCGAGTCGTCTGCGAGGAACCGTTCGGCATGCGCCTGCCAGCGAACGCCGTCCAAGACGACGAGTAACGATGGGGGGGTCGTCGCTCTTCGCGTCCTCGTCGAGCGAGCCCGGTGGCGCCTCGCGTTCGCTCTCGACGGCGTCGGTCACCGGCGGCTGGATGGCCCGTGGACGCGCGCGGCCTTCGACGACGTGATCGACGGGGATACAGCTCGCACCGGCCGGAAATAGCACCACGCTCGCCGCGCGCAGCCACTGCTTCGTGCGGCGAACGGCGGCAGAGGCTCCTCTCACGCTCGTTCACGGTCGAGCCCCCAGATGGCGAGCAAAAGGCGCCCGCACGAAATCAACGTGAACTCCCGCTCAGGTCCGACCCCGAGCCGCCTGCCGCGCCGGAAGCCCTGCCGCTCGAGCGCTGCTGCGGCTGAGCTTCTTTCGTGCGAAGGAGCCTTGGCGAGACGGTGACAGCAACGTGAATTCGCCCACCGATTGCGTGCCCAGGCGGTAGCGGGGAGCGATAGTTACCCAATGGGCGCCCACCACCACAAGCACACCTCGAAACAGGAAAAGCGCAGCTCGGGGGTCTTCGAGCTGCCGGCCGGGGCGCGCGTGGCCAGGCGCGGTTCGACGCGGGTCGAGCCGCGGGTTCCCACCGAGCACGCGCACTCCGGGCGAGGCCGATCGCGCGGGACCGATTCGAGCGAGAGCTAGTATCCCGAGTCGCGTCCCCGGCGGGCCGACTACTCGGGACACGAATCCCCGCCCGTCGTCGTCGTGCGTGCGGCACGACGACGACGGCGGAGGGGACGGTACGTGGGGCTTCGCCCCCCTCGGCGTTCCGCTTCGCTTCGCGCCGTCCAGTGCGGAGCACTGGAGGGGGGCGGCCGCCCCCACGAGCGACCCAGTGGCGGCGAGTCGCTACGTCGGTGCTCAGGCGCGAGCTTCGCTGCGCTCCTGGCCGCGATCGCGGCGTTCCCGGCTCACGTCCTCGTGCCCCAGGCCCCGACCGATCTCGCCGATGGCCGCTTCGAAGATCTCGAAGCCGCGTTCGAGCATCGCCACCCCGTACGTCGCCGTCGCGGCCACTCCGAGGGCTGCCGCCGAGGGAAACGCGACGATCCCCGTCAGCGTCTTTTCCCACTGACGCAGCGCCACCGTCGATAGATGGTGCGCGAGCTCCGCGGTCCGCGCCCGCTCGACCGCACGATCGGCCGGCCGCAATCCACCGCTCTCCTGGCTCCACTTGTCCATGACGTTCATGAGGCTTCTCCTTTCGGTGCGCCCAACGCTTCCGCGCCAGCGTGACCGTACCGCGAAGGCGTCGACAACGTGGAGTGAGCATTTCGCTTGGGTCTGCCACTTTTTCCGTCTGCCGAGTTTGTTGCGTCGGCCTCCGCTTGCGCGTTTGCTCGCGTTTGCTCGTGCGATTGCTGAATGCGGTTCGTGACGGAAATGTCACACCCGCTCCCCGCGAGTGACCCCCGTCGCCTCTACCGTCGCGCGCCATGGCACGTGTAGTCCTCATCGAGGACGAGCCCGACCTGCGGGAAATCCTTCAATACAACCTCACGCAAGCGGGGCACCGGGTCCAGGCTGCAGCCACGGCGGAGGCGGGTCTGCGGCTCGCGCGCGAATCGCTGCCCGACATCGTGCTCCTCGACCTCATGCTGCCCGACCGACCGGGCACGACGGTCTGCACCGCGCTCAAGCGGGAGCCGCGCACGCAAGACATCCCGATCATCATGGTGACGGCCAAGGGAGAAGAGGTGGATCGAATCGTCGGACTCGAGCTCGGCGCCGACGACTACCTGGTCAAGCCCTTCAGCGTCCGCGAGCTCGTTCTCAGGATGAACGCGGTGCTTCGCCGGGGCGACGCCAAGGAGCCGCAGATCCTCGAGATCGCCGAGCTGAAGATCGACCGCGACGCGCATCGGGTCGAAGTCGAAAATAGCGAGATCCCGATGACACCTCTCGAGTTCAAGCTGCTCATCACGCTGGCGCTGCGGCGCGAGCGCGTTCAGACGCGGTCGACGCTCCTCAGCGACGTCTGGGAGCTCGACCCCGGCGTCTCCTCGCGCACCGTCGACACGCACGTGAAGCGCCTTCGCGACAAGCTCGGCAGCGCAGGCCGCTTCATCCAGACGGTTCGTGGCGTGGGATATCGCTTCTCGGAGCGTGCACCCGAGATGGAGGAGAGCTGAGGGCCCGAACGCTCCCGACACCGTCCTCCGCTATTTGTGTTTGAAGTACTTCGCAACTTCCGTCGAAGAGCTATCGCGCAGTGCGACGCACAATCCCGCGCGCTCGAGCGCCTCGTCCAGGTCGCGTTTGACCCCCTCGATACCCTGCGTCGCCGGTACGAAGAACGCCTTCGCATCGTCGCGCGCCTGGGCATCGCACAGGTCGGCCGCCACCGCCACGAGCATCCCCCTCCCGTATGATCCCGGCAGCCGCTCGGTGAGCTTCGCCCAGTTCTCCTTCTCCCAGGCGAAGAGCACGGGCGCAACGCCTGGCCGGCCATGCGCTGCCCCGAAGAGGTAACGCAGCTCGGAGAGCTTCAGCTCGTCGGTCAGCGCGAGGTCGAGCGCTTTTCGCAGGACGCTCGGGTCGTCGAACATCCCCATCGAGCGTACGGCCAGCATTCGCTGCTCCGGTGTCTTCGCGCTCCGCGCGGCCGCGCGGAGCTCGTCCAGCCGGCCCGCACCTGCCAGCAGGGACGCGGCGGGGAGCGCGACGGCGGCGGTGTCTCCGCGAACGCTCGACGGATCCGCGAGCCACTTCGCAGCGTACTTCTCGGCCTCCGCGAGGGTCCCCTTGTCGTGGGCCACTTCGCCCATCGTCCGTAGGACCGCGCGTCGCTCGAGCGCGTGCTCGTCGTCCTCCTTCGCTCCCCGTGGCGGCTCCCAGCCGAGCATCGCCTTCCGCCCCGCCATCCTCGCCGCGACGTAGCGACGGAACGCGCTTCGCGTCGCGTCGTCCACGAGCGATCCATCGATCCCGCGAAGCGCGTTCGCGATGTGTTCGAGGACGTAATGGTTCGTCTCGCCGTCCAGCGCGGGCAGCGCGTCGAGGAGGACGCCTGGACCGATGGCGCCCTGGCGCACCTCCGCCCAGGCGTTGGATACGAGGCCCACGCGCTCGATCGGCGCGAGGGATCGAGCCGAGCGCGCGAGCGCCCCGAGCTGCGCCGGTTCGAGGACAAAACGGTAGTAGCCGGCGCTGTCGGCGTTGGGATAGAGCCAGGTGGGGCAGCGCGCGCCGAGGTCGCGCGTGATGGGGTCCTGCGTGAGCGTGAAGCAACTCTTCGCCTTCTGCGTGTCGCTCGAAAGGCACACGGGAAGGGTCCACGTGCGTGGGGGGTCGCCTCCGTCACCGAGGGCCCGCCACTCCGACTCGCGCAGGTCGACGCTCGCGCCGCCCGCGCGGCATTTCCACGCGACCAGCACCTCGGGCACGCCGGGGTGATCGAGGAAGCCGTTCGCGAGTTGGCCGACGTGCTGGGCGGAGACGAAGTCGAGCGCGGCGAAGAGGTCTTCCGCGCGGGCGTTCTTCCAGGCGTTCTCGTGGATGTAGCGCTGCACGCCGCGCCGGAACGTGTCGGCGCCGAGCCAGCTCTCGAGCATCCGTAGCACGCCGGCGCCCTTGTCGTAGACGATGTTGTCGATCTCCATCGCCTCGCTCGTGGAATGCACCGGCTGCCGCACGGCGCGCGCGCTCTTCAGGGCGTCCGTATCCATGATGCCCTGCACGTCCGAGATGGCCTCGAGGGTCGCGCCGAAGGACGGCTTCCACGCGTCGACGACCTTGGCCTCCGCCCACGTGGCGAAGCCCTCGTTGAGCCAGATGTCGTCCCACCACTGCATCGTGACCAGGTCGCCGAACCATTGGTGGGCGAACTCGTGCGCGATGACGAGCGCCTGCGTGCGCTTGATCGTGGTCGTGGCGGTCTGGGGATCGACCAGGAGGAGGGTGTCGCGGAACGTGACCAGGCCGGGGTTCTCCATCGCGCCTGGTCCGAAGTCGGGAACCGCGACCAGATCGAGCTTCTGGTACGGATAGCCGACGTCGAAATAGTCGCCGAGCTTCGCGACGAGCGCGGCCGCGGCCTCCAGCGCGAGCGACGTCATCGCGGCCTTGCCCTTCGTCGTGACGACCCGGATCGGGAACGGTTCCTTCTGGCCCTCGGCCAGGTCGAAGTCGCCGACCGCGAAGGCCACGAGGTAGCTCGGCATCGGCCGCGACGTCTCGAAGTGGTGCGCCACCATGCCGTCGGGCAAGTCCTCGTGGGACTTCTCGGGCGAATTCGTGAGCGCGGCCAGGCCGAGGGGCGAGACGATGCTTATGTCGTAAGCCGTCTTGAAGCCGGGCTCGTCGAAGCACGGGAAGGCTCGCCGCGCATCGACGGCTTCGAACTGCGTGTACGCGTACCAGCGCCCCGCCTCCTGCACGCGATAGAGCCCGGCAAGGTCGGCCGCGAAGGGCGCGTCGTAGGCGATCTCGATCAGCGCGGTGCCCGCCGTGAGCGGTCGCTCGAAGGCGAGGACGAGCTCCTCGGGGACGACGCCGTCGTGCGCCAGGCGGGTGCTCGTCGCGGCGGGAAGATCCGTCGCAGCCTGGTGCGCGACGGCGCCGGCCACGTGAATATCCCGTGCGTGCAGGACGACGTACGGCGTCGGCGCTGGCAACTCCACCTGGATGGTCACGGTGCCCGAGAACCTCGGCTGCGTCGGATCGATGCGCAGCGAGAGTGCGTAGCGTTGCGGCGTCGCGGTGACGGGGAGCTTGCCGTCCTCGCGGGGCGCGGGCGGTGGGGGGGG
>Ga0207416_1005223_pt1 | contig 10481 bp, 11 predicted proteins | sample PaiPotPPM11metaG_FD_184107 | JGI IMG/M metagenome (GOLD analysis project Ga0207416, IMG submission 184107) | Iron sulfur acid spring bacterial and archeal communities from Banff, Canada, to study Microbial Dark Matter (Phase II) - Paint Pots PPM... ...
CTCCATCGAGGGCACCGCTACCTTCGAGCAGTACCTGGCGATCCGGACCTCGCCTACCAGCAGCGGGACCATCACCACGCAGAACTTCTTCAACGCGTGGGCCAGCCACGGGATGAACCTGGGCTCGCTCAACTACCAGATCTTCGCGACCGAGTCATTTGGCGGCGGAAGCGGCAGCTCTAACTTCACCGTTAGCCACGGCTCTTCCAGTGGTGGTGGCGGCGGTGGCGGCGGATCGAGCGGTTGCACCGCGACGCTGTCGGCCGGGTCGTCGGGCAGCGGCTGGTACAACCTCAACGTCGCGGTCACCGGCTCCAGTACCTGGACCGTGACAGTGAACATGGTGGCCCCGTCGGTGGTCCACTCGACCTGGAATGTCAACGCGACCTGGCCGAGCGAGTACGTGATGGTCGCCACCCCGAACGGCAGCGGCAATAACTGGGGCTTCACGGTGTCGACCAACGGCACCACAACATGGCCCTCCGTCTCCTGTTCAACCGGCTAGAGCCGACTGAACAGGCGGGGCGCGCCGGCCTGAGGCCGGCGCGCCCCGTGGCGTTCCACCGGCGGCATGCATGTCAACCCGCGCTCGACACGACAACGGCAGGTTGTCACAATGGGTTCATGGTCAAGATGACCGCGGTCGGCCAGGACAAGCCGGGCCGGTGATGCGACAGCGCGGGGTGAACTACGACGTCGGGCGTTCCATGGGCTCGCGGTCCATGAACTGGCGGCCCGACTACACGGACCCGCTGATGCGCCGGGAACTGGACATCATCCGGGCCGACCTGCACGCCAACGCCGTGCGGCTGGGCGGCCGCGACCCCCGTCGGCTGCTGACCGCCGCCGGCTACGCCGCCTCGATCGGCCTCAACGTGTGGCTGGGGCCCGAGCTGGCGAACGCCACCCCACGGCGCACGCTGGCCTACATCACCGAAGCGGCCGCCGCCGCCGAGCCGCTGTTCCAGCGCTGGCCGGACCGGCTGACCTTCAGCGTCGGCAACGAGTTCACCGTGTTTATGCCCAGCATCGTGCCGGGCCGCCGCCTAGCCCACCTCGGCCGCCTGCCCCGCCTCCGCGAGTTCATGAGGTCCGGGCAGGACACGCTGCGCGCATTCCTGGCGCAAGCGGCCGCCTCGGTCCGCCGCGTCTACGGCGGCCCGGTCAGCTACAGCGCCCTGCCGTACGAGAAGGTCGACTGGGACCACTTCGACGTTGTCGGCGTCAACTACTACCGTCAGCAAGCCCTCACCACCGACAAGTACCTGACCGCGATCAGTCGGCTCCAGGCGACGGGGAAGCCGGTCGCTATCACCGAACTCGGCTTCGCTTCCTGCCAGAAAGCCGACGACCCGAAATTTCTCAGCACCTTCAACGTAGTACCGCTGTCCATGCTGGGAGTCACGGTACCGGCCCTGCGGCAGCTCATCCGGCCGCGAGTACGGACGGTCTACCCCCGAGATGAACAAGCCCAGGCCACGCTCCTGGTCGACCAGCTCGAGCTGCTCGACCAGGTCGGCGTCGACCGGGCGTTCGTCATGAACTTCAGCTTCCCGATAGCGCCCTTCAGCGAGGACCCGCGCCACGATCTCGACGCCACGGCCCTCAGCATCGTCCGCACCCTCCCGCACGGCCAGCACGGCACGACATATCCCGACGTCGGCTGGGAACCCAAAGAGGCCTTTCATGCCGTTGCCCGCTATTACCGCCAGCAAGAGGCCCGGTGAACGCGCCGACTACGCAGGGACCGTTCCCTGTGGGTCGAGCAGTGACCTCAGGAGATCTTCCATGTGGTCGAAGCTGTCATCGACGCCGTCGAATCCGCCCTGGATGTCCTCGTCCCGGCTCGCCTTGTCGCGGAACGTCAGCCTGGTCGTCAGCGTCGTCACGCCGTCGGCTTCGCGGAGTTCCATGGTCTCGACGGCGTCCAGGTGCGGACGACCTTCGAACACCCACGTCTCGACGGTCCGGCTCGGCGGCTCGACCTCCAGGTAGGTCCCGCGAAACGAGCACTCGGTTCCGCTGTCGGTCACGAAGACCTGGTGGTAGTTCCCCCCGACGCGCAGGTCCATCGAGCACTTCGTCATCTCGCACCCATCCGGGGCGAACCACCTGCTCACGTGCTCCGGCTTCGTCAGTACGTCGAAGACGAGCGCGATCGGAGCGTCGAACGCCCGAGTGATGAGAACGTCGAGATCATTCGGGAGTTCGACGACTGCCGATCCATGCCGATTAGGTGTCACCGCTGCTCTCCTTGTTCTGTAGCTCTTTGAGGTAGTCATCCACCCGGTCAAGGCGGTCGTTCCAGGCCCGCTCGTACTTGGCTAGCCAGTCGTGCAGCGGCCGGAGGCGCCCGGGTTCCATGCGGTACAGCCGGTGACGTCCCTCCGCCCGGCAGGTGACGAGTCCGACCTCGCTGAGCACCCGTAGGTGCTTGGAAACCTGGGGTTGGGACATCGAGAGTTCGTTCACGATCGTCCCGACCGCCTTCTCGCCCGTCATCAGCGCGTCGAGGATTTCGCGCCGGTCAGCCTCGGCAATCGCGTTGAAGACGTCTGACGTCGTAGAAGCCCTGGCCACTCACTCATCATATTCCGATATCGGCATGTATAAAGCCTTTGGTCGGCTTGGCCAGGTCAAAGTCGATCAGCGCGGCGGGCCCGCCCGTCCCGGAAGACCACGTTGCCGGGGTAGTACTCCTGGTGACTGACCAACTCGGCCTGCTCGGTGACCTGTCCCGCGTTGGCCGGCGTCCCGCCCCACACCGCCCAGGGCGGCGGCGCCCACCCGGCCGACGCCCGGTGCAGCGAACGGATCAGCCGGGCCAGAGCGACGCCTCGAAGGCCTTCACCGTCGCCAGCGCATGCGCTCATCGACTCAGGTGGCTACCCACTGATCGTGTGATCGGAGCGCATCCCACAGCGCTTTGCCGAGGCTTTTGAGTACTGGGCTTGTCGCCCCGCGCCGCCAGGCTACGGCGGTGGTCCACCGAAGCGGTTCGTTCTTGATAGGTCGCCAGGTGAGCCTGTTGCTGGCTGTCGAGTCTTCACCTCTGAATGCGATTGCTCGGTCCGCGAGTAGTAGGCCGTCGACGATTCGCGTTGCGTACTCGATCCTGGTCGCCCGGTAGCCCGCGTCGTTGCAAATGGAGAGCGTCTGGTCGTACAACCACGGCGAGACTTCACGGCGGAACATGACCAGGACCTGGCCGTTCAAATCGTTCAGTCGTATCAGTGGCAGTTCAGCGAGCGGGTGATCAGCGGCCATCAGCACCCCGAGGGTCTTGATCAGTTTCGGCCCGACAACGAGGCCTTTCTCGGGGAAGGGGTGCCGAAGCACCGCCACGTCCAGGCGACCTTGATGGAGCTGCGCGTGCTGGTCAGCCGTAGTCGCTTCTTCGAACTCGATCGCAGCGGCTGGGTACTCGTCATGAAGGCGAGCGGTGACGTCCTGGAAGACGTTGGCCGAGGTGTCGGGTGGTACCCCTACACGTACTGGCCGGCCATGGCCCGGGGCTTGACGGTTAACGAGGCGCTCTAGGTCTTCCATTGCGCCGAGGACCCTGCGGGCCTGCCGAAGGAATCGGGTGCCTTCCTCGGTGAGCTTGACCATCTGGCTTGATCGGTCGAACAGCCGGAAGCCGACTTCGTCTTCTAGTTCCGCGATGCGCGCGCTCAGGGGCGGCTGGCTGATGTGCAGGCGCTGGGCTGCTCTGCCGAAGTGGAGTTCATCGGCAACCGCAACGAAGTAGCGCAGCTGACGCGGAGTCACGCTCCGAACCATACCGCTTTCGGTATGGAGAGTGCGGTGATTGGTCTTGGACCGCGCTCCGTCTGCGGTGCTTTCATTCAGAGACCGAGCACCTGCACATGATGGGGGCGCCTGATGCGGCACGCTGATGAGCGACTGGGAACCGAAGATCTGGTCGACGATTTGATCGTCGAGCGCGCTGGCCAAGTCGCGGTTATCGTCCTCAACCGGCCGGACAAGTTGAACGCTTGGACCGAGGCCATGCGTGAGCGACTCTGCGACGTCCTGGCCGATCTCAGCGGCGATTCCGCGGTGCGGGCGGTCGTGCTGACCGGCGCTGGAGAACGGGCGTTCTGCGCTGGTCAAGATCTTGCGGAGACCAGGGATTTCATTGCCGGCGACCACGCCCGTGCCGAGCGCTGGATCGATCGCGTTGAGGTTCTTTACCGCCGCTTCCGTGATCTAGAGGTTCCGCTTGTCGCCGCGCTCAATGGTGTTGCTGCCGGCTCGGGTTTCCAGGTCGCCCTGCTTGCGGACCTGCGGATCGCGCACATCGGGGTTCGGCTAGGTCAGCCCGAGGTCCGACACGGCATTCCGAGCATCACCGGCACGTGGCTGATCCGTGAAGCGCTGGGGGCCTCACGGACATCTGAGCTGGTGCTTTCGGGAAGGCTCATGAGCGCCGAGGAGGCCTACGCGGCCGGCGTGATCCATGTCCTCGTCGATGCCGACGCGGTACGCGAGGTCGCCATACGGCGCGCCGAAGAACTCGCCGCGCTGCCGCCTGGAGCGGTGCGGGAGACCAAGGGCTGGTTGCGTCAACTTGATGCGGCTGCGTTCGAGGAGGCGTTCCGGGTCGCCCGCGAGGTGCACCGCCGCTCGTATGCCTCCGGCGAGCCTCAGGCCATGATGGAGCGCTTCCTCACCGCTCACCGGAACGACGGTGCACGATGAGCGGTCCCTGGCTTTCGCGAGCGGCCCGGCAGCGCTGGCAGGTTCCCGACCGCTACAACATCGCTGCGGATGTCATGGACGGTCAAGACCCCGCCGCGGAGGCCATGATCTGGCAGGGCCCGGACGGGTCGACGCGCCGAGTGCCGTGGCGCGACATCCAGCGAACGGCCGCACAATTCGCTGACCTGGTAGCGGAGCAGGGAGTTAAGCCCGGCGACCGGGTTGCATTCGTCCTCCCGCCCCTGCCGGAGACCGCCGCGATGGTCCTGGGGGCCTTCAAGATGGGGGGCATCGTCGTCATGCTGTCCTCGCTGTGGGGGCGTGATGCGCTGAGGTACCGGATCCTCGACGCCGCCCCCGCCGTCATCCTCACCGACGCGGACAGCGTCGCGACCGTCCGCGCCGCGGCGGCGGGCACGTCCAGCGCCGTCATCGTCCTGAGCCCCGAGATGTTCGCCGGCCGCCCGGCAACTTATGACACTTTGGCCACGGCAGCAGACGCGCCGGCGATGATCTTCTATACCTCGGGTACGACTGGACCGGCCAAAGGCATCGTCCAAGCACACGCCTCGCTGCTCGGGCACAACGAATTCAGAGCGTGCCACGATCTGCGGCGCGGCGAACTGTTCCACGGTGCAGGGGACTGGGCGTGGTCTCTCGCGAAGATCATCGGCCCGTGGCGCCAGGGCGCCAGGCATCTGGTCGTCCACCAGGGCGGCCGGTTCGACGCCGCAAAGCTGTTCGCCGCACTGTCTGAGTACCAGGTCAGCAACGTCCTGCTCAACCCGACGGTGCTTCGCCGCCTGCGCGAGGCAGGGCCCGATGCCGGGCGCCGATTCCCGCAGCGCTTCCGGATCGCGTGCTGTTCGTCGGAGCCGCTGCAGCCTGAGCTCGCGGGGTGGTTCGCCGAGCAGTTCGGCACACCGCTGCTGGACTACTACGGGATGACCGAGTCTTATCCGATGCTCGGCAACCGCCCTGGCCACCCATTTCGACCGGGCTCTATCGGTCGGCCGCTGCCTGGGTGGGAAGTGACTCTCCTCGACAACCGTGGTGAGGGAGTCGCCTCGGGTGATGTGGGCGAGATCTGCCTACAGGCGCGTTCCAACCCGCAATACCCGCTTGGGTACTGGAACCGGCCGGAGGCCAGTGAAGCCACGTTTGGCGGTAAATGGTTCCGCACCGGCGACCTGGCCTCGCGCGATGAGGAGGGCTTTTACTGGTACGTCAGCCGGTCCGATGACGTGATCATTTCCGCTGGCTATCGCATCGGGCCTCATGATCTTGAGGATGTCCTGCGCGGGCACCCGGCGATCGCCGAGGTTGCGGTGATCGGCCTACCGGATGCCCGACGCGGTCAGGTCGTCTGTGCCAGCGTGGCGCTAGCCGACGGCTGGCAACCCTCCGATGGCCTGGGCCGCGAGATACAGCAGTACGTCAAGGAGCGGTACTCAAGTTTTGCCTATCCGCGAGTTGTGCGGTTCGTCGAGGAGATCCCGAAGACCGCCAGCAACAAGTTGCGCCGCAGCGCTTTGCGCGCCGCGCTACGACCGGCCGCTGCATCGGCCTCAACCACGCGGACGACCGCCGCCGAGCAAGGAGAGACGACATGAAACGCAGCGGTTCCAGCATCGGCGACCCGCCCGATGTCTCCCAGGCCCGCGGCAAGGCCGTCGTGGCCGGTGGCATCGGCAACTTCGTCGAGTGGTACGACTTCGCCCTCTACGGCTATTTCGCAACCACAATCGCGACCCTGTTCTTCCCCGGCAGCGATTCCTCAGCAGCACTGCTGAAGACGTTCGCCATCTTCGGTGTCGGCTTCTTCGTCCGCCCGTTCGGCGGGATACTCTTCGGCCACATCGGCGACCATGTCGGTCGCCGAAGCGCACTTGCCATATCGGTGCTGCTAATGAGCCTGTCGACGGCAGCGATCGGATTGCTGCCCACTCACCATGCCGTCGGTGTGGCCGCACCGGTGCTGCTGCTGTGCTGCCGTTTGCTGCAGGGGTTCTCCGCCGGCGGCGAGTATGCCGGGTCCAACGCCTTCGTCATCGAGTACGCCCCGGCGGGCCGGCGCGGCCGATATGCCTCCGCGCTACCGGTCTCGGTCGTATTGGGCACTGCGGCTGGCGCGCTGGTGGCCCTTCTGGTGACCTCGCAGGCCAGCGCCACAAGCCTCGACTCGTGGGCTTGGCGCGTCCCCTTCTTCACAGCCCTGCCCCTGGGCCTAGCCGGGCTGTACCTGCGGCTGCGAATCGAAGACAGCCCGGTGTTCCGCGCTGTTCAGAATGCCGGGCTGGTCGAACGAGTGCCGCTAGCCGGTGCCATCCGAACAGCGAAAGCCGCGATGATCACGCTGTTCTTCTGGGCGATCGCTAACGCGGTTGGCTTCTACCTGCTCGCCGGCTACATGATCAGCTATCTGACCACGCAAGCCCATCTCGCAAGCACACCGGCAACCCTGAGCTACGTGATCGCGCTGCTTGTGTTCGGCCTGTCCAGTCTGGCCGTCGGCAGACTCACAGAGCGGGTCGACCGCCGAGTCGTTGGCATCGCCGCCGCCGTCGGCTTGGGCGTCGCCGTGATGCCGGCGTTCGCACTGCTCGGCGCCGGGTCCTTCGGTAGCGCGGCCGCTGGGCTGAGCCTGTTCGGCTTCTTCATGGGCGGTATCTCCACCACCACGTCGCTGCTGGTGGTCGACCTGTTCCCGGCCAACGTCCGCTACAGCGCTTCATCCCTGTCCTACAACCTGTCCTACACGGCGTTCGGTGGATCGGCCCCCTACGTGGCAACCTGGCTGGTGTCTCGCACGCACAACAACCTCGCTCCGGGCTGGTATCTCCTCCTAGCAGCGGTCATCAGTCTGATCACCATGGTGCTCGCTATCCGGCACGCACCCGAAACCCTCCTGCCCGAAACAGACCCCGTCAGTCGGCAATCGACCCCAGCGGCAGGCACGCTTTAGTCCGATCAGAATCAGGCCGAGGCAGGCTGTGAGCGCGCGCAGCAGCGGAAGCTACCGAGATTGAAGGCATCAGCGCAGAACCCACGCAGCAGCAGCGGCGACGATGGCTGCCGACCCGCCCTACTCGCTTCGCCGGGTTCGACGGCCGGTCTGCTCGTCACGGTGTGGCAATAACTGGCCTTCAGCCTCTATGCCAAGGTCTGCCCGGAGCTGACCACGGCCGGTCCGTCAAGCGCCACGGTCACCTCGCGCGGATCGAGCAGGTCAGGGACCTCGCCGGGAGCATGCCGACGCCGATCCTCGCGCCCGGGGGGATAGGGGAGAGCGCCGACCGTCAGCTCCACGTCGTCCCCGAACTGCCGGTGAAGCTCAGCGGCAGCATCGGCGGCCCAGGGCGCCAACCAGATCGTGAACGGCGGTGTCCGGTCCGCGTCCCCTTTTAGCGAGGGGGAGAGCATCAACGCACCGGGCCGCGACTCGATCAGCCCGGCCAGGACTACCTTCAACTCATCCCAGGCGGTCACGATGGCCAGGCCACCGAACCCCCCGAAGACTAAGCTTTCCGGTGAGCACCGAACGGCGTCGAATATTCGCCTTTTCCGGAGTACTCAAGCCTCAGCCTGGCGGCCCGCCGCCCCACGCACTGCTCAACTTCCCGCTCAGCCTGGCCGCGACGAGCCGTCCGGTCCGGCGGCTCTGCTACATCCGTACCGCGGCCGGTGACCGGCAGGACGCCATCGACCACTACACGGCATGGTTCGCCGAACGCGGCGACGTCGAGTTCAGCTACCTCCGGCTGTTCACGCAGCCGAACGTGCCCGACGTCCGGGCGCACCTGCTCAGCCAGGACGTGATCCTCGTCGAGGGCGGCAGCGTCGTGAACCTCGTCGCCGTCTGGCGGGCGCACGGCCTGCCGGAGATCCTGCGCGAGTGCTGGGAGGCGGGCGTCGTGCTCACCGGCGCGAGCGCGGGCAGCATGTGCTGGCACGTCGGCGGGCCGACCGACTCATTCCGCGACAACCTCGACCCGTTCACCGGCGGGCTCGCCTTCCCCGCCTCGTCGCCGCCGATCAAAGCTGACCGGCTATGCGGGGGCTACTCCCAGCCGCCGCCCCGTGAGAGCGTAACGGCGAGCAGACGCAAGCCTGAAGACAGGGCCCGAAGGCCCGCCGGGTCACGGCAGCAGCATCAGGCCCGGACGTCACACGGCGAGAGGCCGCGGCACCCTGAGGGGTGTATCTGAGCAGCTGGTCAAGCCACAAGCCGTTCGGGATAAAGATCAAGAGACCTTGTCCGAACGGATGCTGCATTCCTCCGTTCCGCCGAGCAACCTCTCTGGGCGCCCCCGTCGTCTAAGCGGTGATCCGGGAAGCCAGGAGGTCACGTGGACAAACGGCAGATGCGAGCCTTTGAGGGGTTCGCGGCCGAATCGGGGGCGGAACTGCTGCGCATCGCGACGCTGCTCACGGCCGACCCACATACCGCCGAGGACGTTTACCAGGAAACCCTCCAGCGCCTCGCCGCGCGCTGGTCGCGGGTGGAGAGCCCCAAGGCGTTCTGCCGCCAGGTGATGCTCAACATCGTTCGCGACCAGGCCCGCGCGAAGGCACGGCGGCCGCGCGAACTGGAGTTGTTCGACGGGACCGAGCGGGGCGACCCGCGTTCGGCCGACCCGCATACCGCCGTGGAGCTGCGGCCGTCGCTGCGCGCGGCGCTGAACAGCCTCGGCGAGCAGCAGCGGGCCGTCGTCGTGCTCCGCTATTTCGACGACCGCAGCGAAGAAGAGGTCGCCCGGCTGCTCGGCATCACGACCGGCACCGTCAAGAGCACCGCCTCGCGCGCCATCGCGCGCCTGCGGGCCCACCCTGGGCTCGCCGCCATCTTCATGGCCTCTGACCGCCCTATTTCATAAAGCACTGCGTGAAAGGGATTCCAATGCCGCTCACCGACGAAGACATCGTCCGCGACCTGTTCCACCGCTATACCGCCGACGTGTTCCCCGACGCGTCGGTCGCTACCGAGGTCGCCGTCAGGCAGCGCCGCCGGGAGATTCGCCGGCGGGCCGGTTCCGCGGTCGCCGCGGGTGCCGCGCTCGGCGTCGCGGCCGGCGTCATCGCCATCGTTCCCGGTCGGAGTGGCGGTCCGGCCGACGCCACCAACACGACGAGCGCCAAGCCGGGCGGCACCGCGACCGCTTCGGCGCCCGCCATCACGCTTTCCGCTGGCCAGCGCGTGCTTTACCAGCTCAGCGCAGCCGCCGCCAAGCAGCAGGCGGCGGCGGACCGCTACGTCACGCTCTACGAGAGGGAAGACGGCAACCTCGACACCAACGTCATCGACACCCAGACGGGTACCGATTACGGCTACCAGAGGGGCTACAACGGCGCGCCGTCCGGAGTGGGCGCGCCCGCCAAGAACTTCTCGCCGACCGCGACCCAGTTCGCCGCGATGCCGCTCGACCCGGCGGGGCTGCGCAAGACGCTCATCGCCTATTACAACGCGCAGGTCGATGGGCAGACGCCGGAGAACCTGCCCGGCGTCGAGCCCGAGTCCAGTCCGACCCCCGACAACGACATCGTGTTCTCCCAGGCGATGAACTTCCTGTGGAACCCGTCCACGCCTCCGCAGCTGCGGGCCGCGCTGTTCAAGGTGCTCGCCGAGATGCCGGCCATCCGGGTCGACGCGTCGGCCCACGACATGCTCGGTCGGCCGGCGGTGAAGCTCACCTGGACCGCTTCGGACACGACCGTCTACACGGTGTACGAGAACCCGGCGAACGGCACGGTCCTCGAGCAGGCCTACAAGTGGCCGG
>Ga0207416_1005224_pt1 | contig 10478 bp, 8 predicted proteins | sample PaiPotPPM11metaG_FD_184107 | JGI IMG/M metagenome (GOLD analysis project Ga0207416, IMG submission 184107) | Iron sulfur acid spring bacterial and archeal communities from Banff, Canada, to study Microbial Dark Matter (Phase II) - Paint Pots PPM... ...
CGAGTTGTAGGCCACTTCCTGCGTCAGTGCGTGCTTGAAGGTATACTCAGCACCGGCTAGCGCCGGCTGCTCATAAATGAACTCGCTCGCCTGCAGCTCCGCGAGCATCCGCTCAAGTTGGGGGTTCACCTGCGAGGTAACTTGCCTTACCAGGCCAAGCGGTGAGTCTCGGCCGATCACCGCGAGCATCTGCAACAGGTCCTTTTGTTCCGGCGCAAGCCGGTCGATACGTGCGGCCAACATTCCCTGCACCGTTGCCGGCAGACGTAATTGCGAGAGCGAGCGCATAGTTTTCACAACGCCGTTGCGCACCAGCGCGCCCTCGTCGAACAGCGCCTGCACCATCTCTTCGATGAAGAACGGATTGCCCTCGGTGCGCTCGATCACCAGCCGCTTGAGCGGTCCGAGTTCAATCCCGTCTCCCAAGAGTGCCGAGAGCATTTCGCCGGCGCTTTCCCGCCCCAACGCCTCCAGCCGAAACTGCGAGTAGTAGGATTTGTTGGCCCACTCGTGGCGGTATTCAGGGCGATAGTTGACCGGCAACAGCACGCGAGAGTTCGCGATGCTATCGGCCAAAAGGTCGAGCAACGCCTGGCTCTCGCTGTCGATCCAATGCAAGTCTTCAAAGATGACGACTATGGGTTGATTGAGGCTTTCACGGATGATGATGCGCTTGAGTGCGTCGAGCGTCCTTCGGCGCTTGATCTGCGCGTCCATTTGGGCGAGCGGGTCCGGGCCCTCGTGCAGTCCCATCAGGGTGTGGAGCAGAGGCAGCGCATCTTTGAGCGCTGGGTCGAGCGCGCCTAGCCGACGTTCGATTCTGCCACGGCGCTGCGCCTTGTCGTCGGCGTCTTCGATGCCGAAATAGTCATAGAGCAGCTCAATCACAGGCAGCCAGGCCGACGCCTTGCCGTGCGAGACCGAGTACGCCTCCAGCACTTTGCATCCGTCCGGAATCGTTGCCTTGAACTCGTACATCAGGCGCGACTTGCCCGCGCCCGCCTCGCCGACTGCCGCAACGATCTGCCCGTGTCCCGCACTGGCCTGCTCCAGCGCGAGGGCTATCGCCCCCATCTCGCGCTCACGCCCGACGAACCGGGTCAGCCCGCGCCGCGCCGAGAGTTGAAAGTGCGTCTTAAGCGGCCCGGCGCGCACCACCTCATACACTTCGACCGGGGCGTTGAGCCCCTTTACTGCAGTCGGTCCCAGTTTTCGGAACTCGAAGTAGCCCTCGCACAGTCGCTGCGTCGCCTCACTGGCCGCGATCGAACCCGCCGGCGCCGCAGTCTGCATCCGCGCCGCCAGATTGGTTACATGACCGACCGGCGTGTACTCGGTATGTCCGCCAACTTGTATCGACCGCACCACCACCTCGCCCGTGTTCACTCCGACCCGCGCCTCGACGGGAATCTTGCCTTCGTTACGCAGACGGTCGGCATAGCGACGCAACTCCTCCTGCATTGCCAGCGCCGCATGAAGGGCGCGCTGCGGATGGTCCTCGTGCGCGATGGGCGCGCCGAACAAAGCGAAAATTCCGTCGCCGGTCGATTGCGCAACGTAGCCGCCGTAGCGATGCACTGCCGCCATCATAAGCCGCAGCACCGGGTCGACGACCGCGCGCGCCTCCTCGGGATCGAGATCGCGCATCAGCTCGGTCGAGCCCTTGATGTCGGCGAACAGCGCAGTGACCGTCTTGCGCTCGCCATCCGCTGTCGCCGAAGCATCCAGCTGTTCCGGCTTCATCCGAATTTCAGGCGCAGGGGTCTCTACCGTGTGAGGTGGCACGATATGAATCGAAGCTCTGTGCGTAAGCGCCGTACCGCAATCGCCGCAGAATTTCTTACCGACAGGATTCTCGGCACTGCATTTCGGACAACGACTGCCAAACGGCGTGCCGCAGTCACTGCAAAACTGTTTACTATCAGGATTTTCAGAGCCGCACTTAGTGCAACGCATAAATCCTTGGCTCGACAACGGAAGCCAGGCTCCCCTTGTATCACCCGGCCTCGGCAAGGGGTACAGCAAGTGAGCAGGGCGGATGCTAGCCGGCTTTGAGTCCCAAGGGCGCCCCGACTGAGTGGAGGGCCGCTCATGAGCGGCCCCTACATCGGAACGGCGGGGCTTTTGTAGAGCGATTGCGCGATCAAATCTTGCCCTGCAGGATGAACGAGATCACCAGCGAGTACAGAGTTAGCGACTCGACGAATGCCAATCCGATGATCATCGGGACGAAAAGCTGGTTGGTGCTGTTGGGTTGCGGCCGCGGGCCATTTTCCGTGCGCGATGACACCGCCCGCCCTTCGGTTTTCCGGCCATCTCTGCTACATGGCAGCCATGTTCTCTAAGACAGACCTCGCGATTGTCTTCGCTGTGGTCTTAGGCGCTCTGTGCGTGGCCCTCTACCAAGCCTGGATACAGCCGATACAAGCGATCGTTGCTTTGGTGATTCTGATCGTGGCCGCAGTCGGATTGATGGTCTTCACGTGAACTACATCGGAACGGCGAATTTGTAGCGGCCGTTGGTGAACGGCCTTCTTCAATATCGAAAAGAAACGGGGCCGGTTTTTAACCAGCCCCGTCTCCGGGTTTTCACTTTTCACAGCAGCGAGCGAATTACGCGATCAAATTTTGCCCTGCAAGATAAACGAGATCACCAGCGAGTACAGAGTCAACGACTCGACGAACGCCAATCCGATGATCATCGGGACGAAAAGCTGGTTGGTGCTGTTGGGATTGCGGCCGATCGATTCCATCGCCGAGGCCGCGAGCTTCCCCTGACCCATCCCGCAGCCGAGCGCTGCGATACCGATACCGATTCCCGCGCCGAGCCCGATGAGCCCCGCGCGCAGACCATCGCCGCCGCCAGCCGCCCCGGCCGTCTGTGCCATCGCGAGCAACGGGCTCGCGAGCACTATCGCCGCCGCCATCGCGAGCCATTTTCCTAACCGTCCAATCATTTACGTCTCCTCCTTGGTTTGCTCGCGGCCACGAGCCAGGTCCATGGCTCTTTTTTCTCCCCTCTATCCTCTTCCACCCCGCGAACCGGACCGGGCCTGGTCGCGAAATTTACTAACGGAATTTTTCGGCGGGCTTTCGGCGCCGCCGGGAACGCACTTTATTCGTAATGCGAATGGCTCGCCATCCGGACGTACGAGACCGCCAGGATCACGAAGACCAGGGCCTGAACGATACAAACGATCGAGCCGAGCGCGTAGAAGGCGAGCGGAATGACGAGCTTCGTGAGTCCCGTGAACAGACCGAGTACCTTGTGGTCGGCGAACATGTTGGCGAAAAGACGGATGCCGAGCGAAAACGGCCGGAACAGGTTGTCTGCCACCTCGATCACCACGAAGAACCACGCCAACCACCATAGCGGGCCCAGGAAGCTGCGCAGGTAGCGGAGCCCCTGATGCTTGAAGCCTTGGTATAGATAATAGACGAAGCAGATTATGGCGATCGCGAAGGTCAGGTCGGTGTCGGCGGTCGGCGGTTCCATTCCTGGAATCAGGCCGAGGAAATTCGCCGTCAGAATAAACATGAAAAGCGTGCCGAAGAAGGGGACGTAGTGGCGCGTGCCGTGGCCCTCGAGCACGCCGGCAACGAAACCATCGAGCCACTCGGCCATGACCTCGCCCACCGAACGGAGCGTGATTCCACTCTCGGGGACGGTTGGATCGGCCGAGGCCATCAGGGCGTTCCGCGCCAGCAGTCCGAAAACGATCAGGATTCCCATCGCGATCCAGGTCCCGACCACGACCGGCGGAAGGTGCAAGCCACCCGCGATGCCATCGATGAAATTGACTGGGTTCAAGCGATCTATCGCCTCCGCGTCGCGCGTAGACCCTTACGCAGCTCGCGCCGAAACGCGCCAAGTTTCAATAAAAATCGCGCCCGGCTGCGTCAAGACGCCGAGCACAAAGCCCGGAACGTTGATGTTGGTACGGGTTAGGAGCCAAGCGACGACCGTAACAATAAACAGCAATTTCAGTGGCGCCGCAACAATCCCGAGCCGGTTCGCGCCGCCGCTTTGCGTGGCGACCGCGATGATCCATCGGCCGACAAACGTCAGCAGGAAGAGATTCACGATCATCATCGCGCCGCCGACTGCGCATCCGAGCGCCGCCGCGGGCGAAACCGTCGCGAGCAAGAACAGGCCGAGCGCCGCCGTCATCACCGCCGCCGCGCCCTGGATCCCGGCGATCGTGGGAACTCTCCACGTCATGCGATCAAAAATTCTTGCGGCAATCAAGGATTCTTACGACAGTCTAAAGATTTTTGCGGCGATCACAGATTTTTACGAAAGGACCGCGTTTCGGCAATCAGACGATAGAATCCGAGGAACACGCCGCCCAGAAGTCCGATCAGCGTCCAGATGGACCCGGTGTGAAAATGGGCGTCGATGTAGTAACCGGCGACCGAGCCACCGAGAATCGGCGAGAAAAGCTCGGCCCCGATAGCCGCATAGCGCCACAGGTTCGGCTTTTCCGCCGACGGCTCGTCTGATTTGTCTTGCTCGTCTTGTGGTCGCTGGGGCGGCTGCTCTGACACTCAGCACTCTCCAGAATCTCGCTAGATCTCGCAGAATCTCGCAGGGTCTCGCAAGATCTCGTGACGTTCAAGATCTCGCGCCTTGAGATTTGGCGATCTCGGCCAGCGATTCACGGGCGGCGGCGATAGTCCGATCGATATCGGCCTCGCGATGCGCCAGCGAGACGAACATCGCCTCGAATTGCGAGGGCGGCAGGTAAATCCCGCGCTCGAGCATCGCGTGAAAAAACCGCGCGAACATCGCCGTGTCCGCGCGGCGAGCCTCTTCGGCCTCGCGCACCGCTTCGACTCCCAAAAACGGTGTCACCAACGAGCCGACCCGGTTGATACAGCCCTTGAGCTCCGAGCGTCCGAGCGCGTCGGCCATCCCATCGCCGAGCCTCGCCGAAATCGCCTCCAAGCGCGCGTAAGTGCTCGGCCGCGCGAGAATTTCCAGCGTCTTGAGTCCCGCGCGTACCGCCACCGGGTTACCCGACAGCGTACCCGCCTGGTATACCGGGCCGAGCGGCGCGAGCAGGTCCATCAAATCGGCCCGTCCCGCGACCGCGCCAATCGGCATCCCGCCGCCGATCACCTTGCCCAGCATCACCAGGTCCGGCTCCGCGCCGAACATTTCGTGCGCCGTACCGTAGCGCAGGCGAAAACCGCTGATCACTTCGTCGCAGATGAGCAGAGCGCCGTGGCGATGCGCGAGGTCGCCGAGGTCCCTGAGAAAGCCGGGCGCGGGCGGCACCACGCCCATGTTAGCCGCGACCGGCTCGACGATAACCGCAGCAATTTCGCGAGGTTCAGCGAGAAAATAGCGCTCGACCGCCTCCAGCGAGTTGTATCGTGCGACGCGCGTCAGTGCGGCCAGCGCCTCGGGCACTCCGGCGCTGTCTGGCACGCCCAGGGTCATCACGCCCGAGCCGGCGCGCACCAGCAGGGCGTCGCTGTGGCCGTGGTAGCAGCCGTCGAACTTGATGATATGTGAGCGGCCGGTGGCGGCGCGGGCGAGGCGAATCGCGGTCATCCCGGCCTCGGTGCCCGAGCTTACCAGGCGCACCTTACGCGCCATCGGGATCGCGCCGGCGATGCGCTCGGCGATCTCTATTTCCAGCTCGGTCGGAGCCCCGTAACCGAAGCCACGGGCGGCCTCCTCGGCGAGCGCCGCGACGACCTCGGGATGAGCGTGGCCGAGGATCGCTGGACCGTAAGAACCGACGTAGTCGACGAAGCGATTGCCGTCGGCATCGGTAACCGTCGCACCTTCGCCGCGCGCGATGAAAAGCGTCGCGCCGCCGACCGCTTTCCATGCGCGCACGGGCGAGTTGACGGCGCCGGGGATGACGGCAGCGGCGCGAGTGAGGAGCGCGGCGGAATTTTTTCTTTCGATCACGGGTGCGATTTCGGTTTACCTTTGCTCGCTAACATTTAGCGACAAATCAGTCAAACGCGCGTAACCGTCTCGTGCAACAACAGATTGCGCTTACACGAAGGCTTCCAGAGCCAATGAGCGCGATCGCTAAAAATCAGCCTGCGACAACGCGATCGCGGACACAATTTCATTTTCACGATTCATGAAAAAAATCGCGCGCTTGTGAACTTGCGATCGCTTTTGCTTGAGCCATCTCCGCAAAGGGTCTATCACGTTGTCTTCGCCAACACACTTCACGACATGAACGCGCCTGTAGCGCGCAAGCCGCCGTGGCGAACGGCGTCAGGATCAAAGTGGCCGCAAGGCGCTCGGTCTGCTCACTGGATTTTTTGAATCTCGAGTCCATGAAACGGACCGTGGTGGTTGATAGGCCATCGCGCCTGCGACGGATCGGTGTCTGGCGACGGAAGAAAAACGGATTATCAACAGATGTGGATAAGGTTGTGTGTAATTCATCAGCTAGCCTACTCGATTCGGTGGGGGGAACGCACGCCTCGGGTGACGGCTCATTGACTTCCTGGGGAGGGGAAACATGGAAGGTTTGTGGCAGAGGACTGCGGACCGGATTCGTGATTCGTTGGGCCAAGTGGGATTCGAAACCTGGATTGGACCGCTAAATTTTCTAGGGATGCAAGGGCGAACCGCCACTATCGAAGCTCCTAACCGTTTCTTTCGCGACTGGGTAAGCGATCGCTATCTCGAACTGCTTCGGCAATCGCTCTCGGCTGAAGTCGGCCAGACGGTCGACGTTAAGCTAACGCTGGGGCTGGCCGGCAATAGCAATCTTCACGAGGCGGTGCGGCGCACGATGCCGCCCGTTGCCTTCACGCCCGAAACGCCGCCGCGCGACCGCCATCCGAACCTCAACGAGCGCTACACCTTCGCCGAGTTCGTGGTGGGCTCGGCCAACCAGTTCGCCCATGCGGCGGCGCTCGCGGTCGCCAACCAGCCCGGAGTGAAATACAACCCGCTCTTCATCTACGGCGGAGTGGGGCTGGGCAAGACGCACCTGGTAACCGCGATCGGCCATCAGTTGTGGGACAGCGGCAAGCGCAAAGTGCTGTTCATGCCGGCCGAGCTTTTCATGAACGAGCTGATAACGTCGCTCAGGCGCGACCGGATGGGCGAGTTCAAGGAAAAGTTTCGCCGCGTCGACGCGCTCATCCTCGACGACGTCCAGTTCCTGGCCGGACGCGAGCGCACGCAGGAAGAGTTTTTTCATACCTTCAACGCGCTGCACTCCGACAAGCATCAGATCGTGCTCACCTCAGACAAGGTGCCGCGCGAGATTCCGGGACTCGAGGAACGGTTGCGGAATCGTTTCGAATCGGGGCTTATCGCCGACGTCGCGCCCCCCGACCTCGAGACGCGAGTCGCGATCGTGCAAAAGAAGGCGGCTCACGAGAATATGAGCCTGCCCTCCGACGTGTCGCTTTACATCGCGCAGAACGTTTCCTCCAACGTGCGCGAGCTCGAGGGCTGCTTGACGCGCCTTGCGGCGCTGGCCTCGATGGACCGTGCGCCAGTGACGGTGGAGTTCACGCGCCAGGCGCTCCACGATCTCATCCGGGTGCAGGACCATCGCCCCGGCATCGAGGGCATCCAGAAAACGGTCGCCGACTTCTTCCATATCCGGCTGGTCGACCTGAAATCGAAAAAGCGCACCCAGCACATCGCCTTTTGCCGCCAGGTGGCGATGTACCTGTGCCGCAAGCTCACCGACAACTCGTTCCCGGTTATCGGCGAGCATTTCGGACGCGATCACTCCACCGTGATTCACGCCTACAACCTGATCGCGCGCCGGGTGGGCAATGATTCGGCCTTTCGTATGTCGATCGAAAAAATCGAGCGCGAACTCAAGATCGATCAGCGGGCCGCGTGAGCGCCACTAACAACTCTGTGGAAAAGTCCTCTACAATAGGCACAGTATCGACAGGACGGGGATGGAGCGGCCGGAAGCGTGATCGCAAGCTGGGAGCGATGCACTGTTTGCGCACCGGCGATCGTGCAACGATTACGAAGAGTTGGGCCGCCCATCAACAAATTCACAGGGCCTACTGCTATCTTATGATCTTTAGATCTAATTAGATCTTTAGGATCAGAAGAGCGCAGCGACGAGAGGATAAATGGAACTGGTAATCGAGCGCGCAGTGCTGCAGAGCAGCCTGTCGCTGGTTCAGGGAATCGTGGAACGGCGCAACACGGTGCCGATACTCGGGCACGTGCTGCTCGAGCCCGACGGCACCAGCTTGCGCCTGGCCGCCACCGACCTCGAGGTCGGTATCCGCACCGAGATTCCCTGCCGCATCGACAAGAAGGGCAGCGTCACGCTCAACGCGCGCAAACTGTTAGAAATCGTGCGCGAGGCCGAAGGCGGAGAGGTCTCATTCAAGTCGCTCGACAACGATTGGGTCGAGCTCAAGTGCGGGCGGGCGAAATTCAAAATGATGGGGCTCGATCCGCGGAGCTTCCCGGCGATGCCCAGCCAGGCGCAGGCGAAACCGCAGGGCGACGCGGCCCGCAGGGCGGTCAAGGGCGACCTCACGATCGCCACCCGCGTGCTGGCGACAATGATCGACAAGACCATCTTCGCCGTCAGCCCCGACGAAGCGCGTTACAACCTGGGCGGCGTGCTGGTGGAAGCGGCCTCGACGGGCGTTGCCCGGATGGTCGCGACGGACGGCCATCGGCTCTCGATGATCGAACGCGAAGCCGACGGCTTCGAGATGCAGGGCAACGCGATCATCCCGCGCAAGGGTCTGGCCGAATTGCGCAAGCTGCTCGACCAGGAGGGCGAGGAGCAGGTGCAGTTGATGCTCGACGGGCAGCTCGCGTGGCTCAAGCGCGGCGCAACCGAGGTTTCGATGCGCCTGGTCGAGGGCGAGTTTCCCGACTATCGCGGCGTAATTCCCAAGCAATCGAAGTACGCGGTTTCGGTCGGGCGCGACGCGCTGCTCAACGCGATCAAGCGGGCCGCGATTTTCTCCAACGAGCGCTATCACGGCGTCAAGCTGGGGCTCGCGAGCGGCACGCTGACCGTCTCTTCGACCAGTCCCGAGATGGGCGAGGCGAGCGAGACGATCGACGTCGATTTCAACGGCGAAGAGTTTTCGATCGGCTTCAACGCCTCCTACCTGATCCAGGCGTTGGGCGTGATGCCGCAGGAGAGCGATGCGAGCCTGGGGCTCAGCGACGAGGTTAGTCCGGGTGTGATCACCTCGGCGGCGGATTCGCAGTTCACCTATGTCGTGATGCCGATGCGGCTATAAGCTGGCGTTCAAACGCGGTCGTCAGTGTTGGCCGTCGGCTCCGACGGCTGACGGCGCGGCGGCGTCTGTTCCGCCGATCGCCGAGCGCGCTAGATGAACCCTTCGGCTACAGCGCACTCTTCGCACAGATAACTTTCCCCAAAGAATACGAAGTCGTGCTTGAGCCAGCCCTCAAGTGACGATCTTTCGATTTCGCCCCGACCCAGCTTCAGGCGCTTCGGACGTAGGATGACAGAGCAGTCGGGCTGCCTTCGGCACAATCTGCACACGATTCTGCTACGAGGACCAAATTGAGGGAGATTCTGACGAAACACCAGAAACTCGGAGGACCGTGGCGGCGCGGAACGAGTCGGCGTCGTCGAAACTTGCGGGTTAGGTTTGAAAGAGGAATTAGAGCCTGAATCTGGTGCGACGACAGAGACCAGGCGTTTTCGCAGCTCCGCGAGGCTTGGGATCATAATCCCTTGCTCCTATGAACCGTTCTGCGGTCTTCCAGGGCTAAAAATGCCAGGACCAAAAATGCCACGACCAAAAATGCCACGATCCATCGCCCCGCAATCCCCGCCAACGTTGGCACCACGCGAGGCCTCTTCGGGGGTCAACTATCGCTACAATTCCTTAGCTTGAGCATACGGCGTGCCATTAGCTAATTTTGCCTTTGCTTTTCGAAGGCAGTCCGCACGAAGCACTACGTATAGAAGCCGTAGCAGTAACGCAACGGGCCCACACACTCAGCGAGTCAACTATGCTAACGGCGCCTTGGCGGTCTCGCTAAGCGACAGAATCGCAATTATCGAAATAAGCGCCGCGGCCATCAGGTAGATCGAGGGCGACAGATCGTTTTGCGTGCGGACGATCAGGTACGTAGCCACCATCGGTGCCGTTCCCCCCAGAACGGCGAAGCAAATGTTATGGCTGATCGCTGCGCTGCTGCAGCGCACCCGTCCGGGAAAGGCCTCGGCAGTAGCAGCCGGCTCCGCGCCGAAGAAAAGGCACAGGATAACCGTGAAGCACAACTGGCTAGTGAGGATGACGCCGAACTTCGGAGACCGCAACAATTGAAACAGCGGCAGGGAGAACACGAGCATCCCCACGGCTCCGGCGAGTAGCAAAGGCTGGTACAGACCGGCAGGATCGGTAACAGAATAGACCGGCAACATGGGTAACAGATTAAACAGACACGGCAGGAGGTGGATGCGATGCCGTGGCGAGAGGTCTGTCCCATGGACGAGAAGATGGAGTTT
>Ga0207416_1005225_pt1 | contig 10476 bp, 8 predicted proteins | sample PaiPotPPM11metaG_FD_184107 | JGI IMG/M metagenome (GOLD analysis project Ga0207416, IMG submission 184107) | Iron sulfur acid spring bacterial and archeal communities from Banff, Canada, to study Microbial Dark Matter (Phase II) - Paint Pots PPM... ...
GATCACCGTCGAGGACGTGCAGATTGTCAAATACACCCATCGCGCTCCTCGGCAGCTGCCGCCTGACACTGTCGAGGATGTGATGACTCGGGATGTCGCTAGCGCGCACCCGGAGACGCCGCTGGGGGAGGCGGTTCGGATGCTCGTCGATCGGGATTATCGAGCCCTGCCAGTCATCGACGACGACCACAAACTGGTTGGCGTCGTCACCAACGGAGACCTGGTAACGAGAGGAGGCCTGAGTGCTCGACTCGAGCTGCTAGGAACACTGGAAGGCATCGCGCTCGAGCGTGAGCTGGCGGCGTCGGAGGTCCGAAACAAGACGGTATCGGACGTAATGACTCGCAACGTCATTCGGGTCAGCCCAAGCGAGCTGCTGAACCACGCTGCTCACCTCATGGCGGAGCACGGGATCAAGCGCCTGCCGGTGACCAACGAAGAAGGGCAGCTAGTGGGCATCCTCAGTCGTGTGGACGTGCTGCGCACCATGGGCGAGGACTACCATGCGGCGGAAGAGGTTGAGGCGCCACATCCAGCGCTGGTTCGCACCGTGGGAGATCTGATGCGCACGGACGCGCCTGCCGTCTCTGCCGAAGCGACGCTCGGTGAGGTGTTGGATGCGGTTACCGCCACGCGATTGAATCGCGCTGTGGTGATCGATGCCGAGCGGCGCGTGGTGGGCGTCGTCTCCGATGCGGACCTTCTGGCGCGATTGGATCCGGGCGCCGAGACGGGAGTTATTGCCGCGCTGATGGGTCGCGGGAAACTTCCAGCCGAAGTAAAGGGAACGGCGGCGGATGTCATGCGCGCACCGCCACTCACCGTTCATGCAGACACCCCAGTGGCCGAGGCTGCAAGCATCATGCTCGAAGCACGGCGTAAGGTCCTGCCAATTACCGACTCCGAAGGCCGGCTGCTCGGCGTGATTGATCGGTCTGACTTGCTGCACTACATGTATTCCGGACCGCAGGCAGGCAACCGAGGCTAGTCATGTTCCGGCGCATCCTCGTCGCGGTCGACGGCTCCGAGGGCTCACGCCGCGCTGTGCGCGAAGCGGTGATATTGGCGCGCGAGATGGAGACACCCCTGCACATCCTTGCCGTCGAGGATCATTTGCCCCGGTTCGCGGCGACGATCGCCGAGACGAAAGAAGCTGTGGAAGAGCTGGACCATTTCTACCAGGGGGTACTTGGTCAGGCGAGCGCTATTGCGGCTGAGCAGCTGGTCACGGCAACGTCGGAGATTCGGCGGGGCAATGCCGCAGAGATGATCGTGCAACGGGCGCGCGAGCTGGACGTCGACTTGGTGATCGTTGGACGCAACCCTCACCTGCCCCTTCGCGAGAGACTGATTGGCACGACCAGCCACAGAGTCGCCGACCTGGCGCCCTGCGACGTCTTGATTGCTTAGGCCAGCACTGCCGATAACTCGATTGCCCTGAGCGGGATCAGCAGTGCCTCGCGCCGAGTAGCCTGATTCGAACTCTAAGCTGGAGCGTGGCACGCGCGCGCACTCCCCACGCCCGGGGGTGGCCCTCACAGTGGTGCCTGACTTGGCGTTAGGCATGTCCGCGTCCGTTCAGGTTTGGCTAGCAGTAGCCGCTCGTGCGAAGCCTGTAACGGCGCCTTCGGCCGCCGAAGAGACGGCGTTGGCATATTTTGAAAACACGCCTGACCGGTAGCGTGCCGCCGGAGCGCGCCATGATGCGAGCCGCGACCGCAATTCGTCAGGCGTAATATCAAGGTCGAGCCGCCGCCCCGGAACGTCGAACACAATCGAATCGCCCTCGCGAACGGCGGCGATCGGTCCACCAACTGCTGCCTCTGGAGCAACATGCCCAGCCATGAGGCCATGCGTGGCGCCTGAGAATCTCCCATCGGTCAACAGCGCCACACTCTCACCAAGCCCTTCACCCACGAGCGCCGCCGTCACACCAAGCATCTCCCGCATGCCGGGGCCGCCACGTGGACCTTCATAGCGGATCACGACCACGTCGTCCGGTTTGATTTCCCGCCGGGTCGTTGCAGCCATCGCGTCCTCCTCACAATCGAACACCCGAGCTGGTCCTCGATGATGCAGCCGTTCATGGCCGGCGATCTTGACCACGCAGCCATCCGGAGCCATGCTGCCTTTGAGAATGACCAGCCCACCCTCTAATTTTATGGGCGCGCTCACCGAACGAACCACTTCCTGACCGGGTGTCTCAATGGCGAGCTCTGCCGCATCTTTCATCGTCTGGCCGGTCGGCGTGAGCTGCTCGCCGTCCATCAGGTCCGCTTCGACCAGTCGCTTTGCGACCAACTGTATGCCACCTGCCCGGGCCAGGTCGACGGCCGTGTACCTTCCGCCCGGCATAAGGTCGACGAAGAGCGGAGTCCGGCGGCTCACGCGGTCGAAGTCATCGATTGTGAGGGGGACCTCGGCTTCCCGAGCGATCGCCAGGAGATGCAGCACCACGTTAGTTGACCCGCCGGTGGCAGCCGCTCCGGAAATGGCGTTCTCAAAGGCCGCCTTGGTCAGGATCTGTCTAGCCGTCTGGCCCCTTCGAAACATGTCCAACACCAACTCGCCCATACGCTCGCCAACCTCGTTCTTCGCCGGGTCGGTCGCCGGGACACTGCCTGAGCCCAGCGGCGCGATGCCCAGTAACTCGATGGCCATGGCCATGGTGTTAGCGGTGTACTGACCACCGCAAGCGCCCGCCCCTGGGCAGGCGACATTTTCGAGCTCAGCCAGCTCCGCGTCGCTCATCCTGCCTGCGGCGTTGGCGCCCACTGCCTCGAACACGTCCGCGATGGTCACGTCCCGGCCTTGGAAGCGACCAGGTTGAATCGAGCCGCCGTAGACGAGAAAACCAGGGATGTCGAGCCTAGCCAGCGCCATTGCGGCGCCGGGGATGGTTTTGTCACATCCCACCAGGCACACGATCGCATCAAACATGTGGCTGCGGGCGACCAGCTCGATGGAGTCGGCAATGACTTCGCGGCTGATCAGTGAGCCTTTCATGCCTTCGGTACCCATGGTGATTCCGTCGCTGATGGCGATAGTGTTGTATTCCATGGGCGTGCCGCCCGCCGCGCGGATGCCCTTCTTCACATGCTCGGCAAGCCCGCGAAGGTGGAAGTTGCAGGGCATCGTCTCGATCCAGGTGTTGGCTATGCCGACGATTGGCTTCCTTAGGTCCTCGTCCGTAAATCCGATGGCCTTCAGCATCGCTCTCGCAGGAGCGCGATCGCGTCCCTGCGTAATGGTGTAGCTGCGTAGGGGATTAACTATGCTCATGACTCTGCCACCTCTTAGTGCACGTGTGGTGTCTGCCGGCGGATGTTCGAAGGGGGCCATTGCCTCACGCCTTCGGATACTCCAAGGACGTTCCCGGACCGTGTGTCGCCCAAGCGTGTGCTGCCAGCTTCAAGACCGTTCCATGAAATCAGCCCGGGCGTCACCATCTTTTCCGAGTTCTGGTAGAAGCTATTAACCGGGCAACCGGTGGTTAGAGGCGAGCTTCATCGCCTGCCAGCCCATTATACGGGGGCAGAGATTCGTCAACTGGCAGAGGCTCCCGGCCATCGCCTCCTGGCACTGAGCGCTCTATTGCAGTCAGAATAGGGGATTCCCCCCAATAGCCTCCCGGGCACCGGGGTGATAGTCTGACACAATCAGGATGGATCCCTGGCTGACCGGGTGAGGGGTTTGGCTCGCAAACTCGCTTGAACGAAGAAGCCCGATGTTTAGAAGACCAACAGATGGGTCAGGTACGCTACCAAATGTTACGACCTGATCGCGTCGTCGGGGCGATGCAGAGGGGCTGGATGCGCGTGGAAGGCGTTCGTAGTGAACCGACCCCACTCCTTGACGCATTGCGAGCAATCCGGCCGCCGGGTGGTTGTCTTAGACTCGGAGCTGCAAGATGAAGAGGCGCTCCTGCGGCGGACGCTCTGGCAATGCGGCCAGCGGACGATGTTGCGGACGATCGTGACCCTCGCTCTTGACCGAGTTCCTCACCACGATCTGAGCAGTGCATGACTTACCGGTTCCGCCGTCCGCGGGTCAACGTCCAATCCATCGAACGCACCCTACGAGGCTAGCGGAGCTCACCGCCGAACTGGCCTGCTTCGGGGTCGACCTGCGCGCTCTCGACTTTCTACGGTGGTTGGCGGACAATCATCTACACCCGGAGTGGGACGTTCCCCGACACTCCAACGCCAGGTAAAGCACCTTTGTTGAAGGCGCTACCAGCAAGATTGAATAGCACAGTATGAACACCCTGAGAGATGCTGTCACCGCAACTAACAGCTCAGATATGCACAGCAGCCCGACCATTACCCGGAAGCAAAACGGTCACACCTATTGAGCGAACCTCTGGATCCCATCGCGAGGCCCGAGGGCTGGCTGCGTCGGGCCAGACTTGCTCGCCAAAGCAAGTCGAGGAGGCCGTTTGAAACTATCCTGTGAGTAGGGTGTCAGTTAAGGCTTTCCTGGAAGAGCAGCGGGCGGCAGCAGTTGTCGCGCTGCACGCCTCGCCCAAAGGCGTGGATGCGCTCCAGAGTCGCATTGCCCTCATCGATTGGCTGCTATCTCGGCAGCGGGAGCTGTCTGTAGACGAATTCCGCGAGAGCGTGGCCGATGTAATCAACGGCAATCATGCAGTGCCCGGACTGACCAGCACGGTATACGCGACTGCGTTACTTCAGGATTGGCTCTCTAACCGGACCAGGTGACCGGACTGGCTGAGATCTCATCGTCCAGAGCAGTGTCGGCAAGATTTACCCCGACTTTCGCGCGCAACCCGATGAGTAGCGCCACTTCTGCTCCCAATCATCCTGTCGCATTTCTTCGGGCCTCATGTGTGGCTCGATTTGAACGGGCGTGGCGTCGACATCGACCACGACTCGCGATAGCTGCTTCCGTGGTGTAGATTCCCGGCGAAAAGTTGACCGGGACCGCAGAGGTGGCTCCACACAGCGCCGGGTAACGATACTGCGCTACGGATTGGGCCGGTTCGAGAACGAGACGGACATTTGTTCGGACGATCGAGGCTTGCCTCGTCAGATGCGGCTTCGCGCTGGGTATCCCCGCTTGTAACGGGCGGCTTAGTCGCCTCGCTCAGGTGGCCGTTTCGGCAATTCCTGTTCCAGCCGATTGAGCGCACCAGCCCAGCGCATGACGGTATCGAGCATGTCTTCGCGTAGGTCGGCCACGCCGGTCCCCCGCTCGCCCTTGATTTCGCCATACAACAGGTACTTGTAGGGTATCCCGAGGGCGTCCGCGACTTTGTCGATGAACTCGGCGGTAGGGTTCTTGGTTCGGCCATGCAACACGTCGTAAATGCGCTGTCGCTGAATGCCTGCTTTTTCGGCCAACGACGTGGCGTCGAGATTTTGACCTTCCATAAGGCGAACAAGCCGCTCGGCCAGAGTTTCGTCCGTCACGCGTGGACCATTCTTGGCTTGGGTCCCGGCGGCGGTGGTACTTTTATCTAGTATCTGTGTACATAGCTTGATATTTTGGTAAATGGATGTACGGTGTCCGTTTGTTGGGAGAGACAGCATGGGCGAAGCTGAGCGGTACAACCGGGCTTTAGGATTTACTTGATCGCTGGACGACCAGGCACAAGTTCACCGCGGTCGGCCTAGGTCGAATGGGGGACCTGACCAACGTCAGTCAGGTCACCCGGCGGTAGTGTCCAACTTGGGCGTTCACCCGAATGGGGGAAGACAGAAATATCCCTCTCCACAGGGCGTCAGGCTGTGTTTCGCGTAGAATGGGCATCAAAGGTAGCCCGATTGGGGGGTGCAGTGGTAGTCATCGTGAGAATCAGGCGAGAGAATAGATGACTGACGGAGATCCGCTGCTGGCCACGGTATCGTCACGTTTTAGCGCCGTGCCTTGCCGTTCCGCAGGTGTCGCCTGGTAGTCCCTTCGGACGACGCAACTATCGTGGGAGACGCTAGCCCAAAAGCACCAGTGATGCTTGCCCATCCCCTGAATCGAGCTCGCGTCCTCACCCCCGCCTTTAGTCCGCACGTGGCTCGGCGACCACGGTTGCTCGAGTTCCTCTCGCGTCTAAGTACGCGCCGATGCTTGTTTGTTGCGGCACCGCCCGGCAGCGGAAAGACGACCCTGATTGCACAATTCGTTGCTGGCCAGAACCGGCCGTGCGCTTGGCTCACGGTCAGCAAAGCAGAACGGAGCGCAGCGACGCTGGTAAGCCGGTTGGTAGAAAGCATCAACGTCCCTATCTCTGGATTTGGGTCACGTGCACGTGAAGCGCTGGAAGTTAGCTCTGACGTAGTCGCCGTCGTCGACGCGCTGGTGAGCGACCTCGCCGCCGCCAACCACACGCTCCTGTTGGTACTCGATGATCTCGAGCAGATCCCACCCGGGGCCACAGGGCATGAACTCATCGCAGGGCTTGTCGAGCGCGCGCCGGCAGGTGTGACTGTCATCCTGGTTGGCACTGAGATACCCAGAATTCGGCTCAACCGGTTGATCGCCGACCAGGCTGTTTCGGGGCTCGGAGCGGCAGACCTCATGCTGACACACGCAGAGATTGGAACTGCGCTTCGAAAGGCGCAGGTATCTGCGGCACCCGAGCTAGTTGACCAGGTTGCAGCGAAGTCAGGCGGTATGGCGGCGGCCGTGCGGCTCCTTGCGGCGGCCTTCCGCCGCGGACCCGACGCCTTTGCCGAAATGGCTGCCGCGCAGGATATCAACCATATGATTGAGTCGTCAGTAAGGCAACTAGATCGGACGTATCAGGACTTACTTGAGGCCGCATCCGTTTACGATGAGATTGATCCGACGGTTCTGGCAGTCTCGGCTGATATGCCTGACGCCCTGGCTCTCCTCACTAGACTCTGCGAAATTCAACCGCTTATTGGGTACGTCGGCACAGACGACTCGCACGTATTGTTCCGCTGCCACCGATTGCTTCGGGACCATTTGCACCGCCGTGCCGAGCTCCGACATCGGACGCGTTCCATTTTGAAGTCGGGGCTACGCCCGATTGGCGATCGTTCGCACGAACACGCTCCACTGTCTCCTGCTAACGCGCAAGCAACGGGGCCGGATCTACCAGCGACGTCATAGACTTCTTCAGGGTCAAAAGCAGCCAGGCCGTCCGCCGGTCAGCCGCAGACTGTTGATCGTTGGCGATCCGCAGCTTGACGGCTTAGCAGGTTGCAGCAATGCCCCCTGATCAGCACTCCGAACTGAGCTGCTCGCCGCAGCAGGTAGGGGCTTCGGCGCGGCAATCTAATCCAGGTGCCGGTACGTGTCCCGGTACCCCATGCCGGCCAGCTTTTGGTGCTTAGAGACGCGTTCTCCGCTCGTGCTGGCGACGCCGCCGAAACACCACTAACCGGCCCCGGCGCCCGACCCAGCCACTTGCTTGCTCTCATTGAGCTTTTGCAGCAGGTTGCTGAGCCGCGCCACTGCCACCTCAGCGATGTGTTGATATTCCGCAACCAATCTGGGCTGGCCATAGGCCGCATTCACCGTGGCCAGGAGGTCTTTCACAACCTGCGGCGGATTCATAGCTTCTTCCCTGTGCGCGCTGGCTACGACACTGGCAACCTCGTCCGGACTCTTGTAGCGGCCAGACTCGGCAAGTTCGCTGGCCAAACCCTTTTGTCTGGCACTGGCTCGCCGCGCCCATGTCTCAGCGTTGATATGCTGCACGACTGAGGCCTGGGCAGTGAGGCGGAGGGCCCCGAGTTGGGGGACGGGCGGTATTTCCCAACTCTCCGCCACTCGACCAGCTCGGCGCTCCGGATCCTGGGGTGCCCTTTGAACCGGCCGACCATGTCGCTGTAAATCCAACTGTTCTGCTGCCGCTGATAGATCGTGAATCTGAGCGAGGTTGAAGCGCTCGGGGTCGATAGACCCGTCTTCCCTCGTGTAGCTTTGTGCTTCCACCGCGACGCCACCGACTGCACCCGTCATTACACGAAGGTTGACTTCGCCCTCCGCGGGTTCGTAGTAATAACCAGCATCGTCGGCGTCGAGGTCCGCCTCAATGGCTTCGTTAGCAATGTTCAGCATCCGCCGTGTCGTCGCGACGGACCACTTTTCGCTGATGGCCCTTGCAGCGATCGCATCTAATTCTTCTGGAGGGCGATGAGACTGGGCAATCATTACGGCTTGGCGGGCGCCGAGCTCCTTCCGCCGCACATATCCCCGCAGAATAGGCGGGATCTCCGCATACAGGATATGTAGCTCCACCCAGGCTTTCTTCCTCTCGATTCCACGTTCGCGAAGCTTGCGAGCCATTTCTTCAAGCGTCCAACCACGTCCGTTGGGGAGCTTATCGCCGGCGGCCAGTTTTGCTGCCCGAATCTCGGTGCCCACACGCAGAATCGCGGTGCCAACATCAATCGGACTGAGGCTCGCCTGCAGAATGTTGGCCGACAACTGACCGAGCAGTTTGTCTTCATTGTTGAAGGGAGGTTCGCCAATGAGCACCGGAAGATGAGTTAGGCGCGATCCCTTTTCTTTGGCCTCGGCCTTCGCCGCGGCGACGCGGGTATTCCCATTCCAGACGCAGTATCGTCCTTCCGCGGTCTCGTAGACGCGCGGGGGCTCCATAAATTTGCCCTCGAACCGCAGAACCTGCCGAAATCCCTCGACTTCAGCAGCGTCCAGCTCCTCTCGTATGTTGCCCTCGTCGATTTCTAAAGAATCGATCCGGACCGTCCTCAGCGTTTCACCCGCTCGTTCCGTTACCGCAGCCACGCGAGACCTCCTCGTCGCCGAGCATGATATTTACCTAGTGCTGTCTCTCCGCCGCGTCATGACTCGCAGTTTTGCTGCGCGTTGACGCGTCTTTGGAGAAATAATGTCCGCCGTTTAGAGCTCTCGCCACGGCATCCCGGCCGACATCAACCAAACTATACGCGAACTCCGTCCGGATCCAATCCCCACGCGAAGCCACTATCGTTCAGCCGCGTTGGAAACAGCTTTACAATCGTTTCCCGCAGTGAAGGTAATAGCACCTGCTGAACAGGCACTCCCCGGGATCAGCCGAATAGACGTGACCGGAAAATTGGCGTATCAGTTGCACCCCCTACCCGGCGTCATGTGAGAGGACGAGTGCTCAAGCGTGAACCGGAATGGGCTGCGCGTCTCACTGAGAGGGCGGCGGGATTCCCTCACATGGAGATGGCCGCGACCCCCTGACCTCGGCCTCGCGCTGGCCTTCAACCGCCAACCCCAATCGCCTACGCGTGACGTCGCGCTCGGCGGCTCAGGGGCATGCCTTCGGCGGCGATCGTAATCGTGGCGGCCAGCCAGGTCAAGGTTTCAACGGGGAGCAGTTTAATTGCCCAAAAGCGATGATTGTCGAGGAACGGCAGAGTGCCCAGGCAGGGCCACTCGTCCTTAGCTTCGATGAATCCGGCCTCGACCTTGAAGATTGATCTATTCGCTTCGATGACGCGGGCAAAGCCTGGAATCCGGTTCCTGTAATACGATTTCTTGCTCAGCACTGGCACGATTTGGTCGCCGTGGCTGATGAGTTTCGCCCTATGAAGGATGACCAGCTTGCCAGTCCCGACCGCCTGCAGCCAGTCCCGTTCCTCCACACGCACCAGCCACGTCGTCCTGGATCGATCGACCGACAGACCCGCGATCGTGAGCGAGTCGTCTCTGTCAAACAATGGCACAAGGCACCCCCAGCTCTATAGGGGCTGCTTCATGCACACGAACCAAATCTATCGCAGCACCAGGCGGGCGAGTGTCAATTGCATCTCGCAGCCGCGGTCTGGGATGCGGGCTCTGCCGATTCCGAGGCGCGCGGAAAACTGATATCGAAGGTTCGGTCGACTACGCATTGCAGTCGGATCGCCTCCAAATCCACCCCGCTCCAGTCTGGCCTTTTGGCCCCACAGCACGGGAGCGAGCCGCTGCCTTGCCCCCAGCCGGTCGTGATGCTTTTGCATGCAGGACAGACCATGACGGTGAGGACTACGCGCTTCCCAAGCGGCATGTCCCGGCGCACGGCGGGATCGTGGATCGCTAGCTGCAACAGGCGACCCGAGTTCGGCAGGTGGACGAGCTCGGCCGGGTCACCGACTGCCGTCGGTAAGTTCCGCACGACGATTGCCTGCTCGGTCCATTGCGGCGACTGCTCGCCTTCGCGCTTGTGAAGCAAAAGTACCTTGCGCATATCCTCGGCGATATCGTGCCCTTTCGTACCTGCGTCCGGTAGGATGTCGAACCCGCTCGCGTTCTCCATCTGGCTGATCTGATGGTGCGTGACGTACGCACCGAGCGCTCCGACTCCAGGCTGGCCAAGCATATTGACGACGACCGCGTCTAAAGGTCCTTCAAGGAGGACGACACGCTTGCCGGCATACTCTTGTCGCCACCAGAACGCGGGCTTTGGTCCGCAGGTGTTCAGGTACTTGAAATCCTTGGCCGGGTAGGTCGTGCGACCGGTGAGCCACTCAACGGTGCCGACGGCGGGATGGGTAA
>Ga0207416_1005226_pt1 | contig 10476 bp, 8 predicted proteins | sample PaiPotPPM11metaG_FD_184107 | JGI IMG/M metagenome (GOLD analysis project Ga0207416, IMG submission 184107) | Iron sulfur acid spring bacterial and archeal communities from Banff, Canada, to study Microbial Dark Matter (Phase II) - Paint Pots PPM... ...
CCGGCCCCCGGCCGCTGCACCCCTGACTATCCTCCCCCTTTTGCCGGCGTCACTGCGGCGGTGCTGCTACGTTATAGCGACGTGCGTGCCGCACCGTCGCGACCGTGTGCCCGTGTCGCGTGGACACGGCCGAGCAATGCTAGGAGGACTATTGCCTAAACGGATCGGTTTCATGCTGGCGATGATGGTCTGGCTCGTTGGGTGGGCAGGCCCCTTGGTAGAGACTGCCAGCGCCCAAGGGACTGCGCCGCTGGATTTTGCGATCGCCAATGGGCACTTCTTTAGCCAGGCCAACGGCCAGGGTGGCAAGGGTGGGTTGGGCTACGCCATCACCGACGATAGCAGCGCCACCTTTTGGAGCGAGTTCCAGCGACTGGGCGGCGTCGCCGCGCTGGGCTACCCGGTGTCCGGGCGCTTCATGTGGGATGGCTTCCTGGTGCAGCCGACCCAGCGCGTGGTGATGCAATGGCGGCCGGAGCTCAAGCAGGTGCTGTTTGTGAACACCTACGACCGCCTGCACGACCTGAATCAGGACGCCTGGCTCAAAGCGTTCCGCAACACGCCGCCCCCAGCGTCGACGACGCCGGATACGGGCCTGCCCTTCGCGCAGGTGAAGGCGCGTCACCTGGCCTACCTGGATGCCGACCCCGCGATCAAGGCCAAGTTCTACGCCACCGCGGCCATCGGCGACCCCATCGTCTACAACGGCCTGCCGATGTCACCGGTGACCAACGAGGGACCGTTCGCGATGCTGCGCTGCCAGCGCATCACCATCCAGCACTGGCTGGTGGACAGCCCGGCGTCGGGGGCGCACGCCGGCGATGTGGACGTGACGTTGGGCGGCGACGACGCCAAGGCGTCGGGCATCCTGCCCGACAAGTCGGCCCTGCTTCCCGTCGCCCCGCCGAGCGGGACCGGCACGACCGCTACCCCGGGTGGACCACCGCCCGCCGCCAACGGCTTCCACTACGGCTTCCAGGCTCACATGTACTACGGTCAAGCCGCAGCCGCCGCTAACGCCATCAAGGGGGCCGGCTTCGGCTGGGTCAAGCAGCAGGTCCAGTGGAAGGACATCCAGCCTAACGGCGCCGGCGACCAAAACTGGGGCGATCTGGACAATATCGTCGGCACCGCCAACGTGTCGGGCACGCCAATTCTGTTGTCGCTGGTCCAAGCACCGGGCTGGGCCGCGGTCAGCCCGACTCAGCCCTACCCCAAGAGCCCGACCGACCTCGCCAACTTCGTCACGCTCCTGGCAACCCACTACAAGGGCAAGGTGGCGGCGTACGAGATCTGGAACGAGGAAAACTTCGCCCGCGAGGTAGGCCCCGGCAACATCAACGCCGGGAACTACGTTGAGCTGCTTAAGGCGTCGTTCAACGCGATCCGCGCAACCGATGCCAACGCCCTCGTCGTGACCGGCGCCCCGACGCCCACAGGGGTCAACGATCCAAACATTGCCTTCGATGACAACAATTACCTGCAGCAGATGTTCGCCTATCAGGGCGGCGTGGTGAAGAGTTACTTCGACGTGCTCGGAGCCCACGCCGAGGCCTGGGCCAATCCGCCCGAGGACAAGATGGGCAGCCCGGAGCCTGCCAACGTGACCGGGTTCAATAATCACCCCAGCTTCTTCTTCCGGAGGCTGGAAGACTATCGCGGCGATATGGTCGCCGCCGGAGTCTCCGCCAAGAACATCTGGGAGACGGAATTCGGCTATGACTCGTGCCCAGACCCCGCCCCGGCCCCCGGCGGATATGAGTATTGCAAATGGGTGTCGGAACAGCAGCAAGCGGACTATGAAGTGCGAGCCTTCGGCTATGCCCGGACCAACTGGCCGTGGTTGGGCGCCATCTTCATTTGGAACCTGAACTTCCAACACTTCTCGCCCAATAGCGACGAGAAGTGGGGCTTCGGCGTGCTGCGTGGCGACTACTCGCCCCGCCCGGCGTACACCGCGCTGCAAACAATGGCCAAGCGCTAGGCTGCGCACTTGACGTGGCGACGTCTGTCGCCAGGCGGCATAGGGCCGGATGCTCCACCAGCGGCGTCCGGCCCTCGCTACGATTGAGAGCAAAAGTGACGCTCGGCGTCGTCCGACCAAATGCGAATCGCTTTGTCTCATCCCGTGCGGCAAGACTGCTAACGCAGTGCGCCCATCGTCCGGCGAAACTCAGTCAGGAATTGCGAACGCGACCCAACGGGATCCCTGGTATGCTGTCACTGGAACTCCTCGGGTACCCTCTCCCGGCCCTGTGCCGGTGACGGTCCCGAGGTTTTGACTTTAGCACGAAATGGCGCATCCGATGAGTTCGGGCGCCATTCCAGTTGTCATCCTGAGCGCAGCGAAGGACCCCTGGCAGGGCAGACCAGCGGCCATGCGGTCCCGCGCAGCGCGGACGGCCAGGCCAGGGGTCCTTCGCTGCGCTCAGGATGCCACTGAGAAGCCACCCCGACTTGATGGATGCACCACCAAGCCCAACGTCGTGGCCTCGGGATCGTCTGGCGGCCGTTTCGCCACTAACGCTCCAGTTGCAATTCGGCTATGAGATCGTCGGCGCAGTCAAACGCTTCGCTCTGGCCGGCCCCGTGCTCGCTGTCGGCGGCCCGTACGTCCTCCCAGAACAGTCCATGGCGTAGTCTCTTCAGGTCGCGCTGCATTGCTTCGTACATTCCGACGTCTACGACGTAGGCGACCGGCTGCGACCGGACGCGAACGAGCACCGGTTGATGCGTCCTCTGGGCATGTTCGACTAGCTTTGTCATGCCTTGTCGCATCTCCGTGATGCTTACCACCTTCATGCCCCCACCCTTTTCGCGTATCGTGCAACACATGCCTGATCTTAGCTTTGGCACTGGCGTCAGAGTTCATGCTAGCACCGGTCAAACATTGTCTGATCCGAACGCCGCGTGGACCCTGGACCGGTTTGAGTGGCTTGGCGCCTAATGCACCACCGGCAGCTTATCCGGGTTCGCCTCCCAGGAGAAGCGCTGGGTGTTGAGCCGCTGCTGGAGACCGGTGGGGCCGTTCACCCAGGTGCGGTAGCCGTCGGTGAAGGCCGTCCAGTTATCGATCTTGCGCCACACCAGGAGGCCGCCGGTCGTTTGCTGGATGGCGTCGCCATTGGTCGGATTGTGCCCTTCGTTTTGTAGACAGGTTCCTACTTTGGCCGGGATCAGATCGTCAATGGTCTTGAAGCCGAGCACATAGGTGCAGGAGGCCGGCTGGGTTGCCGGCGCGTCGGGCGCGGTCCCCGGCAGGGTGAGGGCCTCGACGGTGTTGAGGATGACCGCCTTGGAGCCGGCTGAGCTCGTGCGCCCGCCGATGGCGAAGATGCGACCGTCCGGCCCGGTGGCGGCGGCCAGGGCGCCACGAGCGGTCGGCATCGGCGCCACACCGCTCCAGCTATTGCTGCTGGTGGTGTAGGCGTCGACGGTCGCCTGAGGGCTGTTGGAATTACGAATGTCGGTACCGCCCATGACATAGATGCGCCCGTCGTGCCCCGTGACGGCTGCGGAGGAGAAGCGCGGGGACGGGAGAGCGGTCACGGTGGCCCAGGTGTTCGTGCTGATCGTATACTCCTCCACCGTCTCGGTAAGCGCTGGCCCGCTAGCCCCCGTTACCTTGCAGCATCCGCCGAGCACGAATATGTGCCCATCGGTAGTCGACACTGCTTGCGCGTAGACGCGACTGGTCGGCAGAGGCGCAACGGTTCGCCAGGTGTTCGTGCTCGGGCTATAGACCTCAACGGTATTCAGGAAGTGTGCCGGGTCGCATATCGTTCCCGTGCAGCCGCCCGCGACGTAGATGCTGCCGTCTGAGCCGGTAGCCGCCGTCAGACCCCAACGGGCCGTCGGCATCGGCGACGCGGCGGTCCAGGTGTTGGTATGAGGGTCGTAGACCTCGACAGTGGCGATACCCTTAAACGGAGTAGCCGGAGGCGCCGTCTGCACGCTGCGCGCCTTGGGGGAGCTCTCGCCACCGATGGCATAGATGCGTCCGTCGGCACCGGCAACCGCGGTTAGGGCATCTCGCGCCGTAGGCATTGGGGCAACGGTATCCCACGTTTTGGCTGTTGAGTCGTAAGCCTCGACCGCCGCCGCGCTCGCGCCGTCGGCACCATAGCCGCCGATTGCGTAAATGCGCCCATCGGAACCGGTTGCGGCGGCCAGTCCGGCCCGCGCTGTGGGCATGGGCGCCGCGGTTGCCCAACTGCCGCCCGACTGCGCGTCGGCAGCGGCTGGTATGGCCGGGCCGATGAGGAGCCAGGCAATCGCAGCGAGGGTGACAACAAATCGGTACATAGACATCCCTCCCTCAATGATTGAACCAGCCGGGCTACGCCTCACCGGCAATGGTCCTTGTCGGGTCGAAGGCGCCGATGGGAATCGGTGACGCTCCCTTCACGATGAGGCCGGTAACCGCTTCGGCCGTGGCTGGGGCGCTGAGGATGCCCATGGTGAAATGGCCGGTCGCGATGGTGAGGCCTTCGAGCGAGCTGGGACCCAACAGCGGTACCTTGTCGGCGGTCACCGGTCGCAGGCCGGCCCAGGTCTCGACCACGGTCGCGTCCGCCAGTCGCGGCATGAACGCCGTTGCTCGGGAGAGCAGACTCCCCACGCCCGCGGCGGTGACCCGCTTGTCGTAGCCTACGTCTTCAACCGTGGACCCCATCAAGTGGCGTCCATCGGCCCGGGCCACCAGCGACCCGCCCGCCCCGGCGATGATGCGCTCGCAGAGCGGCGGATACATCTCCAGGGCCAGCGCCTGGCCCTTTGCCGGCCTGACCGGCACGCGCACGCCCTGGTCGACCAAGCCTGCCCAGCAGCCGGCCGCGTTGACGACGGCGCCCGCCGGCACATGTTCACCACAGACGTCGACGCCGGTAACGCGGTCGCCCTGGCGTAGGAGGCCCGTGACGGGCTTGCCGGTGCGAATCAGCACACCTCGTCGTGCCGCTGCAATGGCCAGGCAGACGACCAGCCGCCGGTTGTCCACCAGCCCGTGGTCGGGATAGAAGAGGGCGCCCACCACGTCGGGGCGCACTGCCGGCTCGGCCTGGCGCAGCTGCTCGGCTGACCAGGACTCCACGCGCACGCCGGCCTCGCGCTCGGCCGGCAACGCTGCTTGGTAGCCCTGCAACTCCTGCTCAGAAGTCGCGATCAGCACACGACCCGACCGGCGAAACTCGAAGGGCATACCCGTTTCTTGCTGTAACGCCGCCACGAAGTCGGGATACATGCGCAAGGACTCTAGCCAGAAGGACAGCAGCTCCGGTGGCCCATAGTGGCGGCCGTCCGGCAACAGCAGCCCTTCGGCCGCGGACGACGCCTCCGCTCCGGGCCGCTCTCGCTCGACCAAGGTCACTCGCACACCTTCGCCGGCTAGCCGCCAGGCGATGCTGCAGCCAATGATGCCGCCGCCAATAACCACGACGTCGCTCGTTGCCATGTCACCTCCCCGTCCTACTGATGCGCCGCGACCCCTAGATTTGAGCATTCATGTGGCGTGTCTGTCGAGTCGCGGCTGCGTCACGATGTCTCCCGCTCACGGTGTTACCATTTCGCCCGTGACAATCGCCACGAAGGGATCGATCTTGCTCAAGGGAATATGTCTGGGGAGTTTGGCGGGGGCGACCCCACGCGAGAAGCTGGAGCTGGCGCGCGCGGCCGGGTTCCATGCCGTGGAGCTGGGCAGCCTGAACGAACGCGGCCTGGTCACGCCGGAGATGACGGACCAGCAGGTGCGCGACCTCACGCCGCTGTTCGCGGACACGGTGCCGGCGCACGGGATGTTCGCCGGCGATGCTTGGAGTGTCCCGCTCACCGTGAACGACCCCGCCGTTCGCCAGCGAGGGCTGGATCTCATGTACCGCTCGATCGAAGTCGGCGTCATACTCGGCATGAGCTCGCTGCTCATCGTGCCGGGCATCGTCAACGAGGATGTCCCGTACGACCTGGCCTACGAGCGCGCCCAGGAAGCGCTGCGCAAGCTGGCCGAGCGCAACAAGGGGAGCGGCCTGCTGCTGGGCATCGAGAACGTCGGCAACAAGCTCTTGCTCTCGCCGCTGGAGACGGCGCGCTTCATCGACGAGATCGGCGACCCGAGCTTCGGGGCCTACTTCGATGTCGGCAACATTCTTGCCTACGGCTTCCCCGACCAGTGGATTCGCATTCTGGGCCACCGCGTCAAGCGCATCCACGTCAAGGACCGGCGCAGCGGTCCCGCCGGCGCCGGCGTTCCGTTGCTGGCGGGTGACGTGCCGTGGGATCGGGTGATGGCGGAACTCAAAGCGATCGGCTACGACAGCTTTCTGACCGCCGAGATTTCGCCTTTCAAGCAGCACGCGGCCGAGGGGGCGTATCAGATCTCCCGCAGCCTCGACGCCATCATTGGCGCTACCGGAGCAAGATGACATTGACGCTATGGGGCAGCGACACGCAGATGGCAATGGGGGCCCGGAGCGCGGGCGTCCCGCCCGCCCCGGCTTCCCCGACGGACGACGAGGCTGCACGAAGGCCGCACGCTCCCCGGCGGCAGGAACCGGGCGGGCGGGACGCCCGCGCTCCGGGCGGGACGCCTGGTTTCACGCGATCAGCAAGGCCTACGAGCGAAGGCTATCAAGGAAGGCAGGGAATATAGATGGCTCGCTTCAAAGGAAAGGTCGCGCTGGTCACCGGCGGCGGCTCCGGCATTGGACGAGCCACGGCCCTCGAGCTCGCGGCCGAAGGAGCAGTAGTGGCGGTGGTCGATATGAGCGCGGATGCGGCCGGCGCCGTAGCGTCGGAAATCGCTGCCGGCGGTGGCAGTGCTCAGGCGGTCACGGCTGACGTTGGCCTACCGGCAGACTGCGCGCGCGCAGTCGCCCAAACGCAGGCCGCATTCGGACCCGTGCGCGTGCTGGTCAACGCCGCCGCCACCTTCCTCTCTCGCGGCGCCGAGGCGACGCCGGAGGACTGGGACCGGGCGCTCGCGGTCAACGTCCGGGCGAGTGCCTTGCTTGTCGCGGCAGCAGCGGAGGGCATGCGACAAGCAGGCGGCGGTGCAGTGGTCAACATCGCGTCTATTTCCGCCTATATCGCCCAGCCGGGCCGCTGGACGTACAACACCACGAAGGGGGCCGTCCTATCCTTGACCCGCGCCCAGGCGTGGGACCTGGCGCGCCACGGCATCCGCGTCAACTCCGTCAGCCCGGGCACGATCTGGACGCCGCAGGTCGACCGCGAGGCCGGCGGCGACCGGGCGCACTGGGAGCCGATCTGGGGCCAGCGACACATGCTCGGGCGCTGTGGTGAGCCGCGCGAGGTGGCGCGAGCGATCCTGTTCCTTTGCAGTGACGACGCCAGCTTCATCACCGGAACCGATCTCCGCGTGGACGGAGGCTACCTCAGCATGAGTCACGACAGTCCTGGAGAGGGCGATCGGTTTCGCTAGCGTGGAAGCGCTCACGGCCGCGACGGCGAGGGCGCCGATCGTGCAGGCAGAAAGGTTCGAGCCCTTGGCGAATGCGCTGTCTCCGGAACAACTGGAAGCTCGCCTGGCCGGCGTGCCCCGTATCCCACTGGCCGTGCTGCCCACGCCGCTGGAGGAGTGTCCGCGGTTGGGGGCCGCGCTGGGAATCCTTCTGTACGTCAAGCGGGACGACCTCACCGGGCTGGCCTTTGGCGGCAACAAGGTGCGGGGAGCAGAGTTTCGTCTGGCCGATGTCGTGCAGCAAGGCGCCGATACGCTGGTGATGGCCCGCGAGCCGGATTCCAACAATGCCCGGGTTACCATCGCGGCCTGCCGCAAGCTCGGTCTCGATGTCGTGCTCATCGTGCCGGAGGCATGGCCAGGGCAGTGGCAAGGAAGCTTGCTGATCGACCGGCTTTGCGGCGCCGACGTGCGTTTCGTGGCCGGCGGCCCGGCAGCCGTGGACGCCGCCCGCCAGGGCATCATGCGGGAGCTGTGCGACCGTGGCAAGCGGCCGATCGACCACGACGCCGGCGACTCTGCGCGCGTGCTGGCGACCGTCTCCTACGTCAGCGCCGCGCTGGAGCTGCAGCGCCAGTGCGCACAGTACGCCATCCGGCCCGATTGGCTCTTCGTGGTGTCGGAAGGGGCGACGCAGGCCGGGTTGGTCACCGGGGCGCAGAGCCTCGGCCTGGCCTGGAAGATCGTTGGCGTGACCTATGGCGAGCGACCGGGCGATCAGCGGCCCGGCATCGCCGGCGTGGCACGGGCGGCTGCGACGCTGTTGGGATTGGAGGCGCAACCGACCGATGCCGACATCATCTCGTTAGGCGACTACGCCGGCCCGGCTTTCAAGGCGCTGACGGAAGAGGCGCGCCAGGCGATTCAGCTTGCCGCTTCCACCGAGGGGTTGCTGCTCGACCCTATCTATACCGGCAAGGGAATGGCCGCGCTGCGCGACCAGGTTCGGCGCGGCGTTGTAGCGCCCGGCGCAACGGTCGTCTTCGTCCATACGGGGGGACTGCCGGCGCTCTTCCGCTACGGCGACGAGCTGGTCGCGGCCGGCTGATGGGCGCCCCACTACCGGTCGGCGGATGATGGAAGGAGTCACAGATGGCCAAACTGCCCTATCTCTTCGAGCACCTCACCTGGGCTGAGGTGGACCAGGCGGCCAACGAGGGCCGCTGCGCGCTGATCCCGGCCGCGACCATCGAGGATCACGGGCCGCATCTGCCCGTCGACACTGACATTGTCTGTGCCACGGCCGTCTGCCGGCGCGCCGCCGAGCTGGCGCCGGAGGAGATCGTGCTGCTCCCGTGCGTCACCTTTGGCTACAGCCCCCACCACATCGACTTTCCCGGCACGCTAACCATCCGCTGGAACACCTTCGTCGAGTATGTACTCGATGTGACGCGCAGCCTGGCGCACCACGGCTTCCGCAAGATCCTCATCATCAATGGACACGGGAGCAACCGCCCGCTGCTGGAGATGGCGGCGCGCCTCACCGTGGTGGAACGGCCGGATGTCCACTGCGCCTTCTGCTCCTGGTGGGATCTGCACGACGTGCGCCAGGCCATGGCGGAGGTACGCGAGTCGCCGGTGACGTCACACGCCTGCGAGCTGGAGACCTCGGTCTACCTGGCCGTAGACCCGACTCGTGTCCGCATGGACCTGGCCCAGGCCGACACGAGCTACCATGCCTCACCCCATTTCTGGGGCGACTTGCTCGGCCAGAAGCCCGATCCCTCCTTCAAGAACGCGCTGTGGATGACGGAATACTGGAGCGTGGACAGTCGCAACGGCGTCAAGGGCGACCCCACCAAGGCGACCGCTGAGAAAGGGCGCGCCGTGATCGAGGCTGGCGGCCATGAGCTCGTCGAGATCATTCGGGAGCTGCGAGCGCGACCGATCCAACCCCGCACACCCCACCAGACGCGTCCGCCCCAGCAGGCCTATGTCGCGCCGACCTAAATCATGTATCCACAATTCGGCAGCGGTTGGGTATTGTCATCCTGCGCTGCGCTCAGGATGACAGTGGGGAGTGCGACCCTGACTCACCGGATGCACCGCGACGGCCTCAGAGGGGAAGAGTGGAGGTTTTGTACCATGGCAAACACAGCAGGGCGCAAGCGTGTCCTCGTCACCGGCGCGGCCGGCTACATCGCCGGCATCAACCTGCCGGCGTTGCGAGAGCGCTACGATCTCGTCTTGCTCGACGCCCGCGCTGCCAGCCGCGCGGGCGCGATGGTTGAAGGCGTGACCATCTACGACCTGATGGTCGATGCCGCCAACGGCTATCACCCTTCCGATCGCTTGCGGCAGTTATTTGATGGGGTCGACGCCGTCTTCCATTGTGCCTACGTCCATTCGGACCACTTCGCGCTCGACGGCTACGAACAGGAGCGAGCGAACGTCGATCTTGCCTACCTGATCTACCGGCTGGCCTACGATGCGGGGGTACGGCGAGTTGTCGTCTGCAGCTCCAACCACGCCGCGGACTGGTACGAGGGTCCGCTGCGCGCCGGGCGGATGGACCTGCTGGGGCCGGGGGATCCGCCCTACTCGGACAACTGGTACGGCTGGGCGAAGGTCGCCTACGAGCAGATGGGCTTTCTCTTTGCCGCCGGTGCGTTGGGTGGGAGGGAAGGCGCGATGCCCGGCCGCCGGCTAGAGGTGGTGCAACTGCGCATCGGCGCGCCACGGCCCATCGTCGCGGCGCGCTTCCAGGGCGATCCGGTGGGCTACCGGCGCGACCTCGGCGCCTGGATCAGCGATCGCGACTTCCAACAACTGGTGGTCAAGTCCATCGAGACGCCCGCCATCGAGAATGAGCATGGCGTCCCATTCCAGATCTTTTACGGCATCTCCGATAATACGCGCGCATTCTGGAGCATTCAGAACGCCCGCCGGGTGATCGGCTATGCCCCCCAGGACGATTCCGAGGCGACCTACGCCAGCGACATCCAAGCGCAGTTGACCAGCGCCGGGCATACTGGCCGGCTGGCCGCCGGACCAGGGACAGC
>Ga0207416_1005232_pt1 | contig 10461 bp, 7 predicted proteins | sample PaiPotPPM11metaG_FD_184107 | JGI IMG/M metagenome (GOLD analysis project Ga0207416, IMG submission 184107) | Iron sulfur acid spring bacterial and archeal communities from Banff, Canada, to study Microbial Dark Matter (Phase II) - Paint Pots PPM... ...
GTCGAGAACCAGGGGCAGGGCGGCGGCCAGGACGAACGCCACGAACCCCGTGATCACGCCCAGCCGGCGCACGAGCCAGATCTGGCGGAGCGGCTCGGCGATCGGCTTCAGGGCCTGCACCGACGCCCAGCTGCCCTTCTCCTCGTCGCGCCCGCCGCGGGGCCGCTGGAGGACCAAGGTGAACAAGATGATGACGAACAAGGACACCTCGACCAGACCCGATCGCGGGTAGTTCCACAACAGCACCTGTTCGACCACGCCGAGCCCGACGCCGGCCCCGAGGGCGAGCGGGAGGTTGTCCATGCGAGCGACCACCGCGCCCGTGAGGGCTCGTAACAGCAGCGCCGGCCCGAAGCTGCTCGCTGCAGTGAACCCCTGGGTCGGCGCGGTCAGGATGGCGGTGAGCGCGGAGAGGCCTCCGGCCAGGGCCCATGCGAGTGACGACATCCGGCTGGCCGAGATGCCCGACATGCGGGCGGCCTCCGGGTTGGCGGCCGCGCTGCGCATGGCTAGGCCGTAGCGGCTCCGGCGCAGGAAGATGGCCAGGGCCACGACCGCAACCGGGCTGAGCACGAGCATCGCCGCGTACGCCTGGGTGATGCGCAGGGCTCCGGCGTCGAAGACAGGGAGTCCGGCGGGCTGGGGGTACAGGGAGCCGGCGGCCGCCTGGCTGTTGACGGCGGCGGCGAACACGACCAGGAACTGGCCCACCCCCAGCGTGGCGACGATGCTCATCAGGCGGGGTGCGTGGCGCAGGCGCCGGATGACCCCGGCTTCGGCTGCGGCGCCCGTGGCCCCCCCGAGCAGGATGGCGGGGGGGAAGGCCAACCAGTACGGCACGCCCCAGCGCACCGCGGCCAGCCCGAACACGGCCGCGGCGAAGGCCCCGATCTGGCCGTGGGCGAAGTTGATGATCCGGTTGGTGCGGAAGATCAGGACGAGGCCGACCCCGAGCAACCCGTAGGTCATGCCGATGATGACGCCGAGCAGGATGACCGTCCACGGCGTCGACGCGCTGACGACGCGGTAGTCGTCGAGGATCACCAGGATGACCTTGAGCGCGGCCACGATGGCGAGCCCTGCCCCGACCGACCGCGCCGTGCGCCTCACCCGCCGAGATCTCCCGTGCCAGTGAGGAAGACGGCTCGGAGAAGGTCGCTGCGGCCGAGGAGCTCCTCGCTGGCTCCGTCGAAGCGCATCGCCCCCCTTTCCATGAAGTAGGCGTGATGGACCAGGTTGAGCGCGATGTTGACCGACTGCTCCACGAGGACCACTGCGGTGCCGTCGGAGTTGATGGCCCGCACCATCTCGAGCAACTGGCCGACGATGACGGGGGCGAGGCCGAGGGACAGTTCGTCGATGAGAAGGATCTGGGGGCGCAGGATCAAGGCCTTGGAGAGCCCGAGCATCTGCTGCTCACCCCCTGAGAGCGTGGCGGCGAGCGAGTTGCGCCGTTCAGCGAGGCGGGGGAAGGTCTCGAGGCAGGTGTCGACGGCACGCTCGAGGCTCTTGCGGTCGCTCCCGATCGTGTAGCCGAAGCTGCGCAGGTTCTCCACCACCGTCATCGGTCCGAACACCGCCCGGCCCCCGGGCACCTGGGTGATGCCCAACCCCACGCGCCGCTCGGCGTCGAGATAGGTGATGTCCTTGCCCCGGAACCGCACGCTCCCGCGCGTGGGCAGGCCGATGCCCGAGATCACCTTCAACAGCGTGGACTTGCCCGCACCGTTGACCCCCAGCAGGGCGACCATCTCACCGTCATCGACGGTGAAGTCGACATCGAACAGCACCTGGAGCTGTCCATAGGAGAAGTCGATGGAGCGACAGGCCAGCATCGGCAACGTCCGTCCCGCCCGGCGCAGCCGACCGACCTCCTCCTCTTCGAGGATCTCGTCGATCATCCGGTCGAGGTCGGCCCCGATCCAGCGTCCCGCGCTCCCGATCACCAGGGCGCCGATGACGCCCGGCACCGCGATGGAGACCATGGTGCCGGCGATCCCGTAGCGGGTGTCCACGCCGGAGAACAGCACGGCACCGACCACACCTCCCACAGCCAGCGCGATGCTGAACAGCGCCTGGGCGTGCGGGCGCATACGGGAGGGGATCACCGACAACAACGCGATGCCCAGCGCCGGGCCGAGGGTCCCGACCAGTGCGCCATAGATCCCGAAGCACACCACCATCCCCGGGAACCACGGTGACAGACCGCCCAGGGCCACGAAGACCATTCCCGTGGCCAACAGCACGCCGACGACCCGCACCATCCGCGCCGGGTCGGCACGGAACTGCTGTTCCCCCTTGCGCCCGTAGGCGACCAGTCCGGCCACCGTCGTCGCGCCGAGGTAGGCAAAGAACACGCCCCTGGCCCCCGGGCCCAGGTTCCAGCGTTGCTCGAGGAAGAACGAGACGAACGTCTGAGCCGGGATCAACAACACGCCGAACACCACTGCTCCGGCCAGCATCCGCCGGGTCGTGGGGATGAGCATCACCCGGCGCACGATCTCCCAGAACCCGAGGGTGACCTCAGCGTCAGCGAGTTCGTCGTTCTCGCCGGCGTGCACTGTGGCCCGGACCTGGTCGGTGTCCCAGCGTCCGAACCCGGGGTCGCGCAAGCCGATGGCCCCGAGCGTCATCAGCGTCGAGGTCACCCCCAACCCGAGGAAGACCCCTCGCCACGTGAAACCGAGCAGCCCACCCAGTAGCCCGACGAGCAGCGGCGACAGGATCTGGCCGGCGTTCTGGAACGTGGCGTAGCCGGCCAGGGCGCGCACGCGGGCTTCGGGGGGGTGACCATCGAGGATCAGCGGGAAGTGCAGGGCGGTCACGCTGCCGGTGGACAGGCCATCGAGGAACAGCACGGCCAGCAGAGCCAGCATCGAGGTGACGAAGCCGGTGAACAGGGTGATCAAGCTCCACGCCAGCCCCGTCACGATGCACAGCAGGGCCCGGCGCGCCTTGCCCTGCGACAACGCAGCCATCGGGAGGGGCGCCACCCCGATGGCGAAGGTCTGCAGGGCGCGCGCTGCTGCGATGGACCCGACGCCGATGCCGAGGGCGGAGCTGATCTCTGGGGTCAAGACGGTGAATCCGTAGCTTTGGAACCCGTCGGCGATGACGAGGAGGCCAAGCGCGACGATCGGGTACAGAGAAAGCTCGTGTGTCCGCCGCACCTCTCGCCATGACCGGGTCCGGGTGTCGCCGATCACCCCTAGGGCCTCGCGGGCAGTGGAGCGAAGGCGCTCGCGCGTCTCGACGACGTCGTCGATGGCTGCATCGTCGTCGCTGCGCCTGGCCCGCAGGTCACTCACGAGCCCTCCCTCCTCGGCTGCGGCCGTAGGGGTTCACAACGAGACCTTTCGCAGCCGGAACTCGCGGGTCCACGCGCTCTCCCCGATGCGGCGCCCCGAGGGGTCTAACAGCACGATGGTCACCTGGTGGACCTGCACGCCGTCCTTCGACGCCAGGAGCGGAGCGACGTGGGTCAGGATCATCGACGGCGCGTTCGTCGCGTAGACCTGGCGCTGGGACAAGTACTCGGCGTCCGGGCACGATCGATCGCTGCGGCAAGCGCGGTCCCCGGCGGCGACCGAGCTCAGGGTGCGGCCAGGCCGAACGGGGGCCCGATCCACGAAGACGGCGAACGAGCCGGCCGGCCGGTCGGTCATCGTCCAGGCGATCGGAAGGGGCAGGGTCACGAGCGCTCGAACGGCCGGCGCGTCCCAGTGCAGGCGATTGTCGACCCGGAAGTTGAGGTTGGAACTGCAGGCGCCCAGGAGTGCGGCCAACGCGCACGCAACGCTGAGCCGTGACCTCATGGGCGGGCGAGAAGGTACCGGCCGCCCCTTGTCACGGTCGCGATCACCCACCCGGTCTCGAGCGCGCCGCCCAGGATCTCTCGCAGAGCCTTCCGCCACGCCGCGGCCTGGACCGGGTCCCGCCGTCGCATGGCCACGATGTCGAGCGGCACGTCGATCGCGAACGGCGCGCCATCCTCGATCGGCTGCGGACACGGCCATCCGTTGCGATCAGGCCCCAACCCGACGGGCGCATCGAGAATGACACCCGAGGGCCCCGCGACCCCCGGCCGTGAGTCGATGGCCGCGATCACCCGGGCGGAGCGCAACGACCATCTGACGAGGGCCCGGTCGGTCTCGTCGTTGCCGTTGATGCCGTCGGTCATGGGTCCGTAGAAATCCGCCACGTAGCCGACCAGGTCCGCCCCCAGCCGACTGACGTTGAAGTAGGCGTTGCGGGCCACGAGGGGGTCGAAGGTCCAAGAGATCCGGTCGATGCCGTGGCGGAGCGTCCAGGCCCGTTGGTGGAGCTTGAGGGCCCGCCCGATCCCCCGGGTGTCGCGGCCGGGCCGGACGCCGGCGATGTGGGAGTGCAGCGCCGGCCCGTCGTCATCGACTCCGCGGAAACCCAGCGCGGCGCCGACGACCTCGTCGCCGGCTTGGGCGATGCCCACGTAGTTGCCGGAGTGGGCAATGGCCCATGCCATCTCCGGCGCGACAGGAGCACTCGCCCCGGGCCACACCGCGTGCCAAACGGCTGATGCTTGGTGCGCCGCTTCGGCCGAATCGACCAATCGCACCGTGACGCCTGCCTGATCGGCCGCCCTGGCAGCCGCAGCCGAAGCCTGCTCGGTCTCCTCGTCGTGACGAACTGAGGTCCCGCCGGCCATGGCGGCCACAGTACGGCCGCCCGGACGGGGGCTCATGGGTGCTGACAACCAATTCCGGCCCAACCCATGGTGGATCCGCACCGCCCGCCGGTAGCGTACGGCGATGCAGGAGCCGTGGTCCCGAGCCGGGCCGGCTCTCGGTGAGATCCTCGAATCGCTCGGGCCGGACATCGTGACACTGGCGGTCCCGGCCGCCGGCCCCGAGCACCAGATCCTCGGACCCCGCATCTTCGATGAGGTCGTGCCCGCCTCGGTAGGCCCGGGGGATCTGGTGCTGGCCGCGGGCGCACGCGATCTGGTGGTCGTGGTGCAAGAAGCAGCCGCTCGCGGCGCGGCGGGGGTCGTGGTCAAGTCGGCGCCGCCCGAGGTCATCGAACGGGCCCGGCTGTCCGGCATCGCCCTGGTGGTCGTCACGTCGGCGTTGAGCTGGGACCAGCTGCACATGCTCGTGCGCAACGCGGTGGCCGCGCACGGTGCACCGGCGGCCCATGGAGATGCGGTGAGCCTCGGGGACCTGTTCGCGTTGGCCAACGCCGTTGCCGCGATGGTCGGGGGAGCGGTGACGATCGAGGACCCGCAGAGCAACCTGCTCGCCTACTCGAGCCTCGACCACCGCATCGACGAGCCGCGCCGCCAGACGATCCTGGGACGGCGGGTCCCGGATCCATGGACCAAGCGGCTTCGCGACGAAGGGATCTGGCGGGAGATGTGGTCGTCGCCGGGAGTCGTCCGGTTCGAGGATCCTACTGCGGAGGCTCAGCCCCGACTGGCAGTGGCCATCCGGGCAGGAAGTGAGCCGCTCGGCTCGATCTGGGTGATCGAGGGTGATCAGCCGCTCGGTTCCGATGCCGAGCGCGCCCTCGCCGAGGCGGCGCGCATTGCCGCGCTCCACGTCCTGCGCCACCGGGCGGCAGAGGACGTCGACCGGAGGGAGCGGGCCACGTTGCTGCGCTTGCTCCTCGACGGACGGACGGCGGCTGGCGACGACGGGGCCGAGCAGCTGGGCATCGAGCCCGACAGCCACTGCGCCGTCATGGGCTTTCGCCTGCTCCTCGACGACGAAGCCGAGCTCGATCTCAAGCGGGAGCGCACGATCGACCTCATCACCGTGTACTGCGAGGCCTTCCGGCGTCGTGCCGTGTGCGTCGCCGTCGGGCGAGACGTGTACGCGCTCCTGCCGTCGCTTGACCCAGACTCGCGGGTGATCGCCTTGGCCAGCGACATCGCGGCCCACGCCGCAGCCGCCCTCGGCACCCCGCTGGTGGTGGGGGTGGGCTCGACGGTGGCCACGCTGGCCGAGGCCCCACAGTCCCGCCAGGAGGCGGACCGGGTCCTCGACGTGATCGAAGCTTCTCCGCCCGGGACGATCGCCCACATCGACGACGTCCGGGTCCGCAGCACGCTGCGTGAGGTGGTTGCGATCGTGCGACGCCGACCGGATCTGCGCCTCCCCGCGCTGGAGAGCCTGACCCCGACCTACGTCGAGACCCTGCGCGCCTACCTCGACGCCTTCGGCGACGTTCCCGCCGCAGCGGCCAACATCGGCCTGCACCCCAACAGCTTCCGGTACCGGTTACGGCGCCTCGGGGAGGTGGCAGCCATCGACCTGGCCGATCCCGAGACCCGTGTCCTGCTCGGTCTGCTCCTGCGCCTCGACTGAGATCCGCGGCACGCCGGGTCAGGGGTGGTAATCGGCGGTGGCATCGACAGGCCACAGGGGACGGCCGCTGCGGGCGTGGTCGAACACCTCAACCCGATTGGTCGTGAGCCCGGGGCTGTCGGCGGTGATGATCTGCGCCGCCAGGTCCCGGAAGCCGGCCCGGAAGTGCTGGGATGACTTCAATGCCACCACCCGGTAACGGGTGACGTCGATGCCGTGCATGACAAAGACGCCCGGGTCGATGGTCTGGAACGGCTTGGACAAGACCACGATGTCCACTCCGCCGACCGTGACCCGGCATCCCGGGCCGAGTTCCAAGACGGTGCCGGCCAGCATCGCATGCAGGGTCAGGCGCCCGTCGGTGAGGCAGCGGACCGTGCCGCGAACGGACAGCGGGGTGCCGTGGAGGTCATCGTGCTTGGCCCCGAGCTCTCCTACCACGGTGGCCCCGACCCCGGCCCGGATGGCCGCGGCGACGAACTCGGGGTCGGTGATGAACGCGAAGCACGCATCGCTGAGATCGGCTTCGAGCATGGCTCGCAACAGGTGGGTCCCGTCGCCCGGGGTACCGCCTCCGGGGTTGTCCGAGCACTCGTTGATGACGACGGGGAACGTGGCCGCGGCTGCGGCACGCCGCACCGCGGATTCGGGGCTGTCGTCCTCGTGGCGGAACTCATCGCGATGGGTCCACACCCAGCTCGCCGCCTGTTTGGCTGCGGTTTCGGCGAGCTCGGGGGCCGCGTCGGTGATGGTGATGATCGACGATCCCGTCGCCGGCACATCGGTGAACGGAAACCCGTGCATGAGCGTGCAGTCGATGATCCCGGATTGGCGCTCGAGCTGCGCGCACACCGCGTTGGCCCGCGCTGCAGGGCTGCCGCCATCGGTGGTGGCGCACGGCAGCAGGACAGGGAGCTGCTCGACGTGGATCACCGGTCTCAGCCCGTCTTCCACGATGCGGTGCAGGAGCTCGACCGCCTCGACGCCCCGATCGTGCAGATCGGTGTGCGGGTAGAGCTGGCACCCGAGCAGGAGGTCGTACACGTCGCCCATCTCCGGGGTCACGTTGCCGTGCAGATCGAGGGTGGCGGCCATCGGTACGTCGGGACCGATCAGGCTGCGCACGCCGCGCCCGAGGTCGGCCTCGATGTCGTCAACTCCTTCGGCCACTCCTGCGCCGTGCAGATCGAGAGCCACCGCGTCGGCTGGGAGTTGGGCTTCGATGGCCGACAAGAACCGCTGTCTCAGGCGCTGGTAGGCGCCGGCTTCGATGGTGCCGGAGGGATCTGCCGTGGCGTAAAGAGCGGGAGCCAGCTGGTCGGCGCGCCGACGGCACTCATCGATGATCCCCCCGATACCGACTCCCGTGCCGGCGAAGACGGCGAGGATGTCGGCGCCTTCATGGACCGCAAACGCGTCTTCGCCGGTCACGCCCGAGGAAGCCACTGCGTAGGTGTTGGTCTCATGGACGATCCCGCCGACCACCACGCGCATGGCCGCTGAGCGTAGGCGGCGGAGTGGCACCGGTCGCCGCCCGACGAGGCCAACTGGTCCCGGGCCTTCGAGCGAGCGCGCCGGGAGGCCGGCGTCCCTCCGCCGGTGCCCCCACCCGATCCCCCGACCTTGAGGCGGCCCGCGGCGATGTCGTTCTGGCTCTGCCGCCGCTGCCGTTTTCGACGCCCGTCGCTCCGCCCAGATTCCGCCAGATTCCGCCAAAATTCCGGCATAGAACGCTCAGCGATGCCCACCAACGCCAAGCGACGAACGATAAAAGCGCAGGTCGGAGGCCCTTTGGGGCCTCCGACCTGCGGCGGTGACGGTGAGCCGGCCTGTAGGCGGGGTTCTGTCCACCGGGCCCTTGCGGGGATCCGGCTGGGTGGTCATCCATCTTTGCGGCCTACCTGGGGACATTGACCGGGCCGGTCGTCCCACGCTTGGCCTTGCTCCGGGTGGGGTTTGCCGAGCCGCCCGGGTCACCCCGAGCGCTGGTGCGCTCTTACCGCACCGTTTCACCCTCACCTGTGTCCGACCCGGTTTCCCGGCCCGGACCATCGGCGGTCTGTTCTCTGTGGCACTTTCCTGCGGGTCACCCCGACTGGCCGTTAGCCAGCACCCTGCCCTGCGGAGCCCCGACCTTCCTCGACCAGGTCAGATGCCTGGCCGCGACCACCCGGCCGGCTCACCGTCATCGACGATCGTACAACCCCGGACCTCGAACCAGATCCGCTTGCCCTGGTCCGGCATCCGCTCAACTCCCCACGCGTCGGCCATCACGTCGACGAGGGCCAGACCGCGCCCCGACGTCGCGTCCTCTTGCACCTGGAGCGGCATCGGGAACCCCGGGCACCGATCGGCCACCGACACCCGCACCGTTCCGCCCTCGGCCGCCACCTCGACCACGGGGCTCGACGCGGCGTGCACGACCGCGTTGGTGACCACCTCGCTGGTGAGCAGCTCGACCGTGTCGAGGGCCTGACCCGGGAGATAGCCGGAAACCGTGGAACGAACGAAGCGCCGCGCCCGGCGAGCGCTCGACAGGCGAGACGGGAAGCTCGAGTGCCGGTCGACGTGTTCCCCCATCTGTGCTCACCTCCGATCCGGACGCGGGCGCGCTTCGCGAATTGCCCTGCGATGTCAACTAGCCGGAGGGCGGATTTGTGACACAAATCACGTCATGCCACGTCGGGATCGCGCCGGACCTCGGCCAGGCGCGTGAGTTCCTCGGACTGGAGCTGGCGCGCCGCCCGCTCGACCGGCTCCAGCGCGGGTAGCTCTCCGTCGCCCAGCTCGAGTGCGGCCAGCTTGCGGGCGGTGACGAGCACCCGGCCTTCGAGCGATCCGATCTGCTTGTTGTACGCCTCCACCGCCTTGTCCAAGGACTTGCCGACGGCGGCGACGTGATCGCCCATCGTCGCCAGCCGCTTGTAGAGCTCCTGCCCGACGGCACACACGCCGCGGGCGTTGTCGGCCATCGCCTCCTGGCGCCAGCCGACGGCCACGGACTGGAGGAGAGCGATGAGGGTGGTGGGGGTGGCAAGGAGGACGCGGCGGGCGTGGGCGTACTCGAACAGCCCCGGCTCGTGCTCGAACGCCGCTGCCAAGAACGGCTCCCCGGGGATGAACAGCACCACGAAGTCCGGCGCGGCCGGGAATTGTTCCCAGTACGCCTTCTCCGAGAGCTGGTTGACATGAGTGCGCAACTGGCGGGCGTGGTCGCGCAGCAGCAGCTCCCGGCGCTCGTCGTCTTTGGTCTCGTGCGCTTCGAGGTAGGCCGCCAACGGAACCTTGGCGTCCACCGCCAGCCGACGTCCGCCGGGTAGCTCGACCACGATGTCGGGCCGGCGGATCTTGCCCGCCCGCTCGAGGGTCATCTGCTCCACGAAGTCGCAGTGCTCGACCATGCCGGCCAGCTCCACGACCCGCCGGAGCTGGACCTCTCCCCAGCGACCCCTCGTTTGGGAGCTTTTCAGCGCTCCCGCGAGGTTGGCTGTCTCGGTGCGCAGCCGCTCGTGGGTCTCCGCCAGCCCCCGGACCTGGGCCGAGAGCCCGGCATAGGCCGACTCCCGAGCCTTCTCGATGCCGCTGATCTCGGCCTCCACCCGGGTGAGCGCGTCCTGCAAGGGGGCCACCAGGTGCTCGACCGCCTGTCGGCGCTGGTCGAGATCGCCCTTCGCCTCGGCCTGCTGCTGGGCCAGCCGGGTCCCGGCCAGCTCCAGGAACGAGCGGGCGTTGCGATCCAGCGCCTCCCGCGACGCGGACGCGAACGCCTCGGTCAACCGGGTGCCGGCGTCGTCCCACAGTGTGCGCTCCGTGGCGAGGCGGCGGACCCGCTCGGCGTCGAGCTCGGCCATGAGGCGGGCCAGGTCCTCTCGCAGCGAGCCTTCCTTCTCCCCCGCGGCGACCAGCGCCGCCGTGGTCCGGGCCAACTCGGCGTCGAGCCGCTCGGCCGATGCCCGAGCGACGGCGAGCTCTGTGGTGGACATCCCCAGGCGGGACGCGGACCGAGATGTCGCAATGGACCAGGCGACCGCACCGGCGCTGAGCGCGCCGATCACGGCGGCGACGAATGTGATGATCATGGGCCCATGATGACGGGGGGGTGGGACAGCAACGGGGG
>Ga0207416_1005234_pt1 | contig 10456 bp, 5 predicted proteins | sample PaiPotPPM11metaG_FD_184107 | JGI IMG/M metagenome (GOLD analysis project Ga0207416, IMG submission 184107) | Iron sulfur acid spring bacterial and archeal communities from Banff, Canada, to study Microbial Dark Matter (Phase II) - Paint Pots PPM... ...
CGCCTGTCCCATGGCGGTGCCGGCGCCGATGCCTACGCCGATGCCGGCCGTTCCGCCGGGGTTTGCGGCGGCGACGGAGAGCGATTGCGCGGTGGCAAACTGGGTGTACTTGTCGATGTCGCCGACCATGTTCATGCCGATGCGGGAGTCGAGGGACTTCTGCAACTCGTCCGGCAGCGAGATGTTCTCGACAACGAACTGCGAGAGTTCGAGGCCGAGCGCGGTGAAGGCGGGCTTGACCTGGTCGGCGATCTTCGCGCCGAGGGCGGCCTCGTTGGCGGTCATGTCGAGGAAAGCGATGTCGCTCGCGGAGAAGACGTCGGTCATGCGGGCGATGATGGTGTTGCGGAGCTGGTCTTCCAGCTCGGCGACGGTGTAGGACTGGCGTGTGCCGCTGACCTGGGTGAAGAAGGTGCGCGGGTCGGCGAGGCGGTAACTATAGATCCCGTAGCCGCGCAGGCGGACGGCGCCGAATTCCTTGTCGCGAACGGTGATGGGAGTCGCAGTGCCCCACTTCTGATCGATCTGCTGGTGGGTGGAGAAGAAGTAGACGTCGGACTTGAAGGGCGACTCGAAGTCCTTGGTCCAGTTGAGCAGGTCGGTGAGGATGGGCAGGTTGTGCGTGTTGAGGGTGTAGAGGCCGGGGCCGAAGACGTCGGCGATGCGGCCCTCGTTGACGAAGAGGGCCATCTCCGACTCGCGGACGGTGAGGCGGCCGCCGTTTTCGATCTCCTGGTCCTGCATGGGGTAGCGCCAGGCGAGGATGCCGGGCTGGGGCTCATTCCACTCGATGACCTTGATGAATTGCTTGTGCAGGAAGCTGCCGAGATCCATGGGATTCTCCTGGGCGCAATCGTAGCATTTGGGGAGTGTCGGCAGTGTGACACGGACGGGGTAGCCGGCACAAGGATTCGCACTTACAGGGCGCGGGCGAGAACGGCCCCGAGGGCGACGGCGAGGAAGCAGACGGCGTTGGTCACGAGGATATTCAGGGCGGCCAGCAGGAGCTGACCTCGCTCCATCAGCGCGAAGGTCTCGAAGGCATAGCTGGAGTAAGTGGAGTAGCTGGCGCAGAAGCCGACGGCGAGGAACATGCGCCAGCGGGGGTCGGCCAGAACGCGCTCCGTGGTCCAGATCATGACGAAGCCGAGGATGAAGCTGGCGGAGAGGTTGATGAACAGCGTCGCGTAAGGGAAGCCGGACGGGACGAAACGGGCGATGAACTGGACGAGGAAGTAGCGGAGGTTGACGCCGAGAATCGCGCCGAGAGAGAGGATGAGGATGGTTTGCAAGGCGAACTCCTACCGTTGAGGTGGTAGGAGTCATCAGCCCTTTGCGGGCGGTCGTGGCGAACTCCATCGCCGTACTGGGAACAGTGTATGTCTTGCGCTCCGTTTGGAAAAGGTGGCCGGGATGGTTCTGTGGGATGGCCCGGCTACTTGGCGAGGGATTTCTGGTAGTCGGGGTAGATGGTCTGGGCTAGATGAATGGCATGGGCGTGGGTTGCATCCGCCTCGGCGTTGTGGCCGGCAGCGCTGAGGACCTGCGCGAGGACGGAGTTGGCGTCGGCTGAGTCAGGGGCGAGCGCGACCGCGTGCTGGGCGCGAGCGAGGGCTTCCGGGACGCGATGACTGCGCAGGAGATTGGAGGCGGCTAGGGAGTCGGTTTCGGCGGCGAGCAGGGGGACGTCGAAGGTCCCGTTGTAGACCAGGACGATGTTGCCGATGACGGCGTCGGGCTTGAGATCGTGGAATGGCTGATAGGGGTTCAGGACGCCGGGACCCCACCAGAGGCCAACGCGGTCCGTGGCGGAGACAAAGACGGTGCCCGTGATGGTCGTCGGTTGAGGAGCGCCCGCGCCGATGTGGGTGACGTGGGCAAAGCCGGAGAGAAGGCGGTGGCAGGGGATGCCGTAGTAGGCGGGGTCGACCATTGGGTTGGCGTAGACGATCCAGCAGTCGCGGGTGGGGTGCTGGTCGAGGTAGGCGCGGGTCCACTTGAGTCCCTGGCCCCAGTCATCGTTGGCGTCGGTGACGATCTGGTAGGCGTTGGAGGAGCCGCCGGCGATCTCGTTGGCGTAGGCGAGGTAGTCGGGGAAGGCGTGGAGCGAAGAGAGGACGGTAAGGGCGAGCAGCGCGGCGACGGCGACGCGGGCCGGCAGCGAGCCCGAAACCAGGGCCGCGGCCGCGGCTCCCGCGAGGACGATCGCGAAGGGGTAGATGGGCAGGAGATGGCGCACGCCGAGGTTGAGCATCGAGGCGATGGCCGTCACGAAGAAGAACGCGGCGGGGATAGCCAGGAAGAGCAGCTCGCGGCGGTGGTTGCGGATACGCGCGAAGGGAACGAGGACGAGCAGCACGAGCATCGCCAGTGTGGACTTGATGAGGAAGACTCCGGGAAAGAAGAACCACTGGCCGGTAGGGAACATGTGGCCGAAGATGAAGGTCCGGCGAACACTGGAGATGAGCAGGATGTCGACCCAGCCGTAGAGGTAGGCTTCGGGAAAGAGATGGTGGCGGGCGCAGAAGAGGATCGCGTCGCGCTCGAAAGCGTGGGTCATCCCGGCAGCGTAGTCGGCGAGCAGCGGAGTGATCTGGAGGCCGTCGGGGCGGGCGGCGAAGCGGAAGCCATAGAACGTCCAGATCACCACGTAGCTGACCAGCGCGATGAAGATAAGGCTGAGCACGATATGGCGCGGAAGCAGAGCGCGCCAGTTCGTCTTCGGATCGGGCGGCGGTGCGGTGAAGAACGTGGCCAGCGCGACCAGCAAGAGCGTGGGCAGAATGAGCGCGCCGGAGTGTTTGGCGGCGAGAGTCAGGCCAGTGATCCCGGCGCAGAGCGCAAGTCGTGGAAACGCGGGACGGCTGATGTAGCGATAGAAGGTGTAGACCGACGCGAAGAAGAGGCAGGCGAGCGGCATGTCGGTGGTGACGATGGCGCCGTTGGCGAGCAGCGTGGGCTCGAAGGCGAAAAGGGTGAGGGCGAGGAGCGCGGCGAGGTTGCCGAACATCTCCTGCGCAGCGAGGAAGATGAGAAAGGCGAGCACGAGCGTGAAGCAAGCGATGACCAGGCGGCCGCAGAGGAGCATGGCGTCGGCGTTGCCGCTGTAGAGGAAGCCCTCGCCTTCGATGAAGTCGCGGGCTTTGAAGAAGGAGGCGGCTGCTGGCGGCTGCTCATGGAGACCCATGGTGAGCAGCGGAAGGCCGACGAGGAGCTTGACCAGCGGAGGATGTTCGGGGTTGCGGCCGAAGTCGGCGTGATGCCAGTACATGTAGCCGGCGTAGAGGTGGTCGGCCTCGTCGAAGATCTGCGACTCCTGGCGGACGGAGGCGATGAGAGAGACGGCGAGGACTCCGAGCAGGAACGCGACGAGAAGGCGGGTGAGGCGGAGCGAAGGCTCCGGGAAGGAAGGGGCAGAGACGGGGGCGGGCGCGGTTTGCAACACGGTCTGAAACATGGTGGCCGCCGTTCATGGAATGACTTCGCGCGGAGTTGTGCCGCGGTCAAAATGGCCCATGCTGATGTGTGGTTGGAGGATGATAGCGGGTTCGAGCAGGGATGGGCAACGCAAATGCGAGTTCGTTGTGCTGAGGATCGATTCGGTTGAGGTTCGAAGTGCAATGGAAGCGGGGTGCAGGGCGGAGGTGTGATTAAGGCCCAAAGGATGTGTGTTCTATGACACGGATGGGGTATCGGAACGGGTTCAGACCCGGGCTATGATTTTCGAACGGGTTTAGTCGCCGTGCACCCCTGATAGGAGCTTATGAACCGGATTACACGGAACTTAGTGGTCGTGCTTTTGGGAGTTGTGAGCAGCCTGATTACCGCTGCCGTGCTCGTTTTCGTCGAGCTGCGCTCTGGGCAGCCACTCTTCAGCGAGACGGCGTTGACCTACGTGCCGGTGGGCGCCATTGGCGCGGGGCTGGTGTCCGCGGTGGGCTACTACCTGGGTTCGAAGATCATGCGGTTGCGGCCGCCGACCGTGATGCTGGTTGCGATTGTCGCGATTGCAGTGGGCAGCGTGTATGTGCTGGACTCGATTGAGTTCGGGACGGTGATGATCAATCGCACGCAGGTCACCAGCCTGGCTTCGCTGGGGCAGTTTCTGGGCGCCGCGTTCCGCTACACTCCGCTGAAGGTTTCGGTCGGGGACAGCGACAGTGACAGCGGATCGAGTTCGGCGTCCTCGACGCCGGATGTGTCGGGGGTTTCGAACGACAGCAACCCGGGCGTGGCCGGAATTGGCAGCGGCGTGTCGGGCATGATGGCGTCGGGCAATGCGCTGTCGGCGGACAATATCGGCCATTCGATGGCAGGTCTGCAGAAGCGATTGCACAGCATGCAGGCGCTGGGCTCGGGCGTGCTGGACCGGACCGCGGTGTTTGAACTGGCGGCACTGCAACTGGCGGGCTTTCTCATCGGCGGCATCCTCGCGTTCTGGTACCTGCGGACGCTGGCCTTCTGCGACAACTGCCAGGAGTTCCTGAGCAGGAAGGGAGCGCAGACGCGCTACTTCGACCGCGAGCGGGACATTCAGAATTCGGTGCATGACTTCCTGTCGGCGGCGAAGGCACGGAAGTTCAAGCAGTCGATCGAGGCGCACTCGGGCAACGGGGCGCCGGAGAAGACGCACCTGTCGGAGTTTGCCTCGACGGTGGAGATCAGCCGCTGCAAGGGATGCCACCGGCACGTGCTGCAGTTCAGCGCGCAGAAGAAGACCGGCTTCAAGTGGAAGGACATCTCGATGTTGGCCTACACGGCGTTCTGCATGGAGCCGATCGACGTGATGACGGCGACTGCGATTCCAACGCGGATCCGCTAGGCGCTTCGTGCCGTTCTCGACGCACTTCGTGCGTGAAGAGCGAATGCTGTAGAAGGTGAAGGGCGAATTTGTTGGAGGTGGAGTTCGGTGGATAGCCCGGCGCGGAGGCCGGGCTTTTTTTCTGTTTTCCCCTCACTTTTCTCTCATGGCCGAGGGGCACTGCTGATACGGCGACGAGATTTTACACTCGCTGACAATTGACATGGGCGAATTGACACCGGTTAACCCGGCCCGTTAGGATTGCGCGGGAGACCGGTCTCTCGAAATGCAGTAAAACGGAGGAAGAATGGACAGGCGCACTTTCAATAAGCTTGCGGGACTTGTCGCGCTGGCTACGCTCACCGACAACGTAGAAATGAACGCCGAGCAGGCGGCTTCGGCTGCCGGCGAGGTTGTCCTGCAGGATGAAGAGTTCCTGGTCGCATTCGATCCGGTCTCCGGTGCGCTCACTCGTATGGAGCACAAGCCGAACCATTGGACCGTTCAGCGGCGTCCCGCTCTGGGCGCTTCGTTTCGGATGCTCGTCCCGATTCCGAACCGACGCGCAAACTTTGTGCTCGGTCCGAAGCAGAAAGCGTCCAGCGTGGAAAAGATCTCGGCCAACCAGGTACGGCTGCAGTGGAAGGATCTGGTCAGCGAGCATGGAGGCGTCCTGCCGATTACCTTTACGGCGACGGTGACGCTGAAGGACGGAGCGCTCACGTTTGACAGCACGCTCGACAACAAGTCGCCGCACACGGTGGAAACGGTCGACTACCCGTATTTTGGCGACCTGAATCCTCCCACGCCCGATTCCAGAGTTGCAGCCCGGACGTTCTGGTACGGCAATCTTGGCGAGGATGAAATCTACCCCAACTTCGGCAACGAGAAGGGCTACTGGGGCGTCAATTTCCCCATCAAAACGTTCGGCGCGCATCGCAGCCTGTTTTGCCTCATCCAGGCGCAGACCGAAGGATTGTATGTCGAAATGTCCGATCCCTCGCTTCCCTATTACCTGGAATACACGTTCGAGCAGCATCCCGGCGTGGTGCATGGCGGTGTCGTCCCGAAGACCGACGAATTTTCCGGCTGGCCGGTGCACCAGGAATTCCGAACCTGCCACTTCGTCTTTGCCCAGCCCAGTTCGACGAAGAAGCTGGCTCCGATTGTGATGCGCGGTTACAAGGGCGACTGGCATGCCGGCATCGACACGTACAAGGCGTGGCGGAATACCTGGTTCAAACAACCTCATCTTCCCGCATGGGCGCGCGACGTCCACTCGTGGACCATGCTGCGCATGAACACCCCGGAAGAGGACTACACGATCTCCTACAAGAAGTTCGTGGAGTACGGAGAGGAGTACGCCAAGTACGGCGTGAAGGCGGTCCAACTGATTGGCTGGAACCTGGGTGGCCAGGATCGCGATGATCCTTCGCAGGCTACCGATCCCAATCTTGGTACCTGGCAGGAGTTTCATGATTCGATCGCCAAAGTGCAGTCGCTGGGCGTGAACGTGATCCTGTTCGGCAAGTTGAACTGGGCCGATCTGACGTCCAAGTGGTACAAAGACGAGCTCTACAAATACGAAGCCAAGGATCCGTACGGCATGCGCTACGAGCAGGGCGGCTATAACTACGAGACTCCGACGCAACTGGCGGGCATTAACACCCGGCGCCGGGCTGTGATGGATTTTGCCGATGCGGGCTATCGCGACATCGCTGAGAAGGAGTTCAAGAAGATCCTGGCGCTGGGGTCGACGGGCTGGCTGTGGGATGAGATCTGCCATCACGCAGGCGCGCTCTACAACTTTGCTCCAGGGCACGGCTACAATCCGCCCGGATATATCTATGGCGGCGACGTGCCGCTCTCGGCCGCGCTCCGCGAAGCAGCTGACCGGATCAGTCCCGATTTCCTTTTTGCCGGCGAAGGGCCGCAGGACTGGCTGATGCAGTACTTCCCGGTGTCGGAGACGGGGGTCAGCGCCACGCCGATCTGCCAGTATCTCGACACGCGACAGTCGCTGATGATCGCCGGCGTCAGCGGCTTTGACGATCGCGAACAGTTGAACGACATTCTGCTGAAGCGCTGCGTGATTCAGTACGAGCCGTTCCTGTACAAGGGCTACCTGCACGATTTTCCGCTGACCATGGCGTACGGACAGAAGATCGACGACCTGCGGCGCAAATACAAGGCGTACCTTTGGGACGGCGCGTTCCGCGATACGCTCGGAGCCGAGGTGACGGCCGACGGGGCGCATCGCTATTCCGTCTTCGTAGCAGAAGGCGGCAAGCGGGCTGTGGTGGTGGTGAATCCGGACAGCGACAAGCCGATTACCGCCAAGGTGAATCTGCCCAACGCCGGCCGACTGGTGATGGCTACACCGGAGCAACCGGAGGCACACCCCGCGACTGGCACCCTGCAGATTCCGGCACGTTCCGTTGCTGTTCTGATTGAGCAGTAACCGGTCTCTAAGATTGGGGGTTCTGGATTGGACGGCGGTTAGTGGACGGCCAGAACGGGGATTGAAGGGATCCAGGTGGCGGGAGTGAAGGCGTTGGTGGGGGCGGTGTTGCCGGAAGCAGAGGCGGAGAACTGCAGGATGGTCGGCGTGACCGGAAGCGCGTTGTAGAGGAGAGTGCCCCAGGTGACGACGTAGATGTTGGCGTTTGCATCCACCGCGATGCCGCCGGTAAAGCGGGCGAATCCGGTGGCGGTGCCGCGAATGGTGCGGATGGGGGCGGCGTTGCCGCTAGCTTGTGGGGCAAAGACGGCGATGCCGCCGTTGGCTGTCGTGAAGAGGTTGCCGGAGCCGTCGACGGCCATGCCGGTGGTCGAGACGTTCAGGATGCGGGCGGGCGCGACGTCTCCGTTTGCGGTTGGGCCGAAGACGAAGATGGAGCCCTGGCCGCTCTGGTTGAAGTTGGCGACGTAGAGGTTGCCGGCGGAGTCGGTGGCGAGGGCTTCGGGAAACACGAGGCCAGAGGAGGTGCCAACGCGGATGAAGCGCGCGGGGGCGACGCTGCCATTCGCGGTGCCGGGGAAGATGGCGATGCCGGCGTTGAACTCCGAGACGTAGATGTTGCCGGCCGAGTCGGCGGTGAAGCCGGTGATGTTGGCGATGGTGGTGGTAGCGTCGGCAGGGAGGATGCGGGCGGGTGCGGCGGAACCGGTGGCGCCGGCGGGGTACTCACGGATGTCGGAGGAGGTGCTGACGTAGAGGTTGCCGGCGGAGTCGCCGGCGATGTAGCCCGCGGCGAAGCCCGAGGGGAGCGTAATGGCGCTGACCGGGGAGGGATTGCCGTTGGCGTTGCTGGAGAAGGCGAGGATCTGCGAGGGCGTGCCGGTGGTGACGTAGATGGCTGGCGGAGGTACGGGATAGAGAATTTCGCCGCAGCCGCTGAGGGCAAGGACGGAGGCAGCGAGCGAACTGGCGAGGATTGAACGCGGATGCTTCATTGTTCCCCTGGGCTTTCCGTGCGGGGTTGTGCGGCACACAGCGCAGCGTGGCGGAGGAGGTCCGCCATGGTTCCAATGTCAGGGGCGCGAGGCTGGATGCGAATCCCACGAAATGGGCATGCGGGGCGGCGATGCATTTAGTCTGGTGAACAGCAGATATTGAGGTGGGTCTCTATTAAGGTGGTTCTTCCAGAGATGCGTCTGTGCCGTGCCCTGCTGGCTCTGAGTACGTTTGTTTGGTGCGGAGCGGCCGGTGCGCAGCGGCTGCCCGGAGGCGTGCAGCCCGAACATTATTCGCTGACGATTACGCCGGACCTGGCGAAGGCGCGGTTTGCGGGGACAGAGACGATTGAGGTCGTGCTGGAGAAGCCGGCGAGCACGATCACGCTGAATGCGGCGGAGATTGAGTTCGGGGCGGTGAAGGCGTACCAGTGGCCGTCGGGGCTGATCATCGACCCTGCAATTCCCAAGAATTGGAAGAGTCTGCCGCCTCCAGACTACGACCTCACGAAGCTCGACAAGAATCCGCAAACAGCCACGGTGACGCTCGATGCGGAGAAAGAACAGGCGACGTTTACGTTTGCGCGCGAGCTGCCCGCTGGGCCGGTGACGCTGGAGATTGCCTACACGGGGATTCTGAACGACAAGCTGCGCGGGTTCTATCTCTCGAAGACGAAGGCGCGGAACTACGGAGTGACCCAGTTTGAGGCGACGGATGCGCGGCGGGCTTTTCCGAGTTTCGATGAGCCGGCGCTGAAGGCGACCTTCGATGTAACGCTGGTGGTTGCCGCGGGCGATACGGCGATCTCGAATACGAAGCTGGTGTCGGACACGCCGGGACCGGCCGAGGGCAAGCACACGCTGAAGTTTGCGCCGACGCCGAAGATGTCGACCTACCTGGTGGCGTGGCTGGTGGGCGACTTCAAGTGCTCGGAGGGCAAGGCGGATGGCGTGCCGATCCGCGTGTGCGCGACGCCGGACAAGGTGAAGTTGACGAAGTTTGCGCTGGACTCGGCGAAGTGGGACCTGAAGTACTACGACAAGTACTTCGGCATCAAGTACCCGATGGCGAAGCTGGACCTGATCGCGATTCCGGACTTTGAAGCTGGAGCGATGGAGAACTTCGGGTGCATCACGTTCCGCGAAACCGAACTTCTGGTGGACGAGAAGTTCGGGACGCTGCCGGCGCGCAAGGACGTGGCCGAGACGGTGGCGCACGAAATGGCGCACCAGTGGTTCGGCGACCTGGTGACACCGGTGTGGTGGGACAACCTGTGGCTGAATGAGGGCTTCGCCACCTGGATGGAAACCAAGGCCGCCGGCAAGTGGCAGCCGAAGTGGCACTACGACCAGGACGTGGCCGATGACCTGAACCGCATTCTGGACGAAGACGCGACCCGGACGACCCGGCCGATCCGTGCCCGGGCGGAGACGCCGGAGGAGATCAACGCGATGTTCGACGATATCGCATACGGCAAGGCGGGCGCGGTGATCGGGATGGTGGAGAACTGGGTGGGCGAGGAGACGTTCCGCCTGGGCGTGCAGGCGTACCTGTCGGCGCATTTGTACGGAAACGCCACCGCCGAGGACTTCTGGGAGACGCAGGCGCGGGTGAGCGGACTGCCGGTCGATGCGGTGATGCGCAGCTTCGTGGAGCAGCCCGGAGTTCCTGAGGTGAAGGTGGGGGTTCCGCAGGCGGGCGCGGTCCAAGCGTCGCAGACGCGATTCTTCCTGAGCGATGGAACGCCGGCGGCGCAAAGCTGGAGCGTGCCGGTGTGCCTGCGGGTGAGCGCGAAGAGCGGGCAGCAGTGCACGCTGCTGACCTCGGACAACGGGAAGCTGGCGATGCCGGGCACGGGTGCGACTCCGTTCGTGTATGGGAACGCAAATAACAAGGGCTACTACCGAACAGCGTATTCGGCGAAGGAACTGGCGGCGGTGGTGACGAACGCGGAGAAGGGACTGACGCCGCCGGAGAAGATCGGACTGCTCGGGGACCGCTGGGCGCTGATGCGGGCCGGGCAGGGGAACGTGGGCGAGTTTCTGGACCTGGCGCTGGCGCTGAAGAGCGACCCCAGCGCGACGGTGCTGGATACGGCGCTGAGCCGGGCGTCAGCGGTCGACCAGCAGATTGCGTCGGATGACGACCGGCCGCGGCTGGAGCGAGTGCTGCGGCGGGAGCTGGGGCCGGTGTATGCG
>Ga0207416_1005236_pt1 | contig 10453 bp, 9 predicted proteins | sample PaiPotPPM11metaG_FD_184107 | JGI IMG/M metagenome (GOLD analysis project Ga0207416, IMG submission 184107) | Iron sulfur acid spring bacterial and archeal communities from Banff, Canada, to study Microbial Dark Matter (Phase II) - Paint Pots PPM... ...
CTCAGAAAGCGCGTCCTGCACGCTGCCTGATCGATCGCGAGCGCTTGGGCGGCGCTGACCTCCCCTACGCCTGCATCACCAAAAGAGCGGGAGAACCCGTCATCTTCACGAAGTATCCACTTGAAGAGGAAGCGCTGAGCTGACCCGTGGCCACGCGAGTGGTAGTCACCGATCATGTGTTTGGTGACCTGGACATCACGCGCTCGGTTCTGGAGCCGCTCCATGTCGAGATCACCGTGGCACCGGCGGCGGACGAGTCAACACTCGCTCGTTTCGCTGAGGAGGCTGACGCCCTCATGGTTTGCTACGCCAAGATCACCGCGCCGGTCGTGGATGCCGCTGCGGCTGGTGGGTGCCGCGTCATTGCCCGGTCCGGGATCGGCTACGACAATATCGACGTGGAAGCAGCGACCCGGCATGGCATCCTGGTCACATATGTCCCCGACTACTGCCTGGATGAGGTAGCTGATCACACCCTCGCTCTACTCCTGTCAGCCGTACGAGTGATCCCCAGTGCCTGCCTGATCGTCCGAAGCGGTAGGTGGTCGCTCCCCCGGACCAATATCCACCGCCTCCAGGGCTGCCGCCTTGCCCTCCTCGGCTTTGGTCGCATCGGGCGCAAAGTGGCCGAGCGCGCCCGTGCCTTCGGGATGCAGGTAATCGTGTACGATCCTTTCTTGCCAGAGGGGAGCCTCGACGGAGTGGAACGAGCGAAGGGCCTGGAGCAGGCTGTGGCCGGCGCTGACTTCATCTCCCTCCATGCTCCGATGACGCCGGAGAACTACCATCTCATCGATGACGCAGCCATCACCCTGATGAGGCGCAGTCCACTCATCGTGAACACTGCCAGAGGCGGTCTACTTGACCTGGACGCGGTTACCAGGGCGCTCGATGACGGACGCCTCTCAGGCGTGGCCCTGGATGTCACGGAGATCGAGCCGCTCCCTGCCGACCATCCCCTGCGGGGACATCCGAGAGCCTTGGTTACCCCACACATGGGCTATTACTCGGTTGAGGCACAGGAAGAGCTCGAGCGACGGACGGCAGACGAGATCGCACGGGCCCTCCGCGGTGAGCCTCCTCGGTGCCCCATCAACCCAGAGGTTCTCGCTGCAACGGCAAGGACTGATGGCTGAGACAACGACACGCCGGGTGCCCATCTACCCCGATCTCGCCAACAAGGTAGCCGTGGTTACCGGTGGCTCAAAGGGGATCGGTGCAGCCACCTGTCGGGCGCTGGCCGCAAATGGAGTTAAGGTTGCAGTCGTCGCCCGATCGAAAGAGGGGATTGAAGCGGTAGTCGATCCCCTTCGCTCGAGCGGCGCGGAGGTGATCGGGCTCGAGGTGGACTGCACGAAATTCTCGGATCTTGAGGCGGCGCGTCGGTCGGTGCAGGAAGAACTGGGTCCGGTAGACATCCTGGTCGCCTTCGCTGGCGGCTTCGGGGCCTTAACACCGGTGCAGGACATCACCGAGGAGGAATGGAACTCTGTTATCGACTCGAACCTGACCTCCACGTTCCTCACTGTCAAGACCTTCTTGCCGGGAATGCTCGAGCGACGGGCCGGCGCCATCGTAACTATGGCATCGATTACTGGGCGCTTCCTTGATATTCCGCTCACTGCCTCCTATGCCGCGGCCAAGGCTGGAATCGTTATGTTCACGCGCCACGTTGCAAAGGAAGTGGGGAGGTACGGTGTTCGAGCCAATTGCGTCGCCCCGGCGACCTCCTTATCAGAGCGGGTAGGGCGGATTATGAGCGCGGAACGGATCGACGAGATTGCGGCCATGGCGCCCCTCGGCCGCATCGGCCTGCCGGAAGACACGGCACTCGCGACGCTGTTCCTGGCATCCGAATCGGCTGAGTGGATTACAGGCGTCACTCTCGATATTGCTGGCGGGAGGATCATGTTGTGAAGGCGGCCGTGTTGCGTGCCTTTGGGGAGCCGCTGCAACTCATGGAAGTGCCGGAACCTGAACCAGATGGCGACCAGGTTCTGATCCGCGTACGCGCCGTGGGATTGTGCGGCACCGACCTCAAAATCACCTCTGGGGCCTTTGACGATACGCCGCTGCCACTCATACCGGGACACGAGGTGGCTGGCGAGGTTGTCTGTGGTACGTCCGATCTGACGCCAGGCCAGCGAGTAGCTTGCTATATTTACGATCCCTGTGGCAGGTGCTTCTGGTGCCTCCGGCACCAGGAGACGCTCTGTCCCTACTCACGAAGGCTGGGATTCGAGCGCGATGGTGGTCTTGCTGAGTTCATCAGCGTGCCTCGTGCCAATGTCCTGCCATTTAGCGACGATCTTCCGTTCGAAGCCGCCGCGGTTGCCATGGATGCCGTGCTCTCGCCCTGGCGGGCGCTGACGGTGCGCGCTGCCGTGCAGCCGGGGGAGCGAGTGGTTGTGGTCGGTGCTGGCGGCCTGGGACTGAATGGCATCCAGATTGCGTTGCGAGCTGGTGCGCGAGTCGCAGCCGTTGATCCGGTGTTCAGCCATCGGCGGCTCGCCAAGCAGTTGGGTGCCGAGATCGCGGTCTCACCGGAGCACGCCGATCAGGTGGTGGAATGGGCTGACTGCGGGGCGGACGTTGGCTTTGAAAGCTCCGGGACCCGAGTGGGATTCGATACGGTACTCTCTTGCCTCCGCCCCGGGGCACGTCTCGTCTGCTGCGGCTACAAGCCCAGCGTCGAGTACGCGGTGGACTCGGCCCAGTTGGTGCTCGGTGAGCTGACCATCCTCGGCTCGCGCGCTGGCACACGGGAAGATGCCCGAGCTGCTCTCAAGGCAGTCGAGGATGGTGCCGTCAAGCCGCAGATCATGGAGATCCTGCCGCTCGAAGAAGTCAATCAGGCTCTAGAGCGGTTGCGGAGCGGCGACACGCTCGGTCGGCTCGTGATCGGGCTCTAGAAGGAACTCCTCGAAGGAGACGTGATGGTTCGCAGTCTGGTGAGGTTGATGTAGGTTCTTTCCCATGAGGATCGATGTTCACAATCACGCCATTCCGGAGACCGCTCTCGATCTCGTCGGCAGAGAGGATGTGTACGGGGTGAGGGTACAGGGAGACCGCTGGAGTGGCGGAGGGCATGCCGACTTCACCATTCTCCCGTCCTTTACCGATCCGGCAGCCAAGCTGGCTGAGCTCGACAGTAAACGTCTGGACGGCGCGGTGATCTCTGCTGCTCCTCCCCTTTTTCTCTATGATGTTGAACCGGAAGCCGGTGAGGCGCTGGCCCGGGAAACAAATCAGGGCCTTGCCGCCTTCTGCCGCTATGACCCTCGCCGCCTGAGGTGGATGGCACACGTGCCTCTGCAGTCACCGGAGCGAGATATCGTAATCCTCGGTGAGGCAGCGAATATGGGATGCGTCGGGGTTGAGATTGGTACTTCGATCGCCGGACGGCGCCTCGACGAGCCGGAGTTCGAGCGGTTCTGGCAAACCGTGGAAAGCGAGCGGCTGCCGGTCCTGCTCCACCCCGCCTACAACGAACCGAGTAATGGCCTGCAGCCTTATTACTTCCAGAACGTGATTGGCAATATGCTGGAGACCACGATCGCAGCGGAACGGCTGATCTGTGCTCGCGTCTTGGACCGCCACCCTCAGCTTCAGATCGTGCTGGTCCACTCGGGCGGATATTTCGCGTATCAGGCGGGTCGGCTACGACACGCCCGCGCTGTCCGCCCGGAGCTGGCGGAGGCGCCCGAAGATCCCTGGTCGTACCTAGGACAGCTGTACTTCGATACGATCACTCATGATCGCGAGGCTCTCCGCTACCTCATCTCGCGGGTCGGAGCCGAACGCGTGCTGATGGGGACCGACCTTCCCTTTGATATGGCAACACCGGAGCCAATGACGGCCCTCGAGGAGGCTGTCGATGGCGACACCGCACGGCGGATCGCCGAGGAGAATCCAGGACAACTCTATAGATTTGAAAGCGAAGGAGATTGAGGCTATGGAACAGCAAGGCTGGAAGAGCGATCAGTACTTCGTCAGCCCATGGAACTACCAGCCAGAAGTGACGAGCGGCTTTTCGGCGCTCCCGGCGCGGGTTGACGTTCATGACGTCACGCTCCGTGATGGCGAACAACAAGCCGGGGTCGAATTCACGCCGGATGAGAAGATGCAAATTGCGGAGGCACTCGCAGAGGCCGGGGTGCAGCGCATCGAGGCGGGCCTCCCCGCCGTCTCTCCAGCTGACACGGAAGCCGTCCGTCGCATTGCCGCGGCGGGATTACCTGCCCGCATCTTTGCCTTCTCTCGGTGCATGGTGGATGATGTCAAGCGGGCACTCGATGTCGGTGTCGAGGGAGTTGTCATGGAGATTCCCTCGAGCGAGCACATCATCGAGCTGGCTTACCGTTGGGAGTACCAGCGCGCCTTGGAACTGACCATCGAGTCGACACGCTTTGCCCACGAAAATGGGCTGTTCGTGTCCTTCTTCCCCATTGACTCGACTCGGGCAGATATCACGACCTTTCTCAACATGATCGAGCTCATCGCCCGTGAGGGGCACATGGACTCGTTAGCACTCGTCGACACCTTCGGCGTGCTCTCGCCTCCTGCTGCCGCCTTTATGGCTCGCAAGGTCCGAGAGCGGATCGACAAGCCGCTCGAGGCCCACTTTCATATGGACTTCTCGATGGGCGTGGCGAACACCGTGATGGCCGTGGTCAATGGGGTAGGTACGGTTCAGGTGTCAGTAACCGGTATCGGAGAGCGGGCTGGGAACACGCCGCTCGAAGACACGCTGATGGCGCTGAAGACGATGTTCGGGATCGACAGTGGTATTGACTTCTCCAAGCTTTACGGGCTCTCCCGCCTGGTCCGCGACGTAGCCCGCGTGCCGGTACCTCCCCATCGTGGTATCGTCGGGGATCGCCTCTTCCACGTCGAGTCGGGGATCATTGCGAGCTGGGTCAAGAACGTGGGTCGTGAGCACTTGCTCGAAGCCTTCCCTTTCCGCCCGGAGATGGTTGGACAGACCGGACCTGAGATTGTGCTGGGAAAGGGGAGCGGCCTGGATTCGGTCCTGATCTGGCTGGATAAGCTGGGGCTCGGGCCGGCGACCGACGAGGAGATGGGTGCGATTCTCCAAGAGGTCAAGGCCCGCTCGCTCGAAAAGAAGGGCCTGCTGACGGAGGATGAGTTCCGGGCGGTAGCCGAGGGAGTCCTGCGGACACCGGTTCAGGCCTGATAGTCGACCACACCTGGTAATGACCCACAGCCCCTCCTGGGAGGCCGGATGGACTACACAGGCTGCATTCTCCTGACGTGCTCGGCCAGGGTTGCGAGAGCCTCCTCGCTCGACATGACCCAACCAAATGCCGTGCGGATGCACTGGAGAGCAGCCTCGTGTAGGGCAGGGCCATCCATGGTGTCGACGCAGTCCTCGATCACGATTGCCGCGTAATCGCGACTGCATGCGGTAGTCGTGGTGGAAAGCACGCAGCTATTGGTGTTCACCCCGGTGATCAAGAGGGTATTGATGTCGTGCGTCCGGAGCAGGAAATCGAGATCGGTTGCGGCAAAACAGTTGTAGCGCTTCTTCGTGTCCACGACCCAATCCCGTTGCTGATTGAGGAGCACCGGGATAATCTCACATCCGGGTGAACCTGCGATGTTGTGGCGCATGGCGTTCTTGCGGGTCACACTCGGGTTATCTGCAATGCTTCTCCAGAAGGGATTAGCGCGGATTTCCGCCACATCTCGGTAGGTAGTGACAAGGTGGATGACCGGAATATCAAGCGCTCGACACCGCTCGAAAAACCGCCGATTGGCTTTTATGACACGCTCGGCTACCTCCTCTGCCAGAGGCATCGTCGCCACCTCGCTGTCCAGATGGCCCCGATGGAGATCGATCGCGACCACCGCAGGCCGAATAGCATCAACTCCGAAAGGCATGGTCTCTCCTCCTTTTGGCTGGAGTATACCTACTCGCTTCCGACAGCTTCTCCCCTTGACGCAGTATAGGCAGGTCCCGGAAGAAACGTCCCGGTACCCGGCTGAGCCATGATCTTGCCGTCTTGAGCAACAATCACTCCTCGTACCAGCGTCATGACCTGCCGACCGCGGAGGGACATGCCCGCGTAGGGACTCCACCCGGCGCGGGAAAGCATTTCCTCGTTGCGAACGATGTGCTCACCGGTCAAATCCACGAGCACCACGTCGGCATCCGCTCCAGGGGCAAGCGATCCCTTCCGAGGATAGAACCCGAGAAGGCGAGCCGGAGTCTCGCTGTAAGCATGAACCAGCTGTTCCAGCGGTAACCACCCTTCGTTCACGGCGTTGAGCATGAGAGAGAGGGTGGTCTGAACCCCCGGCAGACCAAACGGGCAGGTCCAGATGTCGCCCGCCGATTTCTGCTCCAAGGTCGAGGGCGCATGGTCAGAGGAAATAATGTCGATAGCGCCCTGGGCAAGCAGCGTCCACATCATATCGCGATGGGAGCCTTCTCGGGCCGGGGGAGTAAACTTGCGAACTGGCCCCCACCGCCTCACATCGTCGGAACTGAGGTAGAAGTACTGTGGGCAGCTCTCAACGGTGAGGGCAGCACCGAGCGAGCGCTCACGCCGTGCGAGATCGACTGCTTCCGATTGGCTGGCATGTGCGATAGTGATGTTTGCCCCGGTCAGGCGCGCAAGAAGGGCAACTGTATTCACTGCGACGAGCTCAGCTTCGGGTGATCGCCAATCGATGATAGCGCCGTAGTCCGAGCGAAGCGCGGCGCGCAGGCGTTCCTCGTTGTCCGCCGTGATGAATTCGTCCTCGCAGTGAACGAGCGCTCGTGCCCCTTGTCGCGACAGTACCCGGAAGAGACGCAAGAGATCATCAGCGAGAAGGGCAGGGACGCCATGCGTGGTACAGGTAAATACCTTGAACATTGCCGTCCCGGCCGCCCAAAGTTCCGGTACGTTCTCGATGGTGTCCGGGAACACATGCGCTGCGAGTCCGAAATCGATCAGCGAGCGGTTGCGCAAATGTGTGATCTTCTGACGAAAATCATCGACATTGAGCACGGGATTGCTGTGAGTATGCTCGATGACCGTCGTCACGCCGCCGACAGCGGCAGCACTGGAACCCGAGATGAAGTCTTCGCGCTCAGTCGCCCCGGGATCCATGAAGTGCACGTGCTGATCGACCATTCCTGGAAGCGCGACCAAGCCTTCCGCGACTATCGTGTGCCGGGCTACACCGCTGGGTCTCTCAAGAATACCCACAATGTGGCCGCCGCCGATGGCAATGGTACCGCGGTACTGCCCATGCGGCGTAACGATCGTTGCTCCGACTATCTCCGTATCGACGTCCACAGTCCGTTACCCGTCCGCTCGCAAATGGTAGCAAGAAATGTCAACTGTGCGCGGGCGATGTGAAGCTTCGAACGTCGGCAGAGGAAGAACTATGATGATGCACGACAGTGGCGGAGAAACTTGGGCCCTGGCCTCAGCTCCTCGACGCGCCTCAAGGGTACCGACGGGTCGAGTGCACAGTAGTTACGGGAGAGCGGGTGATTACGGTGGTAGCACGGGCGAGAGGGCAGTTTAACGTCGACTACGAGGCTCGGGTCGACCATGAGGCGCTCCGGGTCACCCGAGTAGGACGAGTACGGCGCGCAATGAAGGAAGCTGGCCTCGACGCGATTCTTGTTTGGAAGGACGAAAACCAAAGGTACCTGATCAACCTCCGGGCCCAATTGATCGCGGGCAAGACGACGGCCCTGAACGGCGCTCTCCTGATTGGCGACGAGGAGCCGATCCTCCTGTGTTCAGGAGGCGAGGCCGACCGGATCCGGGAAACTATGCCGTGGATCACTGAGTTTCACATCGTTCCTATTGTTGAGCAGCGTCCGCTGGTCGAAGCGTTCGTCTCGGATATCCTCGGCCCAGTCCTGGCGCGGCACGGGCTAACCGAAGGAAGGCTCGGTATGGACGAGGCGAATATGATCCTGGTTCGCGCGATGGAGCAAAGGTTGTCCGGCCTAGAGCTGCACGAATGCGACAGTCTCATGCACAGCGTTCGCACGATCAAGCTGCCGGAAGAGAATGTGCTGTTGGAGGAAGCAACGGCGATTGCCGACGCTGTCACGCAAACGGCCATGGAATCCGTCCGCGCAGGGAGGCGAGAGTGTGAAGTGGCAGGTGAGGCCATTCGAGCTCTCTACTACCTGGGCGGCGAGTACCCCCACGTCATGACCCCGTTCGTTGCCTCAGGCGAGCACATGTCGCCGCCTTACCGGCAGTGCACCGATAAGATCATTCGCAACGGCGATCTCGTCTTCATCGATATTGGCGCAGCCTGGAGTGGCTACTTCGGTGACGTCGCCCGTTCCACGATCTGCGGCAGACCATCGAGGCGACAAAAGGAAATTTACACGGCGGTCTATGAGGCGTTGCAGGCAGGAATCGCACTGATGAGGCCCGGCCGAACTAACATCGAAGTCCAGGATGCAATGGTGGCACAAGCGAGCACGTACGATCTTGGAGATCGGTTCCTGAGTCTTTTCATCGGACACGGCATCGGCGCTGGAGCCAACGAGCCGCCGTATGTGGGCGAGACGTTGCCGGGCGCGCGTGCCTATGGATTCCAGCCAGGAATGGTTTTCGCTATCGAGCCATTGATCTGGGTGCCAGGAGTGCGCGGCGGCGGGGTTCGTCTTGAGGAGATGGTGCTCGTGACCGAGGGCGAGGCTCACGTGATGTCGCGCGCCCCCTTTGACGAGCGACTCTTTCTGTAGTGTAGAAACGGCTGCGTGCTTGGCTTCCGGAGCTAGAGGACAGGCTGTCCCCGCATACTCCCGGGCGCATCGGCTCCAGGTAAAAGGCTTCGTCTCCGCATCCACTTTCCGGCAGAAGTCATTAACCCTCGCTGGTCTTCCTCCCCCTCGATCAAGGAAGGACTTGCCCTTACGCTCGGCGAAAGCCTTGATAATTGGATGTAATGCACACGGAACTCATCTCGATCCCTACCGACACGATCCCGCTCGATGGGGCCTGGCACACACCTTCCGACCGAGAGGCAATCGGTGGCGTGCTCCTCTTACACGGCAACACTATGAATTTCTACGTCGGCGCGCCGCGCTTCTTGCCTCCGTACTTGACGGCGCGTGGCTATGCCTGCCTGGCGTTCAATCGCCGCGGGCATGATATTCTCAGCATCCGAGATAGCCGAGACCCGGAGGGAGCGGCGTTCCAGACAGCGGCAGAGGGCCTCATCGACAATGAGTACGCGGCCCGTTTCCTGTTGGAGCAGGGATACCGGGAGCCGATTGTGATCGGCCATAGCAACGGCGGCACACTGGGAGTGCAGTTTGCCGCGAACCATCCGGAAACTAAAGCTCTGGTGCTGCTGTCGGCGCACGCCGGAGGCAAGGAGTCCGTATGGCGCAGTTGCGAGGCCGGCCAACTGGCCTGCGATCGCCTGGACGAGGTGACGGCGGAGGCAGAGCGCCTGGTCCAGGAGGGCCGCAGCCGTCAGCTGCTTTCGTTGCCTGGCTGGTGGTATGCGATAAGTGCTGAGAGCTTCCTCGATCGCCTTTACCACACCCCGGACACACTTGCGGTTGCCCCATTCGTGCGCTGCCCCTCCCTCTTCATTCGGGGCGACCGGGAGCCGGAGGAGGTTTATCCGGCATACGACTTCCAGAGCCGGGCCGGGGGACCGTGCGAGGTGGCTATCGTCGAGGACTGTGATCACTTCTACCGAGGCAGGGAGGAGGCGGTAGCGCACGTGGTCGTCGATTGGATGGCGAGGGTCCTGGAGAGGAGCTATTCGAGGGTTAACCCCTTGATATGCCCGTAGGCCGCCTCGCGGACCTTGATCATCACCTTGGTGCTGTGGCCTCATTCGGGCCGACATGAGTGGCGTACTTTCGGGTTCTCCCGCAGGTTGTGGGATGGCATCCCAACTCCTACCAAGATCAGAAAGGCGTATGCTGTTGTCGCTGCGGTTAGGCAGCCAGGATGCGCCGTCGGAGCACGGCGAAGCTCGAGCGGCCGTACCCTTGACGCTTGATCAATTTCACCCGATTGACATGGCCCTCGACCATACTGGTGGACCAGCACATGGTCAGGGCCGCGTCCACCGCAGCCCGATCCTTGATGATCCCGTTCGCCAAGCCCGCAAAGGACGCGAGGTTGCTCGCCTGGGCGTCGTGCAACCAGGCATCGAGCGCGGCACCATCCCGATCTGTGATCACCTTCCGGAAGCGCTGCAAGAGGCGATAGCCGGCAGCCAGATCGGCATCCTCGTCCAAGATCTGTTGGAGGGCAATCTGCTCGTCGGACTTCAGTTGGTCCGGCGGACGCAAACACAGCCACCGGACACTGAACCGCCGCGTCTTCTGGCGTTGCCGGTGCTCGGGGGGAGGACGCGGCGGGCGCCAGGGGTGTAACGCGGTATAGAGGAGGGACCGGCTCCCCGGGTACCCCTGCTCGACGATCTCCCGAAACAGCTG
>Ga0207416_1005237_pt1 | contig 10453 bp, 8 predicted proteins | sample PaiPotPPM11metaG_FD_184107 | JGI IMG/M metagenome (GOLD analysis project Ga0207416, IMG submission 184107) | Iron sulfur acid spring bacterial and archeal communities from Banff, Canada, to study Microbial Dark Matter (Phase II) - Paint Pots PPM... ...
GAGCTAAGGAGCAGGAAATACGTCAGAACAAGGAGGAACGTGAAAGTTTTTGGCACAACAACGTGCCTAGATGACGATCCAAAGTTTCCCTGCCGCTTCCGCTCGTGTGCGGTGGGGAAGGGGGGCGCACGGTCGGCACTACCCCTCCCGACTCGCGCCCTTTCTCCTCGGTGTTTGTTCGCATCCACCGCGCGGTCAAGTCGCTGAGTGACCGAAACAACCGCGACAGCTGCCGATGCCTCCTTAACATGCAGCAGCACCATCCTGGTCCGTTGGCCGAGACCCTCTCGCCAAGTAGGGCAACGTGCGAATCACCTTCCGGCTTATTGTTGCCAGCGGAGGCCCCTATGGATTACAAGCAAGATGCCCGTCCGCCGCGCTCGATCAGCTCATCGATCAGTGCGAATGGTCGAGGATGCGCTTGATGACGTGCTGATCGTGCCGAGGATGGTGACTGAACCTAGAGTTGCCTCACCGCAAAATCAAAGATATAATTATCTCGATGAAACGAGCTAAAGAAGTGTTTCTGAGCACTTGGCGTTGGGTCCACGGCGCTGATCGGCGCATCGCGGCGATTCTTGCGTTGGTAGTTTTTTTAGTGGCAGTGACGGGCGTATTCTATTGGTTCAAGTTAGGTCAGAACCCTAGCACACACTTCGGCGCCGTCTTCGCGTCGTGGGTGGCGGATCTTGGGCTATTCATCCTATTGGGAATTGTTGTTTATATTTACCAGCTTCCGCCGGAGCCGCACACTGAAGCCTTCGATGCGAGGGCCCGCAACCTGTTCAAAAGACGAACCGGAAGACACATCGATTATATTGTTGAGAGAATTAAGGAGCTTGAACATTATGCTGTACTGTGTATAAGGTCCAGATAATGCAATTTCACCCGGGGGAAAAGAAATATCAGATCACTTCCCTCAACGAGACCGTGGTCCGAAGCTACTTAGATGATGTCGAGACTAATTATACTTCGTCACTAGGAATAACTGACATCACGTCTCCACCGCCAGATTGTCCCCCCAATCGACTCGTGGTCGTTAGGATAGATGGGAGGCCGGTTGGTTCATCTCAGGTGTTTGAGTCCTCGATTGAACGCCCAATTAAATGCGTAATCAAAAAAGATGGATCATGTAAAGTTGATTACAAAATGGAAAGGTGGGTGCAAGCGGAGGCGGAACCAAACGCGTTTACACCCAGGCGCTACACGCAGTTGCTTCAAGTTCAATTTGAGAACCTTCTCGGGGGCGATCAGGAGGTTAACGTAAAATTCACCGAGGACGGAACAAATTGGAAGACCGAACGGTTGAGCCAGGGGACCCTGAGGGAGGTCGCGAGGTTGGAGGACTGTAAGCCGCGAGTTCAGGCTTTTGATTATCGCATTCTGGCCCCCTTGACTGTAGGGCGCTGAAGGCTCAAGTTTTCGTTAAACCCGGGCGTAGCTCAAAGCTCAAAAACGGGAGTATCCCATGGTTGGCAATGAAACCGGCGTCTAAGATTTGACGGGCTTTTTCGTTTGTGTAAATCCCCCGGCCATTGGCCGGGGGATCCGTTTATGGGAACAGCGGCCGCATGCCCCTAGCGGGCCGCTCGTCCCGGACGCGATCGCGAAAAGGAAAGCCCCCACGTTCGGATTAAGTACGCGACCATTGTTCGCCTCTGACTACTACTCAGCCCATTTCAGTTCATAGTTGTTGAGCGGAATCCGCGGACCACTTTCAGGGACCAGATCGAGACCTCCTGTCTCGTTCTCGTCCAAATCGACGTGCCAATGTCTGTCCGGCGTCCGGTGAAGATCATCAATTATTTTCTCAAGCTCAGCGGCGGGGACTGCATAGGCACTGCTACGATCCACACAGCCGAATACCAAAAACGATTTCTGACACTCCGAGAGAAATTTTCGCCACTCAGCGGAGTATCCGTACCAGTAGGGGGCGGCCCGCCTCGCATATCGCTTTGATACAGTACAGACGGCGCGAAAGGCCTTATCGTGTGTCCAACACAGCGCGCCCTTTTTATTCAGCGTCAGTCCATCCCTTTGACCCAACGCTTGCATCATTTTTTCTCGCTTGGCGTCGATGATCTTAGCATCTGTGAACTGCCAAGTGCCTTTTTGTGGCATCGTGCTAATTAGCTCTTCCCCAACATCCACCGCGTTTAGTTGCCAGACCTCACATATTTTCTCTACCAACTGCTTTTGCCTAACGCACAGATGTTCAGGTGTCCATTTTTCGGCTTGCAGGACCCCCTGCGTGATAACGAAAGGCGATGATCCGTCGGTTGACGCGAAGTATTCCTTTTTCTTTCGCTCGAAATCCCAATTGGACGCGCGCGTATTTATCCTGTGTGTCAAAAAGACGAGATTCGCCAACCGGTGGGTCCAGTCAGACCGCTCCTGCTCATCCGGGAACAAAAGTGCCCATTCACTACCGTCATCGACGGTTTGAGGAAGGACGTGCTCGATCGAGACAAGTTCGTCATAACTCGCGCCACCACTGGACAGCGCCTCGTCCAACCGTTGCATCACAGGTTTGCAAACTCGACTGATCTGGTACAGCGGCCCCGATAGAACGCGAACAAATTGCTGTTGCTCCGAATCGGAAAGACTCAGGCCGGCGGCCGGATTCTCTTTCCCCTCCCGGGGCTGGAACTCGTCCATCACGGCAGAAAAACGCGCGATCCTGTCGTTAACACCCGCGCGTGTGACAAAGAGAAGATATGCTAATCGTTCAAGCGCGATCAGAAACCCAGCAATCGCCGAGCTTTCGTCGTGCTCCCACTTCCATATCCGAAGCAACGCAGGGGGTAACCAATCCTTGTTGTCTATTCGGTCAAGCGCACGCACAGCCTTGGCTGCCTCACTTCCAAAATGCTTTTGCACGCGCGCCGTATCGGTGAGCAGAAGCCATGCATCCGCGAGCGGTTCAAGGACATTGGAGATGAAGGCATGAGCATCCCCTGTAAACGGCGGCACAAATTTCGGAAACCCTGCTTCTAGCGCCAATCGCGGCTTTTCACGCTCATACATCATTCTGATGTGGCCGAACAGCTCGACCATTCTCTCACGACCTAATGCCTGCTCTACTTGCTCCCATCGGTTCGCTAGAGAAGTCTCAAGGGCAGTGCCCGCGCGTTCAAGCAAGGCGGCCTTGAGAATATCGGTGGGAGTTAGATCGAGGCCGCGGGCATTGAGAACGGTGAAAATTCTACGAGCAGCTTCCGCTGTCGGAACGGCGACAACGACCAGATAACAATGCTGGATTAAAAATGCGATCAGAGCGTTGCGCCGGTCCTCTGGTACCTCCTCCAATTGGGTGCGCAGAACGTTCGCGTTCTCGGCAATGCGCTTCTGGCTACCTTCGAGCTTCGTAACGTCGGGCAGATTGTCCGTTGCACCGGAAGCCTGGACGTACTTTAGGAAAAATGGTCGGTCTCGCTCACGCAAGAGAAGGCGGTAGCGGTCTTTTAGCCCTTTATCCGCGCTCGCCTTTTGATAAACGTATGAACGCCGTTCGATTTTAAGTTCCAAATCTGTCGTTAGGTCGCGCAACACGCTCAACAAAATCGTTAGTGTTGTCAGCCGTTGCTGGCCATCGATTACTCTCGCCTGAGCTTCGGTTGGAAGTTTGACAAGTACAATGCTGCCGAGGAAGTATAGACCGCCGCTTGCATCACGATTGTCCATGGCGTCTAAAAGGTCGCTGAGAAGTTCGCGAGTCTGCTCCTCCTCCCAAGCATACGGCCGCTGATAAGGTGGAATCTCGAACTGATACAGCTCGCTGAAAATATCCCGATGGTGCGTTCATTAGCCTCAATCTTCGTCGTCATGGGCGCGTATCCCTCAAACCTTCCCGCGTTGACACAAAGCAACTGCTCGAACCGTCAAATACGTCAGATGGCGCATAGCCATGTTTGCGAAGGTATGCTACTTCCTCAGGCGTAAGCTCCATTCCGACCTCCCGCCTTGATCCTACCCGCCACCGCTAGGTGCAGTCAAAGCAAACACCCGAATGGACAGCCGTTCACCCTTAGGCTAAATATGTTTTGTTGCTGATTTGGAGTGCCCCCATGCTTGACCGCACCGTTGCCTTTGACCAGACACTCGACCGCCCGCGACCTCGCCCAGCAATGCCGACAGTTGACCCTTCCGTTGAGTTGGCGACCTGCATTGCCAAGGCCAACCAATGCTATCTGGCCGCCCGCCGTGCCGCTGGCGAATCGGTGCGCTATGCAGTCGAAACCGGGCAATGGTTGCTGCGCATTCAGCGCCTTGTCGGTTACGGCAATTGGGTGCGCTGGCTGCACAAAAACCGCTCCAAACTGGAATTTTCCCCGAGCAGCGCCAGCGGTTATCTGCGCCTTGCCAACCTGCCGCCGCAACATTTCCAACGCGTTGCGAATCTCAGTTTACGGGAGGCGTTGCGGGTTGCCGCCGTACTCAATGCAGACGACCGCCGACCGCGTTCGCAGACGCCGACCCCGACGCTCGCCGAACCGGGTGCGACTGTGTTGCTGGCGTTGCTCGACTTGTACGGGCCCGACGTGGTGCTCGCCCACATTCGCAGTCTGAAAGCGGTCAGCCACATTTCCTCGCAACGCTACGCCAAGGCAGCCCGCGCGCTGCGCACCCAACTGACCGCTCGCCGTAGACGATGAAACCGCTCTTTCTGATGTATGGCGGTAAGCACAACTTAGCTAAAAGACTTGGCCCGCCGCAGCGCGATCACGTCATTGAACCGTTCGGCGGATCGGCGGGATACAGTTGCTACTGGGAGCCTAAACAAGTCACGTTGATCGAACGCGACCCGACGATCTATGGCGTGTGGAAATTCCTGCAACGCTCAGCGCCCAAGGACATCATGCGCCTGCCTGTCGCTATCGACAGCGTCGATGAACTGCCGCAGCGAGTTTGTCAGGAAGCGAAATGGCTGATCGGATTTTGGTTCAATCATGGCCTCGCCCAACCCGCCGTCAGACGTTCGAACTGGGCGCGCCAGCCTCGCCACCGCGCCAGTTTTTGGTCGCATACGATCAGGTTGCGCGTCGCCACTCAGATTGAGAAAATCCGCGCTTGGAAGATCGTGCACGGCTCGTGGCACAACGCGCCCAACGTCGCCGCGCACTGGCATGTCGATCCGCCTTACACCGTGGCGGGCAAACTCTATCGCTACAATGAGGTGGATTACCTGGCCCTGGCCGACTGGTGCCGGACCCGCAAAGGGCACGTACAGGTCTGCGAGACCACGGGTGCCGATTGGTTGCCGTTCGAGGAATACGCCGCCCTGAGCGACCGCCACCGCCGAGGCATTGCCGCCGAGGCGGTGTTCGAAATGGAGACCTGAGGGGGCGTGGCCGTTCGGCCGCCTGCTGCCGCGAGTTGCCCGTTAAGGAGCAGGGAACTGCCCGAAAACCCCAATGCCTTTCAAACCGCTAGGGACGCCCGTGGGTGCGGTTTGCCCTCTGCCCCCTTTGGGTAGCACCCCACCCTAAAAGGGCAGGTGGGGCGTTTCTCGGGCATCAAACGGGCGTTCCGTCCGGCAGCAAGGTTCCGGGTTTGGCAAGGAACCACGACTGGTCGCCACGCACTGCTGGACGCCCACCCCCTGCAGAGCATACCAATCTTCAGTGGCAAACCTATCCCGAACCCCAGAATACCCTGTAGCGCGTAAAATCGACGGAAGAGAGGGGGCGCACACTCGCCGACACTCATAAAATGCGAATGGTGACAGCGACCTGATAAGGTTCGATCGTTGCGATTAGGGATGGAATCTGCTCGCCTTCGTCACGCCGGAAGGACACGTTCTGGCATCGATGACGATGGTTGTGCCAAGCCGAAACCCGAGCGCGACGGCGTAGACCGGGAAGACGTTCTCTTGAATCAGGCTTCGACTCATGTATGGCCCAGGACTACACAGCTAACCGGCAAACGGCGCATCTGAACGCCGCTCCCGCTGAAATCAACCGGCGTTTCGCGGCGCTGGAGAGTGCGTTCGGCGCGGCGTGGCTGAACGCCGGTGCGGCGCCCCTGCAATCCCTTTGGCAGCGTAAAGATGCGCTTGCCGTAAATCAGCTCTTCTTGCTGGGTGATGCCGTCGAGGGCTTGAGCGTGATCGATCATCCGTGGGTTACGGATCACGTCGGCAAAATCAAAAGCAACGATCTGAACAACCGTCGCGGATCAATGTTCGAGCTTCTAGGCGTCAATCTGTTCAGAAGACCGGTGCAGACCATCCGTCCAACAAAGGTCGCTGCCGCTGGATTCGACGCCGTCCTCTCAATGCCAGACGCCGCACGCATCGACATGTCTTTGAAAAGCTATGGCACCTCCGCTCATGAACAGTTCTTCAATGCGGAAGCCAGCCGCACCGAAACAGCGTTTATGGACGCGTTAAGTCAATATGGCCGCAACGGCGCCTATCTCGGCGCCATCGCATCCTCCTATCCATCAAAGGCGGATTGGGAGGCGTTGCGTGGTGCGTTGCCCGATCTGATCGCTAATCCGCCGCCGCGCGGGCAATTGCAGCGGTTTGGCAACGCTTGGTCGACTGCCGTGCTCGGCTTGCCGCCGCAGTTCGGGCCGTACAGCAACGCTCATCTCTCCTATCAAGTATTCATGCTTGCGCCATTCCATCCTAACGAAAGCAAGAATCTCTTCGATAAGTTTGAGGATGCCTGCGCCAACGCGCGAAAGCACGCGAAATCCGGAAGTGACGTCGCTAGGCTCGTGCTGATGCGCATTCCCGAAACCATTTCATTAGTCGCGTGCGACCAATGGACGAAAGATTTTGTCCGGGACAATTCGCAAGTCCCGATTGATGGCATTTACCTCTATCAGTTGACGGTCGCAGACATGCCGAACGGGCAAACGGCCCTTAGTCACGCACTGGCGGCCAACGAGCTGCAGAGTTTTAAGGACTGGCGTTCGCCGGTTGGCAAGCCGCGGCGGGTTTTTTCAATCAACTACCCCGTTGGGATCATCTCGATGCAGCCGACGCGACGGCAAATTGTCGGAGGTGCGATGCCGCTGCAACTCGATGACGGCTACGTGTACCAAAGGGGCAATTTGTTTAAGATGTTTAAGTTTGATCCCAATGGCGTGACGAATCTGAGCATAACCAACATTGCATCGGGCATTGTCCAGCACGCCGTGGTGGAAGACGCTGGTGGCCAGCAAATGGTGCTTTCAGGATATTTCCCGCCCTTGAAGGAAATCACTCTCTTCGATTAAGTTGCTTTTGTCGGCACGTCGCTACTTGGGGAACGTCCGCCACTTAGGCGTGCGGGTGATCGCGCCAGCACCGTCTCGGCCAATGCGCGGCCAGCAGGTTCTCGTCGGCCTCATTCAGCGTCTCAAGGTTCATTGTTACCGTCTTCTCCTTTCACCTTAAGGTCTTTGACCAGCTGCGCACCGCAGTCCTGCAAGGTTATCAGGCAAGCAATCTGCCCCCACAGAACGCCTATTTCGGCTGCTGTGCACCGAAACCGTGTTCTGTGCACCCGGCCGTGTCCCTAGTTTGATTTTCTGACTTCTTCGCCAGCGATTTTTTGACGCTAAGTCTTTGATTTTATTGGTGCCGCGGAGAGGATTCGAACCTCCGACCCACGCATTACGAATGCGTTGCTCTACCGGCTGAGCTACCGCGGCTTTACGGGCGTTATTAAAGCGTTCGGGCGAAAATTGCCACCCAATTGCCACCGCCAAGGCGGGGAAAAGGGATAGCATCCGCTATCTTGTTCGCAAATCGTTCTATGCTGTCCAGCCCAGTCTTATCGGTCTTTCGGGCGAAGCAGACATGAACCGGCAGGCAAGATCGGTAGCAGCGGCCGATCCCTGACCCAAGGCAGACATGTGAGTAGCCGCCCGCGAGCCTCTGTCTCGCGCGTGATGGCTCCATAGCGAGCGGCTATTCCACACGATAACATCCGGCACCTTCATTGATGGTCTTGGATGGTGGCCGTTGGGCGTACGCCCGATTTCATGAGCATGGCCGCGGATTAGAGAGAGGTGGCGCAATGGAACGAAGGACAACATCATTCGGCTTGGATCGCCGCACGCTGGTTGCGGGCATGGCGGCAGTGCCGGCTCTCGCGTTTACCCAAGGAGCCTTCGCGCAACAAAATCCGGTGACGGCGATCGACATCGCACTCGAACCCGACGCGACGATGGTTCAGCACGCTAAAGACGCCAACGCCCGTCTGCTCAAGTCTTTCCCCAAAGGCTTTGCACTGGATGAGACGCACCACCCGCACGTCAGTGTCTTGCAGCAGTTTGTCCGCACGGACGACCTCGACAAGATATTTGCGGCGGCGAACGCGATTGTGGTCAAGGAAAAGCCCACGGCATGGATGCTCAAGGCGTTCAAATATTACTACATCCCCGATCCGCCATTCGGCCTCGCGGGAATTGTGGTCGAACCGACCGACGACCTGCATCGGCTGCAAGATGACCTCATCACGGCCGTCAAGCCCTACACTGTGAAGACCGGGACCCCGGCGGCATTCTTCAGCGAGGCAGGCGGACGCGACATTCAAAAATCGCTGATTGAGTACGTCACCCACTTCGTCGAGATGGCCGCAGGCAAACGGTTCAATCCGCATGTGACGATCGGTGTCGGAACGGAAAGATATTTGAACAAGATGCTGGCGGAGCCATTCCCGTCGTTCACGTTCTCGCCGGCCGGCGCGTCGGTCTATCAGCTCGGCACCTTCGGTACGGCCCGGAAAGAACTGACGGCGCTGACGCTGGCGCCTTGAAGCAGGATGCGGAACCACCGTTGGAGAATAGATCGAGGCGCGGGCTTGCTGTGTTGCGAAATGCCGACTTGAGCTGCCATCCGCCGAATCCGCAGCCATCGTCGTCACGCCAGCCCGGTACGGATTGGCGCCATCGTGACCAGCGGATATGATTTCGCGAAGGACAGCCGTTCGCGATAGCGCCGCGGGGGGAGGCAGCATGTCGTTCGAGTTCGGTGTCTTTCACGAGTTTCCGCGCTACGCAGGGGTGACGGATGCAGAGGCATTCACGCAATCCTTCGTCCAGGTGGACGCGGCTGAGCGTTGGGGTCTCGACGTCATCTGGATCGCGGAATTGCACTTCCTCCCGGAGCGATCGGTCGCGTCCGCTCCGCTGTTGATCGCCAGTGCCATCGCTTCGCAGACCCGCCGCATGAAAATTGGCATTGCGGTGCAGGTGCTGCCGCTGTGCCATCCATTGCGCTTGGCGGAGGAAGTCGCAACGCTTGATCACATCAGCCGTGGACGACTTGTTTTCGGTGTGGGCCGCAGCGGCTTTCCCCACACCTACGAGGCCTATGGCATACCCTACGGCGAGAGCCGCGAGCGCTTCGCCGAAGTGCTCGAAATCCTCAAGCGTTGCTGGGCTGAGGAACGCTTCTCCTTCGAGGGGAAGTTTCACAGGTTTCACAATGTCACAATCGTCCCGAGGCCGTTGCAGACGCCATATCCGCCGTTGCGCATCGCAGCGACGAGCGCAGACACCTATCGGGCGATCGGCGCCATGGGCTTGCCCATCTTCGTTGCCGTCCGCCTCGGTACGTTCGAAGAACTGGGGCCCAGCATAGCGGCCTATCGCGAGGCCTATCAGTCGGCCGGCCATGCTGGGCAAGGCGAGGTTTATTTGCGAGTCCCGATCTATGTTGCAGAGACGGAAGCGTCGGCACGAGCGGACCCCGAGCCATCAATCATGCAGTTCTATCGGACGCTCGGACTGCAACTCGAGGGCGCGGCGAAGAGGCCCGGCGTGGACGCGGGCGAGGAACGCGCCGAGCGCGGCCAGGCGTTGCAGACCATCAGCTATGAAGATGCGCTGCGCGATAAAGTGATTACCGGAACTCCAGCATCGGTGGCGATGCGCCTCAAGTATTTGACCGGCAAGCTTGGCCTCAATGGCGTCCTGGCGGAGCTCAATTGCGGAGGTCTGCTCGACAATGAAAAAGTCATGCGCTCGCTGCAGCTCATGTGCGAGGAGGTCGCGCCGTGTTTCCGCTAAGAAGGCGGGTTTCGCCTTGACATCGAGCTTCCGCCGGCGGCGGCACCGAGCATCTCCAGGTGGCGGAAATGCAGCTTAGCCCGGAGGGCCGCCGGCCTCCGCCCGCAGCTTGAAGCGCTGGATCTTGCCGGTTGCGGTCTTCGGCAGCTCGCGGCGGAATTCAAGCCAGCGCGGATACTTGAAGACCGCGAGCTTCTGCCGGCAGTGGTCCTTGAGCGCCTGCGCCAGAGCGTCATCGCCCTTGTCCGGCGATTTCAGCACCACGAACGCCTTCGGCTTGATCAGCGTGTCCTCGTCGGGCCAGCCGACGACCGCGGCCTCGAGCACCTCGGGATGGCTTTGCAGCGCCGCCTCGACCTCGAACGGCGAGACGTAGATGCCGCCGACCTTGAGCATGTCGTCGCGGCGGCCGCAGTAGACGTAGTAGCCGTCGTCGTCCTCGCGG
>Ga0207416_1005238_pt1 | contig 10451 bp, 6 predicted proteins | sample PaiPotPPM11metaG_FD_184107 | JGI IMG/M metagenome (GOLD analysis project Ga0207416, IMG submission 184107) | Iron sulfur acid spring bacterial and archeal communities from Banff, Canada, to study Microbial Dark Matter (Phase II) - Paint Pots PPM... ...
AACTATACTGTTACGACAGCGCCTGAGTTGACTACACAGGATATTAGCAATGGGACGATCAGTATCCAGAATCTGGGTACGTTCAAGTTAGTCCCCTGCCAGGCAAACATATGTTAGGATAACGCGTTCAGAGCGCAGCATTGAAAAAATGGTAGGGCGTAGAGCAGTCCGCGCCCTACCATTCACGTGCGAGCCGCAAGAATGCGACACACTCGCACGCAACAATGCGGTTCCGACAACCGCCGCCAGCATCTTCAATTTTGATCAGAGAGAATGCTCACAGTCATAATACCAGAAATCTGGAATACCGCTCTTGCTCAAGAGCATGCTAAAGTAGAAAACAGCAAATCCACCTGGTAAAGATATGTCCGTTGGTACGCAGTTAAATATTTATCTCTCTCTGAACTGCAAAAGAGAGTAGTATATGAATATTTCGCCTTCTACATAAGTAGCGTGTAACATCGCACTCATTATAGTGTCCCAATCGGTAGCACAATCTTCACGACCACCCCCTCGTCCGGCGTGCTCTTAATCGTCAGGCTGCCGCCCGCAATGGCGAGCAGGGTGCTGTGGGTGAGCAGGCCGCCGCCGGTGCCAGTGGTGGAGCTGTCGGCGGAGGCGATGCCGACGCCGTCATCGGCCACAATGACTTCGAGGTTGGCATCGGCAAGATTCCAGATGGCATTGAAAGTCAGGCGCAGGTGACGATGCACGTCGGCACCACGGGCGTGGCGGGCGGCGTTGCGCAGGGCCTCTTGCACAGCGGCGAGGATCAGTTCGGCAATCGCTGGCGAGATGACTTCATCGATACGCTCGGCGGTTTCGTCGGAGACACACCAGTTGATTTCATCGAAAGCCTGCTGGAAATCCTGCTCTAACATGCTCGAGATGGCGTTGATCAAACCGTCGCTTTCGAGACGATGGGGTGCGCCAGACGCGGTTGCTCGCATCATAGCAGCCAGACTGCGATGAGTATCGCTGATCATGTTAATGGCCTCGCCCACAACCCGTTTACGTGTCTCCTCAGCTCCCATTGCCCTATCTGCCTCAAGTGTTTTCAGAGAAGCTTCTTTAGGATTTGCGGCCTGCTCACCAGATGCGGTGTCTTCAGAGCGCATGTCTGCCTGTTCCGAACCTATGCCTGGCATTGAACGCAGCATTTCAAGTTGCAAAAGCGCAAGGTGCATCTGGGGCAAGATTTCATCATGGAGCACACGTCGCTGCTGCGCGCCCAGCAGTTTGACATCGACGGTGCGCCTGCGCAACAGACCGGCCACCGCCTGCATAGCCTCGTGATCACCCAGCGTATCGAGGATGCGCTGACCGCAGGCGTGGGCAAGATTCATATCCTCGTCAGTAAACGCACCGCCATCTGCACGCGGGCCAAGATAAAGGGTAGCGGCCAGACCACCTTCGTTATAGATGGGCAAAATCCAGACGATCATGGGTTGACCGTGGACGTAGATCTGGATGCGGGATCCTGGCGTAGCAGGTAGAGGCGCGGCTTTTGTAAACGGCAGAGGCGTAAGTTCACCAGTGACGCGCCTGGGCGATTTGTTCCACTGTGAGTCTGGCACGAGATCCGCGGGCCAGCGATAACTGAAACTGCGGCGCTCAGACCCGGCCATAACCGAGAGATAAGCACACTGCACAGCCAGTACGTCATGGCAGAGGTGGAAAAAGAGATGCTCCAATTCTTGCTCGGTCTTTGGCAGATCGGTATTCAGCCAGTGGCGCTGGCTGGTACTGCGCACAAAGGGTCCCAACAGGGCGACATAGCGATCATGGGCCGTATAGCCACTCCAGGTGAAAAGCGCGTAGGCTCCAGTGGCCAGGCAGGTGATCAGCAGCAGACCGCCGAGGCTGCTCTGGGTTAACGCAACCAGGAGAGCAATCAGAATGGCGACCAGCGTGGAGACGATCACAACACCGCGCCACTGTTCAAAAAAGCCACGCCGGGCCAGGGGCCGTTCGATCAAGACGCCGTGGCGCACGATTGAATAGCCGATGAGTAAGATCACCAGGGCAACCGCGCCGGTAGCCAGCAGGTCGAGAATCAAGAGATTGAACGGCACGGGCGAGCCGGGTGGCAAGGAGGTTGGTGAGAGCAAGCCAGGCGGTTTTGCACCATAACCAAACCAGTCGAGCATCGATTGCACGACGAGCACGCCCAGGGTGGTGGTCAGACCCACCATGAGCAGCGCGGCCAGCAGCAGACCGGGACGCGCCAGATGCCAGGAGAGCAGCGGCTCCTCCAGCAGCTCCACGTCAGTGGGATCGTCCCAGAAGGCATCCATCATCTCGTGGCGCAAAGAGGATTTGTGTCCTGTGGCATGTGGTCTGCGATGAGGTAGCAGCGCGCGCCAGAGAATTTTAAGCAGGCGACTGATACGACCGGTAGTAAACCAGGGGCCAATGGCACAAAAGGTCACATAAATGAGGAAGAGGATTGGAATAAGCAGCAGTGGTGAAAGAAGGCCCTGACTCACATCATCAAGTGAATCACTATACGAGAGCAAACGTAGCGCGCCCACGTAGGTAAAGGTATCGCGATTGATAATCATGAGCAGCAGGATGGTCAGACCAAGTACGCCACTGAGGGAGAGCAATAGTGGGCGGCGCTTGCGCCAGCGCGAACTGATCAACGCGGCATAGTGCAGTCCGATGGCGAACCAGATGTAGGGCACGCCCAGTGCGGGAATCCAGATCATGCGCCACCAAAAGTCTAGCGAGAGAAAGGACGAGGACGGCGTAAGCGGGCTAGAGATCAGAATGGCGTGAATAAAAAAGAAAAGCGCGGAGAGACCCAGGCCCACGACACCCAGGCGTACGATACCCGCGCGCCGGTCGCCGTTCAGCCAGACGGTAAAGGTCAGCCAGAGAAAGGCCGTCAGATCAAAGATCGAGAGAGCGAGAACCACCGTTTGTAGCAGATGAGCTGGATGGAGAAAGGCTTGCAGAGACATCTTATTCCTCTTTGTAAAGTGGCACCCACTCGCCACGCCGGTTCTGCACGAGCGCCATGCCATCCTCGTCCCACATAATCATGCGGTTCGTCGAGTAGATCAGCGTGGCACGCGCGCGCGCGACTTTATCATCAACCGTGGATTCGCTTAGACCCCAGGCAGCATAGATGCGTCCATTGGTCCGGCTGACGGCGCGTTTGTCATACAGGTTGAGGCGCGCGGCGATTTGCTCGTTGGTCATGCCCTGGGCCACCAACTCGGCCACACGCAACTCGTTGGGCTCCAGCAGAGCACGCGGAGATTGCTCATCGAGATCGCGAACCTCCTGCACGCGATCCTCAATCTCTGGATCGACCAGGCTGCGTCCATTGATCGCATCGCGCAGAAGGGGCAGGAGCATACTGGGCAAAAGATAGTTGCTTTTGCGCACATAGGCGTAGTGGGTCAGAATACCGGAGGCGCGAAACTCGCGGTAGTACTCATCGTCGTCCTGGATTGAATAGAAAACCACTGGCATACGTGGGCGCTCGCGGCGAATAGCCACGGCAGCGGCAACCCCGCTCATTGCCTTGCGACCAGGCTGGGACGGCTGCAATTGGACATCCATTAAAATTACGTCGCTATCCAGTTCAAGGGCCCGGGAGAGCGCCTCCTGGCCGGTAGCGGCTTCGCCCAGCACTTGAACGGAGCCGGTGGCCTGTAAGCCTTCGCGCAAGGCTTTGCGTAACGGGCCATGATCATCAACCAGTAAAAGTTTGAGGACAGCCATAAAAATTCTTCCGCTCCCTGAGATATTTTCTGCTCTACTCTCGCGTCCCCATTATATCAGTTTAGAGATCTATGGGAGAGGCTTTAGGACCATAAAAAGCTGCACTCAAGAATTGAAAAGGATCTATTATGCCTCAAAGTGGATGAGCAGACGTCGAGTTGAGGTCTGCTCATCCACTTTGAGGCATAATAGATCAGGTATGCACACATGCGCTCTGGTTGGCTACAAATCGGTACACAAGCCGTACTAATAGCCAGCAGCCTGCTCAAAGGCGCTGGTCATCACGCTATAACCCGCGTTCCTAGCGTGAATATCGTGGAAACTGCTACAAATCCAGGTATAGTTGCAGAGGTTGGGATTGGGCGTGGTTGCGCCGCCAAATGCATCGAACACATCGACAAACGTCGCGGAACTACCGGCGTCGTTCTGCAAATGCTGGTTGATCTGCTCAATATACTGCACCGAATTGGGGCAGGTGTTTTGATAGGGATCGTAGTAGCCCATCAGCAAGATATCACCCGTTACCCTGCCATTGACCGTCAGCGCCGCGACAAGTTGGGGCAAAATGGTCCCGGTCAGGTTCGCGTCCACTTTCGCCAGATCGCTGGTCCAGTTGGCACTGACGGTGCAGTTTGAGGTATTGATATCGGGCAGAAGGTCATTTGCGCCAATATCAAGTGTCACCGGACTCACCTGACCTGGATGAGCCTTAATAGCGTTCACCACGGCAGGGAGTTGAGCGCCGAAGTAGAAAGCTTTCTTCAAGTACGAGTACGGACAACCTCCATTGATGAACGTCGCGCTGGTTTCGCCAGGACAGGCATAATTGTCGTAATCCTGCTCCCCATGGCTCTGGAGATTGCTATAAAAGTAGTTTGAGTAGCCATCGGCCCAGTTCAAATTCGGCTGATAGCCAAAGGCCAGCGAATCACCAGCAGCCGCATAATAGTGACTGGGTCCGATCAACGCCCGCTGAGCTTTCGTAGAGGCAAATGCTGAAGAAGCGAAAAGCATTACGAGGGAGAGTGCAAGAATGACAGGTATACAAAGCCGCAGCAGAGGAGATGTTCTTCCATGCATCATTGCTACCTCCTGTAGAGGGCCTGTTTCTTCTACGTTGGCGCGCTAAAGAAACCTTTGGGAGAGGAGTGCACATACCCTATGGATAGTGTAATAGGTTTTATGCTAAATTACAAGGCTTTTCCCATATTCTATAAGAAGTTCATGAGCACAGGGGTAACAATCATGTATGCAGGCAAGGAAAGGGGAAGCAGCAGAGGCGATCGATGCTGGTAGTTGCCTCTGCTGCCCAAAGGAGATAGCAGCCTGGGAGAGCGCTTTACAGGTCATCCACTAATAGCCAGAGGTCTGTTCGAAAGCACCGGCCATCACGCTATAGCCCGCGGTCTTCGCGTGAATATCATGAAAAGTGCTGCAGATCCAGGTATTAGTGCACGTATGAGGATCAGGGGTGGTCGCTCCGCCAAAAGGAGTGAAAATATCAACCATCGTGGCATAACCACTGGCATCGGCTGCCAGATGAGCATTGAGCGTCTGTATAGCGGAAACCGTAGCTGGACAGAGATTCTGATACGGGTCGTAGTAGTTCATCAACAGCAGATCGCCGGTCATCTGTCCATTAACCGTCATCGCGGCCACCAGTTGCGGCAGTATCACGCTGGTCAGATTGTGATCGACCTTTGCCAGATCGCTTCCCCATTGCGGCTTGATTGAGCAGTCCTTGGTATTGAAGTCCGGGAGCAGATCGTTCACGCCGATATCGAGTGTCACCGGGCTGACCTGGCCAGCGTACTTTTGTAGATAGCCTACAGCAGCTTGCAATTGTGAATTGACATACGGATACTTGCGCAGGAATGGGTAGGGACATCCCCCGTTGATCATCGTCACGCTGGTTTCGCCGGGGCAGGCCAGATTGTCGTAATGCGTCACACCATGATTTTGCAGATTAGTATAAAAATCGCTTGCGTAGCCAGCTTCCCAGTTGAGATCCGGCTGGTAGCCAAAACCCAGCGAATCACCGATTGCCAGGTAATAGGCTTTCGGCCCAAGCATTGCCCGTTGAGCGCGGATAGCTTGAGCGTGAATAGCGCGCATTGCTGTGAACGCCGCTGGCATAAATCCTAGAACCAGTGAGAGAGCCAGGGCAAATAGGGTGGCAATGCGCAAGCAATAGGATGCCTTTCCTTGCATCATGGTTGCCTCCTCCGGGAGCCTATCTTTTCCAATTGATACATGCATAAAAATGAAGAAAAATTAACACATCTCCTATTAAAAGTATAATTATGCCTAGAATAGACAATGGTATATTCTATTATTTATTACAATAGATAGAATAAAAATGGGAGAATAACGCATTTTGTTACTCTCCCCTGGTTGTCCCGCTAGCTCTTTTCAGCAGCTTCAAAGTGGTCAATTTCATAGGCGATACCAATGTTGGCCTGTAGAAAAGTCCAGGAAACTACATTATGCAACTTCGCGGTATCGAACTCAGGATGGAAATCGAAAGGATTTGGCGCGCACGTATTCACATCCAGACTTATGTGTGCTGTGTCCGAAGACGCAAGCACCTTCGGACACAGCACACATAAACATGCTAAAAACTTGCCAGCTCGGCGGTTTTTCGGCTATAGTGGGGGCGTACGTTGTTAGAGTAGAGAGGGTCAAGGCAATGGAGCACGGAAAGAGTATCCACTTCGGGTTATTACTCCACAATCACCAGCCGGTTGGCAACTTTCCCTGGGTCTTTCAGCAGGTCTACGAGGAAGCCTATTTACCATTCATCGAGACCCTGGAGCGCCACCCACAGGTCCGTCTCTCATTGCACTATACCGGATCTTTATTAGACTGGCTGAGTGAGGCGCACCCGGAGTTTTTACAACGGATCGCAGCGCTGGTCAGACGCAAGCAGATAGAGATGGTCGGCGGCGGCTACTACGAACCCATTCTGCCAGCGATCCCCGACCAGGATAAAGTTGGGCAGATCCGCAAGCTCAGCGAACGCGTGCGGAATGATTTTGACGCTGAGGTGAGCGGCATGTGGCTGGCTGAACGCGTCTGGGAGCCAGGCTTGCCACGTCTGTTGCGCGAGGCTGGCATTGAGTGGACGATACTTGACGATGTGCATCTCAAAAACGTTGGCCTGGAAGAGAGCGACCTCTACGGCTACTACGCGACCGAGGATCAGAGCCCTATCCTCAAAGTCTTTGCCACCAGCCAGGCGCTACGCTATACGGTCCCCTGGCGGCCTGTGCAGGAGACGATCGAGCTGCTGCGTTCGCTGGCGACAAACAATGGTGAGCGCATCCTGGTCATGGGAGACGATGGTGAGAAGTTCGGAAGCTGGCCAAATACCCGCGAATATTGTTGGGGCCACGATGGTCGCAGCGGCTGGATCGAAGAGTTTTTCAGCGCGCTGGACGAGAATAGTTCGTGGATACATACGACACCGCCGGGCGAATACGCGCGCGAACACGCGGCGCTTGGCCGTGTCTATATCCCCACCTCGTCGTATATTGAGATGAGCGAGTGGGCGTTGCCGCCGCGCAAATCCTATGCCTTCGGCCAGCTTCTCCACAAGCTCCAGGAAGAGCACGAACAAGAGATCCTTCAGTTTATGCGCGGCGGCTTCTGGCGCAATTTTTTGGTGCGCTACCCCGAAGTCAATAATCAGCACAAGAAAATGTTACGCGTGCATGACGCTGTCTACGCGGCGGGGGCAACGGATGAGCATGGGCTGGGCCACCTGTGGAAATCCCAGTCCAATGATACCTACTGGCACGGCCTCTTCGGCGGCATCTACATGGGCCATGTACGTTCCGCGATCTACCATCACCTGATCAAAGCCGAGAACGCCGCCCAGCGAGCGACACAGAGCGCGGGTCACTGGCAAAGCTATGAATTCACCGATTTTGACCGCGATAGCCGCGACGAACTGTTGATCGAAGGGGATCAGCAGAATCTCTATCTCGATCTCGCACGCGGTGGCGCGCTTTTTGAGTGGGATATGCGCCGTAGCGCGCACAATCTGCTCTGCGTGATGACCCGGCGCGAGGAGGGCTATCACCGCACACTGCGCGAACACGAGCGGGAACGACGCAAACGCGCGACGCACGAGGACGCAGCGGGAGAAACCCACGCGTCCAACGCAGAAAATCCTCACACGACGGTGCGAACCAAAGAGCCTGATCTCGATCGTTTGCTGGTCGTTGACCGATACCGGCGCTACAGCCTGGTGGATCACTTTCTCACCTCCAGCACAAAGCTGGAGCACTTCGCACAGGCCGACTACGAGGAGACGGGCAATTTTGTCGAGCAACCTTACGAAGCCCAGGTGCAACAGGACGGTATGGGCATCACGGCAGTGCTTGAGCGCCTGGGGCAGGTCCGACGGCATGGCGCGCTTCCTCCTCAGGCTGTGCTGGTGAGCAAAACGCTCTTTGTGCCCAATGGCCGAGAAGAGCTGGTTGTACGTTATATCATTCAAAATCAGAGCGAATCGCGCCTGCAAACGCGCTTTGCCTGTGAATGGAATATGCATCTGCTCGGCGGCGGCGGCAATGAGCAGGCCTACTACCGCATACAAGGCCAGCACCTGGAGAACGAGCGTTTCGACAGTAGCGGCGAAACAACATCCGTGGAGAATATCCACGTGGGCAATAACTGGCTACAGCAGGACGTAGAGTTTGCCCTGAGCGAGCCTGCCACGCTCTGGCGCTACTCAATCGAAACCGTGACCGGATCCGAGGCGGGCTTTGAACGCAACCACCAGGGTAGTTGCCTCACGCTGCTCTGGCCCTTGCTGCTGGAGCCTGGCCAGAGCTGGCAGGTCGAGATCGCCTGCACGGGATCTGCCAGTATATAGGCGCCATTTCTTCATTTTCATGCCAGGTGGGGAGAAATGGCTTGCCAGGCTCTTCGCTCTGATCCCCCCAAAAGATGATTCTCCTGGCCGGGCCTATCTTTTTGGGATGAGTCTATGTTATACTCTCCATTAGCACCTATCAATCTCCTCGCGGATGCAGAGAAGCCACGTGGTAATTTTGATATGGATGTGAAGAAGCCCCTTTGACTCCCATCTGTCGACCTATGCCGGGAAGATGCAAAGCGGGCATTAAGCGAAGCTCAAAAAATCAGTTGGTAGCAGGCAGAGAGCATTTTGCCATCTGTGGCGCGCGGTTGCGTCCATATCAGGCCTGTTACAAGAGCGAAAAGGAGTGACCCTCATGGCTCGTGTCCAATTTGAACATGTCTACAAACGCTTCAACAAAGTCGAGGTCGTCCACGACATCAATCTCGACATCGAGGACAAAGAGTTCCTCGTCCTGGTCGGCCCCTCTGGCTGCGGCAAAAGCACCTGCCTGCGTATGGTGGCAGGACTGGAAGATGTCACCGAAGGCGAAATTATCATCGGTGACCGCGTTGTCAACGGCGTCGACCCCAAAGACCGCAATATTGCGATGGTTTTCCAGAACTACGCCCTCTATCCCCACATGACTGTCTTTGACAACATCGCTTTTGGCCTTAAACTGCGCCACATGCCCAAATTGCAGATTAAAAAGCGCGTCTATGAATCCGCTGAAATCCTGGGTCTGGAGGATTATCTGAAGCGCAAACCTAAAGAGCTGTCTGGTGGCCAGCGCCAGCGCGTCGCCCTTGGCCGCGCCATCGCCCGCGAGGATGCGCAGGTCTTCCTGATGGACGAGCCGCTCTCCAATCTGGACGCCAAACTGCGCGTGCAGATGCGCGCTGAGATCATTAAAATTCACCAGCGCGTGCAAACAACCTTTGTCTATGTCACGCACGACCAGACTGAGGCCATGACGATGGGCAGCCGCATTGCTGTGCTCAATGGCGGCCTCGTCCAACAACTTGGCAGTCCGCAAGAACTCTACGACCATCCCGCCAATCTTTTCACCGCTGGCTTCATTGGTTCGCCTTCGATGAACTTCTTCCCCGGCGCACAGATAGTCAACGACGGCGATTCAACGCGCATTGTACTGGATAGCGTTGGCTCAGTCGCAGTGCCACCGCTTTACGCCGCGCAGGCCCGCGAAGCTACTGGCCGCAACCTGGTTTTCGGCATCCGCCCGGAGCATCTGGAAGATCGCTCATTGCTCGCCAGCGATGCACAGAACGACTCGATCATTAACGCTTCCGTGGACGTGGTTGAGAATCTGGGTAACGAATTGCTGGTCTACCTGACTACTAGCAATGAATCCGGCAAAGCCATCCAGGCGCGCCTCAACCCCCGCTCGCGCGTGGGCACCGGAAGCCAGGTAAGCTTACAGGTGGAGTCGGAACATGTCCACCTCTTCGACGCTGATACCGAGCAGGCTATTTTCTAAACAGAGCTTGCTTGTTAGGAGCGAGAGAGCAAAAAGGATCTGCTTTTTGCTCTCTCGCTGTTTTTCAAGGAGGAAAAGGGGTGAATGAGAGATTCTATTTGTAACACATAAATCTCAGACATAGCCATATTTTACTAGTAATGAGAGACAAATATTTCTAGCTGGTATACTTTATTACCAAGGTTTTCATTTTAACATCGGCTCGACTCTTTCCAGTATTTGCCTGAAAAGAGCCAAATTGCTTCAGCTTTTGCCCAGAGAGAGTCGCCGCCAGGCGGAAGGTGGAGAAAAAGAGAGAGGAAAGGAGAGGCTTTTTGACAATGTATGATGCACAACACTTTCCTTTTTCAC
>Ga0207416_1005240_pt1 | contig 10451 bp, 7 predicted proteins | sample PaiPotPPM11metaG_FD_184107 | JGI IMG/M metagenome (GOLD analysis project Ga0207416, IMG submission 184107) | Iron sulfur acid spring bacterial and archeal communities from Banff, Canada, to study Microbial Dark Matter (Phase II) - Paint Pots PPM... ...
GCGCCGCCTCATCAGCACCCGCAATCGCCATATAGCGCATCATCGCACCAACGTCACGCACCAAACCGGACAACCACAATTAAATCTGCGACGGATCCTATCCGCCCCGGATGACCCGCAATGAAAAAAATAGCCGGCCGGGGCGCCTGACAAAGCGCCGCAAAGCGCCGCAACCGGGACGGCGTCGCGGGTCGCTCACCCGGATGACCCGCAATCCCGGCGCCCGCCAGCCTCCCTGGGTCCGCAGAACAAGTCGTGCCTAAACCCGTACCGCCACAACCAGGAGTCCCCATCCGCCGTCTACGGTTACGCCTGATCAATCAGGATAATAAGGGGGCACAATGCTAAAATTGCGGTATTGCACGCGCACGACCAGGATTGCTTTCATCTCTGTACTTGGCCTCGGCGTCGGGCTCACGCTGTCAGCCTGCAGCCCGGCCACGTCATCGGCCGCCGGCTCAACGTCCAGCGCTGGCGCGTCCACCGCCACGTCATCGGCCAGCGCGCCAGCCGCGACCGCCCAGCCCACCGCCACCAGCCCGGTCGCGACTTCCGCCTCAGCTGCCACTACTGCGCCCGCGGCCGCCGAGCCCACAGTGGCTCCCAACGCCAGGCTCGTGCCCATGCAGACCGCCACCGGCGGCGAGTTCCTGTCGCCGTCGGGAAACATCAGCTGCGAGGTCGATTACCAGCCGCATGGCCTGACACAGGTCTACTGCCAGACGGGCACCCCGGCACGGTCGGTAACCATGAGCGGCACCGGCAAGTACACGACCTGCACAGGCCAGCAGTGCCTAGGAAACCCCGGCACCGGGACGCCTACGCTCGCTTACGGCACGGCGACGGGAGCCGGGCCGTTCCGCTGCGAATTGGCTGCCGCCGGCGTCACCTGCCTCACCAACGGCAAGGGTTTTCGGATCTCCGCCTCGGGCATCACGCCCGTACCTGCCTGATTCGTAAGTCCCTCCAGAAGCAGGCGCCCGTCGTCAGCGTTTACGGGGTGCACCGAAAGCGCGGCTTCGACGTCGATGACAAGTCGCGTGAGCTGATCGAGTCGTGCACGGACCTGAGCATCCTGAACGGCTGGTTCCGCCGCGCGTTCAAGGTGGTCATGAGAGTTTCATGGAGGGAACTGCCTGACCTGCGGGTTTCGCCGTGCCTTTCATGCTCGCTTCTGGTTCACCGCACACCGGGTTACCTTGCGCGTCGAGCGGGTCACCGAACATTCCCGCTCAGGTTCCCAACCTAGCGAGGAGAAGCCGATGACAAATCATCGACCTCGTTCGCGCACGCTAGCCGGCGCCATGGCCGCGAGCGGCCTGCTGGCCTGCTCGCTGCTCGCCGCCACCGGCAGCGCGTCAGCCTCCCCCGCCCATGCCACAGGGAGCGCGCGAACACCATCCACGGCGAAGGGCGGGACGCTCGCCGCCGCCCCGATCACCCGCCCGTACCCGGACGAAACGTTCAAGCCCGGCTCCAGCGTCACGCTGTCCGCGGCCCCCTTCTCCGCCACCGATAGCGCCAAGGACGGGCTCAGCACGAGCAATGTGACCTCGGTCAAGTTCTACGCGAGCACCAGCCTGACCAGCAACCGCCTGATTGGCGAGGCCACGTCCGCGCCCTGGACGGTGCGCTGGGCGAACGTGCCGGCGGGCGACTACTCGCTGACCGCGGTCACCACCGACCAGCAGGGCCAGAGTACGACCTCGGACCCGGTGGCGATCGGTGTCGAGCAGCCCTCGGTGGTGGCGGACCAGACGCACCTGACCGTCGCGGGCGGGAACAAGGCGTCATTCGGGGTGACGCTGTCCTCGCCGCCAACCAAGACGGTCAGCGTGCACCTGGCGGGTACCGGGGCAGGCGCCTCGCTGTCCGCCGGCCAGACGCTCACCTTCACCCCGTCGAACTGGAACGCGCCGCAGCAGGTCACCGTGGCCGCGGGCAAGGCCAAGAACGGCAGCCGCTCGACCATCACCGCGTCGGCGTCAGGGCTGCGGCCCGCGACGGTCGCGGTGACGGACGCGGCCACTGCGACCGTCTATGACCAGTGGTTGCTCAACCTCTACGACGACATCACGAACCCGAGCAACGGGTACTTCAGCCCGCAGGGCATCCCGTACCACTCGGTCGAGGAACTTATCGTCGAGGCACCGGACTACGGTCACGAGACAACGTCGGAGACCTACAGCTACTGGCTGTGGCTGGCCGCCGACTACGGCCGGGTCAGCGGTGACTGGACCGCGTTCAACAACGCGTGGGCCAACATGCAGGAGTACATGATCCCGAATGCGGCCAACCAGCCCGGGTGCAGCGCCTACAACGCATCTTCGCCGGCCACATACGGGCCGGAAGAGCCGTCGCCGAGCGACTACCCGGTGAGCCTCAACTCCTCGGTCCCTGTCGGCTCTGACCCGCTGTACTCCGAGTTGAACTCCACCCACGGCGGCTGCACCATCTACGCGCCGATGTGGATCATGGACACCGACAACCGGTACGGCTTCGGCCAGCAGGAGGACGGCACCTCCACGCCGAGCTATATCAACACTTTCCAGCGCGGCTCGGAGGAGTCGGTATGGGACACCGTCCCGCAGCCTGACTGGGACACGCTGGCGAAGGGCGAGAGCGGGTCCGGGTACCTCGACCTGTTCAACAACGGCGGCGGCAGCTTCGCCGCCCAGTACAAGTACACCGACGCACCGGACGCCGACGCGCGCTTGATCCAGGCCGCCTACTGGGCGCAGCAGTACGCCACGGCCCAGGGCAACCAGTCGCAGATCTCGTCAACACTGTCCGACGCGGCTAAGCTCGGCGACTACCTGCGCTACTCGATGTTCGACAAGTACTTCAAGCAGATTGGCGCCTCGTGCAGCCAGGACGGCTCGGTGGCCTGCCCGGCCGGCACGTCCAAGTCCAACGAGGACACCTACCTGCTGTCCTGGTACTACGCCTGGGGCGGCTCTACCACCGGCGCGTGGTCGTGGCGGATCAGCGGCACCGAGATCCACGAGGGCTACCAGAACCCCCTCGCGGCGTACGCGCTGTCCACTGACACGAGCCTGATCCCGTCGTCTTCGTCGGCCGGGTCGGACTGGGGTACCAGCCTGACCACGCAGCTCAATATGATGCAGTGGCTGCAGTCGGCCGAGGGCGCGATCGCCGGCGGCGTCACCAACAACTGGGGTGGCAACTACGGCGACGTGTCCAAGCCGCCGTCCGGCGACCCCACGTTTGACGGCATGTACTACGACTTCGAGCCCGTCTACCACAACCCGCCATCCAACCAGTGGTTCGGCTACCAGGCCTGGCCCATGGAGCGGATCGCGGAGTACTACTACGAGACCGGCAACGCCCAGGCCGGGGCGATCTTGAAGAAATGGGTGTCGTGGGCGGAGTCGGTCGTCACGGTGAACACCTCCACCGGGGCGATCTGCGAGCCAGGGACGCTCACCTGGTCAGGTCAGCCGGGCGAGAGCTGGACGACCGGCACGTCGAGCGCGTCGCAGCCGCCCGCCAACACCGGCCTGCACGTCTCTGGGTCGGGCTGCTCGTCGGACCTCGGCGTAGCCGGGTCCCTGGCCAAGACGTACGCGTACTACGCGGCCAAGGCCGGTGACAGCACCGCCGAGACCGCCGCGCAGAACATAATCGACGTCATCCACCAGTTCTACGGTGACTCGCTCGGCTACTCGGCGCCGGAGACCCGGACCGACTACAGCAACTTCACCTCGGCGTTCAACACCACCAACTACGAGGGGCTGTACATCCCGCCGGGCTGGTCCGGGACCTATCCCGGCGTCAGCGGCACCGTCACCTCCGCCGACAACACCTTCCTGTCCATCCGCCCGTGGTACACCAGCGTCGCCGACTACCCCGAGGTTCAGAAGTACCTGAACGGCGGCTCCGCGCCGGTATTCAACTACCACCGGTTCTGGGCGGAGGCGGACATCGCGACCGCGTTCGACACGTTCGCGTACCTGTTCCCGAACGTGTCCCCGCCGGCCAGCGCCACCACGACAGTCTCGGTGACCAACCCCGGTACCCAGACCGGCTCGACGGCCGCGGCGACCAGCCTGCAGATCCAGGCGACCGACTCGGCGAGCGGCAAGACCCTCACCTACAGCGCCACCGACCTGCCGCTCGGCCTGTCGATCAGTTCCTCGACCGGGGCGGTCACCGGCACCCCGACCGCCGCGGGCACCTACACCACCACGGTGACCGTCAGCGACGGCAGCGGAGCGTCCTCGGCCAACTTCGACTGGACGATCGGCTCCGGCTCCACCGGTAACGGCAACACCGTGACCGTCACCACGCCCGCCAGCCAGTCCGGCACCGTCGGCACAGCGGCCAGCCTGCAGATCCAGGCGACCGACTCCGCCACCGGGCAAACGCTGTCCTACAGCGCGGCCGGACTGCCGGCCGGGCTGTCCATCAGTTCCACCACCGGCCTGATCTCCGGCACCCCGACCACGGCGGGCAGCTCCAGCGTCACCGTGACCGTTACCGACGGGACCGGGGCGAAGGGCACCGCGAGCTTCACCTGGACGATCAGCCCCACCGGGACAGGCGGCGCCTGTCACGTCACCTACACACCGAACCAGTGGCAGGGGGGCTTCACCGCCAGCGTCACCATCAACAACACTGGCAGCTCGGCCGTCAACGGCTGGACGCTGACCTTTACCTTCCCCGGTGACCAGAAGATCACCAGCGCCTGGGAAGACGGCTCGTACACCCAGACCGCAGAGAAGGTCTCGATCACGAACGCGAGCTACAACGGGGCGATAGCACCAGGCGGATCCGCGTCCCTGGGCTTCCAGGGGACCTGGACAAGCAGCGACGCCTCGCCGACCTCGTTCGCGGTCAACGGGACGACCTGCACTTAACACCCCTGGCGCGCTACCAGTAACCGTCAACGTCCTCCCCGGGTCACCGCCGACCCGGGGAGGACGTTGCGTTGAGCGGGCCCGCGCCGTCAGGCGGAACAGGCCTGGTCGAACGCGGCGCCGTCCTTGGTGACCGTCTCCATGTCCGGAAGCTGCGCCGCTCCGCTTTGCGACTCGACCAGGGCGGTGTAGTCGTCGGCCAGGACGGTCATCGCCTCGGCCGTCGCGGGATCGCGGGCGCGGCGCGCGGCGGCGTTGAGCGCGTTCGCGAAGTCCATGAAGTCGTTGTCGAGGGCGGTCTCGTTGCTCTGGTCCTTTCCCTGCTTCGCCTCCAGCGTCTTCTCCGCCTTCAGCGCCTCGGCGCAGGCCGGGTCGAGAGCCTCCGGGCCGACGAAACGCCCGCTCGCCGAGGTGGAGGGAGAACCGGTGGCGCCGACGGCGGTCCCGGCCGTGGCTCCGGCGGAGCAGCCGCCCGCGGCCATGCCGACCGCCAGTGCGACAGCGAGGACAGGGATGACGCGGGCCGCGCGGTAGCTCATGGCACCGGACGGTACGTCCGCGTCGGCGCATCGTCGAGGTCCGGCTCGGCACCGGAGCCCAGCGCAGGGCATTCGGCACCGCGGCCGTGAAAGTTACCACCCGGCCGTCCCGCCCGCGGCCCGAACCTGCGCTGGTCACGGCGCTGGGCAGGCGGATCCGGGAGCACAGCCAGCCCCGCGTGCTTGGCGGCGGGGAAGCACGGGGCTAGCGTCGCAGCCCATCCGCTCAAGCGACACGTCACCCACCTCGTTCACGATGACCGCTGACAACGGCCAGACGGTACCTGCACCACGGGCACCTGCGCCATGGGCTGAGAGGACCAGAGGAAGACATGCACACCACGAAAAGACTCGCCGCCTTGTCGGCCGCGATAACCGTCACCGCCGCCATGCTCATCGCGGGCCTCGTCGCCACCGCAGGTCCGGCGCTGGCCGCGGGCACCGCCACGATCAACGGGGCCACGACTTTCCAGACGATCACCGGCTTCGGAGCCTCGGAGGGCTTCGGCCAGGCGGCGACCGTCATGAACGCCTCATCCTCCGTGCAGCAACAGGTCCTGACGGACCTGTACAGCCCGACGACCGGCGCCGGGCTCACCATGCTGCGAAACGAGATCAGCGCAGACTCCGGCAGCACCATTGAGCCGACCGCGCCGTCAAGCCCGACCGCGACGCCGAGCTACGCCTCGCTCGCGTCCATCGGCCAAGACCAGGGCCAGCTCTGGTTCGCCCAGCAAATCAAGGCGGACTACGGCGTCAGCGACGTGTTCGCCGACGCCTGGAGCGCCCCGGCGTTCATGAAGACCAACGACAACGTCGACAACGGCGGCGCGGTGTGCGGCGTTTCCGGCGCGACCTGCTCCAGCGGCAGCTGGATGCAGGCCTACGCGAACTACCTGAAGCAGTACGCCGCCGACTACGCGGCGGCCGGCGTCCCGCTCAGCTACATCGGCCCGGAGAACGAGGCCAACCTCGCGCCGAGCTACGACGGCATGCAGCTGACCCCAGCGCAGACCGTGAACATCCTCGACGTCCTCGGGCCGACCATGACGTCCTCCGGCCTGTCCACCAAGGTGGAGTGCTGCGCCACGGAGGGCTGGGACTACGCCGGCCAGTACGCCCCCGCGATCGAGGCGGACGCGACCGCGAACGCGGACACGGCGGTCTTCACCAGCCACGGCTACACTGCCGCCCCCACCTCGCCGCTCTCCGGCTGGACCAAGCCCGCCTGGGAGACCGAGTGGTCCACCTTCGACAGCTTCGACAGCGCGTGGGACGACAACAGCGACGCCTCCGGGCTGACCTGGGCACAGCACATCTTCGCCGGCCTGGACTCGGCGAACCTGAGTGCGTTCCTGTACTGGTGGGGGTCGACGACCCCGTCGGCCAACGGCGACAACGAGGGCCTGGTCGAGATTAACGGCTCCACGGTGACCCCTACCGGGCGGCTGTGGGCGTTCGGGAACTTCAGCCGCTTCGTCAAGCCGGGCGCGGTCCGGATCGGCGCGACCACCTCGGACGGCAACCTCACCCTGGATGCCTTCAAGAACACCGACGGCACGATCAGCGTCGTGGCGCTGAACACCGGGACCAGCACCGACCCGGTGACGTTCAGCCTCGCCGGCACCGGCACCGGCAACGGCGCGACCGTCACCCCCTACCTGACCAACTCCACCAGCGACGTGGCCGCCCAGGCGACGACCAGCGTGTCCGGCGGTGCGTTCAGCTACACGATGCCAGCCCGATCCCTGGTCACCTTCCAGATCCCGGCCGGCGGAACCACGACCGGTAACACGGTCACCGTCACCAACCCCGGCAGCCAGACCGGGACTGTCGGCACCTCGGTGAGCAAGCAGGTCAGCGCCAGTGACTCCGCGTCCGGCCAGGCGCTGACCTACTCCGCCAGCGGCCTGCCGGCCGGCCTGTCGATCAGCTCCGGCGGCCTCATCTCCGGCACCCCGACCACGGCGGGCACGTACACCGTGACGGTCACCGCGACCGACGGCATCGGGGCTTCCGGCAACGCCTCCTTCACCTGGACCATCAGCGGCCCAGGCACGACGGGCACCTGTCACGTCACCTACACCACGACCAGCCAGTGGCCCGGCGGCTTCACCGCCAACGTGGTCATCAACAACACCGGCACGTCGACGATCAACAACTGGACCCTGGGGTTCACCTTCCCGGGCGACCAGAAGATCACCGCATCCTGGAACACCGCCACCAACAGCCAGAGCGGCGAGGCGGTGACGCTCACCAACGCCAGCTACAACGGGACCATCGCCGCCGGCGCCTCGACGACAATCGGCTTCCAGGGCACGTGGACCAGCAGCGATGCCGCGCCCACCTCCTTCACCGTCAACGGAAGCGCCTGCAACTAGGTGCCGGCGCCGCCGACCTCAGCTGAAGTTCACCCAGCCGTGCACGACCGGATTGATCCCTCCGGCAAGTTCGTTCAGGTCAGACCCGGTACCCGGGGCTGGTCTGCGGTCAGGTTGGCGTGGCATGTGGCGAGGTTGCGGCGCATGGCGGTGACCTGGGGCTTGGTGATGCCGTGGAGCATGCCTGCTTCCAGCGTGACCACCTGGTCCCGGTAACGGTCAAGGAGTTCATGGCCGGCTGGCAGCAGAGCGATGGCCAGGCGGCGGCGGTCGACTTGGTCCCGGTGGCGTCCGATCAGGCCGCGTTCTTCCAGGGTGGCGATCATGTCGGCCATGGACTGGGCCGTGACGAACGAGTTGCGGGCGAGCTGGGCGACGGACATGTCGGGGTGGCGCTCGAGCACGGTCAGCGCCGTGTACTGCAGGGCGGTCAGCCCGTCGGGCCGGAGCAGGTCGTCTAGGTGCGACCGGACGGCGAGCTCGACCTGCTTGATGAGGTACATCAGCATCGGCTCGCGGCCGCCGTCGCTGAGGTCCGCGGCGGGCGCCGTGAGGCTAGATGTCATGCCAAAGGTTACCGTTCCTGGTCAGGCCCGGCCGTGGCGGCCGGGCCTGACCCGTGCGCGGTGGTATGCCCGGGTCCCGCTCAGCGCTGACCGGGCGAGCCGCCGTTCAGTCTCGTAGCGCCGGTTAGCGGACCGGGGTAATAGTCCTCGGCGAACTGTGCTGGGCCGAGGTCGAGACTGGCGGCTACCTGGTTGAGGCTGCTCGGGTCGGCCGCCTGGTCCCAGTGACCGGTGGTGACCCGGTGCGAAAGGGCGAGGACGCCTGCTACGAGTTCCGCCGAGCTGAAGTTGCAGTGGCCGAAGCTGTCGACGAACGCCTGCCGGAGCAGGCCGCTGTCGCCGGCCGCGGCGACCTGCTTGGCGTAGTAGTTCTCCATTTCCACGGGGACGAGGTTGTCGCCGATCGTGTGGAGGTCAAGTTCCGGCACCGACAGGTGCCCGTCCGGGACGGACGTCTGCTCCAGCGACCTGACCGCAGCGGGGTCCGCGGTGATGTTCGCGTTCCGGGTGAGGTTCGCCAGGTCAGCGCCCAGGTTGAGCCCGGCCGCCTTGTACAGGGAGGTCACCTCGGAACGGAACGGCGATTGCGCCAGGACGGACGCGTAGTGCACGCCTGCGTTCCAGTTGGCGCTGCCGCCGTCGGCCTGGTCGATCGACGCGCGGCCGAGTTCGATGAAGTCGAGGATGATAAACGAGCCGGTGAACTCCAGGTTGTACTGGGCGGCCTCCTGCGCCGCGGGGTCAGTGCCCGGGGCCGGGGCCGTCGCGCCGGGATCCCACGGCGCGGCGTTGAGGAAGGCGAGCGCGAGCGCGAGCCTGGCCCGCCCGGCGGGGGTCTGCTGCGCCTGGGAAGCGGCGGCAGTGAGGGTCGCGGCCGTGGCCGCGGCCTGGCTGGCGCCATCGGATCCGCCGAAGTTCACCAGCTGGACCTGCTGGCCGGGCAGCAGGAGCTGGGCCATGGCGTACTCGCCGTCGAGCTGGAACTCGTTCAGGTTGATGCCGCCCGCGACGATGCCGCAGGTGGTCAGCGCCCCGTTGATCCGGCCGCCGCCGGCCTGTGCCTCAAGCGCGCTGACCAGGCCGCCCATCGACGTGCCGAACGCCAGCACCCGGCTTGGTCGGCGCGGCAGCACGGTGCCTTCGACGGCCGCGAGGGTGCCGAACTGGTCGCTGACGGCGGTGTCGAGTGCCCACTCCGAACCGTTCGGATCGTAGGACGAGCCCGCCAGGGCGTAGCCGCGGGCCAGCAGCGCGGCCTGGGTCCCCGGGTCGGGTGCGTCCGCCGCGGTCAGCGGGCCGAAGCCGTGGCTGTACAGCAGCAGGGTCCCGTTCCAGTTCGCCGGAACGTCGGCGACCCAGGTCGTGCCGTTGGGCAGCGTGCCAGTGAAATTGCCGCTGGCCGCCGTCGCCGCCTGGGCCGGTGCCGTGCCGACCAGGGCGAGCGCCGTCGCCCCGGCCAGCAGGACCGCACCTGCCGTCACCTTCAGTGATCTCTTTGATCTCAAGAGCCACCTCCTTGTGGTCGGCCGTCGCCCGGCCCGTCCGGCCGACGGATGATGCCTGGTCCGCGGAACGTCGCGCGCCGCTAGCGCTCCGCCAGGGCATGGAAGGCGACTTCCTGCAGCGGGCCGGGTTGCTTCGGAGGGGTTAGCCATGGGGATGCCTCCTCGCATCCAGGAACCAGGCAGGTCCAACTGAATGTGAAGTGTGTCACTCCCCTGGATAAGTGTACAGATTTCCTGTCGAAATTTGCACAGGAATCCTTGGTAAATCCACGATGGACAGCGGCTGACCGTCGGCATCACCGGAGATGCGCTCACGCAGCGCATCTCCCAAGCACGCGCCCAGTGGACCGCAGAGGAACTGTCCCAGCGGACCGGCCCGCCCGCGTGATCGCGGGTCAAACGAGGGAAAAGGCAGGGACAGTACCCATTCCAGCTATGCAAAATAGAACAAAGTATCCTCAATTGCACCGCTCCGCTGTGATCGCGGGTCAGAATTGGCGATATGGGCATGCTTCAAAATAAGGTGAGTTTGCGGCGTGTCTGAGGTCGTTAATGTGGCTTGTGGGGGAGTCCGGCTGCG
>Ga0207416_1005242_pt1 | contig 10449 bp, 8 predicted proteins | sample PaiPotPPM11metaG_FD_184107 | JGI IMG/M metagenome (GOLD analysis project Ga0207416, IMG submission 184107) | Iron sulfur acid spring bacterial and archeal communities from Banff, Canada, to study Microbial Dark Matter (Phase II) - Paint Pots PPM... ...
CCCCGGCAGCGTGCGCGGCAGCGTCGGCTATCCTTCCGCCTGGGATGGCTATACCATCTACCCATCTTACGCGGATGCCGTGGTCTACTGGTTCAACATGCTCAGAACGCGCTATGTTGGCGAAGGCTTGAGTACGGTGTATGCCATTGCCCGCCCGTATGTGGGTACGACCAGCTATCCCCTCTGGGCCGCCAAAGTGATCAACCTGGTGTACGAGTATCGCGGTCTCGCGCCGCCGCCAGCGTACGCGCCCACACCGACGCCGACAGTGGACCCCCTCGTCGCGGCGGTCAACGCGGCCCGGCGCAGCAAGCTGACGGCGCTGCTGCAATCGCGCGCGCATAACAGCTTCGCCCCACTTGTCTACCAGGGCGTGGCGCAGGAGAGCGCGCGGCAGCCGTCTGCGCCGTCTGTGACGCCCGCGCAATTGGTGATCGGCGCGCTAGTCGTGATCGGCCTGCTAATGGCGCTGGTCATTGCCCTGATCGCGCTGAAAATTGGAGGCGCGGGCGCCTCCAAACGCGCCGTTGTTGCCGCCGCCGATACCAGCGCGGCCACGCCAGTTGCGAGCGCGCGTCCCCAGCCTGAGCTATCGCCCGTTATCGTGTCGCCTGTGCCGGTACTGCTCCTGCCTGCCTATAGCGCCTCCAGGAGCGCGTCGCCGCGCCGCGTGACTCTACAGCCCATCTCTGCGAGCGCGAGGATGCCCGCGCTGGCACTGGACGGAGCAGGCAAGCGACCCGGCGGGTTGCTCAGTCGCTATGGGCGCTCACCTGTCCCCGTTGACTAGCCAGGTGAGCGCCCTGCCTCCCAGCATTCGCGCATGATGCGCGGCAGCTTCTCTTCTTTCCTGGCTCTTCTCATAGAAGGCTTCATGACATGCTCTGATGCAGCGGTCTGGCGCTGCGTTGTGGACTGGGGATGTAGCGCAGATGCAGCATACGCTCGACCACCAACGTGATGACGAACACCCCCACGGCGAGAGCTGTTTGAAATTGTTCATGAGCAATGGCTGGCCGAAACGACGCTTCCCACGCGAGGTAATAGGCAAGGGTGACAGGGATAGGAGGGATAGAAGTGAATCGTGGAGTCTGTTGAGCTACCGCGAAGGACTGGATACTCACGCTCAGTGGGAGCAGGATGAGAAGATACTGCCACCAGGAGCGCCGTTGTCTGAGCAAAGAACGCACCAGTGCAGCCGCTTCGATGAAGAGTATGAGTGAGGCAAGCATGAGGATGGTCATCCAGAGATTGATAGCAAATGCCAGATTGAAATTGTCCATACATCTCCTCTCTGTGAAAACAGCCGACTGGATATAGGGAACACTGCTTACAGAGGAAACGTTCTCATTCCGCTTTTCGTTCCAATGACTATTGCTTTTTCCTCTACTATGCTTATTATTATATTATGATATTAGGATGGGCTTGTCCCATCCCTTCTGGTAAGAGGAAAGGAGAATTATCAATGTCTGTGGAATCCTCGCCATCATCCTCCGCCCCGTCCACCTCCCTGCGCCGCAACGCGATTGGCCTTCCTGGTGTCCTGTTTCAGTCGATCACCACGATGGCCCCCGCTTCGGCGGTGGCGTTCAGCCTGGGAGCCGCCGTTCCCCTAGCCGGTGGCGCTTTGCCCCTGGCGGTCTTTATTGCCCTCATCGTTTGTGCCTTCATCGCCGTTAACATCGGCGCGCTCGCGCGCTATCTGCCTTCGGCGGGCGGCTACTTCACCTACGTGAGCCGCGGCCTGGGCGTGCAGGCCGGTTGGATGACCGGCTGGCTGTTCAGTCTCACCTACCTGCTGATTGTGCCGCTGCAGTTGCTGGTGTTAGGGCCGGTCATGGACGCGTTTGTGAACCAGTACTTCCATCTCTCGTTTGGCGCGAGCGGCTGGGCCGTCTGGGCTATGGTCTTCGCGGTGATCGTCTTTGGCCTCACCTATTTCGGCATCAAAATCTCCGCCGACACCAGCGTTGTCCTCGGCGCGATAGAGATCACCGTCTTTACCGCGCTGGCGATCTGGCTGATCGTGACCGCCGGGAAGGGCAACACGCTGGCTACCTTTAACCCGGCGTCGAGCCTGGAAAAGGGGTCGCTCCTCGGCAATTGGCAGGGCATCCTGCACGGCATGATCTTCGCCTTCCTGGCCTTCGCCGGTTTCGAGTCCTCGGCCCCGCTGGCCGAAGAGGCGCAGAATCCGCGCCGCACCGTGCCGCGCGCCATCGTGCTGGCCGCCATCTCTATCGGCATCTTCTACGTCTTCTGCTCCTACGCGGGCGTCGTCGGTTGGGGCATCAATAACCTCGGTTCGTATGCCACCAATGCCGATCCGTGGGCTGTGATGGCGAACCGCGTCTGGGGCGTGTTTGCCTTTATCGCCATCCTGGCGATCCTCAACAGCGCGCTCGCCAACTCCAACGCGGGCGTCAACGCGGCCTCGCGCGTCCTTTTCGCAATGGGCCGCACGAATACGCTGCCCGGCCCGCTCGCGCATGTGAGCCAGCGTTTCCGCACGCCCGACGTGGCCGTCATCTTCACGATGATCGTCGGCGTCGTCTTCACACTGTGGCCAGGCTTCGTCTATGGCCCGTCAACTGCCTTCGGCTTGCTCGGCTCGATCATCACCATCTTTATCCTGATCGTGTACATGGCAACCTGTCTGTCGGTCCCGTTCTTCTACTTCCGCGAACGCCGTCCGGAGTTTAACGTGCTGCGGCATGTGATTGTGCCGCTCGTACCGTTCATCGTGCTGATCTTCCCCATTGAAGCGCAGTTCGTACCGCCGCCGCCCGCGCCATATAACCTGGCCGCGCCGATCTGCGCCGCGTGGTTTGTCCTGGGTCTCGTCATTGTCATCCTGCTCAGTTTCCTGTCGCCCAAAGCGCTGGCGCAGAGCAACAGGATATACGTTGAGGAATAAACCTGTAAAAAATAGGAGGCGTACTATGGATACCAAATATCGTTTGACGCAAGAGCGTACCCACTGTCGCTGGGATAACAGCATCCCGCCCCTGATCACCGTCAAAGCTGGCGAGATCGTCGAGTTGGAGACGAAAGAAGCCTCTGACGGGCAGATCAGGCCGGGCGCGGGCGTTGACGTTCTCGCCACCCTCGATTTCAGCGTGATCCACCCGCTCACGGGACCGGTGGCGATTGAGGGAGCCATGCCCGGCGACGTGCTGGAAGTCGAGATACTGGACATTCGCGTCAAGGAGTGGGGCTGGACGGGCATTATCCCCGGTTTTAGCCTGCTGCCCAATGAGTTCACCGAGCCGTATCTGAACGTCTGGGAACTGCACGGCGATCATGCCTACTTCAACCAGCACATTCGCATTCCCCTGGAGCCGTTTTGCGGTGTGATGGGCGTCGCGCCCGCCGAGCCGGGTTCGCTCGATACGATTCCGCCGCGCCTGAACGGCGGCAACATCGATATCAAGCAACTGGTTAAGGGTTCCAAACTCTTCTTGCCGGTGCTGCATCCAGGCGCGCTGCTCTCGCTCGGCGATACCCACGCGGCCCAGGGCGACGGCGAGGTGTGCGGGACGGCGATAGAGGGGCCGATGGTGGTGACGGTGCGCCTTGACCTGCACAAGGGCGCGCGCATCCCTGAGTTGCAATATACGACGCCTGGCTCCGCTGTCGAGAAGGCCAACCAGAAGGGCTATTACGTCACGACAGGCCACCATCCCGACCTGTTTGTGGCCGCGCAGAACGCCGTGCGCCACATGATCGATCACCTGGGCCAGAACTACGGCCTGTCGCGCCCCGCAGCTTTCGCGCTGTGCAGCGTCGCCGTTGATCTGCGCATCAGCGAGATCGTGGACGCGCCCAACTGGATCGTCTCGGCGTTTTTGCCGCTCGACATTTTCGTGTAGGTAATATCAAATCCGGTGGAACCGTGTAGCGGGGCAATGAATTGCCCCGCTACACGGTTCCACCGGATTTGATATTACCACAACTTGACCAGCTTCACTGCAAGAATGTGCGGCGGAGGAGTCAGTAGGGGCGGGGAGGACGCGGATGAGGTGATGGGGCGCAAGCGCCGCCCGCGCGTACGGGTCCAGCGACGGACGCGTGGGTGTACGGTTTTCTGTCATCACCATCCCATGTTTATGATCATCGTGTCTCTAGTCTGCAAGATGTTGAGAGACCATTTCAGATACCGGGTCACGATGATCATAAATCAGGTGTTGATGACGGGAAACCGTACGCGCGGGCGGCGCAAGCGCCCCCACCACCACTCCCAACCACTCCCGCCCCTACTGATCACCGCTCTCACTGCCTCTCCTTGAAGATATCACCACCCTGGAATGTTCGTCGGCATCCCGCAGCCGTCGCAGCGCACGGCGTTGGGCAGGAGCGGCTTGCCGCAGTTCAGGCAGCGGGGGATATTCGTGTTGGGAGCGGGAGCAGCGCCGGATGCTACGGGCGACGCGTATGGCAAAGGAGAGAACACCTGGTTATTGGGCGTGGACATGTCAGGTTCTGGCTGGCCGTAGCCGGGCGCGAACTGCGTTGCCTGGCTGAAGATATCGGTCGAGCTGGTTGGTGGCTGCGGCTGCCAACCGGAGGCGACGAAGTCGTCATAGGGCGCGTTGCCCGGCGCGGCATTGGACGACGCGGAATAACCGGTATTGACGAAAGCTCCGCTGTTGTACGGGCCTGGTTTAGCGGGTACGCCACGTATTGGACGTTTGTTCTGCGGCGGCGCGCGGTGCAGCACCATGAAGATGATCAGGCCGATGCTGGTAAGCAGCACCAGGGCGATGGCGATGAACACGACCAGGATGATGCCGGATGGGCCGCCGCCACTGCCGCCACTCGTGCTGCCGCTGTTGCTTGAGCCGGAACCGGCTGGCGTGCTGGTAGGCGTATTGCCCGGCCCGGCCGTGGCCGTCACCGTGGTGGTGGCCGTGGGCGTCGGCGATGGGGTCGCGGTTGGTGTTGGCGTCGCGAGCGTCGTGATGGAGAGGTTCTGGTTGCCCGCGTGCAAAATGTTGTTGCCGGTATAGCCGCTTACCACGTAGCTGCCGGGCTGCGCGCTGGCAGGGATATTGACCGTAATGCTGAATGTCCCGGTGTTGGCTCCAGCGGAGGAAGGAGTCGCGCTCAAAAGCTGGCTGCTGCCGGTGACTGCTATATTCACCTTCTGCGGAGGAACCCAGTTCTGTCCATTGATGGTGATGGAGCCGCCGGGCTGTATGGAGTTGGCAGAGACGGAGATGGAGGGTGCGCTGCTGGCGAGGACGGTGAACGGTCCGCCGTCGCGATAGCTCACGGGCAGGCCGTTGGAGAGCGAGCAGACGCTATAAATGTCATTGACCACACCGGCCTGTCCGGGCCAGGTAAAGCTCAATTGGAATGTCCCGCCACCGTTGGTGGTGACACTGCCAACAGTGGCGACCGGCGCTTTGCACAGAGAGGGATTCTGAAGGCTATTCCCGCGCGCGAGGACCACGCTCACCCGGATACCGGCGGGGAAATTCTGGCCGTGGACAAGGGCATTTTCGCCGACTGGTCCAAAGGGATCGCCGTTGTTCTGGCCGGGATAGATCATATTGCTGTCCCAGTTGATGAGCGGCCCGGTTCCCGCGGCCTGCGCTTGCGGAGCCTGGCGTACATACAGACCGAGCGTCATGACGACGAGTGCGACGAACGCGATGATTGGCAAAGACAACCATTGCTGCTGATGGAATGAGCGCCACAGATACTGCATAACGCCTCCATTTACCCATTGGTGAAACTTCATGATCGCGCCTTGTTCTACACCTTTGTGAGAAGAGGGTATTCTGCATAATGTAACGTGGCATAGAGAGAAGAGCAACGAAGAAGGCCGTTGAAGGTAAGAGGAATAGGAGAAATGGGGTATCTGGCATCCGCGTGGAATGCCAGATATGCTAAATTTCGCTGATGTCGATGGAAAAAATGCGCGTGCCGGGTTCGCGGGAGCGTCCTGGGTCGCGTTCGCGGATAGAATGCACGACGTCCATGCCGGAGATGACCTTGCCGAAGACGGCATGTTTGCCGTTCAGGTGCGGCGTCGGGACGTAGGTGATGAAGAACTGCGAGCCGTTGGTATTGGGGCCGGAATTCGCCATCGAGAGGATGCCCTCGCTGTCGTGCTTGAGCGCCAGCGCGCCGCGCTCATCGGCGAATTTATAGCCTGGGTCGCCTGTTCCCGTCCCCTTTGGGTCGCCGCCCTGCGCCATGAAGTTGTGCATGACGCGGTGGAAAGTAGTGTCATTGTAGAAGCCGTCGCGCGCCAGGAAGACGAAGTTGTTGACCGTCTGCGGCGCCTGGGAGGCGAATAGCTCTATCTGAAAGTCGCCAACGTCGGTATGGAACGTGGCGATGTAGCGTTTGCCCGCTGTGATGACCATTGGGGGCGGTGCGTTGTACTGCTTGCCTGCCATAATAGTTAATCCTTTCTGTACAATAAATCGGGAAATTGGGCGCAATGCTTTGCGCCCCTACGGGTATTATGATGCCGGAGCCTCGACCACAATGATGTGATTGATGACGTCCGGCGTGATATTTTTAGATGCCGCGGTGTCGCCTGGGCCTGTAATGGCCTGCGCAACGTTGAGACCCAGCACGACGTGGCCGAACAAGTTATAGGACTTAGCTAGCTTGGACGTGTCGTTTGCCGTGCAGATAAAGAACTGCGAGCCGTTGGTATTGGGGCCGGAATTCGCCATCGCCAGGCAGCCTGCCGTGTAGCTGCCCTTCACCGGTTCGTCCTTGAACTTGTAGCCGGGGCCGCCAGTGCCGGTGCCGGTCGGGTCGCCGCTCTGGATAATGAAGCCGGGTACGACGCGGTGAAACTTATCGCCGTCATAGAAGTGATGTTGCGCCAGGAAAACGAAGTTATTGACGGTGATGGGAGCGATCTTCGGGTCGAGTTCGACGACGATCAAACCCCTATCTGTGTTGATGCCCGCGCAATAGATGCGACTCGTGTTGATGGACATGGCCGGGGCCTTGCTATACGTGTGTTGTATCGCATTGAATTGGGCTGTGGTCGGCGCGGGCGCGGTGTCCGTCAACTGCTTCGTCAGCTTCAGGCAGGGCGAAGACGCGGCGGAGGGAACCGGCGTAGGCGTCAGGACAGAGATAGTTGGTGTTGCCTTCGCTTTGACAGCGACCCTGGCGTGGGTCGGCGGTAGCGCAAAGGGGCCAACGTGATAGTAGTAGATGACATATGTAGCCAGGCCGATAACGAGGAGGACTAAGAGCGTGGTACCCCAGGGATAACGAGAGACGCCGCGTTTGGGCGCTATATAGCTGGGGTCGCGGCGGCTCACCGGCTCCTTTTTCTCTATCACCGGCGGTTGAGTGGCATGATACCTGGCTATTCTGGCTGCTCGTTTGGTTTCTTCGCGTTTGGTTGTCTTTGGCATAGGGTTTTACGAAAACTCCTTTGTCTTTGATTGATGCTCTGATTTGCGGCAAGGCTTAGAGGCTCTGCCGGTTCAGCGTCGCCAGGAACTCGACGTTGTTGGTCGTTTTGGACATATATTGCATCAGCGCCTCCATCGCTTCCAGGCCGCGCTGGTCGGCCAGCGTGGAGAACATGCGGCGCATGACGACGACGGCGCGCAGCGTCTTGTCGTCGAGCAGCAGTTCTTCGCGGCGCGTGCTGGAGAGAGCGATGTCGATAGCGGGGAAAACGCGGCGCTCGGCCAGTTTGCGGTTCAGCACGAGTTCCATGTTGCCGGTGCCTTTGAACTCTTCGTAGATTACATCATCCATGCGGCTGCCGGTATCCACCAGGGCGGTGGCGATGATCGTCAGGCTGCCGCCTTCTTCGATCTTACGGGCCGCGCCGAAGAAGCGTTTGGGCGGGAAGAGCGCGCTTGGATCGAGGCCGCCGGAGAGGGTGCGCCCGCTTGGCTGCACCGCCAGGTTATAGGCGCGGCTCAGGCGCGTGATGCTGTCCAGCAGGACGACGACGTCGCGCCCGCCCTCGACGAGACGTTTGGCGCGTTCCAGCACCATCTCGGCCACGCGCGTGTGGGCCTCGGTCGGCTCGTCGAACGTGGAGCTGATCACCTCGGCGCGCACGGAGCGTTTCATGTCGGTGACTTCTTCGGGTCGCTCGCCGATGAGGGCAATCATCATGTGGGCGTCGGTGTAGTTTTCGGTGATGGAGTTGGCGATGGACTTGAGGAGCATGGTTTTGCCGGCTTTCGGCGGGGAGACGATCAGGCCGCGCTGCCCGCGCCCGATGGGGGCGACGAGGTTGATGATGCGCCCGGAGATATTGGCCGGGACGGTTTCCAGGTCGAACATCTCGCGCGGGAAGATCGGGGTCAGGTTGTCGAAATGCGGGCGGCGTTTGGCGATTTCGGGGTCCATGCCGTTGATCGCTTCCACGCGCAGCAGGCCATAGTACTTTTCGTTATCTTTCGGCGGACGCACCTGTCCGTAAACCATATCGCCGGTGCGCAGGCCGAAGCGGCGAATCTGGGATTGTGAGACGTAGACGTCCATGTTGCCGGGCAGGAAGCGCTCCTGCCGGAGGAAGCCGAAGCCATCTTCGACAATTTCCAGCACGCCCGCGCTAAAAATGTTGCCTTGTTGTTCAGTATGGGCTTGCAGGAGTCGGAAGACGAGGTCTTGTTTCTTGAGGGGCGTGTAACCGGAGAGTTCAAGGTCGCGAGCGATGTCGCGTAACTCCGTCAGAGTTTTAGTTTCTAGTTCAGCAATATTCACGGTATGTAGGGCGAACCGAATCCGGGGGGAAGAATGCGCCCATTCTCCTTTCTGTGATCAACTTGATTGTTGTCATGGGAACAGTGTATGTGTTTCGCAAGCATAGGTTGCCTCTGGAAAAAGCCTTGCAAAAGTGGTAATCGCGGCGCTTCTCGCGCAGCATATGGGAAATTACAAGAGGTAGTATCGGCATGTAGCCTGAAACAACATACTACACAAAGATGCCAAAATAGCCAAACGGTGGAACTATTCACTGGTGTAGTACATACCTCTGGAGCTAGAATTACTATACCACAGGTACAAACTGCTGTCAAGAGATTTTCCAAACGGCCCTGCCAAACGGCCACGTACAAATCACGACCACAACGCCCGCGGTTTGCCATTTTGGTACGTGTAAGAGATATCAATGTATCCCATCGTGTGCCATCTTACGGTTCCGGCGTGTGACGATGGCGGGTAGGGCGATAGTTTCTTGGGATTCCGGCCCAACCGGATTTCCGCTCGCTATCATAAAACGGAAACCAGCATTTGTCAATCCATTCATCGCTGCGCTGGATATATTCTCCTAATCCGCGCTGCTCCAACTCGCAATTGACCACGTTACAGGCGTGTGGGTGCGCGTAGCGGCGCGGCAGCGGCGAGCCGAAGCCATGCGCGTAATGCGCCAGTTCGTGCGCGATCGTGGTGATCAGCACAAAGTCCGGCACTGCCGCGTGTTGCAGCAGCGCGTTGACGCCGATGAACGACGCGGACTGGTCCAGTGTCATACGGATCAGCCCCAGCCGCGTTTTCCAGGGGTAGCCATAGGCGATCTGTACCGTGTTGGCCCGCGCGATATCGACAAAATAGCGTTGCCAGATATCTTCAAGGCACTCCTTCAGATCTTTATGCAGATCTTTATGGACGCGGGGTGAAGACACAGCGTAATAATCATTCAGGATTGTTGCTGTGGCAGGCAGCATTGGCGGACTCCTCCCATGTCAAACTTGACGCTTGTGAGTCCAGTATAGCCGTGCGGTTGTAAGACAGTCGTCGATGTAGGGTTCCAGGGCAACTGGGTCAGGGCAAGGGATTGTCCCCAGAGGCGCAGACGTAGGCGCAAACCGGGCCAGGGCAAGCGCAAGGCATTGCCCCTACCCTATACGACGCGCCTTCCCAGGCTGATCCGTGGTATGGCGAGCTTGCCGGGGCAAGAGCAAGGGGCGATGCCTCGCGCTTGCCCTGGCGGGGGGATCGGGTCTTCGCAAAACTGTGACGTACATTTCCTCATGTGGTACACCTGTACAAAGGCAAATTCATATTGTACAATTTGCGCATTGACACGTTTCTGATTAGAGAGAAGACGAAAGGGGCATCATGCAGGATCATTCGCGCAGAGCATTCTTTCCGCCGCGGCCAGAGGGCAGCAGCCCCTATGTAACCTCGGCGGTGGGCGCGGAAGAATCGTTCGGCAGCCGCCGCGCCAGGCGCACGTCGATGCTGACGAGAACAATCGTCTGGATCACCGGCCTGATTTGCCTGGCCTTTTTGCTGGCATCGCTGGCGCAGGCATGGTCGAACAGCCAGCTTGAGCAGCATGTGCAGCAGGCGCAGCAGCAGCTCCAGCAGGCACAGGCTCACAACGCCTACCTGCAAAGCCTGGCGCGGCACTACCAGCAGTCCTCGGTGATCGAAACCGAGGCCCGCGAGCAGCTTGGCTATATTCGCCCCGGCGAACACGCGGTGGCGATCGTCAGC
>Ga0207416_1005244_pt1 | contig 10445 bp, 9 predicted proteins | sample PaiPotPPM11metaG_FD_184107 | JGI IMG/M metagenome (GOLD analysis project Ga0207416, IMG submission 184107) | Iron sulfur acid spring bacterial and archeal communities from Banff, Canada, to study Microbial Dark Matter (Phase II) - Paint Pots PPM... ...
TGGCGCCGTGGACTTGGCCGGTTTCGTCTTTCTGCGCCAGGACGACATTGCCGACATTGATCGCCGCTCGCAGCGTGCCGCTCGGCGCTAGTTCCTTGACGACATCCGTCGGCGGTGCGGACTGCGCCGATGCCGAGACGGCGCCCGCCAGGGCAAAGATCATCGCGCAAAAGACTTTCAACATGAATTCCTCCCCGGCGCGGCCTGTGGCAGCGGTTGCCGGTCGGGATCATGCGCCAGTGGGCGGCGCGCAGACAAGCAGGTTGGCTCCTTGATCGCTGCCGCTGCCGGCTGTACCGTTCGGACAAAATAAAGCGCGGGGAGGAACGTGTCGTGACGTTCTTCATCATCGTGCAGCTTCTAGATTTAGAAGATCGGGAGCCGGGCGCATGAAGGTCTACGAAGGCAAGCGCACGATCGATGGCCTTGTCGTCACAGTCGACGGCAAGCCGCTGCCCGAGTATTACGGCATCAAGCGCTTCACCAAATACGGCTTTGAATGGACTTATGACGGCGACAGCCCGCGGCAGCTCGCGCTGGCGATCCTGTTCGATCATCTCGGCGACAATGTCCGCGCCATCGCCTTGTCTGCGCCTTTCATGAAAGACGTCGTCGCCAATCTCGACAATGATTGGCGGCTCACCGGCGACGAGGTGGCGAGTTTCGTGCGCCGGCACGATACCAGTGCCCTGCAAGACACGCATTGAGGACAGCGCTGAGGAGAACACAATGATCGGTCAGCGTCAGGTCGACTTCCGCACCGAATATCGCTCGCGCGTCCGCGGCTGGTATGACGGCTATTTCCACATCGTCATCATCTACGCCATGGGCGCGGCGGCGTTCTACATTTACATCGCTCACGTTCATAACGTGACGCCGCTCGAATGGCTTACGGTGCCGCTGACCTTCCTGTTCACCAACATCTTCGAATGGGCCGTGCACAAATTCGTCATGCACCGTCCGGTCAACATCAAGGGCCTGCGCGCGATTTACGAGCGCCACACGCTCAATTACCATCAGTTCTTCACCGACGACGAGATGCGCTTCCGCGACCACAAGGACTGGCGGGTGACGGTGTTCCCGCCTTACGCGCTGGTCGTGTTCATCCTGATGTCGATCCTGCCGGCGGTTCTGCTCGGACTGCTGCTCTCACCCAATGTCGGCTGGCTGTTCATCGCGACCACGACCGGCATGTATCTGGTCTACGAATTCATGCATTTCTGCTGCCACGTCGACGAGAACGCCTTCGTGCGCCATTGCCCGTTCGTCAACACGCTGCGGCGGCATCACACCGCCCATCACAATGCGCGGCTGATGATGGAGGTGAATATGAATCTCACGTTCCCGATCGCCGACTGGCTATTCGGCACATCCGACCTCGACCGCGGCCTCGTTGGCACACTGCTCAACGGCTACGACACGCAGCATCTGAAGAAGAATCTGCGCGGCGCGCCGAAGCGGCCAGATGAAGCCGCCGCAGCGCCGATCGGTGCCAATTAGAGCATGATCCCGAAAAGTGGAAACCGGTTTTCGGAAAAGATGATGCTCAAAGGCAAAATCTAGGTACCGTCATGCCGAATGATGTCAAAGCGATAGTATCGGCTGTCACGCTCCTGGTCGCGCTGGTGCTGGCCTATTGGACCGGCTCGCCGATCCGCCATGATTTTTCGACTTTTGTCATCGTCACGGCCTTGTTTATGATCGCGGCAATGTGGGTGTTTCCTGAAGCCGGCGCGAAAAAGAGCGACGCGCCGCGCAAATAGTCTTTTCAAAAAGGTTGGCAATGATCGTGAAAATCTTGCTGGTGCTGGCGGGCCTGATGGGCGCGGCCGGCATGGCCCTGGCCGCGGCCTCAGCGCACGCCGCCCCAGGCGCTGGACTCGACAGCGCGGCCTATATGCTGCTGTTTCACGCGATCGCCGTCATCGCCGGCGTTGCGCTCCTGCAGCACGGTCTATTGTGGCGACCATTGTCCCTGCTTGTGCTCGCCGCCTGGGTGCTCGGCGCCGCGCTGTTTGCCGGCGACCTTGCGATGCGCGCCTTCGCCGGCCACCGCCTGTTCCCATTCGCCGCGCCGTCCGGCGGCACCATCCTGATCGCGGCGTGGCTGACGTTTACGGGATGCGCGATCTGCGCGCTGGTGCGGCAATCGGGCGCGCACTCATGAAACAGACAGTCAAATAAACTGAGGCCCATGAAAATAAGCCGTCGCCGCTTATTGGATCTGACAGCAAGCGCCGTCGCCGTGCCGGCGATATCGCGCATCGCAAGGGCCGACACTTATCCGTCGCGGCCAGTGCATGTGATCGTGTTTTATGCCGCGGGTGGCGGCAATGACATTATCGCCCGTCTTATGGGTCAATGGCTGTCGGGTCGCCTCGGCCAAGCGTTCATCGTCGAAAACCGGCCAGGCGGCGGCGGCAATATCGGAACCGAGGCCGTCGTCAGGGCCGCACCCGACGGCTACACGCTGCTTCTGACCTCGACGGCGAACACCGTCAATACGACGCTCTATGAGAACCTCGACTTTAACTTCACGCGCGACATCGCGCCGGTCGCCAGCATCAGCCGCGATCCCAACATCCTCGTCGTCAACCCATCCGTGCCGGCCCAGTCGGTCTCCGAGTTCATCGCCTATGCCAAGGCCAATCCAGGAAAATTGAATTATGCATCGGCCGGCATCGGGTCGTCGCAGCACATGTCCGGTGAATTATTCAAGATGATGGCCGGAGTCGAAATGACCCACGTCCCGTTCCGCGGCACAGCGCCCGCGCTGACTGCTTTGCTCGGGGGACAGGTACAGGCCATGTTCGCCAGCATGCCCGCGACCGTCGAGCACACCCGGAGCGGCAAGCTGCGCGCATTGGGAATGACAATTGCGACGCGCTCAGACGTGTTTCCGGACGTCCCGTGTATCAGCGAATTTCTGCCAGGCTATGATGCAAGCGTCTATTACGGCGTCGGCGCACCAAAAAACACTCCGGCTGAGATTGTTGAAAGACTCAACAAGGAAATCAACGCCGGCCTCGCCGATGCCCAGTTGAAGGCGCGGCTGAGCGACCTCGGCAGCATGCCGTTGCCGGGATCCCCCGCCGACTTCGGCAAGCTTCTTGCGAACGAAACTGCAAAGTGGGCGAAGGTGGTCAAGTTCGCAAACATCAAGGCCGAGTAAAGTCGTCACCGGCACGATCAAAACGCCGGTCACTCGATTTGAATGTTCAGATCCTTGATGATCTGTCCCCACCGCGCGGTCTCTGCCGCGCCGAAGCTTGCAAGCTCGGCCGGCGTCGAAGTCTTGATCTCATAGCCCGCCGCTTCGAACCGGCTGACGAAGGCCGGCGCGGCGATAATTTTAACCAGCTCGCGATTGAGTCGGTCGACCACCGGCTGCGGCGTTCCGGCTCCGGTGTAGAGCGCGGTCCAGATCGGGCTCAGGACCAGCTTCGGATAGCCGAGCTCGACCGTGGTCGGCACGTTCGGCAGCGACTTGGCGCGCTCCGTGCTCATCACCACCGCGGCCTTGAGCTGCCCGCTCTGCAGAAACGCGAACGTGTCGGCGATCAGGGGGAACATCGCGTCGATGCGGCCGGCGATCAGATCGTTTAGCGCCGGGCCCTGGCCGCGATAGGGCACATGCACGAGCGAGGAGCCGGTCACTTTGTTGTAGAGCTCACCGGCAATGTGGGTCGCCGAGCCGATGCCGGAGGAGCCAAAGCTCGCGCCGCCATCGTCTTTCAGCCGCGTGATGAGGCCGGCGAAATCGAGGCCGGCATATTGCGGCGCCGGCGCGATGACCTGCGGATTGAGCGTCACCAGCGTCAGCGGCGCGAAATCCTTCGCCGGGTCGAAGCCGAGATTCTTGTACAGGCTGACATTGCTGGCATGGGTCCCGGTCGTCGCCATGAACAAAGTGTATCCGTCGGGCGCGGCGCGGGCCGCGTCCACGGCGGCGATATTGCCGCCGGCGCCCGGCTTGTTCTCGACCACGACCGGCTGGCCGAGCGCCTCCGACAGGCCTTGCGCGATCACCCGTGACTGCACGTCGGCGCTGCCGCCGGCCGGGAAGGGCACGATGAGCGTGAGCGGATGGCTCGGCCAATCGTCTGCTGCGGCTCGCCCCGAGAAGAGAGCCGAGGACGCGACAACGGTGGCGAGGAAAAATGCGAAGATCGGTGACAATAATATGCGCTGCATGGTGCGCGTGTTACCACGCAGCGCAGTCTGTCGTCACCTTCTCACGCCGCTCGCTTGCGCTCCTGCTTGCGTTCTTGCGGCGCCATGGTGACGGTGAGCCGCTCGGTGCCGCGCAGCACGTCGAGCGCCACGCTGCGGGCGATCTTGTCGCCGGTGAGTGCGCGCACAAGGTCGTCCGCGCCGGCGATGGCCGCGCCGTCGAGCGCGACGATAATATCGCCGGTTTTGAGCCCGGCGCGTCCGGCCGGCGAGTCAGGCTCGACCGAACTCACCATTACCGCGCTGTCTTGAACGAGGCTAAAGGCGCGGCGGCGGCGTGGCGGGATCGCGGTCTGCTGCGCGGCGATGCCGATGAAGGCGCGGCGTACGCGGCCGTGGCGGATTAGTTCGCCGAGCACGAAGCTTGCAGTGTTGGCGGCGACCGCAAAGCAGATGCCTTGCGCGCCCATGATCACAGCAGTGTTGATGCCGACCACTTCGCCGCGCGAAGACACCAGCGGTCCGCCGGAATTGCCCGGATTGAGCGCGGCATCGGTCTGGATCACGTCGTCGATCAACCGGCCGTTGCTCGAGCGCAACGAGCGGCCGAGCGCGGAGACGACGCCGGTTGTCACGGTCGACTCGAAACCGAGCGGATTGCCGATGGCGATCACCAGTTGGCCGCGTTTCAAACGCTTGGAATCGCCGAGCGGCGCTGCCGCGAGCGTCACCGCCTCGTCGACACGCAGCAGCGCGAGATCGGTATCGGGATCGTCGCCGACGAGCCGCGCCCGCAGGTCCTGGCCGTCGGCGGTGGTAACGTCGATACGGGCCGACGGACCGAGCGCGCCGGCGACATGGCTATTGGTAAGGATCAGGCCATCCGGCGACAGAATGACGCCGGAGCCGGTGCCGCCGCGATTTTGGCCGCCATTTTGCCGGTTTTGCCCGCCGCCATGGACGCCGCCATGGACGGCCAGGCGGACCACGGCAGGGCCGACCTGGTCGACCACGTCAATCACGGCGCGCGAATAGGCGTCGAGCAGCGCCTGGTCGTCGGCGGGCGCAGAAGGAATATCGGGAGAAGGGACGCTTTGGGCGCCCCGGAACGCATCATTAAGGGGCATTATTGTCATTTTGGGATCAGCCCGTTAGGCCGGGCCTGCATAGGTATTCGGGCCGGCACTTGGTGAACGAAGAGTGGGCGCACATATGGTGTTCCGGTGACCGCCAAGGAAGGGCGGGGCAAAGGGCAGACCCTGAGCGGCGGTCCACCACAATTGCGCGGCAGACCGGGCCGGCTGCGAGATTGACAGCGGCGGCGACCTATGGTGCCGAGACGGCCTGAGGGAAGAATCATGACCTTTACCAAAGCGGCGCGCCGCGCCGTCCCGGTTTCGGCTGTCCTGTCGCTGGCGCTGGCCGGCCTGTTGGCCGGCTGCAATCAGAGTCAGCAGCAGGCCGGCGGCCCGCCGCCGCCGGCGGTCACGGTCGCCAAGCCGGTGCAGCGCACCGTGGTCGATCAGGACGAATATGTCGGGCGCTTCGTCGCGGTGAATTCGGTCGAGATCCGCTCGCGGCTGTCCGGCTATCTCTCCGAGATTCATTTCAAGGACGGTCAGTCGGTGAAGGAGGGCGATCTGCTCTTCACCATCGACCGGCGGCCGTTCGAGATCGCGCTCGAGCAGATGCGCGCCAATCTGGCGCAGTCGCGCGCCAATCTCGCTTTCGCCGAGGCCGACCTCACGCGAGGCCAGGCCCTCCTTGCCAACAAGACCCTCACCGAGCAGGCCTACGATCAGCGCACCCAGGCCAAGAACGTGGCCTCTGCGGCGGTCGCCGCGCAGGAAGCCATGGTGCATTCGGCCGAGCTCGATCTTGATCAATACAGTCAGATCCGTTCGCCGATCGACGGCCGCATCGGCGACCGTCGCGTCGCTATCGGCAATCTCGTCACCGGCGGCGCCGGCGGCGGCAATACTTTGCTGGCCACCGTCGTGTCGGTCGATCCGATCCGCTTTGAATTCACTTTCGACGAGCAGTCCTATCTGCGCTATGTGCGCTACGCCTCCGCCAGCAAGGAAGTCGCCGCGCTCAACGGCAATGTGCCGGTGGCGCTCGAACTGATCGACGAGCACGATTTCAAGCACACCGGCAAGATCGACTTCGTCGACAACGCCATCAATACCTCAACCGGCACCATCCGCGGCCGCGCCGTGTTCGACAATGCCGAGGGCATTTTCACGCCCGGCATGTTCGGCCGCCTGCGCGTGCCGGGCTCGCCGCCCTACGCCGCGCTGCTCGTTCCCGACGCCGCTGTCGGCTCCGAGCAGATCCGCAAATACGTGCTGGTGGTCGACGATGGCGGCATGGTGAAGCAGAAATATGTGACGCTCGGCCAGATCGACGACGGCTTACGCGTGATCAAGGATGGCCTCGACGCCAATGATCGCGTCATCGTCAACGGCCTGATGCGGGCGCGCGCCGGCATCAAGGTGAATGCGCAGGAGCAGGGTGCTCCTGCCGTGCCGCCAGCCGCGTCCGGCGCCGCGCCCGCGAAAACCGGCGCGGCCGCCGGCGGCAAATCCGACGTGAAAGCGGATTGATCAAATAGAATGCGCATCTCGCACTTCTTCATCGACCGGCCGATCTTTGCCGCCGTGGTCTCGATCGTTTTCGTGATCCTGGGCGGCGTCTCGTTCTCGCGCCTGCCGGTCGCGCAATATCCCGAGATCGCGCCGCCGATCATCAACGTGTCGGGCCAATATCCCGGCGCCAGCGCCGACGTCGTCGCCTCGACCGTGGTGACGCCGATCGAGGAGCAGATCAACGGCGTCGAGAACATGCTCTATATGTCGTCGAATTCGACGGCCGATGGGCGGTTTTCGATTCAGGTCAGCTTCGATCTCGGCACCAATCTCGATATCGCGCAGGTGCAGGTGCAGAATCGCGTCGCCATCGCGCAGCCGCGCCTGCCCGCCGACGTGCGCAATATCGGCGTTACCGTAACGAAGTCGTCGCCCGACCTGATGATGGTCGTGCATCTGTATTCGCCCGACAAATCGCGCAACGCGTTGTTCATCTCCAACTACGCCACGCTCGAAGTCACCGATCCGCTCACCCGCGTCGACGGCGTCGGCTCGATCACGGTGTTCGGCAGCCGCGATTACTCGATGCGCATCTGGCTCGATCCCGACCGCCTGCAATCGCTCGGGTTGACCGCAAGCGACGTGACCAGCGCCTTGCAGGGCCAGAACATCCAGGTGGCGTCGGGCGTCCTCGATCAGCCGCCGGTGACGCGTCCCGGCGCGTTCCAGATCGCGGTGCAGACGCGCGGCCGTCTCGATAACCCCGAAGAATTCGGCTCGATCGTCGTCAAACAGACGCCCGATGCCGTAGTGCGGCTGCGGGACGTCGCCAAGATCGAGCTCGCCGCGCTGGATTACTCGTCGAACTCCTATCTCGACCACGATCCCGCGGTGGCGCTGGCGGTATTCCAGCGGCCGGGCTCGAACGCGCTCGACACCGCCAAGGGCATCATCGACCGCATGGCGGAACTGTCGAAGCGGTTTCCGCCCGGCGTCAAATACGACATCATCTACAATCCGACGCAGTTCATCCAGCAATCGGTCAACGCCGTGATCGAGACCATCGGCGAGGCGATCATTCTGGTCATTCTGGTCGTGATCCTGTTCCTGCAGACCTGGCGCGCGGCGATCATTCCGCTGGTCGCCATTCCGGTCTCGCTGATCGGCAGCTTCTTCTTCCTCGGCGCGTTCGGCTTCTCGCTGAACAATCTGTCGCTGTTCGGCCTGGTGCTGGCGATCGGCATCGTGGTCGACGACGCCATCGTCGTCGTCGAGAACGCCGAGCGCAACATCGCTTCGGGCCTGTCGCCGCGCGAGGCGGCGCGCAAGAGCATGGACGAGGTCGGCTCGGCGCTGGTCGCCATCGCGCTCGTGCTCTGCGCGGTGTTCGTGCCGTCGATGTTCATCACCGGCATTTCCGGACAGTTCTACCGGCAGTTCGCGCTGACCATCGCCGGCGCCACCGTCATCTCGCTGATCGTATCGCTGACCTTGTCGCCGGCGATGTGCGCGCTGCTGCTCAAACCGCACGATACGAGCCACCGTGACACTTGGTGGGAGCGGCCGATCCACGACTTCTTCCGCTATTTCAATTTTGGCTTCGACAAAGTCGCCGCCGGCATATCGTGGTTGGCCTCTAAAACGGTTCGGCGCGCCGTCATGATGGTCGCGATCTATCTGGTCGTGCTCGCGGTCGGCCTGAACACGTTCCGCACCACGCCGATCGGATTCATCCCACAGGTCGATCGCGGCTATCTCATCACCGTCGTGCAATTGCCGCCGGGCGCCTCGCTGGCGCGCACCGACCAGGTGCAGCAGCGTGCGCTCGACATCGCGCTCTCCGTTCCGGGTGTCGCGCATGCCGTGAACATTGTCGGCTTCTCCGGTGCGACCTTCACCAACGCGCCGAATGCCGGGGCGCTGTTCCTGGTGCTCGACCCGTTCGAACAGCGCGCGCGGGATCCGCGCCAGTCGGCGGCCGGTATTCAGGCCGAATTGTTCAAGCGCATGTCCGTCATCCAGGACGCTTTCATTATCACCGTGCTGCCGCCGCCCGTGGCCGGCATCGGCAATGCCGGCGGTTTCCGCATGATGGTCGAGGATCGCGCTGGCCAGGGCTCCGAAGCTCTGAAACAGGCGACGCTCGGCCTGATGGCGCGCGCGGCGCAAACGCCCGGCGTCGCCGGCGTGTTCGGGTTGTTCGAGACCTCGACGCCGCAGGTCTATCTCAATATCGACCGCACCAAGGCGCAGCTGCTCGGCATTAACGTCACCGACGTGTTCAACGCGCTGCAGATCTATATCGGCTCGCTTTACGTCAACGACTTCAACTTGTTCGGCCGCACCTTCCGCGTCACCGCACAGGCGCGCGACGAGGACCGCAAGACCATCGATGACGTGCTCAAGATCAGGGTGCGCAATTCCAGCGGCGACACAGTGCCGCTTGGCTCCTTCACCACCGTGGACAATATTTCCGGCCCCTATCGGGTGCCGCGCTACAACCTTTATCCCGCGGCCGAACTCGACGGCGCCGCGGCTCCCGGCTATTCGCAGGGCCAGGCGATCGCGATCATGGACAAGCTCGCGGCCGAGACCTTGCCGGACGGTTTCGCCACGGAGTGGACGACGCTCGCCTTCCAGCAGATCCGCGCCGGCTCGACGGCGATGTTCGCGTTCCTGCTCGCGGTGGTGTTCGTCTTCCTCGTGCTGGCCGCGCAATATGAGAGCCTCACGCTGCCGCTCGCGGTGATCATGATCGTGCCTATGTGTCTTGTCGCCGCCATTACCGGCGTCGTCATTCGCGGCCTCGACAACAATATCCTCACCCAGGTCGGCTTCGTCGTGCTGATCGGCTTAGCGGCCAAGAACGCGATTCTGATCGTGGAATTCGCCCGCCAGCTCGAGGACGAGGGATGCGACCGCTGGGGTGCGGCGGTGGAGGCGACACGGCGGCGGCTGCGCCCGATCCTGATGACGTCGTTCGCCTTCATTCTCGGCGTCACGCCATTGGTCTGGGCGGTCGGGGCCGGCGCCGAACTGCGTCAGGCGCTCGGCACTGCGGTGTTCTTCGGCATGATCGGCGTGACCGCCTTCGGTCTCGTCTTCACGCCGGTGTTCTATGTGATCGCGCGCTGGATTGCCGATCTGGGGGTGCACCGGCGCAAGAAACCGGTCGCGAAGGTGCATCCGGCGGAATAGCGACCGCGTTCCAGCTGTGGCACGACGGCATCGGAATAAGCCGGCGCGCGTGGTGTTGATCCGATGCGCCAAGACGTGCCGGACCCGCCATGCTAGCCTTCATTTCAGCGGGTCACGAAATTGATCGCGTCGGGGCGACGTTGGACTTTCGCGGGAGCATCATATGTTTCGTACGATTCTGATCGTGGTTTCCATCCTCGCCTGCGGTGCGACCAGTGCTATGGCGCAAAGCTGCCAGGATGTCATCGACAAGCGCCAGGCCTTCATGAAGAAGAGCGCCGACATGGCGAAGATCGGCTCCGCGATGATCAAGGGCGAGACGCCGTTCGATCTGGCCAAAGCCAAGGAGATCCTCGCCACCTTTGCCGATGACGCCGCCGCGATGCCGACTTTGTTTCCCGATTGCTCCAAGACCGGCGATAAAACGACTGTCGCTCCGACGATCTGGGAGAAGCCGGACGATTTCAAGGCTGCGCAAGCCAAGTT
>Ga0207416_1005245_pt1 | contig 10445 bp, 9 predicted proteins | sample PaiPotPPM11metaG_FD_184107 | JGI IMG/M metagenome (GOLD analysis project Ga0207416, IMG submission 184107) | Iron sulfur acid spring bacterial and archeal communities from Banff, Canada, to study Microbial Dark Matter (Phase II) - Paint Pots PPM... ...
TTTCAAAATTTTTCCAAAAGCATAAAAAATAAATAATGAAATGAAAATGACAAACGATGCTACAATAAAGTGGATAATAATGACTTGCAAAGGTATTTGCATCAGACACAAAGCACCTAGGCCATTTTACACCCTAAGCCATGTCTAAGGGTGTCCCGTCATCATTCCAGGGCCTTTCATCATACCATGCTGCATCATTCCCATGCCAGGACCCATCAAATTGACTCCCATGCCACTTTGCATCATCGCCGCCATTGACATTTGAGTAGAGGCTAAGACTTTTCCGTTTCCAGCATCTATCAACACACCATGGAAATTGTTGTTGCTATCTACGACTAATGCCATGTATACTAAAAATCCATGGACTACTCCAATTCTCACCGCTGCCGTATGTGCATTAGCTCCCACAACTTTTTCCGCTGTGGTTGAAGCGTTTGCTAAGGAGACATGCACTTGTGATGAAATGGCTTTGACTATTGCTGGTTCCAATGGAAGTGATCCCGTGATGTTTGGTCCTTAAGTACCCATCATCATATTAGATTGGTTTTGGCCAGCACCGCTACTGTTACTACTCATCTGAGCTATTGCGCGTTCAAATGATGCACTAGATAAGGATGTTCCGCCCAGGCTGACAGCTAATACTATCGACACAATTATGTTTCTTCTTGTGTTTTCGTTTTTCATAACGCAGATGACAATGGCAAATCATGATATTTAATAATTCGCTGTCGACATCTGAATACCCAATCCATTATTTGCATGAATATGTTATGACAGATCGATTCGCAGCATCCCTCGAAATTTCCGCAATTCAATAATTAAATAAGAGCAGTGATGAAAATTGGACGCGTAGGCAATCCCCCCTCCGGTTTGAATCCCGACGCGTCCAACGTTGACGACAAGAATAATCATAATGTCCTTAAAACGATTTCTAGTGTAAAAAATGCATAATCCGTATTAGGATTTTTGACCTGCGTGCCATCCAATTGTATCCAGATTTCCATTCCCTATTGGGGCTGTGTCGATTTTTCCTTTTATTATAATCATATTGTTTTTTATCGAAAATAATTGACCAACATGGGTGCAGCCGGTTACTGGTGCTGATCTCTGGTTCATTATTTAATCTAAGAAATACTGCACTAATCTGGAAACAATATCCATGTGTAATTGATATAGCCAATTGGGTACACAAAAGTAGGTGTTTTTTCTCTTGATTGAGTATGGATTTTACCTTTACTGGGAACTGTTTATTTTTAATGCCTTTTGTCATTGCGCTCAAGACTTCATAATGAGTAACTTCAGCAATAATATTTTAGAAGTTAAATAATCTGAGATAAATATTATCTTATTTCGAAGAGTTGGATGAAGATGACTACTATAATTTAAGGCTTAACTCTTGAAGGATTGTCTCATTATAGTCCGGATTTTCAGATATCTCACTAGTATTAGTATCTCACTAATATTAGTAACTCTAAAAAAGCATATTGTGATATAGTGTGTGTGGTCAATAAATTCACCACTAGATTGCAGGACCTACCGTCTAAGGAGACTAAAAACAAGATAACTGGTTTAGGGACTCATGATTCCAGTGTTCTTCGTGCGGCAAAAGTTCACCCAGAACAGCCTGCCTTATTTTCTGCATCAGCTGGAGCTTTTTTTTTAATTTATTACGGCAATATTACTATTTCCATCTACCTTTGCTTTTGGACAAACTACAAGCACGAATATACAAAACGGCACAACGAACAATACTAATTCTACGGCTAACACTGTCGCGAACAATACGCTGCTGCGAATAAAATCTGCAAGCACAAATTCACAACCACCAATTACTACGAAGATTTCTGAGAAAGGGATCTATCAAGTGAAACTGACTTTTCTCTCAACGTTGCCTATGCAATCTCCTAACCTTCTTCCTAAAAGTGGATTTCAGATGGAAATAGATTTCTTAAATGCAAGTGCTCCAGCACCAAGTAGCAAAACAATTCCACAAAAGGAATCAGCCATCAGAGGTGAGTCAAGTCTGGGTATGTACAGCCAACCAAATATCATACAACGATTAGTGCCAGTAGATAGTTTTGATATGACTATATATTCCAACACTGGTAAAGTTCTGTGGAACAAGACAAATCAGGCAGTTACTGCTGGAAGAGCCACCGAGACCATCTCACTCAATGGTAACTATACTGGCCCTGTTACAATTTTGATAAACAATATCAAATCTAGCAACGTAATGACTGGAAGCATCACAACGCCATTATCTACCCCTGCTCCTGGTAATGCTACTGCCGGTAACAGAACAACGACAGACTCGGTAAGATTTACTTCAAAGTTGACATAACAATTTGCTCTAACTAGTAATTAGCACTAAGGGATTACTTCTGAGTTGATTGAAGGGAATGCAATCGTGTTAGCGTCATCACGTACAGAAATTAAGATAATAGAACAATAAATTACTTTAGTGTTATAGAAAAAGCTATCCAAAAAATTTGATAATCGTGTTATATTCTATATTGAGCTAAGACTGCCTAATGAGCAATGTTCAGGCATCAGAAGAAAATATAGAGTCCCCGTCTACATGTGGGAATGAAGCATATCGAGAGTACAGAAGAACGAAAAAGAAAGACGTAAAGAAAGAACAAGGTACAAGGTGAGGTAAGCAAATGGTGCTCAATACCCTCTGGACAATAATACTGGTCATAGTGGCGATAATCATAATAGTACTGCTCCTGAAATTCCTATTCGCGATTTTCATGATAGCACCCACTGGTCTACACAACGACATACAAGCCTTGAACTTCGTCATTAGTGATTTGAAAATAAGCTGATAAATGTAGCGGGCGCGTTACTATTTTTTGGTTTTGTACTTCTGGATCAAGCTTTGCGTTACATCGTGAGTGAGATTCTCGAGTTCATGTAAATCATTCGGTGAGTCCTTTATCCACCACACTCCTCTGAAGAGTACTTCGAAGGGGTTGTTGAACGGTCAGGGACTTGTGAAGATAAGCTAGAAGGAATGAGAAAAAGGCACAAGCTGTTAAACAGTATATCTAAATTTTCAATTCATAACAATAAAAAGATATGTTGTGCATCTATAACCAATGTCATCTAGCAAACGAGAAAATATTGGGCAGATTCCTAAAGAAGAGAAGATAGGAGAAGTACAGAAAGCGGTGAGCGAACAAGGGGGAGTTGAAGGTCAGAGAAAGGAAGTAAACGTCGGTGATTATGTAAAAACTGCAGCACTAGGACAATTGCTTAAAAACTCGGAATTTCCAACTGATAAGAATAAAATAATTCAGTTTGTACAACTACAAGAAACGCCAACAAATATCTCAAAAGAAAAGAAAGAAGATTTATTATATATATTGGAGAAGAACCTTGAAGAAGGGAAGCAATACCATAACGTTTCTGAGATCACTAGAGCAGCAGGGTTAGTTCAATAATAATGCATAAGAGCAAAGAACCGTAATATCAATAGAAAACCGTGTCAATATTATGTCAATCTCATCTCATTATTTTTATTTCCCATTTATCCTTTGCCCCGGAATGGAATGAAGCAGAAATGATCCTGATCCCGTTGATATATTCTCAATTAAATATTAACAAAGACATTCACCAATACCTATGAATTGATTCATGCTTACTTGAATTTGAAGAAACGAGATGCTAAGATAAGTGTCTCACATCATAGTAATAAAATGAGTATTTTTTACAATTTCATGCTTAAAACTGGTGGATAGAGAAATAGACAGAGAACTGAAATCAGATGATTTTGAGTCTTTATAAGGGGATTACACAAATTCCTACTCGAACAGAGACCTAGCTGCTAGCTAGCAGCGTCAAAGAAGCAATCTTGAAATGGGAGCGGACTCTTGACATCTAAGATTCGCGGTTTTATTGCCAGTCTTTTTTCCTTTCTTATCCTATCTAGTATGTCAACTGCAATCACAGAGTAATCTAATGCATCAACTTCAATCCCATTTGATGCAAAAAATGTTGTATCTCTTCCGTGACCTGCGCCTAGCTCCAATACTCTTTTTGCATTGTTAGTTTTCATGTGGTTCAAACAAAGCAGGGCAAAGTTACTAGGTTCCTCTCCAAAGAAAGAACTGTCTGACTTGTAGACCTTATTTCAGACTTCACTCATTAATACTATCCTTCTTTTTTATTTTCATAGTCTTTCCAAGCAGAATAGCCTCCTTCAATAGTTACTGTATCAAATCCTTGCTTGTTTAATTCATCTGCCGCAATATTCCCTCTATATCCACTGTTGCAGTAAGTAATAATTTTCTCTCCCTTAAGATCATCTATATCCCCATGTCTTGCCTTTCTTATTAGCTGGCCAAGTGGAATATTGACTGCGCCATCTATCTTGCCTTCTTGCAATTCATCAGCTTCCCGCACATCAAATATCATGTATTCATCTTTTCCTTCTTGCAGTTCTCTTGGGGTTACTTTGTTTGCCATTGGAAGAAGATATCATAATCGCCTTATCTATCTTATTGATTGAGTATCCGAAATTTTATGAATAAAAAATAATGCCGTCTAAAATACGCCTTTTCGCCCTTTATTCTAATGCATCAGGCCACTTTTATTTAGCTTTACTAATTATGCTGCTCGATATTGTATCTCATTCATTGGACGAATGAGGGCAATTAGGGAAATCTAATATTCTGTGCTTCCATTACCATCCTGGAAAAAAAGTAAATCATATCATAATACCAGTATCCTCTTGCGTGAATACCAGGGAAGATGAACGATATATTAACAATAACAACTATCTAATTTTTAGAATAAAATTTCCTAACTAATAAAGAGTTACCAAAGACAGCTGAATCACTTACAATCCATCCTAGCGCAGCCAATGTTGGTGTGAGGATAAGTGAATGAGTAAATCCATATAGCAAGCCAGCGGCTATTGATATAGTTATGGCATTGTAAGCAAATGACATGGCTAAATTTTGCTTTATTTTCTTTAACGAATATTTACCTATTTTTAATGCAGAAACAACATGGTTAAGATCACTTTTAATCAGTATTATATTCCCAGCTGACATGGCAATATCTGTACCGGAGCCCATTGCTATTCCTATATCGGCTTGTGTTAACGCAGGGGCATCATTGATACCATCTCCAATCATTGCAACCTTTCTACCTTGACTTTGTAGCTCCTTGATTTTTTGGGCTTTTGTTGCTGGCAGTACTTCAGCCAATACATTGCTTATACCTAATTCCTTGGCAATAGCCGAAGGAGTTCTTTCATTGTCTCCACTCATAAGTACAATGTTGTACTTCTTTTGTTCCATGCGTTTAATCTCATCAATCATATACTTTGCATTCTCTCTCAATGTATCCGCAACGGCTATTATACCAGCTAATTTGTCTTCAACAAAGACTGCAACTACGGTTTTACCTTCTGACTCGAGTTCACTTATTTTTGATTGCAATTTTTGGGGGATTACTGCTTCATTGTTAGTATTGCTTCTGTTAGGACTACCTACAAAGATTCTTTTTTCAAAGTGGGATACAACTATGCCATAACCAGATATTGAACTGAATTCAGAAACATCAAGAGTAGGAATGGATTGTTCTTTTGCCTCGTTAACAATAGCCTTTGCTATTGGATGTTCTGATCTAATTTCAGCTGAAGATGCTAACTGCAGAAGCTCAAACTCGTTGTAACCTTCATTTGGAATCACATCTGTTACTTGAGGCTTGCCATTCGTAAGAGTACCTGTCTTGTCAAATACGATGGTATCTATCGACGAAAGTTTTTCTAGATATTGTCCTCCTTTTATAAATACACCTTCCCTTGCTGCTCTGTCTATCCCTAAAGATATTACCATTGGAGTAGCTATTCCTAAAGCACACGGACATGAGACAACAAGAATTGTAGCAAACACTGTTATACCAAACGGAATGGATTGATGTGCTACAAGAATCCAATAAAGTGAACATGCAATGGCGATAGAAAGTACAATTGGTATGAAGTATTGAACGGCTCTGTCTGCAATCCTTTGAATTGGTGCTTTTGACATCCTTGCCCTTTTAACCATCTCAATTATGCTTGAAAGCATAGTATGGTTACCGACATTTGTTGCTTTGAATTGGAGATAACCATTTTTGTTGATGGTACCACCAATAACTTTATCGCCAATCCTCTTATCGGCAGGCACCGATTCTCCAGTTATCATGGACTCATCTATTGATGATTCACCAATTATTATTACCCCATCAGCAGCAATTTTTTCACCTGGCTTTGCAATAACTATATCATCGACCACAATTTCATCAGATTCAACAACTTCTTCTCTTCCATTTCTCATCACTATTGCAGTCTTCGGTTTGAGAGCAATCAGATTCTTTAATGATTCAGTGGTTGTATTTAGTACTCTTCTTTCGAGATATTCTCCTATTGTAAATATCGTCAAAACAGAAGAGGAAGCTTCAAAGAATAGAACATGTGAGTTTGTAAATAGCAAGGTAAATAGACTGTACAGATATGCCACACTAGTACTTAATACGACAAGGGTATCAGTAGTAAATCGCTTTCTATGTTTTACTGCATGGAAGAATCTGTAATAAAATGGTCTTCCTAAAAGTATCTGAGCAGGTGTTGCTAATGCTAACGTTATAAATCCAGTTAAGATGGAATGAGGAGGAAGTGATTCCAATAGAACTATTGGTATTGTTAAAGCAAGACCAATGATTATGAGCAATTTATCATTGAGCAACTGTTTCTTCTTTTGATTGTCGCTGTGTACATGCTCCTCATCCCCTTCCCCTTCCTTTCTGGCTGGCTGTATTAGGGGTAGTTCGCTGCAACAATCACAAGTAATAGAAGTATCAACAACATCAGAATCATACTTCTGTTGTTCTCCTACCTTTTCCTTAACCATCTTATTATCAAGTTTTTTCATACGGCGTTTTTTACCTCTTCTTTGGCTCTTCGTTATAGTTCACGCATTCGTATATTCCTCTTGCTAATTCTGATAAGATAGCATCACTTTCTTCTAAAATCTTTGAAACCTTCTTGTTTCTAAGACTGTAAAATATGTTCTTTCCTTCTCTTCTATTCTGGACAAGTCCGCAGTCTAGAAGACAGGATAAATGATTTGACACATTGGATTGACTTTGGCCTGTTTCTTCAACTATTTGTGAATTACTCTTCTCACCAACACGTAAGCATTCTAGTATTGAGAGCCTTGTAGAATCACCAAGACCTCTGAAAAGCTTTGCTTTCAGGCTCATTTTTCGTTGTTGCAATTGTATTGACATATAATTAGTTATTGATATGTTAATTTGTTAACGGAGCTAATAAACATTTAGGTCCAGCGTATAAGGCAAGGGCTTTCTAATTGTTACTGCACAACAGACAGAAAAAAGACCCGTGAAGTAACATCGCGGCGAGCATCTATCTTGTTGAGACTTATTCGAACCTGGTATTCATTTCATTTATCGGGACTTCGTCTTACAATATTCAATCCAATTGTTATTACTAGTAACGCCGCTATAGTGCGGTTCATTTCTCTTGTCCACCAAATACGCTAGAAAATAAGAATACACAAACCTAATATCAGGTCTAACACCGTGTCCCTGTTAACGGAATTAGGAACCCTTAGCAGATAGTTGTTCATTGATACGTTATTGTAATGATTGTAATCAGCCTTGCCGTCTGATAACCAACGTTCTGCAAACCTTAGAAACTCTTTATTTGGATCTGTGCTCCATTTTGAGAACTGGTCAACCCTACTAAGATCTATTACCTGAAGTGGTTGAATTATATGGTATCCTCCAGAACCACTTTCTAAGACAGTTGGTTGTGCATCACAATCGAATCTATTCTGTATATTCATTAAAGTCTTACGTAGTCTTAGATATAATGCATATCCTGTTTTGAATTGATTTCTATCTAGATCAATGAAAAGCAGGTTAGGTTCTTGCTCACCATGTAACGTTACCTGCCATTTCACTCTATGCGGATATGCAGATATACGACAATCATACATTTTAGACTCTTTGAAATAATTCAACATTTCGTCTATACTCTTAACCATTATTTGTTTCTGAATTGGTGTAAAGATACGTCTAGGGAAGATAGGTTCTTGCAAGTGACTTAGTATGAAATTGATACCTTCTTCGATAGCCGTAATCATTTCTTTTTAATTCCTGAACATGTTGTTTCTTGCATATGGAATTTGTCGCCTTTGTCTTTACAGTTTTTACAATACCAGTTAGCACCTGATCTATATGCCTCGTGTTGTCGTGGTCGAGACGAGTGCTCCCTTTCTATATGCATTTGACGATTTGTTTCGTTAGGAAACTGTTGTGAGCACGAAGGACATTGAAAGTCTCCATAGCTAAAATTTACTTCTGTTACTGAGACTGGGACAGCACCACTATTATCTGAAACTTCTGACCCATCTACTAGTTCTATTCTAGGTGATATAGGTGATTTGGGTGAAGGCTGTTTTGACACCCCCTTACCCCTTAGAGATTTATTTTCTTCCAGTTCTTGTAAATTTAGGTTGTCGTCATTATTTTTTTTATTTTCTTTCTGTGGAGTGTCTTTTTGACGATCACCTACATCACCTGTATCATCTAGGACTTGTTCTTTTTTCCTCCAAATAACTACGGTTGGATTCTCACCTACTCTTTCGATCTCAACAACGTTTTCTAGTATAGCGCTACATATGCTTCTTAACTTAGCATTGTGTTTTTGTGACCAAACCTTATCCGCAGATATATTATGTGTTATGTAATATTTTGCTTGGTCACCTCTGTCACATGCTATTTTAACTGCTTCAATCAATTCTATAGGTTCCTTCCTATGTTGAATAATTTTCATTACTTCATAGTATGTAATATTCCAAGGATTTTCAGTCATGAATATACTTAAATGAAATTCTGCAAACATTTGATTCAAAAAATCAATTGTAAGTTGGGCAATTTCCTCGTTTACTGTGTCAGAAAGATAAAGTCTCGCAAACGCTTTCGATATCCTGATAATAGATTCTAATGTCCTTGTATTGAATATGAAATTGTTATTTGTTCTAGTGAGTTTGACATAGAATTCACCCAGATACGCCCTTGCTTGCTCCGTCAAAGTTGGAGTGATAGTTCTAGCATATTCTATGAATTTTTCCAAGAAAGTATAATCAGGTTTGTCTTGGAAGTGGCTTTCGTCATATCCTGTTTTTCTATCAACAAATTCTCTAATCGCTTCTTCGCCGACAATATTCCTAAATACCGATACTATATCGAATCTATTTATTAGCAAACTCGAAAATGGAATTTCTTCTCTAATGATCTTATTAGGATGCAGCCAATTATCGTTTCTTGGGTTAGCACTTGCTATTATTGTGGTGGGCGCTGGGATCTTTACATTTTTTGCAAATTTGTTCATATGAACAGTGCCTTCCTCCATTACTTCTAACAGCTTATTTTGGTGTTCAGCAGCCAATTTATCAAACTCGTTGACGAAACAAATGCCACCTCTCGCTAATACTGCAGGTCCGAAATGCATAGTGAGTTTTCCATTATCTATCAGTATCATGGACGTGAGTGATCCTCCAGTAGTGTTTTGAGCTGAAACATACTTCGAATTAGGACGAAGCTCGATTGATTCCTGACCCATCTTAGTTTTAGCCAGACCAGGTGGACCGATAAGCAATACGTTGATTCTACCTTTATGTCGCTGGGTCTCAGGTGAACTGACGGCACTCAGCACTAATCCAAGTTTTTTATGCTCTTCACCTATAATATGAGGTGCAAACATCGAAACCAATTTCTGTTTGAAATTTTCCTGTGCAACGAACTTTTTGCATTCCTCAATATCCTGTTCAGTTAGAACTAATTTCTTTCTATCTTCATATTTGACTTCTTGGGCTGTAATAACAGTATGATGCTTCTTACTTCTCGAATCCTGAACATGCTTAATTCTGCCCATTATTTTGACTTTTTCGCCGATAATTATACCTTCGGTGTTTTTGTCGAATACATATACAGTCAGACCATCTAACGGATTCTCAGGAACTTCGTCAGGTTGTACTACAAGTTCAACAGTATTAATGTAAGTGTGTCTATCCTTAAAATCTCTGCAACCACAATCACATGCATTTTTGAGAGTTAGTGGCTGTAGTATATTCCTTATCGGTACTTCGGTTGTATTATTGCAGCTATTGCATATCCATCTAGCTACTTTGACCAACTGGTATAATTCTGACATAGTAACTATAGTACCTTCGATTATACGCAGACCCGACTCTGTGCGCATTGCTTCTTCAATACTAACAGCTTTTACTTGTTCTTCTGCTTCCTCAGATGCTTTCAATTCTTCCTCTGTAAGTGGTATATTAGTATCATATTGCAGTTTGGATGCATTATCTAGAATAAAGAACCGAACCATTTCCGTAGTCATATGATCTAGCTTACCATCCATC
>Ga0207416_1005250_pt1 | contig 10436 bp, 7 predicted proteins | sample PaiPotPPM11metaG_FD_184107 | JGI IMG/M metagenome (GOLD analysis project Ga0207416, IMG submission 184107) | Iron sulfur acid spring bacterial and archeal communities from Banff, Canada, to study Microbial Dark Matter (Phase II) - Paint Pots PPM... ...
CGATCTTGCCCAAATACATCACCGCGATCCGGTCGCTGACGTGTCGCACCACCGAGAGGTCGTGCGCGATGAAGATGTAGGTCAGCCAGAACTCCCCTTGCAGGTCGGTGAGCAGGTTCAGGATCTGCGCCTGGATCGAAACGTCGAGGGCTGAGACGGGCTCGTCGGCGATGATCAGCTTCGGTCGAAGCGCCAGGGCGCGGGCAACGCCGATCCGTTGCCGCTGGCCGCCCGAGAACTCAGCGGGAAACCGGTTGTAATGCTCGGGGTTGAGGCCGACGAGGCGCATCAACTCCTGGACCTGGCGTTTGCGCTGTTCGCCGCGACTGATGCGGTGGATCGCGAAGGGGTCTCCGATGATCGACCCGATCCTGCGCCGGGGGTTCAGCGACCCGATCGGGTCCTGGAAGATCATTTGAATTCCCTTGCGCAGTGGCCGCATGCCTCGCCGGGAGAGCCGGGAAATGTCCTTGCCGTCGAAGACTATGGTGCCGGCGGTAAGGTCGTACAGCCGGGCAACGCAACGCGCCAGGGTCGATTTGCCGCAGCCGGTTTCCCCGACGATCCCGAGCGTTTCGCCCCGCTTCACCTCGAGGCTGACACCGTCTACCGCATGGACGCGTCCGACGACCCGGCGAAGGAGGCCTGTCCGGATGGGAAAGTGCTTGACGACGCCTTGGACGCGGACCAGGACGTCGCTGTCGGGCGTCGCATCCGATTGAGCGCTGGCCGCCGTCACGATGCCTTCCCCGGGGCCGCTGCCATCCGGCCGGCCAGTGCGCGGGCGCGCCCGGTCCGGACGGCCTCGGCCGCGATCATGCGGCGCTCGTCAACCTGGCGATCGAAACCAGTCAGGTCGGCAGGGAGCCAGCAGGCTGAGCGGTGGCCCGCGTCTGTACCGACGTCGAGGAGCGGGGGCTCCTCGACAAGGCAGCGATCCATCACGAAGGGGCAGCGGGGATGGAAGGGGCAACCAGAGGGGATCCGGATCAGGCTGGGTGGCTGGCCGATGATCGGGTTGAGACGCTCGTGCGCCCCACCTTTTCCCGGCAGCGAACCCATCAGCCCGCGGGTGTAAGGATGGTGGGCACGATAAAACAGTGTCCGCCGGTCGGCTTCCTCCACCGCCTTCCCGGCGTACATGACGATCACCTTGTCGGCAATGTCGGCGACGACGCCGAGGTCATGGGTGACCATGATGATGGTGGTGCCGAGCTCCTTCTGCAGACTCTGCATCAGGTCGATGATCTGCGCCTGAACCGTGACATCGAGGGCCGTGGTCGGCTCATCCGCGATCAGCAGCTTGGGGTCGTTTGCAAGGGCCATCGCGATCATGGCCCGCTGCCGCATCCCGCCGGAGAACTGGTGCGGAAAGTCGTCAACGCGCCGGTCCGGCTGCGGGATGCCAACCAGCCGGAGCAGTTCGATGGCCCGCCGGCGGGCCTCCGCGGCCGGCACCTCCTGGTGCGCCCGGATCATCTCAACGATTTGCCATCCGATCCGGTAATAGGGGTGGAGGCTCGAGAGCGGGTCCTGGAAGATCATGCTGATTTCCGAACCCCGAATGTGGCGCAGGTCATCGGCGTTCATCGTGAGCAGATCCCGCCCTTCGAAGAGGGCTTGCCCTGACACCTGCGCCCCCCTGGTCAGCCCGATCATCGTCTGCATCGTCACGCTCTTGCCAGAGCCGGATTCACCGACGACTCCGAGCGTTTTCCCGGCCTCGAGTTCGAAAGAAACACCGCGGACGGCCTGTACGAGGCCGTCCGCGGTCGGAAACGTCACCGTGAGGTCCTTGACCTGCAGCCGGTTCATCGTCGAATCGAATTCTACCTACCTGTCGTTACGCGATCACCCCTTGAGCCAGACATTGGTGATGTCGCCCTGCGAGATAAAGGGGAAGAACACGAAGTTCTGCACCCGACTGGAGTGGAAAACCGGCGCCGATTGGTCGAGGACCGGGACCACCGCGGCGTCCTTCATGATCTGCATATCGGCCTCGTGCCAGTACTTGTTGCCATCGGAGACCGATTTGGCCGCCAGCGCCTTGTCGATGTCACTGTTGACGGCATCGCTGTTGTAGTCGCCCCAGTCCGTCGACTGTGGGCCATAGGTGCGGCCGTCGAACAGCGGCTGGATGATCGAACGGCCGTTATTGCCGGCCCAGTCGGGGATCCAACCTGGGTCCGCCACGTCCCAGACGCCCCGCTTGGCCGCGTCCGGGGCACCGAGGTACTTCGTGTAGTACTGGGACGACGGAACGGGGAGAATCTGGAGCGTGATGCCGGCCTTTTGCAGGTCGCCCTGGTACGACTGGCAATTCTTGGGATGGACGCCGGAGGTCCGGCAGACCATCTTGAGAGTCAGACCGTTGGGATAACCCGCGGCAGCCAGCATGCTCTTGGTCTTCGCCGGGTCACCCTGGTCATTCGCGGTCGGGTAGAGGTTGAATGCCTCGTACCCGGCGCTGCCCTTGGTCAGGATCTGGTGAGCCGGAATGTTAATGCTGAGGCCGCCGTAGAACTGGGCGATCGCCACCTTGTCGATGGCGTACTCGATCGCCTGACGTACCTGAAGCTTAGCCATCGCGCCGCCGTTGTTGGGGCTCTGGAAATTGAAGACCATGTAGGGATTGATCTCGCCGGGCGGGCCGACAACGAGCCGCGGGTCCTTTGCCTGCAGGAGCTGGGCCAGGTCGGCGGTGGGAATCGCGTTGTCAAACTGCATATCGGCGGTGCCGGCCGCGATCTGCTGCTGCGACGCGCTTGCATCGAATCCCAACATCAGCTTGATGTGGTCGACGTAGGCGGCCCGAAGGTTGTCGGTCGAGGAGTCCCAGGCCGGATTTCGATCCAGGTCCAGCTCCTTGCCCACGTCGTATTTCACGATCGTGTAGGGCCCATCGGAGATGACGTGCTGGTTGAACGTGTTATCGCCGGGGACGTACTGCAGGTACTCCTTGGGCGCGGCCGAGGCGAAGGGCAGCGCGAGGATGTTCAGGAAGTCGCTCGCCGCCTGGACGAGCGTGAACTTGATCGTGTCGCTGCCGCTGGTCGTGATACCGGAAATATCGTGGCCGTTGATGTAGGTGGCGATGCCCGTCGCACTCTGATCCGTGAGCTTCAGCATGGGCTCGCAGTAGTCCTTGAATCCTGCGATGGTGCTCTCGTAATAGCCTGGGGCACCGACCGGGTTGACCGGGTTGCAGAGGCGCTTCATGCCCAGCACGAAGTCCTGAGCGGTTACCTGGCGTGCCGGGGAGGTGTTCCATTTGACCCCGCTCTTGATCTTGAAGGTATAGGTCTTGCCATCGGAGCTGATCCCGCCGTTGGAAGTCGTCGGGACCTGGGTGGCCGCGTCGGCGGTGACCGTGTTGGTCTTCTGGAGGTCAGAGCTCGTCGGATAGCCGACCAGCCCGCGCGCGTAGGCACGCTCGAACATGTAGTCGGTCGTGGAGTAGGCGGTGGCGGTGTCGAAGGCGTCGGGGTCGCTGGTGCCGATCAAGGACAGCGTGCCGCCCTTGGTGCCGGTCGAGGCACTCGTCGTTGGTGTTCCACCTCCGGTAGTTCCACAGGCAGCCACCACCAGTCCGATGCTGGCCATCAGCGTCGCGAGCCGCAGCCACCTTAAGTTACCGGTAGATTGATCCATAGACGTGAATTACCTCCCTTCCAGGCGATGATGAGTCGGGTTCAATGCAAAAGTCGATCGCATCGATCGCCGTAATCATGCGGTACCGGATATCGGTTCGTAAAGGAAAGGGTCAGATTATTAGCCTCTATTAGACGTTTGGGGCCCCTACGGGCCTCCGCCTACCAGCTGTAGGGCCGTAAGGCGGTCCCCGCGAAGGCTCTCGCCTCGGCATGGCGGGCGATCGCGGCGCGGTACAGATCGACATACTGCCGGGCCGAGCTGTTCCAGCTGACGTCGGTCTTCATGGCATTCGCCTGCAGCGAGCGCCAGAGACCGGGCTGGCGGAAGGTCTCCAATCCGCGGACCACCTGCGCATACAGGTCCCAGTGGTCGTATGCCGTGAAGACAAAGCCGTTCCCGGTCTGCGCCACCGGGTCCCAGTCCTCGACGGTGTCGGCCAGGCCGCCGGTGGCGCGAACGATTGGAATCGTGCCGTAACGAAGGCTGATCAGCTGGCCCAACCCGCATGGCTCGAAACGCGAGGGCATGAGAAAAAAGTCGGCGCCGCCATAAATTCTCTGTGCCAGCGCCGGACGGAACCCGATCGTTGTCGATACCCTGCCCGGGTTGTCTCTGGCGAGAGCACGGAACGTCTCCTCGTAGCGCGGGTCGCCGGTCCCGAGTACTACGAACTGGAGTCGGAGCCGCATCAGGCCCCAGAGAATATTGGCGATCAGGTCGAGGCCTTTCTGGTCGTAGAGCCGGGAGATGAGGCCGATCACCGGCATCGAGCGCTCCTCGGCCAGGCCTAGCTCCCGTTGCAGAGCGAGCTTGTTCTCTGACTTGGTTTCGATGGTCCCAAACTCGTAGCGTGCCTGTAGGGCCGGGTCGGTGCGCGGATCGAAAACCTCGGTATCGATGCCGTTGCGGATGCCACGCAGCTTTCCTTCGAAGCGACGCAGCAGCGGATCCATGCCCTCTCCGAACTCTGGAGTGAGGATCTCGCGGGCGTATCGCTGGCTGACGGTGTTGAACGCGTCACTGAAATGGACACCGCGACCTAGCAGGTTGACGACGTCGTCGAGCCCCGGCGTGCCTGCCTTGATCAATCCCCACCGGTCCAGTCCGGCGAGGTGGAGCGTTCCGTAGCCGGTCGATCCCTGGAAGGCCAGGTTGTGGATGGTGAGGACGGTGGCAGTCCCGGAAAAGAAGAGATCCTCGGAGTAGAGCCGGTTGAGCAGGTTGGGGATGATGGCGCTGTGCCAGTCGTTGACGTGGATCACATCCGGTTGAAACTCGAGCGGCTTGAGCAGCTCGAGCGCCGCCCGGCTGAAGTAAACGAAGCGGGCATCGTCGTCCCAGAACCCGTAGAGTCCCTCTCGACCGAAGAACCGCTCGTTGTCGACGAGGTAGACGGGGATATCCGAACCGATCCGGCCCTCGTAGACATCCGCGGGCACCGGCTGGTCGGCCAGGGGCACGGGCAGGGCAGTCAGCACCCGGCGCAACCTGTGTTTGTCGGGGTCGATCGTCCCGTACCTCGGCATCACCACCCGCACGTCGTGCCCGAGCGCGCGCAACGCCTTGGGAAGCGCGCCGGCGACGTCCGCCAGGCCGCCGACTTTGGCGAAGGGAGAGACCTCGGCCGATACCAGCAGAATCTTCAGTGACCGTGTCGAGCGCGAGTCCGGGTCGCGGGCCGGGCGGACCGCGATCGAGCCACCCGGCGGCAGTTGCTGTACGGGCTTGCCATCCGGACCGCAAACCTCGGCGACCATATGGACACCGTCGCCGGCTGCCAGCGGCATGGCGCTGAACGGTACCGCAAAAGCGAAGCTCCGACCGCCCGCAGTTTTCTCCGCCCAGCTGACTCCGGGTCCAGAGCCGCCCGCGGCACCTGTGAGGCGCAAATTCACGGCGGAGCCCTGGCGCCTCGCCTCCAGCACGCTGGTCGGCTTGAAGCCGTTTCCCGAAACGCCTTCAACCCCGGAGAAGCCGATCCGGAGGGCAGGCTCACCCTCCTGCAGCAGGTCAAAACGCAGGTATAGGTTGTCCTCATCGTGGCCGAACCAGATCCGGCTTACGGCTCCTTTAGGCGGGTGCATCGCGCCGAAAAGCGCCGTCACGTCGACGTAACCGCCCGCATCCCACTCGGAATCCTGCGGCGCGCCGTCCAGGCTAGGCGTAATCACGCCGGCCGGCCGCTTCCACGCTGATCCCTGCCCGTCGGTAAGAAAGGAATGGAAGAGGGCAGTCGGCGGTGGCTGGCCCAGCGCCAGGTAGATGTTGCGAAGGTGCAGCCGGTAGAGGTTGTCCCAGATCAAGTCCATGCCGGAGTCATGGGAGCGGCCGAACCACCAGAACCAATCACTTCCTTCCGCAATCAGGACCTCGCGTCTCGCCTGATCGACAGCCTCGGAGTTGCTGCATTCAGCCCGCACCACCTGATCGCGGGCCAGCGACAGCTGGTCCCAGGCGGCATTATGCTCGGGGTCACCGACCCAGGTATCGAGCGTTCCATTGATCCACGACCCGGGCCGAACGCGGGCAAGCGAGGATCGCGCCGGAAATTGGTCCAGGAATTCCGAGACGGTGACGGTCAACAGCTCCGGTTCGTTGCTCAGCCGCCGGTAGAGCGACGCCAGGAAGTGATTGCCGTTGGCCTCGTAAAAGTCCCAGCAATTCTCACCGTCGAGCGCGATCACCGCCAGCATTGGTTCCTTGGCCTGACGCCGCCCGATCGCGCGCAGCCGCTCGACCAGGTCTGAGGCCGCCTCCTCGGCGCCAAGGTTCTGGTAGTCGAAGCCGATCAGGTTGGACAGCCGCGCGTCGCGGAAAACCAGGTCGACGGTGTCCGACGTCCGCTCCAGGCGATACGGGCGGTAGAGGCCTTCGGGCTGCATCACCAGCCCCTCTCCGTCTCGGTGGATTCCCGTCGGCAGAGAGCCGCTCAGCACCGCCTCGTCCGACACCGCCCAGTCGAGTCCGGCTGCGGCGATCAGCGACAGCACTTCCTCACTCAAGGCCGCCTCGGGCGGCCAGACGCCACGCGGCTTGCGCCCGAAGGTACGGTGGTGTGCTTCGACGCCGAGCCGAAGCTGCTCCGCGGCGTCCTCCGGATGTGCGAAACGATGTGTGGGCAGGGTGATGTCCGGCCGCGAGGCGCGCGCACTACTCACGTCCGCCAGCAACGGCAGGATGGGATGGTAGTAGGGCGTCGTGATCAATTCCGCCTGGCCGCGATCGGCCAGCTCGCGATACTTTGGAAGCACGCTGCTGACGAGCTTCATCTGGGCGGCGAGGACCTGGTCCTTGTCCTCCTCTTGAAAGTTGCGGCCCCTGGCAACCAGGTCGCTCAGTTCCTCGGTCGACTCGATCACCTCCGGTCCGATCCAGGAGAGGTTGAACCACACCTGGAGGTCGAGCAGGTCTGTGTCGTCAAAGGCCCCGGCGAGCCCTGACGGGTCTCGGCCGTAGAACTGCTCCCGCCTCTGCACCAGCTCGAGGTAACGCGGATACTGCCGCACTCGCCTGATCTGGCTTGACTCCGTCATCCAGCGCGCAACGAACACGCGCTCTTCGGCGCTGAGGTCGCTGACCGCCCGCCGGGACAGGTCCATATAGATGTCGTTGACCGGGCCGTCCACGTATGACTGGATCTGCTCGGTGAGGGACGGCACGAGGTTGAAGGTTTGCCGGATCGAGGGGTACTGGTCGAGCAAGGCCGGCATCTTGTAGTAGTCCTTGGCGCAGCGGAGCCGGACCCAGGGCAGCAGAAACGTGTTGGTATGGTCGTCCTTGTAGTAGGGCTGGTGCATGTGCCAGACGAAGGCGACATGCAGGGGACGCGCCACGGGCCGAAATTCTACAAGGCGTCGTCTAGCCGGCCGCGCGAATCCGCTCGGCGCCGCTCGCGCTGTAGACGTAATGCAGGCGCGGAGAGTACTCGATCGTGACCCTGTCGCCCGGACTCAGCCGGTCGAAGGTGGCCCGCGGAACCCGGAATGATTCAGCCCAGAGGCCTTTCGCCATGCCTCCGCGGTCGCCTGCCTGGACGGCGATCCGGTAGCTGCGCCCGAACATGCCCGCGTCGCGCCGCATCCCAACCACCAGTCCGGCCATAGAGGATCGACGCGCGGTCAGGTCGAGAACCGCCCGGAACAGCACGGTGAGACCAAGAGGAAACATCACGCTGGAGACGGCGACGCTGAAGATCATCAGCGAGGTGAGCAGCGAGCTCACCGGCTGAGTGATGCTGGCGGCGAGTCGTGGAGCGACCGCAACCAGCGCCGCCGCGCTCAGGAGGCTGGAGGCGCAGCCAGCCAGCGCCGCCAGCCGGGGCCGCTCGCCGCGGCTCATCGACCAGAGGTGCCATTTCACCCGCGGCCGCATCGGACGGCCGTCCGGGCCGACCGCGATCATCAGGTGGCCCCAGGGGAAGGAGCCACCCGCGAGCCGGAGCAGGAGCAAGCATCCCAGCGCCACGGCCACCAGGGAAAGGTCGATTACGGCAGGCAAAGGAGGCACCCCAGGTGTATAACCGGGGCCGCGGTTCCTCCTTGCAGCCGCCGAATACGGATCGAACTCAGCCAGTAGCGTCACAAGGGTGCTACAGAATGCCTCCCGTACTCGCCTGATAGGTCCAGCGAGCTCAGGTTTTACGTCATTCGCGCGTAAACCGCGTTACGCGCCGGGTAGCGATACCCGACGATCCGGCACGGCTCTGCTCGGGTTCAGGACGTGACGTCGGTAGGAACGCAATCGCAATCGCTGACTGCCCGACGTGCTAAAAGTGCCACTCAATCCTCGACTAGCACACAGGGGTCGAGGGAAACGCTGTAACGCTCGATCGCCTCGATCCGCCCGTGCACCGTCACGTGGTCTCCGGACTCCAGGAGTATCAGTTTCGGGAGGTCAGTCTGCCGGAACCAGACCTTCACATAGGGATGCTCATTGATGTCGACCCGAACGATGTCGCCTCTTGAGCTCACGTCCTGTACCGTGCCCTCAATTTGGATCCATTTCTCTAAAAAAGGTGCGATCAAAAGCTTGCCCTGAACGTCGGTCAGCTTACCGTACATCGCCATCAGCTCCTCGGGGGTCCTACTGATGAGCGGCCGCCCGTCAGCCGTCGTTCGACGACGAGCAGACGTCGTGGGTTTGGGGTCCGGCTCCCCCGCCCGGGTGGCCGTTAATGGCGGGACATCGGTCGCCGCCCCGGCAGCGCCTGACGTGGAACGAGTCGGGGTAGGCAAAGCCACGGGACCGTGCCAAAACGGTTCGCTGCGGGGTGCAGGCATGGGCAACCCCAGGATGGGGCCGAAAAGTCCATACAGCCCAATCACGATGGCCACCGCCATAAGCAGGACAACCGGGCCGAACCATCGCTGCGAGGTCTGCGCCGAAACTATCAAGGCGATGATGCCTCCCACCCCGACTACGAGAAGGGCACCGCCGATCGCCGCCCACACGCCGTGCCGGGAGTCCACATGGGAATTCTCCCAGCTTTCGACTGGCTGCTATCAGGAAAAGGGCCTCGGGACGCGCGGGGGTGAGAAGTTGACTTCGCTTCGGCGACCTCGGTATGAGCCTTCCAATTCTCGCAGCGATGCGAGCTGCGGCGGTTTTATGCATACCGTCAGACCGCTTGGCGGACCTCGACCGCACCAGCAGTCAATGGCACCTTTCTGTGTGTCTGTCAACAACGACAGACTACCTATTGCTAAAGCGGGCGATTGCGCGTTACATAGAGCTACTCAGGCCCAATCTGCGGCCCCCTTTCACCTTCTTTGAAGGTCGGGACTTCCGGTTTTTACCCGAGGAAAAGGAAGACCCAGCCATGGCTATCGCCACACCGCCAACAAAGCAATCATTAGCCCCTACTCCCCCTCCTGCGACGCCCAGTCCGCCTTCACTTAAGCGCTCGTGGTGGCAGCGGCGAGGGACCTTCCAAAAGATCCTGATAGTGGTGGGCGCCATAATTCTGGCGTTGATCGTGATTGGGAGCCTTACTAACAAGTCGGGTCAGCCTCAGGCGGCGTCGACTGCCGCTACTCAGCCTGCCACAGCCGCTCCGTCAGCTACCGCTAGTAAGCCAGCTACAGCAATCGTGCCGTCGAAGCCTGCCGCCAGTAAGCCAGCCGCAACCGCCCCGGCGTCGGCCGCCCGCTCAGGCACGGCAGTGGGACAGGCTATGAGAAATGGCGCGGGGCAGACGGTCACCGTGAGCAGTTTCACACTCAACGTGCCAATCGCCAATGAGTTCGAGCAGCCCAGCGCGGGAAATCAGTGTGTGTCTGTGAACCTGGCCCTCGTTAACGGCGACTCAAGCCCCTGGTCACTGCCGCTGTACGAAATGGCGATCGTAGACGCCAATGGACAGACGCACAGCCAGGCCATTGGGACCTGCGGCGGCGGAGGTAGCAGTATTGACAGCCTGGTGCCGAAGGGACGAGCCAGTTCGACCCTGTTATTTGAAGCTCCGACCGCCGGGGCCTTGACATTCATGTGGACGCCAAGCGCACTCAACCCGAACTCGAACTACCAGACGCCGTTGAAATAACTCGACAAGAATTGGAGCTACGAGGGGGAGCCGTGCTTTCCCTCTCCCCCCTGCTGAAGCTCAGCAAAGGGCCTTGCGTTCGACCCAGCGCCCGAATACGGAGACTACGTATTAGGATCCATGACGAAACGGGTACTTCGGAGCTTAGGCGCCGGTCCTCGAGTTCGTGTATTGCCTTACCTTGTCCCGCAGCTTGGGAAGGGGGTCGGTCTTCAGGAAGTACTCGTCACAACCGGCGTTC
>Ga0207416_1005254_pt1 | contig 10428 bp, 12 predicted proteins | sample PaiPotPPM11metaG_FD_184107 | JGI IMG/M metagenome (GOLD analysis project Ga0207416, IMG submission 184107) | Iron sulfur acid spring bacterial and archeal communities from Banff, Canada, to study Microbial Dark Matter (Phase II) - Paint Pots PPM... ...
CTCCCCTGCATCGCGTGCGGCATAGAGGTCGCGCGGGGAGATGCCCTCGCTCAGAGCCGTCTCTGTTATGAAGGTCGGCGGCAGCTCCTCAATCGCGGTCATGTATAAAAGTCTCGCAGGGAACCTCGCTGCATGCGAGGATTTTATACACGGCCAGTCCCGGGTCCGCCGACGAAGCCCATGCCATGTCCGGGCGCCAACGGACACGAGCATGACCAACGGGTCCACTGAACTTGCCTCGGGCTGACACGGTAGGCGGGTTGACCTGCGAATTTCACGGGAGCGGGCGAAGGGAATCGAACCCTCATGACCAGCTTGGAAGGCTGTGGCCACCAGTCCTCCGACCTAAGCGGCTGCAGCTATCCCGGGTGCCGGGCGGGGACCAACGCAGGCGAGGGTGGCTGGCCCGGTAGCTCCGCAGCGATGCGGCGCTGGCCAATCGGAGTCCGCCCGCCGCGCTGCTGATCACGTCATGCGGCCACTGGTGCGGCGTCTCGCCCCAGAAGATCGTGACGTACTCGCCAGGGGACGGCGACTGGACGAGGACAAGTTCGACCACCGATCAACTGCTTAGAAGGCTACGAGTGCCGTGCGCTGGACCAGCGCTAATGCAGGTCAGGACCATCGCGGTGGGTACGCGAGCGGCTGTGGTGTCGCGTCTTTCACCCTTGCTTCGGGCACGCTGCGGGCACGGGCTCTAGGTTTGCAGGTCACCGGCACTGGGCTTGATCCGCTTTGGCAGACAGGTTCGTTGAGTTGATCATGCCGCCTGTCGGGCGGCGCTGTGGTGGATTGACTCGTATTCGGCGGGGCTGAGATAGCCGAGCGAGGAATGGAGGCGGCGGGTGTTGTACCAGCCCTCGATGTAGTTGAAGACGGCCCGGTGCAGCCCGTCGCGGGTGGGCCAGGCCCGGTCGTTGATGAGCTCGCGCTTGATGGTGGCGAAGAAGCTCTCGGCGACGGCGTTGTCCCAGCATTCCCCTTTCCTGGAGACGGACAGGATCACGCCGTTTGCCCTGGCCAGGGCCGCGTAGTCGCGGCTGGTGTACTGGCAGCCGCGGTCGCTGTTAAGCCGAATTCGGCTTAACAGCGATTATGCCGAGGTTGGTGTTAAGCCGGAGAACCTGAGGATGGCCTGCTCAGGGCCTGTGTGCTGACAGGTTCCCCGGCTTAGCGTTCCGGCTATCGGAGACTGTAGAGGGCTTGGAGCTTGTCCTCGGTGAGTGGTTCGGTGACTGGGATGCTGATCGCGGGGGTGGCTTTGGTGATGGCCTGCCGCATCATGTCCAGGGTGGCGAAGGCGTAGAAAGCTGAGGTTGTCGATGCGTTCTCGTGTCCCAGCAGGCGCATGATGACCGGGAGCGGGATGCCTTGCTGGTAAAGGTCCATGGCCTTGGTCTTGCGCAGCAGGTGGCAGTGAATGCTGGCGGGAATCGACGGACAGTCGTGCCGCGCGGATTGCGCGGCCTGTTTGAGGATGGCGGAGATGGTGTCTGCTGACAGCCGGCCGGGCTGCCCATCGCGGATGGAGTAGAACAGCGGCCGTGTCGCAGGCAGGCGCGCGGCACCAGGGTGGTGGAACTCGGCGAGGTAGACGCGCAAGTGGCTGATCGTCTTGCCGGTCAGTGGCACCACGCGGGTCTTGTTTCGCTTGCCGGTGAGGGTCACGTGCCCTGGCTCGTCCAGGCGCAGGTCGCCCAGGGTCAGGCCGGTGATCTCCGACACGCGCGCCGCGGTGTCGTAAAGCAGGATGAGCAGCATCCGGTTGCGGCGGGACCTGGCGGTCGCGCCGGTGTGCGCGGCCAGGATCGCCCGTATCTGGGGCGGGGTGAGGTAGTCGACGGGCTTGCGGGGCTGGGCCGGGGCTTTGAGTGCCCGGGCAGCCTGACTGAGCGCCATGAGAGTGATGTCTTCCTGGGCCGCGTAGGCCAGGAACGCCTTCACGGCACTCAGCCGCAGCGTTACGGTCTTCGGCGCGTAGCCCTGCTGACCGGTCATCCAGGCCAGCCATGCTTTGAGGTGGGGCCGGTCGAAGTGATCGAAGCTGACGTGGTCGCGCGGAACGTGCCCGGTCTGGTCGAGGTAGCCCAGGAAGCATTCCAGGCTGATCCGGTAGGCCTCGATCGTCTTGGGCGACATGGCCCGGACGCGGGGCATGTAGACGTGCAGGTAGTCCCGGGCGTAGCTGAAGAAGTCCGGGGCGCCGGTTACCGGGTCGCGTCTCATCCGAACCCGACCTCAGGCAGCAGTTCCTGATTCGCCCGGGTAATGCCGTCGTAGGCGTCCAGGAAGTCGGGAGATGTGTGAATGTAGTAGTAGGTGCTGTCGAACGACGCGTGGCCCATGTAGCGCGACAGGTAGGGCAGCATCGCGTGCACGTCCTTGCCCAGGATCCGCCACCGCTCGATGCACGCATAGGCGAAGTGATGCCGGAAATCGTAGGGCACTGGCTGCCGTCCGGTCAGTGGCCGGGCCAGCCCGGCTTCGCCCCAGATCCGGGCGAATATGGTCGCGACCGTTGTCCCGGTGACCTGGTTGCCGGTGCCGGAGACGAAGAAGTTCGCCCGGCCGGGGAACCGGGCACGGGACTGGGCGTCGCAGACGGCGAGGACATCGGCGACCTGGGGAGTGACCGGCAGCCTGCGGCTGCGGTTTCCCTTGGACCAGACGATGTCGATGTCCTGGGAGTGCAGGTCCACGTGCCCGGTCTTCAGAGCGCGGACCTCCCCGGTCCGCAGCCCGCACGAGTGCATCAGCGTGAAGAACGCCGCAGCCTGCCAGCGCCACGGCGAGCTGGTGTCCAGCCTCGCCGCCGCGGTGAAGAACGCGTCGATTTCCTGGCGGCTCAGCAGGTAGGGCCGTGGCGGGCTGAACGGGGCTTTCCACCGGTCTGACAGCACGCAGGCCTGGTCATGGCCGGTGGCCTGCAGCCACCGGCCGAAGTCACGGATGTAAGACATCCACGACCGGTACCGGCCCGAGCGTTCCAGCCGGGATCTCACCCAGCCTTCGACGGTGTCCTGATCAAAGACGGTCCGGTCGTGCTCGGCGCACCAGGCATCGAACTGCCGCAGGTACCAGATACGCGACGTGCCGTAACAGCCCATGTTCTGCTTGAAGACCAGGTAGGCCTCCAGATCAGCGGCGAACGCGCTGGTGAACCGCGCCCCGCTCATCGCCGGGCTCCGGCGGGCACGGGCAGCACGCACTGCAGCAGGCGGTCGCGGTCAGTGCTCATATACACACTCGTCGAGTCCTCGGCGGCGTGGCCCAGGACGGCCGAGATCGTCGGCAGCGGCACCGATGCGCGCAGCAGCCGGGTTGCGGCGCTGTGCCGCAGCAACCTGGTCCCGGCGTTCGCATCGGCCACCCCGGCAGCAGCGAACGTCGCCGATATCACCTGGTGCACCGAAGCGTGATCGGCCAGGTGCACGTGCGGGGCTACCGAGCGGACGAACACGTGCTCATCAGCGGTGGCGGGCCGCTCGCCGAGTACGTAACCGGCGAGCTTGCCCATCACCAGCTCAGGCAGCGGCAGCGTCAGCGGGTTAGACGTCTTCTGCTGCACGATGCCGATCGTGGCACCGCGCCAGTCCGCATCGGCCAGCCGCAGGCCGATGATGTCGCACGCTCGCAGCCCGGTCGTCAGCGCCAGCAGCGTGATCGCCGCGTCGCGTTCGCTGACCAGTCCTGCTGCGCAGGCCCGGATCACCAGTTCCTGGTCAGCATCGGCCAGCACCTCGATGATCGGGCGGGACCGTCGGACTCCGGCCAGGCTCACGGCGGCCACCAGGTCGGCGCGGCCGGTGAACTTCAGGAACGGGCGGAAGTTCGACACCACCCAGAACAGCGACGACTTCGCCCACCGGTGCAGCAGCGACTCCAGGAACGCCAGCACGCTGCCGCCGTCAGCCCCGTCCAGGTCGCTGATCCCGCGCTGTTCTAAGAACACCAGGTACCCGCGGGCCACCCGCCCGTACGCCTCGCGCGTCGCTGCCGCCAGGCCCCGCCGGGCCATCTCCTCCTCCCACGCCGCATCCAGCGCCGCCAGTGCGGATGCCACCGGTCGCGGCCCGCCGCCGCCGCGTTTTCGGACCGACAGGTCCACCCGTCCCGTGCGAACGTAGGAGTCGAACACGCGGGTGAGCCGGCCGTAATTCAACCGCCGCTGAGCGCTGAACCACCCGGTCCGCTGGCTGACCGTCATCGACGCGAACTCAGCCCCCAGCTCCGGGCTGTAATCACACCCCCGCCCGGCCGCGAACCGGGCAAGCACCTTGATCGTCCTTGAGTACTGCCCGATAGTCGACTCCAGGTAGCCTGCCGCGCGTAACTCCGCGACCACCACCGAGCCGATCCCTGTCACCGTCATATCCATCGCTGTCTCCTTCCACGAGACGCAGGGGGATACGACCGACGGTAACTCCGGGCGTTAAGCCGGGGAATCTGTCAGCACACAGGCCCTGAGCAGGCCATCCTCAGGTTCTCCGGCTTAACACCAACCTCGGCATAATCGCTGTGGAAGATCAGCCCGTCGGCCGGGTGGCGGGTCGTGAAGGCCATTGACAGGGCGTCCTCGACCAGTTCCGTGCGCATGTGGTCCGCCAGGGCCCAGCCGACCACGCGGCGGCTGGACAGGTCGATGACGGTCGCCAGGTAGGCCCAGCCCTGCCACGTGGCGATATAGGTGATGTCACCGGCGTACCGGCGGTCCGCGCCAGTTGACGGAGCGAAGTCCCGCTGGATCAGGTCCCGGGCCCGTTCCGCGGCGGGATCGGGAATCGTGGTGGTGCGCCACCGCTTCTTGCGGCGGCCCTCCAGACCCGCCGTGCGCATCAGCCGGGCGACCCGCCGCTTCCCGCACCCCGCGCCGTCACGGCGCAGGACCTGATGAACGCGCGGCGACCCGTAGGTGCCGTCCGACTCCTGGTGAATGCCGGTGATCCTCGCGGACAGGACAGCGTCAGCGGCGGCCCGCCGGGAGAGGGCACCGGTGCGGCGCTGATAGTAGGCGGCACGGGAGACCTTCAGCAGGCGGCACGCGCGGGCAACGCCGTGGCCTGCGGCTTTCTCCGCCTCGATGAAGGGATGCACCTTCACCGGGTCTCCTTCGCGAAGAAAGCCGTCGCCCGCTTCAGGACATCCACGTCCTCGCGCAGCGACCTGTTCTCCCGCCGCAGCCGCGTCAGTTCCTCACGCTCGCTGCTGGTCAGCCCCGGCCGCTCGCCCGCGTCAGTCTCCGCCTGGGTCACCCAGGCCCGCACCGCAGTCTCAGTCAGGTCAAAGTCCCGGGCGACCTGCCCGATCGTGCGGTCACCAGCCCGGCACCGCTCCACGATCTCCGCCTTGAACTCCGGCGTGAACGACCGGCGGCGCCGCGGCTGCTTCCGCTCCATGGTCTCCATCATGAACATCCTTCCGCCCGGGGCAGAACCCCTGATGGTGAATGTCCGTCAAACCGAAGGAAGCCCACACCGGCCGGCCATCGGCTAGCTTCGTGGCTAGCACCGCTGGTTGGATCGGGTGCATACGAACGGCGGGGAGGCCCGGCCAGGATCCAGGTCATCACGGCCCCGAGCACCAGCCAGGCGACACAGATTGCCAGCTCTCCCCAGCTCACCGCGTTCCCTGCGGAATTTCCCCAAGCACGGGCCAGCAGCAACAGAGCGGCGCCCGCTATCCACGCACCTGCCCACGCGGCCGCGGGGAGCCAGTTGGCCGGCCGCCAGCCGCGAAGCCTGATGAACCCGGCAATCAGCACCGGGAGCGGGAGAGCCAGCCAAGCGACAAGCGCCAGGACCGCGGTGATCTGCACGGCCGCAGGACCTGCGCTGAACCCGATGAACCCGGTGCCAATAACGTCAGCCGAGATGTGGTTGGGGGTGGTGGCGTAAAAGATGTAGCCAGTGATGACGGCTCCTGCCGCAACCCACATCATCGATAGCAGCCAGGTCCGGCCGCGGACCCGCAGGCTTCCGAGAACCAGGGCCCGCGTGTCGCGGAAGGACGGCCATCTCCGGCCGGGCGGGCTGGCCTCCAGCAGGGTGTCGAGCATTTCCCCGGACCGCTCGCGCCGGTACCAGGCAGGATAGGCGCGCAGCAGCCGGCGGCATCGTCGCTCGAGCGGAGTCATGCCGGGCTCGCCTTCCGGGCACTGCTGCCCGCTTTCAGGCGGCGGCCATGGTCGGTCACCAGGCGGGCCGCCTCCGCCATCCGCTTCGCTTCGGCCCGCAGCGCGCCGGCACCGGGCGGTGTCAGCCCGTAGGACCGGCGTGCCCTGCCGTTGACGATCTCCTCGCGCACCAGTTCCACATGGCCCTCAGCGGTGAGGCGGTCCAGCGCCGTGTACAGCGTCCCGGTAGCTAGCTTGATCCGGCCGCCTGACAGTTGCTCCGTGCGCTGGATGATGGCGTAACCGTGCAGTGGCCCGTCCAGCAGGGATGCCAGGACGAAGTAGGTCGGCTCTCTCATGTGGCTTCTCGGCCTATCACCCGCCCACAATAAGTAGTTGGCCGATATATGGCAAGTCCGCTAGCTCAGGTCGGCTGTTCGGGCTTGTCGTTCTGGCCGGCGGCGGATCCTTGCGGGCGGCTGGTGCGTGCGGGTTCGGCGGAGCCGATCGCATGCGGCGCCCGCAGGGCGGCCTGGGCGCGGCGGGCGGGAGCGGGATAGTCGGGCGCGAGGAAGACGCCGCCTAAGACTGAGTGATCGCGGCTCTCCGGGGCGCGTCCGTGCGCGCGGGGCCTCAAGCCAGAGCGCGGCGCGGAGCGCGCCGTGCGGCTGAACGGAGCGCAGCCGCCTCGATGGGGCAGGCGCGGGAGAGCATTATGATCTCGGCGGCGATGAGGTCCGTGGTCGCGCTGACCTGTCGTTCGGGTTCGATCGGGCGAAGGGAATCGAACCCTCATGACCAGCTTGGAAGTTCGGTGGCGTGCAGTCCTCTGAACTGCTGCAGCCCAGGTCAGGGCATGTTCGCGAGTGACCGTGAGTACCCGTGAAACACCATCGCTGACTTTCCGGTCCGGCACGCAACGGGCACGGGCTCCCGGCGGGCACCGGTCGCGCTCGGCCCCCGTGGTAGGCCTGCCCTAGGGGCCTAGGCATCCGGGAGTGTGGGACTATTCGCACAGAGTCCAACGTGAAGATATTCTCACAACTAGAGATGTGCGAATATCCTCACGTAGCCTCAAGGGTGGTGATCATGACCAGCAAGACGATCGATGTGCGCAAGCCGCGCGACATCGGCGATGCGATCCGCGCCGTGCGCGAGGCGCGGGGCATCTCGCAGGAGGATCTTGCGCAGGCGAACGCATATGACCGGTTCTATCTCAATGGCCTGGAGACCGGGCGGAGCACGCTCTACATCACCCGGCTGCTGCGCACGCTGAAGTCGCTCGGCATCACGCTCAGCGTCACCCTTGACCCCGATGAGCCGGCCGACGGCAAGTGCCGCTCTGATGCCTGATCGACTAGAGGTGCGCTTGCACGACCAGCCGGTCGGGTGGATAGCTCGCGGTTCCCGGCGGGAACGCATCGAGTTCGAGTGGGTCGGCGGATACACGCCGGGCCCCGTTACGCTGACAGAGTCGTTCGGGTCTGTCCGGTTGAAAGCGCCGACAGTCTCGGCAAGCAGATTCTTCGGGGGATACGCCCTTGAGGGTCGTCAGCGCGAGCAGCTTACCCAGCGCCGCGGCATCGGAGACCCGACGGACCTCTACGCGATGCTCCGCGAGTTCGGCAGCTCGATCGCGGGCGCTGTCACGATCGCTGATACGGACGCAGTGAGCCGGACTGAGCCGCGCTACGAGCCGCTAGGTGAGCGCGAGATTATCCAGCGTCTTCGCCGGGCCGCGTCGGACGGAGACCTTGGCTCAGACGATCAGAGCCGCTCGATGCTCGCCGGGTATCAGCCGAAGCTGCTACTTGCCCGGTTCGGCGACCAGTGGTACCTGCCTCGAGGCCGGGCGCATTCGACGCATATTCTCAAGCCGCGACTCTCCGGACGCCCCGACGGACTCGCTCGCGAGTACTACGGGCACGCCCTCGCCACTGAACTTGGGCTCGCTCATTACCGCACTGAACTCGTCGGAAACGGTGTTCGCCAGTATCTCGTCATCGAGCGTTACGACCGGGTTGTCGATGGCGAGACGGTCATGCTCGTACACCAGGAGGACGCCGCGCAGGCCCTCGGCCTTGACTGGGTCGATGAGCATGCGAGATTTCAGAACCCTGATGCGCCGCGCGCCTCACACCGCCCAACCGCATACCGGATCGCCGAGCTCCTCGGCTCACTGCAGGGAGAGGGGCACGCGGTTGCCGACTTCCTCCGCAGGCTCACGTTCACCGTGCTCCTTGGGGACAACGACGCCCACGCGAAGAACGTCGGCATCCTGCACCTTCCCGGCCGCAGCGTACTCGCAGACGTCTACGACGCCGTCCCGAACCTCTTCCAGCAAGATCGGATCAACTATGACCTTGCCCTCGCTATTGACCGCAGCTTCGACCATCGCTGCATTAGCGCCGGGCATCTTATCCGCGAAGCCAAGCGGTGGAATGCGCTCGGCGCAGGCGAGGCAGAGCGGATCGTCACCGCGGCCTTGGCTGACTTCGCAAGAGCGCTCGATCATGTAGGGGTCCCGCAAGGTGTCCCCGCAGCGGCTACGGCTCAGCTTGCCTGGAATGTCGAGCGTTTGCAGTCGGGCGCGGAGATCGGCGAGCGGCCCAGAGGCTACCGGCGGCGACGTACCTGAGGCCAAGTTGGGCTGGCGCGTCCTGGTCCATCGCGGCAAACGAGCACGGAAGCCGGGAGTCGGACGGACGCAACGGGCACGGGGCGTCCTCCTGATTGGTCACGTAATGATGACCATGTCCGTGACCTGCGAATTTCACGGGAGCGGGCGAAGGGAATCGAACCCTCATGACCAGCTTGGAAGGCTGCGGCCCGCACTCGCTTGAACTGCGGCGGTCCAGGTCAGGGCATGTTGGCCAGTGACCGCGAGTCCCCCTGAAACACCGTCATTGGCCCTCCGATCGGGCACGCAGCGGGCACGGCCGGAGCCCAGGCGGGGTGGGATCTGTCAGGACGCGCCCATGTGGCCTGATCGGCCTACACTCGATGCCATGACCGCGACGCGTGAGGATGGACAGCAGCCAGTCGTGCCGCTTCCTGAGCGAGATCCTGCAGCGCTGCGGGCGGCTGTGGCCAAGCTCGATACGGCTGCGCTGGCGAAGTTCGAGTCTGACTGGACGGCTGCCACTGCCCGGGCGCGGGATGAGTACAGCCTGATGCCAGCGAGGTACTTCGTGGAGCACTGGTGGACCTGGGTGGCGGTTGAGCGCTGGCCGGCACTAGCCGCCCGGTTGCGTGACTGCGAGCGCATCGTCGCGGAGTCTGCGGATCGCCATGCGCGGCGGATGGCGGCTGCCGAGATCAGCGAGATCCTGCGCCGGGCGGAGTCGGCGACCACGTGAGCGATTGGACGTGGGATTACGTCCCTGACGCAGCTAGTGTCGTCGGCGGTCTCACGTCAGAGCAGATCGCCGAGGTCGAGGCCCTGGCCGCGCGGCTTGCCGATGCTGTTGGCGTTCGCCGGATCGGTACCCCCCTCGATCTTCAAGAGGCCGTTTCCGGCTTAAAGACCTACGGTGAGGGTTCCTGGCTGATCTGGTTCCTGGAGGATTACCGGGACGACGTCGTGCTGGTGGTACGTGTCCAGCATTTGGGAGTCATCTAGGCAGATTGCCTACCGCAGCGAAGACGCCGAGAGCGGGCCAAGGGAATCGACTGAGGGGCGATCGGGCACGCAACGGGCACGGACGTCCAGAAGATTGCCCGCCCATTGATGATCATGTCCCTGACCTGCGGAAATAAGAGCGGGCGAAGGGAATCGAACCCTCATGACCAGCTTGGAAGGCTGGGGCTCTGCCATTGAGCTACGCCCGCGCAACGGCTCACGCCGCCGGGCAGTAGCCTACCGGGTTGCGCGCCTATGAAGGCGCCGAGGCCGGGCACGCCTTCCAGGCCGGGCCTTGGGTCAGCTCGATTAGGAGTTGCGCCGGCCGATGCGGCCAGGCAGGCTCGGCTGGGACAGGGTAGGCTTCGGCTGGCCTGACGGGATGTGGCGCAGCTTGGTTAGCGCGCCTGCTTTGGGAGCAGGAGGCCGCGAGTTCGAATCTCGCCATCCCGACCGAAACCGCTGGTCAGAGGCGTCATGAAGGCTACGAGGACGGCCTCCAAGATCGTTTGACCGTCATCTACCGCCCGGCAGCAGTTGGCATGGAGAGGCCTCGCTGAGCGTCCTTGGCGCGGGCCAGCGCCTCGCGCAGCGGGTCGAGACCCATGGCGCCCAGGCTGAGTGCCCTGGCGTGAAAGTCCTTGAGGCTGAAGGCTCCGCCGTCCCCGTGCCCTGGCATCCTGCCTGGCTTGTA
>Ga0207416_1005258_pt1 | contig 10423 bp, 16 predicted proteins | sample PaiPotPPM11metaG_FD_184107 | JGI IMG/M metagenome (GOLD analysis project Ga0207416, IMG submission 184107) | Iron sulfur acid spring bacterial and archeal communities from Banff, Canada, to study Microbial Dark Matter (Phase II) - Paint Pots PPM... ...
GGGCTGAAGACTCCTTGTGATACTTGTGTTTTCTTTACGTTACCACACGGAGCTTCTCTTCAGACTCCTTTTTCACCCTCCTTGGCCACCCTTAGAGATGGATACGGTATCCAGAATACTAGCTCCGTCGGCAGCCAGCACGAGGTCCCCAACAGCGATATTCCACCTGAAATCGAAGAGCTGTCGAAGCGCATTTCCTATGGCAGGAGGGGCTTTCCCCTGATAATGCGACTGTAACGCGGATCGAAGAGCTTGTTTGCCAGCTTCGTCTTTCGTGATGGAAGAGAGGTCATCTATCTCTGCCCATCCAATAGCACAAAAATTGCCGTCGCGCATAGAAGTCCAATATTCTCTTGGTGTGCTTTTGTACTTTGCCGTGCCGATACGCCAGTAGTTATGAGGATTGCTGCCATCTCTCTCATTGAGCAATGTGGTCAAAATAGGCAACGGTATTTGTAATGCATGAGCAATAACACCATAGCGACCAGCGGCTATATATCGCCCCTCTGGTTGAAGAGGAAGTTGCAAAAGTTTGATCAGATGAAACCGGGCGTAATCAGGATTATGAAAGTCATCAAGTTTTTCAGGATACAGCAAACTCAAATACTTATGCCCCCAAGCGGTATCGCCGATATTTGGGGCAATGCTCAGGAGAGCTTGTTGCAAGTGTTCATAATCTCTATCACTGCCATCATCTGGCATTCTGGCTAAGAGGTCAGCTCCTGCGATGAGCTGATCCCGATGATGTCTTGCTCTCTCTATTGCCTGCTCAACGGTCAACTCTTGAGGATTTCTGGGAGAACCTGCCGTCCACGTCCCAGTTTCCTTCTTCCGAAAGAGACCAAATTTATAAGCACTTCCCCCAGCAATGCTGCCAAAGATAGCAGGAAATTCCTCATCATCTTTGAACTCGAGCCAGTAGACGAGACTATCTTTATTGCCATGACTATGCATAGTCTCCAGCAGAGCCTCACCATCTAGATTGGCTAACGTATCCGGGCCAAACTTCTTGCGAAAGGTGGCATAGTATTCCGATAACTGCTGCTTGGATGGCAACTTCCCTTCGCTCTCCAGCTCTTTGTACAGCTTTTTTAACTGCTGGCTCATTTGCTCATCAAGCTCCAACACCCTGTTGATTACTCCTTCATCTCCTGTACTATCTAGCCCATTCGTAGGCTTTGAGAGCGAAACTCCTTGTTCATTCCCATATATTTTGGTGACGACAGCTCAAACCCAGCATGCAGAGGATGATCAGCAGGCGACAGGTCCAAGCGCGTCTGATACGGCTCGCCAGTCTCTATCGCCTTCTACATCTTATCATAGACTGCTTGCGAGAGATGATTATCAGAGTTAGATACGTTCTGAGCAGTTACACTGATGAGACAGAAGGAACTTGCAGGAGAAATCATTGCTGTGGGTCCTTTGGTGTTTCATCAGGGACTTCCTCTATCAGATCATGAACGCTTACCTCAAGAGCATCGGCAAGCTTCTTCAGCGTGTCGAGCGTGATTGACTGGTACGGGTCGCGGTAAATGGCTTGAATCGTGCTATAGGCGAGAAAGGTCTTATGAGTCAGAGCCGTGATGGTCACGCCCTTCTCTTTGGCCACTTCCTTCAGTCTAATACGTATCCTTGACATGCCCCCCGCCTTTTTCTCCAGATTGTACCTGAAACTCAATGAAAGTAGCTCGCTTAACATTACTCGACGAATACTTGACGAGTAAAAAATAACGAGTTATATTGAGAGATATCGTCACTCTCGCCTCTCTGGTTCCTTGTGACTTCTAAGGGTGAGGGAGTTCTCTTGAAGGGAAAAAGGACATGAGCGAAGTAGCACGCCTGAAAAAGCAAATTGAGATGGAGTGTGAGGCGATGAGGTTAGCCATGACTGGCTTTCGTACCACTGCTTCTCATGAAATAATTAATCACCAGTTCGATCGGCTAGGAGAGCATTATGAGCGGCTCGGTGAGTTGATTGGGCAGCAAGCGGCCATAGAGACGGTCATAGCAGCTCTGGGGAGCAATGAGCCATGCCAGTAGGATAAGTATCCAAAAACTAGCACTATTGGTTAGTAGACAGTACACTAGAACGTAATGTAAAATAGAGTGTAAAGTTAAGAATTCTAGAAGGGGATAACACTAGTGAGCGAGCTTGATTTGTCTAGGTTGATTGATGTCCCGCGTACTATGCTCAAACATCCACCGCTTGTGCTAGCTCTTTGTCAAGTAAAATTCAGTAGTTTACTTGGTGTCACAGATCGTCATCTTCTCGCATTCCAACGATCTGTTCAATCGGATTATCCCATAGCTACCAGTGCAGAAGCAATAGAGCTTACTATTGGTAGGAATCCTATTAACACAGAAATTAGAAGTGAACAGAGAAAGGTTCCTCAATGGCAGTTTACAGACCGGAACGATAATTGGAAAATTGTTCTTTCTCAAGATTTTCTGACACTTGAAGCACGATCATATAATGACTTTGATGAGTTTCTTAATCGTTTAGAAGATGCAATAGAATCTCTTGCTGAACATATCCAGCCGACTTTTATAACGAGAATTGGATTACGATACATAAATGAAATTCGCCTCAATACTTTGAGGACAAATACTCATTGGAATAGTATTATTCGTACCGATTTGTTAGGTCCGCTTGTTATCCCCGAATTTATGGGGCAGGCAAGTCAGGCTATTTCTGCACAGCAACTCGTGTTTCGTTATCCTGATAATAAGGGAGTAAATATACACCACGGACTTCTTGCAGAGGGAACAACAGTCCAGGGTCACAAAAAACCTCAAGATATTAGCGATCCCTTTTATTTATTGGATTTTGATGTATTTCAGGAATTTCCGCTCCCTGGCAATGTAGTGGAAGTGGATTCAAGCGCTATACAGCAATTTGTCAAGGAGTATCACAAAGTTATTTACCAGTTGTTTCGTTGGTCAGTCACTCAAGAATATATCTCTATGTTGGAGGGATAATGCCATGACAACGACAACTTCAACCAGTGTTCGCCCAGATATGCTCAAAGATATTGATCAGAGCATGTCATCAGCCTCAACAGTGATTTTAGATTTGGGTAGTAGCTACTTGTTGATCGAGAACATAACTCCTATTGAGGATAATGCAACACATGATGGAGGTACTTTAATAAGCAAACCTAAGGTTAAATTTGCTGAATCTGCAAATTTACTAAAAAGTAGATCTATTAGTGTGATTTGCTCAATTAATACATTTCCTGAGATACTCAATAGATTAACTCAATGCAGTCAGCTGTCAAATCAAGTGGTAGAGACTCAACCACACCTTGAAGCTATTCAATGGATTAAGAACGCAACAGGTCTTTCCCAAACAAGAATTGGGCAATTAATAGGAGTTACGCGCCAAACCATAGATGAATGGAAGAAGAAAGGTACACCAATTTCCGGACCCAATCGCCAACGACTTTTTGCCGTTCGTGAAGTCCTGGAACGTGCAGCATCAAGACACAAAACAAAGGAATTGCTTGTTGCTTGGCTTGACACACCAGCAGGAGCTGATGGACGCACGCCAGCGCAACATCTTGCAGAAAATGAAATCAATAGAGCCCGCCTGTTAGCAGTGACTTCTCCATCTCCACGACTTGTTCCTCCTCCCGCATGGGCAAACCGACCTATTCCAGAAAAATTCCGCAAGGGAGCTGAACGGCGTCAGGAAGCACTTCCGCCATATCCTGACAGTGAACTTGACGCATTGCTCGACAATGAGGATTAAAAGTCTATAAAAGAAAGATGGAAGGGGAATATGCTTTAAATGACAAATATAGATGTAAAAGAAGAAGCATTAGGGGATGAATTACTTAGGAGGGGTTGGAAGCAAGGAACTCTATTTAATGCGCCCTCAATCTATTTTACCTATCATGACCTTTGCCAATTGAACACAGAAATTTTAACAAGCGTTCAAGAACGCAAATTAAAAGCAAACGAAAGATTAATAGTTATATCACAGGATTGTGATATAAAAGATATACAACAAGAAAAATATATTGAGGCAATCATATGTAAGCCTTATAATCAAAAGTTTATTGAAAAGGTTAGCCAGCTTAGCGCAAGATGGTTTGTGGTAGATCCTAAAACACGTCTTGTTGCTGAGGCAAAGTATAAGATTCAAATTGCTAAGCAAGTCTTCCTGCGGCTTCAACCAGAGCCATGGCCCGACAGCTCAAATAGGCTAGATGAATTCATCCGTTGGCTCGCTCGACGATACGACAGACCAGCACTTCCAGATACAATGGTAGAGGTTTTTCAGAAACCAATTGAGCAAGAAGTGAATAGTCTCAAAGAAGAGCACCCTGATATTTTTATAGCATTTAACGATGTTGTACATAATATTCGTGTAAATCTACCTGAAAATGAAGATCCTCCTTTTGATTTATATTTAACTTTTCTCGTTAGACCTGATGGTTTGACAGAAGAAGCTATTAATGCCATCGATTTTACTAAAGAAATTATTAAAACATGTCTTGATGCAAATTTAGTTCATTTAGACCCTGACATTCGCACTCTAACAGAGGAACAAATATCTATGAGAGAATATTTTGCTAGCCGTCCTTTATATTTTGATTATCTCACCTATGGAGGTGAGGAAATTGAGGGCACTGAACCCTATAAAAGGATGTGACATTGATTGGACTGCAAGCAGCGATAGAGACGGTCATAGCAGCACTAGGGAGGAATGAGCAATGCCAGTAGAACATGTCTATCCAGATATGCCTCTGCCGACCAGTCTCATCATTGAACCCATCTTGCTGCAACACAGGGTCATCGTCATGAAGCCGATCAAAAACCATGGGGGAAGGTTAGATGCAAATGAGGCGTTCTTTCCACAAGGCACCATCAAGCGGTTCATTTGGCCACGTATCCTTGACTGGAGGTATTCGATTATCTTTCCAGATGGCTACGAGATATTTCCCAGAAATGAACTGAGAATCTCAGGTTGCCACTGGTTAGTGCGACTGTACCTCCGGTAGCTATTCTCTTTAGGCAAGTGCCAAATCCCCCATGGCTTGACTTAGTTTTCTATATTGGAATCAACAATGTTTGCAGCAGCCAGTTGTTTTGCATTCTGTTGTTTTGTATCAAGGAAGCTCGCCAATGGGCCATCCACAAATTGGTTGGGCTTCCATCCACCAAGCAGACGATCTACAAGAAAGCTATCAGCCGTACTGAGAGCCTCACTAATTCCCAAGCCAACAATCGGACTTGCTGGTAGCAGAGCTACGCCAGCGGCCAGCAAGAAAAACCAGCGAAATGCCTTCACAGGCAGCGACTCAACCCATGTCGATCTTATCACTTCTTTATAATAAGCATTCCCAAGATTGATATTCGGCTCCTGCTCATGGAGCCAGTGCCGAAAATTCCGGGACCGCTGAAGCAGCTTTAGTACATCTTTGTAGCCGCGCTCACCAGAATTGACTACATCACAGATGGCATGTCCTCGCTCCAACACCTGCTCTTGAAATTGGTCAATCGTTTTTCCATCTCTTTGAAGAGCACTGAGTAGATCATCGCATTTAACCCGGATCAAGGCTGATGAAAAAGGATTTGTCGCAATCTCACCACCATACAGTGATGAAAATTGCAAATCTCTTCTGGCCTCGAAGAGATCCACTAGCAAACCAGCAGGAGAAATGGATTTCAACCCCGAGGGTGTCTGCAGATGAAATTGCCCTTTCCATACTACAAAATCAAGATCTGTATCAATAGTAAGATATTGATCATCAAGCCTATGCACATGGAAATGAAAATAGCGTGGAAGTTGATAATCTGGCACACGCATCTGCAGAAGTCGTTTCACACAATCCTTTACATATGCACTATTAGCATAATCTGCCTGAATATATTCAAATATCTCATTATCTTCTATTACTTGCTTGACTTTCCCAGCAAAGTGATTCCCTAATCTGCGTCCTTTTCCTTGTTTTCCCGTTACTTGCTGAAAGATAACAGGAGCTGCATTTTGAAGCTTCCAGCTCAAGTTGTGAGGATGGATCGTCGCTGGCTTGTGTCTCTCCTGCGGCGTTCCTGTATTCTCCGTCTTTATAGCAATAGAGCGATCAAGGTAGTGAACCTTCAAGAAACCCTCATCGATTAATGCAAGTAGCACATCTGGGCCACAATGACGAGCTAGCTGCTCGACAATACCATAATCTGCTATACTGTCCAAGGTGACAGAGTGAGATTTTTTTGCTAGAATAAGAGGAGGAAAAACAAGTCGAGAGAGACAGGAGAGCAAGAGATGTTACAGCTGACGTTCACGGAAGCCGAAATCAAGGAGTTGGATTACCAGCGGTACAACCACCCTCACCCCCGTGTGCAAAGGAAGATGGAAGCGTTGCTGTTGAAAGCCAAGGGATTACCTCATCATCAAATAGCCCACTGCCTTGGAGTCTGTGAAAACACGATGCACAGTTACTTGGAACACTATCAGCAAGGGGGCATAGAAGCCCTCAAACAGCTGGACTTTTATCGGCCGAGCAGCGAACTGGAGAAACACTACGACACGTTGGAGGCCTACTTCAAAGAGCATCCACCAACCACGATTCCCCATGCAGCTGCGATCATCGAGGAACTGACCGGTCTCAAACGCAGTCCGACACAGGTCGGCATTTTTCTCAAAAAGCTTGGTCTCAAGCGATTGAAGACCTATGCGGTGCCGGCAAAAATGGACGTAGAAAAACAAGAAACCTTTAAAAAAACGAGTTAGAGCCATGCCTAGAAGAAGCAAAAGCAGGCAGACGAGCGGTCTTTTTTGTGGATGCGGCCCATTTTGTGCTCGGGGCTTATCTTGGCTTTCTGTGGTGTTTTACGCGTGTTCTAGTGCGGGCACCGAGTGGAAGACAGCGTTTTAACGTTTTAGGAGCATTAAATGCAGTGACTCATCAACTCATTACCATCACCAATGAGAGCTACATCAACTCCGCAAGTGTCGGGGAACTCCTAGAAAAAATCGCTGGCCTGGGGATTGCCACGCCCATTACGCTCATTATGGACAATGCTCGTTACCAACGCTGCCAATATGTCCTAGATATTGCCGCTCGTTTAAACATTGAAATCCTTTTTCTTCCCCCTTACTCGCCCAATCTCAATCTGATCGAACGGCTGTGGAAATTCGTGAAAAAGGAATGTCTCTATAATGAATACTATGAAAATTTTCAACCGTTCAAACAAGCTATTACCGCATGTTTGTCTGAAACCACTGGTCGCCACAAGTCCGCTTTGAGCACGTTATTAACCCTCTCTTTTCAGACCTTCCCAACCTCAATCTATGACCTTTGACAGTATACTAGATGTACATGCTCATAGAAAAGCATAGCCTCAGTGAGGAAGCCTATATCAATGGGACGATCCTGGCTATTGAGAAACTGACGACGTAAACAGATAGATTGGAACATAATATTCTCCACGCTGCTCGCCAGCAGCTAACGCGCCTCGCTACAAAGCAACAGTTTATTCACTGCGAAGACTACTTTCCAGCTCATTGAGGTAAGAAAGATGCGCTTCAGAATCTAGAGGAGCATTACTCGCATAAATATGCTCCTCTGGGCGAGTTCCTGTACGCAAAGCAAAGGTAAACGCATAAGGATCACTAGGTACTCCCAATGCTGCTACTTCTTCATTCTCAGGGAACGTTTGTATAACAAACACAGGAGCAATCGATAATTTTATATTCTTGGTATCTTTATGTGCAATTCTTGCAAATAAGTTGCCTAAGGATGGCACAAAAAAGGACTCCAAAGAAAAAGGGAAACGTGCGACAATCTCAGAATAATCTAATATGCGTTCCGGTTTACCAATAACTGGGGACCCATCAGCAGCTTGTAACTCGGACAGAAATTGTTGGAGCCGTTCGAAAATAGCAGTGATTGCCGATGATGGTCCTGCAACATCAATGACAACGCGACGCTGCTCAAAATGCAATAAGCGAATTGGTATAAGTTGCTCCTCTGGAGTGAGCCACGTTCCCATATTAAAGACCATACCAGGAGGGTATGTCACGGGAACGTTTCCAAATGTTGGCAGAGGCGATCCCATGACTGCTGCCTGAAATTGAAAAAGCTGTTGAATTTGCACTTGTACTGGTTTCATGCTCAATGTAGACAAACGCAAGTCATCAGTATGAAATTCATAGGCTCTTCTGCTAGCAAGAACCTTAATATCTTCTGGCATATACTACACCCTCATACTATTGTGTGAAATTAAGCTGTTGTCGTTGGTGCTGAAAATGACGCCTGAGGCAAATTCCTTGCCTGAGATGCAGAAGCAGTGATTGTGGCACTTTCGACAGACTCCGTCGCACCTTGCCTTTTCAAAAACTGCTCAGCAGATTGTGCAGTTCCTTCAAATTCCTGAATGGTTGCAGAATATGAATGTTGCAGGTTTGTAACATTCATATATTTCTGATCTTCCCTTACCCATGAATGCTGGAAAGCTTTGCAGGTTTGCGTATAAACCGTGCAATAAATCTTCTCTTCCAAATTTGCGACAAATGTGGGCTTGAATTTCTTTTCAAGCCACTCACTATAGAGATCAGCTGTTCTAGAAGCTTGTGGATCCTCAACTGCGTAATCACAGAGTGAGCTTATCGGCACTAGCTTGATATCAAGTGGAATCATGCCGCACGCCAGAGCCATTTCAACATACCGGTGAAGCGATATAGAACCAGAAGTATCTGCTTCCCAGCGTGCAATAGATGTATGTTTTGTATATAATTTATCGGCTACTTGGCTTTGAGTTAGACCAGCTTTACGACGTGCATGGAATAAGGCATCCATAGCTGCAGTAAGAAACCCCTTTTTGAGATATGCACGCGTGAAATCACCACCTTTGTCAATAGAGAGCCTTTCTTTTATATAATCCGATGTTGAACCTGAAGATTGAACATCATGCTTTTTACTCATTATATGTCCTCCTATCTTGAATTCCAGTAAAGCCTTGCACAGCTATAAGCCTTCTCCATTTCTTTCCGCTCTCTCATCGCCTCTTTCTTATAAGCATAGACCCACCAGGCCTTTAACTCTCCATTCGGAAATAACACTACAGCCCGATAGCCTCTCTTGGGGCCTGTTCTAATATGGCATAGTCTATACGGACCAGCAACATCTTTATAATGTTCGAAATGAAAGCCAGGGGGCAAATCTCCATCATGGCGACTATTACGCCATGCAGGCTCAAATCTATTTACATCATCAACTATTTCTGCAGTTGCAGTTGCATTAAATGACCAAATTGCATCTTTAAAAGTTTGAAACCAAGAAAAAGTTGTCTTACTTCTAGATTCCACTACGGAGGCCATCCTTCCATGCGCCGTCCCCTACTAATCACACACCTTGGCATGGTGCCTTTAAATAAATTGTAACATATTTGTTACAATCATGTCTACCTATTTATCTCAGCAATTCATGCCCTTCTCCTTGCAGGGATGATCAGGACAGGCATGGTGTAAATGCTCAAATTCCAAGATTTGCAGCCATAGGCCATTGACATCAGAGTGCTTTTGGGGCACACTACTAATAATATGGATATAGGGAAGGGATTCGATGCCGCCAAAGATTAAGAAGTTAAAAGCCAAGTTAGAAAAAGCTGGTTTTGTTTATCGTAACGCCAAAGGGAGTCACACACGGTGGAAGCATCCCCTTGCTCCAGAGATTAACGTCACTCTTTCTGGCAAGGACGGAGACGATGCCGATGAGTATAAAATTAGGCAAGTCGACGAGGCAATAGCAAAGGTACAGGAGATAGAACATGCAAGAACTACGCTATCCAATAATCATCCATTGGAGTGAAGAGGACAAGAAATATCTTGCCACCTTGCCAGACTTCCCCTATTGTACAACCCACGGTGATACACCAGAGGAAGCTCTCAAGAATGGAATAGAAGTATTAGAGCTGCTTATAGAGGGAAGCAGAGAGGATAACGAACCACTTCCACAACCTAAGCCGTATGCAGCATAGTCTTTCCTGCTGCATCTTATTCGACATCTACTAGAAGAGCTACCCTTGATCTGCAAGAGTGGCTCTCTTTGTTTGTTGCCTTAACGAAAGCGGCACGGGAAGTCCCATCCCCTTGTAGGGGATGGGACTTCCCGTGCCGCCTGTTCGCATATGATTCGTTGCCATATTTCCGCATTTCATCCTCCAAATAGGAATACTATCATGTTACGTATTCGAATATGCTTCGTTGCAAATAAGAGAAAACAAAAAGGGAAAAGAGCGCGGCTTTATGGAAACAGTCCACATTTACCGATTGCAGCCGAACAAAAAAATGTTTGCTGTACTTCGAGATGCGCAGATGGAAGCCGCCAAAGTCTGGAACCTCTGTGGATCTCTCCACAGACAGGCGAGAATGAACCATGCCAAGTGGCCTGGGCGCAATGAGCTGCAAAAG
>Ga0207416_1005259_pt1 | contig 10422 bp, 13 predicted proteins | sample PaiPotPPM11metaG_FD_184107 | JGI IMG/M metagenome (GOLD analysis project Ga0207416, IMG submission 184107) | Iron sulfur acid spring bacterial and archeal communities from Banff, Canada, to study Microbial Dark Matter (Phase II) - Paint Pots PPM... ...
GGCGATGGTGGCGGCCCAGCCGCGGAAGTGGTCGGGGTCGCCGTGGAAGGTGTGCAGGTCGCGGGTGATGTGCAGCCAGGTTTCGGAGGCGAGGTCTTCGGCGTCGTCGCCGGCGAGGGCGTGCAGGTAGCGCAGGAGTCGGGGGTGGGTGTCGCGGTAGAGGGCGCGGAACGCGTCGGGGTCGCCGTGCTGGGCCCGTTCCACCGCACCAGCCAGATCCGGCACGGCGGTATCCAGCCAGCGGTCCATGCGCGCCATGATGGGCACGGATGGCGCCCGGGCGGGGCGGTAAAGCTAAATATAAGTAAAAGTCGGGTTGTATCCGCTGTCGGGCGCGGGCCGGGTATGGCGCTGCCGGGCAGAATTTTGCCAGGATGAGCTCATGACCACCGCGGAACCGGGCGACACCCTGCGGCTCGGCGTGCCCGAGCCCGGGCGCCCGCCGGCCACCCTGGTCACCGACCCGGGTACGCTGATCCGGATCTACGCCGGCCGCCCGGCGGATCCCGGCGCGTACCGGCTGACCGGGGCGACCACGGAAGAACTCGCCGTCTTCTCCTGACCCGGCTGAGCTGCGCGCCCCGGTCCGCCGATCCGGGTAATTAGGGCGAAGCTGGGCACGGGACAAGCCCCCGGGATATTCTCCTGCCGGTGCACTTAGTGACGATCAGGGCAGGAGGGTCATGCGCGTCGCCGTCCGCCTGACGGTCATCGTGGCGCTGGGCAGTGTCCTGGCGGGCGTGGGCGTCGCGGTGTCGTCGGCGTTGTCCGGCCCGTCGCGCGCCCCGGTCGGCCTGAGCATGCGCGACGCGGCGGGCGGGTCGGCCGCCCGCGCGATCCGGCGCGGCCGGGCCAAGCCGGCCTCCCGGCCCGCTTCGCCCGGCGTGGTGGTGGCCGGCGCGCCGAGCGGGGTCAAGGCCAGGGGCGGTGTGCTCGCGAACGCTGCCACCGGAGGCGTGCTGTGGAGCCGTGACGCGGATACCGAGCGGCCGATGGGCAGCATCACGAAGGTCATGACCGCGCTGGTGGTCTTCCAGGCCGGCGACCTGAACCGGCTGATCCAGGTCCCGAAGGCCGTCATCGGATACGTGGACAAGTACGGCGCGGACAGCGCGGGCCTGCATCCCGGTGACACCCTGACCGCGCAGGACCTGCTCGAGGCCATGCTGCTGCCGTCGGGCTGTGACGCGGCCTATACGCTGGCCACCGCCTACGGGCCGGGCATGCCGGCGTTCCTGGCCAAGATGAACGCCACCGCGCAGCGTCTCGGCATGACGCACACCCACTTCACCAGCCCGGACGGGCTGCCCTATCCCACCGAGTACTCGACCTACTCCACCCCGTCGGACCTGCTCACGCTCGGGCTGGCCGCGATGAAGTACCCGGTCTTCCGCTCGATCGTGGCGCAGCAGATCTTCCAGATCCCGAAGGGCCCCGGGCACCACCACTACTGGTGGCAGAACACGAACGACCTGATCGGCACCTATCCCGGCGCGGATGGCATCAAGACCGGGTTCACCAACGCGGCCCTGCACTGCCTGCTGTTCGAGGTCACGCGCGGCGGCCTGACCCTGATCGGCGACGTGCTGGGCAGTCCCGCCACCGGCCCGGCGTCCGGGGCCGATGCGGCGACCCGGGTGCTCAACTGGGGGTTCAGCCTCAAGCGGACCTAGCGCGAGCGGGTCACCCCGGCCCCGTGGTCAGCCTGGCCCGTGCTCACCCTGGCCCCGTGCTCACCCTGGCTCGGCGAACGCGGTCAGCTTCTGCAGCCGGTCCACGATTTCCTTGTGGACCGCCTCGGCCGGCTGCGAGCCATCGACGGCGAACATCCACTCCCGGCCCGCGTAGTACTCCAGCAGCGGCACGGTCTTGTCCAGGTACACCTGCAGCCGGTTCTGGATCACCGCCTCGGTGTCGTCGGAGCCGCGGCGGCGTTCGAGCAGCCGGCGCACGAGTTCCTCGCGGGGAACGTCGAGATGCACCGCCGCCTGGACCTCGACCCCGAGCGGCTGGGCCACGGCGAACGACGCCTCGGCCTGTTCCACGGTCCGCGGGAACCCGTCGAGCACGTACCCGCCGGCCTCGGCGGCGGCCACGACCGGCTTGCGCAGCATGTCCATGACCACCCCGTCGGGGACCAGGTCGCCGCGGTCCACGTAGCGCTGGGCGATCTGCCCGAGCGAGGTCTGCTCCCTGACGTGCTGGCGCAGCAGGTCGCCGCTGGAGATGTGCGCGATGCCGAACCGCTTGGCCAGCAGTTCGGCCTGAGTTCCCTTGCCTGCGCCGGGGGCGCCGATCAGCAGCAGGCGCATCTGATCACTGGGTCCTGCCGCCTCGCCTGCGGCCAGGCGATGCGCGACCTGAGGTACTGCACCGGGCCCCCTCCAAGGTCATCTGTGACTAGGGCCCCTAGTCTCGCGCCGGGATGAGGCAATAGACAAGCAGCGTTCCGTGAGCTGGCATCCGCCCGGGCGGCACCGGCGGCCGCCGGCCCCTCCCGGCGGAGTGAACCCGCAGGCCAGAACGCGACGTTAGAACAGGCATGGGAACCGAGGTCGCCGCAGGCGGCGGCCAGCCGGAAGCCGCGCCGTGACCGGCCCGGGAGGATGCGCGGGCAACCGGCTGGCCCTGGGCGTCTACGTGCTCGGCGCCGCCGACTCGGCCGAGCGGGCCGTGGTGCGCATGCACCTGGCCCGGTGCCGGGACTGCCGGGAGGAGCTAGCCGGGCTGGCCGGCCTGCCCGGCCTGCTCGGCCGGGTGCCGGCCGCCGAGGCGGAGAAGCTCCTGGGCGGCGAGGCCGAACCGGACAGCCCGGCCGGCCCGCCGCCCGGGAGCGTCCTGCCCCGGCTGCTCGACCGGACCGTCCGGGCCCGGCGGTCCCGGAGCCGGCGGGCCGCGGCGGCCGCGGCCGCCGCGGTCGTCGTGGCCGCGGCCGCCGGCGTCGCCGGGCAGCGCGCGCTCGGCGCGGCCCCGCCCGCGGCGTCCCAGTCCAGCACCCACTGGGAGACGATCTCCGCCCGCAACGACCTGACGCTGGCCCGCGCCACCGTCCGGTACACCCCCGCCGCGTGGGGCACCGAGATCCGGGTGCGGGTCGGCGGCATCCCGGCCGGGACCGTCTGCCTGCTGCGCGTCATCGGCGCCGGCGGGCGGGAGCAGACCGCGGCGGGCTGGACCATCGTGGCCGGCCACGACACGACGTGGTACCCGGGCTCGACGTCGCTGGCCGCGTCCGGCGTGCGCGCGTTCGTGCTGAGCGCGGGCGGCAAGAACCTGATCACCGTCCCGGCTAGCTGACGTCCCGGCCCGTTAACCAGCCGCCGAGGGCCGCCCTGGGTCAGGCCTTGGCGATCATCACCTCGGTAGCCTTGATGATGACCGAGATCTGGTCGCCCTCGCGCAGCTTCAGTCGCTCGCGGGATGCGTCGGTGATCGCGGCGGTGACCATCCCCGGCTCGACGTTCACCGTGACCTCCGCCATGACCGCTCCGGACTTGACGTTCGGCACGGAGCCGCGAAGCTGGTTGCGCGCGCTGAGTTCCATGATCGTTCCTCTCGGTTGGTTACTTTCCTTCGGATCACGGCGGGTACGCCGTGACGTCGGCGGGACGGACGCGGGCCCAGAGCTCGCCCCCGTCGTCGAGCTTCAGTTCGCCGACGGCCCGGGGCGTTACCTCGGCCACGATCGGCGGCGCGCAATCATCCGGTCGGCGAGCGCCACGGCATCCAGCAGGTCGTGGGTGACCAGCACGTTCGCCGCCGGTGAGGCGCGCAGGCTGCTCCGCAGGTGACGGCGGATCTCGGTCTTGGTGGACACGTCCAGCCGCGAGCGGCTCGTCCAGCAGCAGCAGCTTCGGCTCGGTGACCAGCGCGCGGGCCAGGGCCACGCGCTGCTGCTGGCCGCCGGACATCGAGGCCGGCTTGGCCGACTCCAGCCCGTCCAGGCCCAGGCGGGCCAGCGCGGCCGTGGCCTTGGCCCGCGCCTCCCGGCGCCCGGTCCCCCGGGCCCGCGGCCCGAACACGACGTTCTCCACCGCGGTCAGGTGCGGGAACAGCAGGTAGTCCTGGAACATCAGCGCGACAGGCCGCTTCTCCGGCGGCACCCGCGCCCGGCGGGCGGGGTCCTCCAGCACGGCGCCGTCGAGCACGACGCGCCCCCCCGACAGGCGCAAGAAGCCGGCCAGAGCGCGCAGCACCTTGGACTTGCCGGCGCCGTTCGGCCCGAGCAGCGCGACGACCTCCCCGGACCGGACGGAGAGGCCGGCGTCAAGGGTGAGCCGGGACAGCCGGAGCTGGATGCCTGCCTCGAGCACGGCGGGATAACCGGGACCGCGGCCGGCCGCGAGTGCCGATCATGACGCCGAGGCTGACCACCACCAGGACCAGGCTCAGCGCGATCGCCTCGTCGAGCCGGTCCGAGCTCTGGCTGATGTAGATGGCCAGCGGAGCGGTCTGGGTCACGCCGGGCAGGTTGCCGGCGAACGTGATCGTGGCCCCGAACTCCCCCAGGGCCCGGGACCAGGCCAAGACCGACCCGGCCACCAGGGACGGGACGATGGCGGGCAGCGTGACGCGGCGGAACACGGTCCAGCGGTTCGCGCCGAGGTTGCGGGCGGCGTCCTCGAGCCGGGTGTCCATCGAGCGCAGCCCCGATTCCAGCGTGATCACGAAGAACGGCATGGCCACGAACGACTCCGCGACGATCACTCCGAGCAGGCTGAACGGCAGCGTCACGCCGAGCGCCCGGTACAGCGGGTCGCCGATCAGCCCCCGGCGACCGTAGGCCAGCAGCAGGGCGATCCCGCCCACCACCGGCGGCAGCACCATCGGCAGCGTGGTCAGGCCGCGCAGCAGCGCCTTGCCCCGGAACCGCCCGCGCGCGAGCAGCCAGGCCAGCGGGAACCCGAAGACCAGGGCGAGCGCCGTGGTGGCCAGCGACGCGATCAGCGAGAGCCGCAGCGCGTCGAGCGAGGTCTTGCTCGTGATCACGCTGCCGACGTTGCCCCAGGGGGTGCGGACCAGCAGCCCGGTCAGCGGCAGCACGAAGAACAGCGCGGCCAGGGCGGCCAGGAGGAGGACCACGGGATTGAACGGCTGCCTCGATCCCCGCATGATGGCTGTCCCGGCCTACGGTCGGAGGAACCCGAAACTGGTCAGCACCGACTGGCCCTGCGGGCCCTCGACATAGGCGATGAACGCCGGCGCCGCGCCGGCGTTCGAAGCGTCGCTTAGCTGCACGATCGGGTAGTCGGCGACCACGTTCTGGTTGGCCGGGATCGCCACCCCGGCGGCCTTGTTCCCGGCCGCCTTGACGTCGGTGGTGTAGACGATGTCGGCGTCGGCCTCGCCCAGCGTCACCTTGGTCACCACCGAGGAGACGCTGGTCTCCTCGCTCACCGGCTTGACCGTGACGCCGGCCTTCTTGAAGACCTGCTGCGTGTAGGCGCCGCAGGGCATGGCCGCGGCGCAGACGGCGACCTTGATCCCGTCGTTGGCCAGGTCGCTGACGGACTTGATGTGCTTGGGGTTGCCGGGCGCGGTGATGATCTCCAGCCGGTTGCGCGCGAACACCTTCGGCGTGCCCGAGGCCAGCTTGTCCGAGGTGACGGCGTTCATGTTCGTGGTGTCCGCCGACGCGAACACGTCCCCCGGCACGCCTGCTTGATCTGGGTCGCGAGCGACGAGCTCCCGCCGTAGCTGAACTTGACGGTCACTATAAGTGACTCTGCGTGAATGGCCCGGTCGGGCTCCCGGGTCGGCGGGGTTAGCCCGCGGGGCGGGTTCCGGTGATGACGGTCGCGTTGAGCTCGGCGGAACGGTCGACCCGGGGGATCAGCCCGCTCGCCGCGACGATGTCCGCGGCGCGCGTCGCCTGGCGTTCGCTGGTCTCGCTCAGCAGGTGACCGCCGGGCGCCAGCCAGTGCGGGGCCGCGTCCGCGACGAGCCGCAGCACGTCGAGGCCGTCCGCGCCGCCGTCCAGCGCCAGCCGCGGCTCGTGCACCCGGGCCTCGGCGGGCAGCAGCGCGACCTCCCCGGTGGGCACGTAGGGCACGTTGGCGGCCAGGACGTCGACCCGCCCGCGCAGGCTGGCGGGCAGCGGCTGGTAGAGATCGCCCTGGTAGACGTGGCCGTCCGCCGCGGCCAGGTTCCGGCGGGCGCAGGCGGCCGCGGCCGGGTCGAGGTCGGCCGCGTGCAACTCGACCCGGCCCAGGGCCGCGGCCAGCGCCGCGCCGACCGCGCCCGAGCCGCAGCACAGGTCCACGACGACCGGCGGCGGGCCGCCGGCCGCGGCCGCGAGCAGCGACAGGGCCCGGCTGACCAGGAACTCCGTCCGGCGCCGCGGCACGAAGACGCCGGGGTCGACGGCTATCCGCAGGCCGCAGAACTCAGCCCAGCCGAGGACGTGCTCGAGCGGCAGGCCGGCCACCCGCCGGTCCACCATCTGGGCGAGTTCGGCCGCGGTGCCGGCCGCGGCGATGAGCAAGGCGGCCTCGTCTTCTGCGAACACGCACCCGGAGGCGCGCAGCCGGCCGACGATCGCGGAACGGTCAACAGGTGACGGGGAAAGCGACATGGGAGCCTTTCGGGTTGCCGATGGGCCCTCCCTCGGTCACCTGCCCCGGTGAACCGGGCCGGCGGCGAGGCGAGGACCCCTGCCTGACCTGGCGGAAATGGGTCTCACCTCCCTTGGCGCTCCGGACGTCTGGGACGGCCAGGCTACCCCGGGCCGGGCCGGTTACGAAACCGCGGCCGGATGGTGACAAATCGGGGCTGGCCGGGCGAAGATATCCCCGTGAAGACCAAGGCTGCGGTGCTCCGCGAGGTCGGCAATGACTGGGAGATCCTGGAGATGGATCTCGACCCGCCGCGGGCCGGCGAGGTGCTGGTGCGGTACGTGGCGTCCGGGCTGTGCCACTCCGACGATCACCTCCGCACCGGCGACATCCCCGTCCGGTACCCGATCGTCGGCGGCCACGAGGGCGCGGGGGTCGTCGAGGAGGTCGGCCCCGGGGTCACCCGCCTGAAGCCCGGCGACCACATCGTCTGCTCGTTCCTGCCGGCCTGCGGCCACTGCCGGTTCTGCGCCCGCGGTGAGACGAACCTGTGCGACATGGGCGCGCTGCTGGTCGACAACTGCCTGCCCGACGGCACGTTCCGGTTCCACGCCGACGGCCAGGACTTCGGCCAGATGTGCCTGGTCGGCACGTTCTCGCAGTGGGCGACGGTGTCCGTCAGTTCGTGCATCAAGATCGACGATGACCTGCCGCTGGAAACGGTGGCCCTGGTGGGCTGCGGCGTGCCGACCGGCTTCGGCACCTCGGTCAAGGTCGGCGCGGTGCGGCCCGGGGACACGGTGGTCATCTACGGTATCGGCGGCGTCGGCATCAACGCGGTGCAGGGCGCGTCGATCGCCGGCGCCACCAACGTCATCGCGGTGGACCCGCTGGCGAACAAGCGCGAGGCCGCCGAGCAATTCGGCGCCACGCACAGCGCGGCGGACGCGGCGCAGGCCCAGCAACTGGTCACCGAGCTCACCCGCGGCGTCGGCGCCGACCAGGCCCTGGTGACGGTCGGCGTGGTCACCGCCGACGTGATCGACGCGGCGTTCGCGGTCATCCGCAAGCACGGCACGGTGATCGTGACCGGGCTGGCCGGCCCCGGCCAGAAGAACATCCAGCTCTCCAGCTTCGAGCTCACGCTGTTCCAGAAGCGGCTGGAGGGCGCGCTGTTCGGCGGCGGCAACCCGTTCGACGACATCCCGTTGATGCTCGACCTGTACCGCGCGGGGCGGCTCAAGCTGGACGAGCTGATCACCACCCGGTACCGGCTCGAGGACGTCAACCAGGGCTACCGCGACCTGCTGGACGGCCGGAACATCCGCGGTCTCCTGGTCCACGAGCACTAGGACCTCCGGGGACGCGGGCTTATCGTATTTCGGTGCACCTTCACCTGCGGACCCCGCGGCTGGTGATCCGGCGGTTCACCGCCGACGACGAGGACAACCTGGTCAGCCTCAACAGCGACCCCGAGGTCATGCGGTACATCAGCGGCGGCCTGCCGACGAGCCGGGAAGAGGTCCGGGACCGGATCATCCCTTTTCATCTCGAGGCCTACGAGCGCCATCCCGGGTTCGGTACCTGGGCCGCCGACGACGCGGGCACGGGCGAGTTCCTCGGCTGGTTCCACCTCCGGCCCCGGCAGGCCGACGGGGCCATCGATATCGGCTACCGGCTGCGCCGCGCGGTGTGGGGCAGGGGTCTCGCCACCGAAGGATCGGTCGCGCTGATCGACAAGGCGTTCGCCGAACACGATCTCGATCGCGTCGTGTCCGAGACGATGACGCTCAACTCCGCGTCGCGGCGCGTTCTGGAAAAGTGCGGGCTGAGCCTTATCCGTACCTACTTCGACAACGACATACACACCGTTGAGGGCGTAGACCAAGAATGCGTGGAGTACGAGCTCACCCGCGCGCAATGGCAGGCCGCCCGCCCGGCCGGGTGAGGGTGCCGGCGCAAACCGCGCCGAGCCGCCGCCGGCCGCCTGCGGGCAGCGTGGGCCGGCTCTCATAGCATCGGCACGTGGCCGATCCGGTGGTGAAGACGAGTTCCGGGCTGGTCCGCGGGCTGGCGGGCGCGGAGGGCGGGTCGTTCCGGGGGATTCCGTACGCGGCCGTTCCCGACGGAGTGCTGCGGTTCCGGCCTCCGGTGCCGGCCGCCGGCTGGGACGGCGTGCGGGACGCGGTCACGTTCGGCACCGCGCCGCCGCAACTGGCGCCCGCGCCGGGAGTGCCGTCGGCCTGGCGGCCCGGTGACGGCCTGGATTGCCTCACGCTGAACGTCTGGACCCCGGACCCGGGCGCGGGCGGCCTGCCGGTCATGGTGTGGATCTACGGCGGCTTGTGGAAGCTCGGCTCGTCGGGCATGCCGCAGTACGACGGGGCAGCGCTGGCCAGCCTGGGCGTCGTGGTGGTGACCGTCAACTACCGGGTCGGCTTCGAGGGGTTCGGCCATCTGCCCGGCATCCCCGAGAACCGGGGGCTGCGCGACCAGATCGCCGCGCTGGAGTGGGTGCAGCGCAACATCGCCGCGTTCGGCGGCGATCCCGGGCGGGTGACCGTGTTCGGCCAGTCGGCGGGCGGCGCCTCGGTCGCGCTGCTCACCGCCGCGCCGGCCGCCGCCGGGCTGTTCGGCCGGGCGATCGCGCAGAGTGTCCCGGGCCGGACGCGGACTAGCGCGGAGGCCGAGCAGATCACCGAGGTGCAGGCCCGCGCGGTCGGGGTCGCGGCGACCTGGGAAGGCTTCGCGGCGCTGGCTCCCGAGGCCATCCTGGCCGTGCAGGACGCGACGCTGACCGGCTCGCCGGCGGCCCTGACCGCGTTCGCGCCGGTCATCGACGGCGACCTGATCGCCGGCCCGCCCGGGGCCGCTATCGAGGCGAGCCGGGCCCAGGCGGTGGACCTGGTCTGCGGCTTCACCCACCAGGAATACCTGGGAATCGCCCGGGGGCCAGCGCCGAGCGACGTCGACCTGGGCGAGGTGGCCGCCGCCATCGGGCTCGGCCCGGACGCCGTCCCGGCCTACCGCGCCGCGCTGCCGGGGCGCCCGGACGCCGAGGTGTTCACCGAGATGATGTCTGACGCGCTGATCCGGATGCCGACGACGTGGCTGGCCGAAGCGCACGCCGGGGCCGGCGGCCGGACCTGGCTGTACGACCTGACCTGGCGCGAACCCGAAGTCGGTGCCGGCCACAGCGTCGACGTGCCGCTGGTGTTCGGGCTGCCCGCCACCCGGTTCGCGGCCCGGGTGCTGGGTTCCCAGCCGCTCGCTGCGTTCGCCGCGTTGTCCCGGGAGATGCAGGCCGCGTGGACCTCGTTCGCCGCCACGGGTGATCCCGGCTGGCCCCGGTTCGATTCGCAGCGGCGGCGGACGCGGCTGTGGGACATACCGTCTCGCGACGCGGATTACCCACTGCCGGATTCCCGCCGCCTCTGGCCGCCACCCGCCCCGCGCTAACCGTCCTCCGGCCCGCGCTAACCGTCCCCCGGGCCGCCTACTAGACCGTTTCTCGGCTGCGGGCAAGGGCGTCGGCGCGGCGCAGCGCGTCGGGCAGCCGGAAGCGCCCGGCCATGTGCCGGACCAGGCGGGCCGCTTCGCCGGCGGTCAGGCCGGCCGCGGTCACGAACAACGGGCGCGCGGAGCGGCCTCGCGTCACCGGTACGGCGTGGGTGGCCGTCCGGAACGCGGTCTTGGCCACCCCGATCACCCGCGGTGTGTTCGGCTAGGACGACCGAGAACGCGGCAGCGCGAGCCACCACCGCCGCCGCGCGGGCGCCCCCGCCCGGCAAGTAGTGAACATCGACGGCGGCGCAGACACCTCCCGCCCCGCTGCCCCCAACTGCCACACGCTCACCATCTCCCAGGC
>Ga0207416_1005260_pt1 | contig 10422 bp, 7 predicted proteins | sample PaiPotPPM11metaG_FD_184107 | JGI IMG/M metagenome (GOLD analysis project Ga0207416, IMG submission 184107) | Iron sulfur acid spring bacterial and archeal communities from Banff, Canada, to study Microbial Dark Matter (Phase II) - Paint Pots PPM... ...
AAGGAGAGCAGCGCTTCAACTTCGCGCTCGCGGTCGATCATGCCGGGAAAGCTGAGCAGGTTGATGGAACTGTAGACTCCGGCGTCACGGGCGCGTTTGAGCGAGTCTTTGACATCCTCGAAGGTGTAGCCGAGCGGGCGATAGTAGGCGGTGTAGGTATCGGGGTGTCCAGAGATGGTGCTGGCGCGCAGGGTATCCAGGCCCGCATCGTAGAGGCGCTGCAGCCAGCGCGGGTTGCTGGCGTTGGTGTTGATGTTGATGACTCCCCTGTCGGTACGGGCGCGCATGGCTTTGATGGCCTGCTCGATGCGCCGGTACTGCAACAGCGGTTCGCCTTCGCAGCCCTGACCAAAACTGACAATGGCCTCCTCCGCCTGTTGCAGGTGTGGGACGGCCACCTCGACAATTTCTTCAACGGTGGGGATGAATGTCAGGCGATCCTGGGGTGAGACGAGGTCTTCTTCCTCCTGTTTTGAGATACAGCCGATACAACGCGCGTTACAACCGGGTGAGACGGCGATTGCCATTTCCCAGCGTCCAAAAAAGAGATTGCTGGCGGTCGGGCAGGCGTAGTCGAGTGCGCAATGCGCGTGCTGCTCGATGACCCGGTTGTGCGGATAGGCCGCCACTTTCTCGTGTACGAGACGCGCCAGCGCGCGTTTTTGAAAAGCGCGCGGGTGCCACTTGCGCGGGTCGTCGGTCTGGATGGCTGCTACGTACAGGCGACCATGCATACCTGCTACCGCGCTATAGCCGAAAAAGGGCAAAGGCTCCGTTCCAGGTACTTTTTCATAGTCCGGCAAATGCGTGCGTGTGTAGCCGATGGGCAGCAGAGCGGCGGCAGCCCAGCCGCGCGACTGCTCGATGACCTGTCGCTGACCAGATGGCTTTTCGCCCACAGCCAGGCGATCAGGCATCATGGAAAGCGTGACACCGTCGGGCAAGGGAATGAGATCGGCGGCGGTCAGCGCGTGGTTGCCGAAAGCAAGCGGTTTCAGGCGCGGCTCCTCGCGGATTTCTCCACCGGGCGTGCAATAAATAAGATATGGATTCGGCATGTTGATCCTGTATATAGTGACCGTATGTTAGGCTGTTTGGCCTGGCACAGCAGCATTAATGCGATGGTGGCGGTGTAGCGGGAATACGCGCCCCGGTTGGCCGGTCATCGACGAAGTCGTCCTCGAAGAAACGGGGTATGTTCGCCATGGATGTTTGCGCCGCGATGCGTTGCTCCAATTCGCGCGTCTCTTCATAGACAAAGCTCAGGAGAATGTGATTGCCGCGCAACGTTTGACAGACGTGGCGTATGCGCGGATGCTCTGATTCCATCCAGGCGTTGACGATAGCTTCGAGCGCGGACATGTTATCCCCGCACTGCGCGCTATCAAAGCCCTTGAACCTGTACACGTTGCTTATCCTTTCGGCATTAAAGCAGACAGAATGTTGCATCCTGCTGTTGTAGACCAATCAGACCCTGTTCAAATGTAGCACGTTAATCATTCTCAAGTTCATTTTACCATAGTTGTCTAGCAAATGTGACCTGCAAATCTTCTTTTTCTGCGCGGCTCCACGGTACGCAAGATGAGAGAAGGCATGTGCGGGTAGACAGTTCCATCTAGAGGTATTTCTGAGCGAGCATGTGACTGAATTACACTTTTCAGTCGATGTTTTTAGCACGATTTTGAGGTATATCAAAAAAGGAAAATTATTATGGAAAGAAAGAAGCGCCATATCTATGCAAGCTACCTTGTCTGCCAACTCTCTCGTGGAAAGCCCCATGCACGGGCCGGAAATTCAAACGCTGTACGAAAACAGATTCCGCTTGATCTACCGTTATGTCTATAGTAAGGTTGGGAATAGAGAAGAGGCCGAGGACCTGACCTCGGAGATATTTCTCAAGGCGGCGCGCGCTATCGACAAGGAGCGCAGCCGGGAAAGTATCCAGCAATGGTTATTTTATATTGCGCGTACCACCATCGCGGATTATTGGCGCGGGTATTATCGCCATCCAAAGAGTTCGCTAGAGGAGTTAGTGGAGGTCGGCTGGGATGTCCCGGATGAAGAAAGTTCATTTGAGACGAACAGCGCGGCGGTGGACCGCGTGCAGCGTCTTCTGCAAGCATTGCCTGAGCAGCAGCGGGAAGTCTTGCAGTGCCGTTTCCTGCTCAGGCTCTCCATCAAGGCGACCGCGCTCAAGATGGGCGTGAGTATAGCAAATGTGAAAGTATTGCAATATCGTGCGCTTCGACGCGCGGCCACTCTTGAATAAATTACCTCCCGGATAATGTGTAGGGACGCGATTTATCGCGTCCGCTTGCACGCACGCCTCCCCGGCATGGACGCGATTTATCGCGTCCCTACACATCAATAAGGTTGTCATATCTCCCCTCGATACGGTATAGTATTTGCGGCAGTGTTTACTATACATCCTTGAGGAGGTGTGACCCTGGGCGCGTTGAAAGTCCGTTTCAACAATTTGCCCGCGCAGTTGACGCCATTGATTGGACGTGGAGAGGAGATAAGGGCGCTATGCGCGCTTCTGCGAAGGCCAGACACGCGACTCGTAACCCTCACGGGTACCGGAGGGGTCGGTAAAACACGCCTGGGTTTGCAGGTTGCGAGCGATCTGCTCGATGATTTTGACGCCGGGGTGTGTTTTATCCAACTGGCGCCTGTGAGCGATCCTGCGCTGGTAATTGCTACTATCGCGCGCGCGCTTGAGATAAAAGAGACGGGAGACCGGCCGCTGTTCGACCTCTTGAAAGCGTATTTACAGAGCAGGCAGGTTTTGCTGTTGCTGGACAATTTCGAGCAGGTGCTGCCAGCAGCCCCTTCGCTTTCAGAACTATTGGCCGAATGCCCCGACCTCAAAATACTGGTGACGAGCCGCGCCGTGTTGCATATTCGCGGGGAACGCGAGTTTCCGGTACCGCCGCTGGCCCTACCCGATCTGACCAGCCGCCAGGAAGGCGAAATGCTCGCGCGCTACGCGGCGGTGGCTCTTTTTCTCGAACGGGCAAGGGCCGTCAAGCCCACTGTGCAGTTGACTCCTACAAATACCCGCGCTATTGCAGAAATTTGTGTGCGGCTGGAGGGTCTGCCCCTGGCGATTGAGCTGGCTGCCGCGCGCATCAAACTGTTACCCCCGCAGGCGCTGTTAGAGCGGCTGGAACACCGGTTGGAAGTACTGACAGGTGGGGGGCAGGATGTTCCGCCGCGGCAACAAACGCTGCGCAATGCCATAGCCTGGAGCTATGAGTTGCTGGATGTCGAAGAGCGACGGCTCTTCCGCTGCCTCTCTCTTTTCGTCGGCGGCTGCACCCTGGAGACGATAGAATCGATCTATGCCACTTTGCATGGAGGAGCGCCGTCTGTCCTGGACGGAGTGGCATCTCTCATCGATAAAAGCCTGCTGCAACAGGTCGAATCCGAGAGCAGGGAGCCGCGCCTGCTCATGATGGAGACGATTCGTGAGTATGCTCTGGACGCTCTCGCTGCCAATGGGGAGATGGAAGCTGCTCGACAGGCGCACGCTGCCTACTACCTGCGGCTGGCGGAAGAGGCGGAGCCAGGGCTAAAAAGTGCGCGGCAAGCGCTCTGGTCGGAGAGGCTAGAGCGAGAGTATGATAACCTGCGCGCCGCTTTAGAGTGGTTGCTTGCGCGAGCGGAGCATGAGCAGAACGGCGGGATGGATGCGAAGGAAATGGCTTTGCGGTTGGTGGGAGCGTTGTTCTGGTACTGGTGGGTGCGCGGCCATTGGAGCGAAGGGCGAAATTTTCTAGAGCGGGCGCTGGCGGTAAGTGAAAGCGTCGAAGCCTCCGTCTATGGGGCGAAGGCTCTTTTTGCTACAGCGAACATGGCTTTTGTGCAGAGTGACTATGAGCGAGCGGTGGCGCTGTCCGAGGGCAGCCTGGCGCTGTACCGGCAACTGGGAGATAAGCGTGGCATCGCGCTCTCACTGTATCCACTGGGCAATGTGGCCTGGTCAAGGGGGAATATGGCGGTGGCTCGTGCGCTGAAGGAGGAAGCTTTAGCCCTGCATAGAGAGTTGGGCGACATCGGGTATATTGCGCTGTCGCTTTTCTCGCTGGGGTTACTGGAAAGTAGCCTGGGAGCATATGACAGGGCGCGCGCCCTGTTCGAGGAAAGCCTGGCACTAGATCGCAGCCTGTATAATAAGCGAGGTGTCGCACACACCCTCTCCCAGCTGGCGCAACTGCTCTTTGTAACCCAATCCGACGTGGCGACGATCAGGCCCCTGCTCGAAGAATGCTTCGCCCTCTCGCAAGAGGTGGGTTTCAAAGAAGGAGTTGCGGCGTATTATTGCGTCTCTGGGCAGTTGGCCCTCAGCCAGGGGGACCTCGTCACCGCGCGCGCGCTGGCGGAGAAGAGCGCTGCGCTCTACAAAGAGATGGGACACCGGCACGGTACAGCCAAATCGCTGGCTGTGGTGGGCAAGGCGCTGGCCGCCGAAGGCGATCTTGCCGGCGCCAGGGCGCATTACGAACAGTGCCTGGCGATTTCAAGCGCGTTGAGCGAAAAATGGGTGGTAGCGGTGTACCTGGTGGAGTTGGGAGAAGTGGTAGCCGAGCAGCAGCAGACACAGTGGGCGGCCCAACTGTGGGGAGCGTCAGAAGTTTTACGTGAAGCGAGCGGCATACCGGTTCCTCTTGTCGAGCAGGCTGACTATGAACGCGCTGTCTCGGCTGCGCGCGCCAAACTGGGCGAGCGAGCTTTTGCTGCCGCATGGAGCCAGGGGCGAAGCATGACGGCTGAGCAGGCCCTGGCTGCGCAAGGACAAACACCAGCCCCTATCCGGCCTTCGCATGATATACCCACAACATCGATAACCTATCCCGACAAACTGACAGCGCGGGAGGTAGAGGTATTGCGCCTGCTGGCGGGCGGCCTGACCGACCTCAAGATAGCCGAAAAGCTGGTACTCAGCCCCCGCACCGTGCATACCCATATCAGCTCAATTTATATCAAACTGGGCATCACTTCGCGCAGCGCGGCCACACGCTACGCCATCGAACACCATCTCACCTGATTTTCCCCAGGTCAACAATTCTGTCTATATACTTCCCCGCGAAATGATGGCTGGAAATTACACCATTTTGTCGATACATTTCTACGTCCCGCGAGCTATTTCTATTTGGTCTGGAAAATAAAATTAGCAAGTGAAACCATCTATGCGAGAGCTTCAAACAAAAGAACCTCCGGTAATAACGGCGCGACGCGCGAGCAGCACAGCCGATGCATTTCAAAGTTACCTGCATGACATCGGTGGACTCGATCTGCGCAACCTGACGCCCGACGAGGAAGTCGACCTGGGACAGCGTATCGCGGCGGGCAATGAAGTGGCGCGGCGCAAGCTGATCGAGTCGAATTTACGGCTGGTGATCGCCATTGCGCGGCAATACTCCAACGCGGAAGTACCGCTTGTGGACCTGATTCAGGAAGGGAATCTGGGGTTGATGCACGCCGCCGAAAAGTTCGACTACCGGCGCGGTTGCCATTTTGGCACCTATGCCACCTGGTGGATTCGCCAGGCCATCAGCCGCGCCGCTGGCGAGCAGTCGCGCTTGATCCACCTGCCCGAACATGTGGCGACCCGCCTGCGCAAAGTGCGACGTGTGGCGGCGCAGCTTTCACAGGAGATAGGCCTTGATCCCATCGAATTGCGGCCTGAACAAATAGCCGAGGCGTGCAATTTTAAGGTGGAGGAGGTGAAAAACCTGCTGGGCATTGTTGAACAGCCGGTATCGCTTGATGTGCCTGTGGACGATGAAAACCGCTACTCCCTGGTCGATACGATTGAAGATACTACCGCTCCCACCCTCTCCGAAACCGCCTCGCAGCACCTGCTGGGCGAAGAACTGCATCGCTCGCTGGCCCTGCTCACCGAGCGAGAAAGCGCGGTTATCACCCTGCGTTACGGCATTGGTGATGGCCGGAGCCGCACCTTGCTTGAAATTGGAAGAGAACTGGGCATATCGCGCGAGCGCGTGCGCCAGCTCGAAGTAAGAGCGTTACAGAAAATGCGCGCCCATTATGGATGTTAGCGCTTTGCTGGACTGTAGGGACGCGATTTATCGCGTCCTGGTGCAATCGCGTCCTGGTGCAATCGCGTCCTGGCACAATCGCGTCCCTACGACTAGAAATGGATCAGTTCATTATGATTATCGAAAAACCTTCCCTGACACCGCAGCAATACGAAATATTACACGGCGGCGGGGCCGAAGCTTCTGAAATCGCCAGAGAGCGTTTATCGCGGCGGCGTTTCCTGCGCCGGGCTACCCTTACCGTATGGGGGGTATCTGCCACCGCGGCAGTCGGGGGCGCGCTTTTTATGCTCTACCCCAACCTGGCCGGTCAGTTCGGCTCGCTTTTGACGGTGGGGCTAAAGTCGGATTTCCCGGCGGCCACACCGGAAAATTTTCGCATTAACCAGGCGGGCGTTTTCTATCGCCAGGCGGCAAAAGCATATATCGTTCATCTGGATAAAAACACCAAATTTTTGCTGAACGGGACAACGTTTGTGGACCAACTGACAGCGGAGTCTATCGTCAAAGATACCGATGGCTCGTACTGGATCGGGTTGTACCAGCGCTGCGTTCACCTGGGATGTACGGTGCCGTTCCGTGACGATTGTGTCAGCTTCAAATGCCCCTGTCACGGCTCTCATTACCATGTTGACGGCGAATACCTGGATGGCCCCGCGCCCCGCAGCCTGGACCGCTTTGCCCTCTCCTTCAATGGAGAAAATGTGGTGGTTGATACGGGTACCCTGAATAATACTGTGCCGCATCCCGACGCTACCACCCTGTTGATTACCGTGCCGGGGGTGCAGTGCAGTGTCTAAAGAAAGAACAACGAAGATGAGCAAACATCATAGATGGACATGGCATTGTGCGCCACATCTTCTCCTCGCAATTTACGTCGAAGCGTCATGTTGATGAAGCTCTTGCTATGCTGCAAACGATTTCCGCGGAACAGGGATAGTTAGCTGCTATCCCTCCTCCACTTCCTCTACATTTGCGCACTCATTTTCAGACACAGAAATCTACCTTTGTATAATACAAGGGCATTTGTGTTGTAGAGATATTGTGTGAATTTCAGGGATTTTTGCCTGCACGAGCGGATAACAAAAGTATTCCAGTGTATTTGCAAACTCATTGGAATAAAACGACATTGTAAAATAGTGTAATATTTATTAGAAAAATAACACATTAGATTGACATCGAGTGTCTGGTCTTGTATAATCAGCGTTGTGACTACAACCTTTGTGGGAGATTGCAATATGGTAGTTGAACAACGTATCATTATTATTGGAGCAGGTATCATTGGACTTTCGACTGCATACGCTCTTCTGAAGCAGGGCAAGCGCCCGGTTACCCTGTTGGAACAGGCCGCCGTAGATCATGCAGGCGGCACATCGCATGGTTTTTCTCGCCTCTTACGCTTTGAGTATGGCGCTGACGCGCTCTACTCTCGTATGGTACAACTGAGCCTGGAACGTTGGAAACAACTCGAAGCGGTGAGCGGGCGCGCGCTTTATACGCCGACAGGCGTGCTAATGGTCGGCTCAAGAGAAGACGCTTTCACCTGTGCAAGTTATAAGGTGGCGCGAGAACTGGGGTTGCCAGTTGAATATCTGACTGAAAAGCAGTGCGAGAGGCGTTTTCCCCAGTTCGCTCCCTCCGGCTGCGATGCTATTACTTATAATGCCGAAGGCGGTATTCTGCACTCATCAACCTGTCTGCAAACGCTGCGCGATCTTGTACTGGCAATGGGTGGAGAAATTGTCGAAGCCAATCGCGTCACTCGCATTCTGTATGGTGATGCCTGCCGTCCATTGCAACTTGCTCTCGCCTCGGGGCAGGTGATCGCTGCTGATCGTGTGGCGATTGCGGCTGGCCCGTGGATTCACCACCTGCTGCCGGAGGTGGAGTTGCCGGTGCGTATAACGCGCCAGTATTTGCTCTATTTTGCCGGTCTGCCTGCCGCCCATTATTCAGCGGGAGTATTTCCGGCGTTCCTGGCACGGAATCTGTATGGCTTTCCCATTCACAATGGCTGCAACGGCTGGGTCAAGGCTGCTTCGCACGATTTTGGTTATACGGTTTCTCCTGACGACAGGACGCCACCGGACAGGGTGGTCATCGAACGGATTCGAGATCAGTTAGCGGCTTTGTTACCCGCGCTGCGGAATGCGCCCCCGGCTCGTATCGATTCCTGTGTCTATGATGTTTCACCGGACGAGCATTTTGTACTTGACCGCCTGCCTGATGATCCGCGCATCGTGATTGCCACCGGTTTAAGCGGTCATGGTTTCAAATTTGGCTTGCTTCTGGGTGAGCTATTGAGTAGTTTGCTGTGCGATACGAAACCGGTTGTGCCAATAGAACGCTTCAGCCTGGCGCGTTTCGAGATGAAGGACTTATTCTTCTACAGGAGCAGAACGTAGTTTTTTACGCTGGCCGGAAACGCGCTTCTGGCTGACGCGGCGCTCGCGGCTGGCTGCTGTGGGACGAGTCGGCCTGCGCGGGGTCTCAACGTGCTGAAATTCCTCCAGGCGTGCCTGCATCCGCGCGAATGCGGCCTCGCGGTTGGCATGTTGCGACCGGCGCTCTGTGGCTGTGACGGTAATGCCGGTGGGGCGATGAACCAGGCGCACGCCCGTTTCAACCTTATTGCGATGCTGCCCTCCCGGCCCGCTGGCAATGAAGAACTCAACGTCACTATCGCGTTCGAGCGATTCGCGGTCGGTTGGATATATCGGTGTCAAGGTAGGTGCCCGCCCATCATCTCGGCTGTTGCAGCGCAACCCATGCGACCGTTAAAGAAACAGGCATTAGTGTTGTTGCGCATCCTTCACGATCGCTCTAAAAACTTGCTCGGCCTCCTGTACAGTTTGAGCGGCGCTGAGTTTTACATTCAGGCGGCGTAGAAGAGTTGTATCTTCTATTTTCTGAATGTGACTGGAGATAAGGGTAACAAGCGCCGGAAAACGGTCTTCCACAATATCGACGATCACGCCGCGCAACGCTTGAAGCTCGCCTACGTGAAGACCTTTATCAAGACCTTCACGAAGACCTTTATCAAGACCTTCACGAAGGCCTTTATCAAGACCTTCACGAAGGCCTTTATCGAACCCTTTTTGCAGTCCTTTGGCCATCATTTCCTGGTAAGCCCAGGAATCTTCAAGAATGTCATCGGATAACATGCTAAACCTCTTTCTAAGCCAGTCGCGATCTTTCTCGCTTTGGAAGACGAGCGAAGCAAAGGCATAGGCCAGCGGGAGCAAATCGCTTTTCCCCGCGCGATCAAGACTGGCGATCATATCGTCTACAACTTCATGATGGACGCCATCTTGTGTTAGTGGGAGTAGGGGAAGCAATCCCTCGATCCCTGCCTGTTTTAAGAACGCCCCCGGAATTTCCCAGAGCTTGATAGTATCGAAGAAAAACAGGTGTACCACTTTCTTTCCTGGAAATGGCAACTCATAGGGTGATTGTACCACATTGCCATCTCGTTGCAGATATACGACGAAAGAATACACGGGTAAATCGGTAATGATGGTAGCTTGTGCGTTATATTTCCAGAGCCGCTTGCCCATGTCGCCATCGCGTCGCTTCTGAAATTCGACGTGCAAGATCACCTGCGTCCCATCCCAGTTGACAACGTACAATAGATCAGCTTCCAGGACACGACTTTGCATTTCAGAGTTGAGTTCTTTTTCGAACGTCGCGCCAGGAAGCAAGAATGTTACGAGGTCCTGTTTATTTGCTTCCGCCAGCAACTTGACAAAGGAATCCCATTGTTTCGCCATTTCCAGTACCCCCACCTGTTATTTTATGGTGGCGCAAGTGTACCATAGCGGAAACGGCCTGTCGAGAGGGTTGAGGGCGTGCCTGGTATTTATGGCAAGTCAAGTGTTGTCATCCAGAGCGCAGCGAAGGATCTCCTCGCCGGGGACCGAGATCCTTCGCTGCGCTCTGGATGACAGGATTGGTTGTGGTCGGGAAAGTTCATCAGGTGAAGATTGGCCTTATAAATGTTTCTCGAACCAATTCTTTATATGCCGCAAGCGTTCCAGGCGCGAGTGCGGGTGGCCGCCGCGTGAGAGGCCGTGACTCTGGCCCTCGAAGCGCACGAAGAGTACTTCGCGGCCCATGTATTTAAGGGCGGCGAAGAGTTGTTCGGCTTGCTCGATGTTGCAGCGCAGATCGCTTTCGCTGTGGATGATGAGCAGGGGCGTATGAATGTCCTGCACATAGGTGATGGGAGACATATGCCTGTGCCGTTCGGTTTCTTCGTAGGGCGTGCTTTCCAGGTCATCGACAGCAAACTTCCAGCCGATGTCGCTGCTGCCGAAGAAGGATGAGCGGTCGGTGACGCTGCGGTCGGTAATAGCTG
>Ga0207416_1005263_pt1 | contig 10415 bp, 12 predicted proteins | sample PaiPotPPM11metaG_FD_184107 | JGI IMG/M metagenome (GOLD analysis project Ga0207416, IMG submission 184107) | Iron sulfur acid spring bacterial and archeal communities from Banff, Canada, to study Microbial Dark Matter (Phase II) - Paint Pots PPM... ...
TAGCCTGGCGTCTCCAGCGCGTGGTCGAAGACGGCGTCTTCGGGGAGCTGCACGCTGAGCTGCAGGTCGCCGAGGGTCGTTTGTGTCGGGTTGGCGAGGGTGACGCTGTAGCGGACCGAGTCAGCGAGCTGGACGGCGGCCATAAGCAGGACCGGTTGGCCGGCCTGCCGCGGTGCGGCGCCCGCTCGCTGCGCGGCGCCGAACAGCAGGCTGAGGCCGAGCAGGGCGAAGATGATGTAGCGTATCCGAGCCATGATGTCTCTCCCTGCTGCTGAAGAAGCCGCGGTATCGCCAGTCCTCTGCATAGTGGATAATGGGGCCGAACCGCGGGACGCGAATCCGTAGGACTACGTACGCTGGTGCTGGGCTGGCTGCCATGTAGCGACTCGCACAGCGCGACCTGCTCGCTCTGCTTGGCGTCCTGGCCGAGTTGGACACGGCCGAGGATCTGCAGGCATTCCCCGACCACGTCCTGCCGCTGCTCAAACGGCTGGTTCCGCACGATGTAGGAACCTACAACGAGGTCCAACCCCAGGCCGGCCGGATCAGAACCGTGTATACGCCCGCCGGCGCCCTGCCCGCGGACGGTGAGCGGCTCTTTGGCCCCCTGATTGCGCAGCATCCGGTCATCCAGCACGTGCAGCAGACGGGAGATGGCCGGGCGTGCAAACTCTCCGACTTCCTCAGTCAGCGGCAGTTCCACCAACTGGGCCTCTACCAGGACTTCTTCCGCCTGGCGGGGTTGGAACACCAGATCGCGCTCATGCTGCCCGCGCCGCGCCCGCTCGTCGTCGGCATCGCGCTGAACCGGACGCGGGGTGACTTTTCCGAACGCGACCGGCTGCTGCTCGACCTGATGCGGCCCCACCTGGTCCAGGCCTACCGGCATGCGGCCGCGCGCACGCGCATCGGGGCGGCCCTGGCGGCGCTGGAGCGGGCGCTTGATGCGGACGAGCGCGGCGTGGTGCTGCTGAGCCGCGGCGGGGGACGGCCGCTGCTGACGGCGCAGGCGCGCCGCTGGCTGGCCGCCTACTGGGGGCCGCCGCTGCGCCGATCGAGCGTGCTGCCCGCCGTGGTCGAGGGGTGGCTTCAGGGGCAGCGCGCGCGGCTGGCGGGAGACGCGGCGCCGGCGCCGGCAGAACCGCTGGTGGTGGAGCGGGGCGATCGGCGCTTGCACCTGCGCTTCCTGCGGGGCAGCGGCGCCGGCGGCCCGGATGTGCTGCTGCTGCACGAGGACGCGCGCCCCGTGGTCGATACGCTTCCTGCCGAGGGACCGCTGACCCCGCGTGAGTGCACCGTGCTGGAGCAGCTAGGGCGTGTCTGAATAATCGACGGGCGGCCGTAGCCCGCATTGGATTGCCGGTTTCGGCGGCCCCTCCCACGCGTGGCGAGGGTGAGAAGAGGCCTCACGACCAGCCACGGAACGATGGTTCGAACATTTTTCAGACACGCTCTAGCGCAGGGGCAAACCGACCGCCAGATCGCGGAGACCCTGGAGATCAGCGTGCGGACGGTCGAGAAGCACGTCGAGCGTCTGCTCGCGAAGCTGGACGTCGAGCGCCGGACCGCCGCCGCCGCCTGGCTGTTCGAGCAACGGCGGCAGGCCGGCCCCTGAGCAGCGCGCGTCGCCGCGCGTGCCGCTGCCGGGGCCATGCCGGCAGCGAACGCGGGCTTGCCTGCGGCGCGGTCAAGGCTCAAAGCACCACGCCAGCCCGTCCCACACGCGCAGGCGGAAACCAGCCGGCTACCGCCGTCTAACTGTCGGGGGCGTTGGCCCGATCAGCCCTTCGCGGGCGGCGAAAGCCGCGAGTTGCTGGCGATTGCGCAGCTCCAGCTTCGCCAGCGTATTGCGCAAATGGACCTTCACGGTGTTGACCGCGATGCCAAGGCGGTCGCCAATCTCCTGATTGCGCCACCCTGCGGCAACATATTCCAACACCTGGAGTTCGCGGCCGGTGAGCTGTTCCACACCGGGGTCATTGTCCGCACCAGGCGGCGGGCTCACGCGGGCAAACTCGGCCAGCAGCTGGGTCGCAAGCGCCGGCGTGATCACGGTGCCCCCATCGGCGAGCGCGAGGATGGCCGCATGCAGGTCGCTGACCGCCGTGTCCTTGAGCAAGTACCCCCGCGCGCCGGCACGGATGCAGGCATAGAGATCGACGTCGTCCTCAGACTGCGTCAACATGCATACCGTGGTCGTCGGGTACTCGGCCAGAACGGCCATGGTGGCGGCCGCACCGCTGCCACCCGGCATGTTGAGGTCCATCAACACGACCTGCGGCCGGTGCCGCCGCACCTGCACCAGCGCCTCCTGGCCGCTGTGGGCCTCGCCGACCAGGGTAATGTCCGGGAAGGCGAGCAGGAGGCTTGCGAGCCCACCGCGGAAGAGGCCGTGGTCGTCGACGATCAGGTATGTAACCGGCGATGACGGCATTGCATGGTCCTCGTTTACCGCAAAGAGACCGCGAGATCTGGGCTCGTGACGTGGCCTGAGCATAGCGCGTTTCGGTGGCTCGCTAACCGTTTATCTCCACCGGGTACTCCGGATGGCACTGCGGCGGCGCTGCGCCGGCCGCGTAGGGTAGAGGAACACCCCGATCGCCCCGCTCCCCTCGCCACACAGGACGGCGGCGCCATGCTCGAATACGACCGTGCCACGGATCGCTTCATTGGTTATCGATTTGCGGTGGCCGCGCCGTGCTTTCTCGGCACGATGCGCCGGCTGCTCGCCGATGGTTGGGAGATGGGCCAGGCGCTCGAACACCTGCTTGATGAAGCCGTCTGGTCCCCTGAGATGGCCGGCGTAGAATCGCTGCTCACGGTCGAGAACGTGCTCGCCGAAGCCCACCGCATTCTGCACAACGGTCACGAATACTGAGGCCGGACCCTGGCCGCGTCACTCGGCTTACGCGAACACTACGCGGCCTCCTTGAGCGAGTCCCGCGCCACACGGGCACGCGTCTCCGTCCGGCTCACGCGCTGCACGTCCCAGATCAGGCCCAGCCGCGCGGCGCCGCGGATGGCGAGGCCGGAGAGGTCGAGCTGCCGCCAGCGCAGGCCGTGCAGGGCGCTGCGCGGAAAGGCGTGGTGGTTGTTGTGCCAGCCTTCACCGAGCGCCAGCAGCCCCACGACCCACTCGTTGCGGCTGCGATCGCGCGTCGCGAACGGCCGCCGGCCGAACGTGTGACAGACCGAGTTCACGCTCCAGGTGACGTGATGCGTGAGGAAAATGCGCACCAGGCCACCCCAGATCAGCCCATGCCAGCCAGCGGCACCGCCACGAGAAACAGAATCGCGACCTGATTCGCCCAGAGCTGAGCGCGGCTGGATGGCATGCTGGGGCTCCTTTCCGGAGCAGGGTCAGCGCCGGACACTGTGCTCGACGGCGCCGTGACACCTGGCGGCGATGGTATCTGCACCGTCAGAGACAAACGGACCGATCCGCGCAGCCGAGCGGAATGCCCACCGGCCGGGGCGGCGCCCGGCAGCGCACGGGACCGCACCGCCGCTGGTTCCCGCGGGGGATCCGCTGGCGACGAGCCGTGGCCGTGTTCGCGCGGAGGCGTGTCGGCGGCGGCATCGCAGGGCGCGAACGCTGCTGAGCAGAATCAGCATTCTAGAATGCGCGTTCACCCTTAGTGTGGCACTTCAACGTCGAAAAAACTCGAAAAGACTAACAGCTTCGCGACAAATAAACATGTTGCAAAATGTCCGAAGGCGTATCATGGGTAGGAGCAAGGGCTCTGGATTGGGGTCGCCCCATGCCGGTCATGGCACGTCATGTCGCCCTCACCGTGCGCCGGCACACCATCCTGAATGCGGCGCTCGCCTGCTTTTTGGAGAAGGGCGTGCAGGCGACCACGCTTGATGAGATTCGCCGGCGCGCGGGCGTGAGCATCGGCAGCATCTACTACCACTTCGCGGACAAGGACCAGCTAGCCCGCAGCGCCTATGTGGAAGGGTTGCAGGCCTACCACGGCGTGGTACTCCAGGATCTCGGGCAGTATCAGGACGCGCAAGCGGGGATCGAGGGGATCGTCCACTCGGCATTGGGGCGGCTCGCCGAGCCCGCGTCCTGGCTGCGCGTGGCATTCCCCGTCCATGAGTTTCGTCTTGAACCAGCGGCCGCTGTCGTGATCGCCGATCTCCAGCGGGAGTTTGCCGCCGATCTTGCCGGCTGGCTCGCGCCGCACATCGAGCGTGGCACGCTCCTGCGGCTACCGATGGCGTTCTACCTGACACTGCTGTTCGGACCCTGCGATGCCTTTGCCGAGGCCTGGCGCGCCGGGCGCCGCGACCCAAGCATCGAGGACGCGCAGCAGGTACTGGCGACGGCGGCCTGGGCCGCCCTCCGGCGCCCGGCGATGACCGGGGCTCTGCCGAAGGAGCAGCGACTCAGCGCCCGGCGCCGCCCACCTGCTAAGGCTGCCTCGTAAGCCGGCCGCGGGCACGCCGGCGCTACACCGACCCGCCGCCCGCGATCGACGGTGACGAGCTTTCGCCTGTTGGGTATTCTCGGGCACGTTGCCCGATCGCCTCGCCGCGCCGAAGGAGGTTGTCATGGCGATCCTGCTTGGTGTTCTTATCGTCCTGGTCGTGGTGCTGGCACTCGCCCTGCTGATTCTGGTTCCGAACAGCCTGCGAATCTGCTCGGAGTGGGAACGCAAGGTCGTGCTGCGGCTGGGCCGCTTCGGCGGCGTGCGCGGCCCCGGCCTGTTCGTGCTCGTCCCCTTCATCGAACGCACGCCGTTCACGATCGATCTGCGTACGATGACCTCACCACTCCGCGCCGAACAGACGCTCACCAAAGACGGCGCCTCGGTGACGGTGGACATGATCGTCTTCTGGGCGGTCGTGAACGCTGAATGGGCGGCGATTCGCGTGGCGGACTACAAGGCGGCCGTGCTCGGCGGGGCGCAGGCGGCCCTGCGCGACGTGATCGGGCGCACCAACCTGGCCGAGCTGTTGTCCGACCGCCAGTCGATCGACGCCTATCTCGCCCGCACGCTGGACGCGCAGACCGAGCCCTGGGGCGTCAAGGTCGAATCGGTGCAGATCCGCGACATCCAAATTCCGGTGTCGCTCATGGACGCGATGAGCCGCTATGCCCAGGCCGAGCGGGAGAGCGCCGCTCGCGTCTTGCTGGGCGAAAGTGAAAAGAAGGTCGCGCAGAGCTTCGCCGACGCCGCCAAGATCTACGAGTCAGACCGCAACGGGCTGCAACTCCGCGGCATGAATATGCTCTTCGAGGTCATGAAGGGCGGCAACGGTACGGTGATTCTCGTGCCCTCGTCGGCGCTTGACGCGATGAACCTGGGTGGGCTGGTGAGCCTGAACGGCGCCGTGGCCCATCCCTGAGAGCCCCGAACAGCGGCCTCGGATGAAGCAGGCGCAGTGTCTCGCCTGCGGTCGATGCTCCGCCGGCAGATGCGAGCGGAGTGCCGGCTTCCATATGTGATGTATGTGATGCGGTGAACCGAGCGCTCGGGGCCGGATCGAGAGCCTGGGACGCCGGCGTGAGTTGTTTACCACGGCGAAAGGCTGGATGGCGATGGCAAACACGGTGAATTCCGCGATGATCACGCTCGCGGATTGGGATGGCAACCTGTACTGCCTGCCGCGCGCGTTGCTGGAGCATTTCCGCGTGCCCGAAATGACCGTCCGCCCGGTCCGCACAAACGGGCATGGCGACCATACCCGCGTCGGCCGGCGGCGTAATGCTGGGGCAGGGCACGCACTCGACTCTCGAGCGTTTGCGGGCCACGCGGGCTGGCGACAGATCGGCGCCCCCCGCCGTCACGAGCGCTGTCGCTGCGTCGCGTACTCCTTGCAGGGACCGTACTGGAGCGTGGCATGAGTATCATTGCCTGGGTTCTGACCGGAGTGGCCGCCGGGTGGCTCGCGACGACGCTGCTGCAGGATGCGCAGGGGCTGGCCAGCTACATCGCGTTGGGGGTGCTCGGCGCCCTGGTCGGCGGCGTGGGGGCCACGGTGGTGCTGCACGCGAATCCCGTGCAACTCACGGGGTCCGTCGCGGTGGCCGCCCTCGGCGCCGCGTTGCTGATCGGCGGCGCCCATTTCCTCTTCAGCGGGGTGAATGCCGAGGGGTGACGACCGCGGTCACGGTCCTGCACTGGCGCGGCTCGGGCGTGGTGCACCGGCTAGCGCCACCTGCGCATGGCGGCACGGGTGATCAGGGCATGGCCGCGGGCGGCCCGTGTGGCGGCGCGGGTGGCACGGGCGCGGGCCGGCCTGCCGCGGGTGCACCGGCGCGCGCCCGGGCGCCGGTGCGGGCCAGGGGGACCCCGTGCGGCGGGGGAGCCCAGCGCCGCGGCCGCGGCCGGCCACGCCGCCGCCCGCAGCGCCTGGCCGGGGACACGGGCGCCCGCAGCGGGACCGGCCGCCGGGCGGTGCGCCGCCGCGCCCGGCGCGGCCGGGGAGCGTGGGGCGGACGCCACCGCGCCGCCCAGCGCGGGCGCGGGCCGGCCGCTCGCGCCAGCGGGCGCCGGGGCGCCGCGGCCCGCGCAGGCCGGCGCGGCGGCGCCGCTGGCCGTGGTGGGGGCGCCCGGGACGCGGGTGGGCCGGCGGCAGCCGGGGCGCCCGCTGCGCCCACGGGCCAGCCGTGCGGGCATGGCGCTGCAGACCCGCGGCGTAGCACGCCGGTGCACACACGCCCTAGCGGGGAGGAGGCTCATGGGCTGGAGTTCCATGACACCGCCCGACTCGAAACGCCGCTGGCCGCGCCCTGACCAGCGGCTCGTCGTCGATTTGGAGGGCACATCAAGTGAAGATTCTCCCATGCAAGACGGCTCGTCCTCTCTCTAATAAGTGAAACGTGTCACGTTCGCACAGGAAGTCACTCGTAGACCTACACAGCCGAAGACGACCGTCCGTTACAAGCTGGATACTAAGCAGGTAGCCCAGGTTAAGGTGCACCTTTTCTGATGTCCAGTCAGCGACCCGCATCCACGCCTGTGAGCCTTATGGACCACGGCCTCGAAAAGTGCACTTCAACTGAGGCCACCTGCTTAGTTTGCTCTTCATTGCCAACACTTCCTGTCTCAGGCTCTCCCAAGCCCGCATCGCTGTGGAGGACGGGCTGAGACTCGCTGGCAAAGTGCAGGTGGGAACGGTCAGTCTTGAGCCACCGGAAGGTTACTCTGCCTCCCGAACGCTGACGTCGCTACGTACGTGAAGGGCTCGCTTGTCATGACCCGATAGAATGCTCAGCACGGGAAGCGCTCATCGTGCCGTTCTCGCACTCGGCGAGAACGGCATAGCCAGTCGCACCACGACGATTCAGCAGTGGTGCGTCTGCCTAGCCAGGCTGGATTCACGCTGCCAGGACGACATCGTGCTCGGTCGCTCTCATTGTCCGGTGGGATGGCGGCCGGGCAGGTTGCGGTGAGGCCTAACTGACTGGTGCTCTCCAGTCTTGAGAGCACAGGAAGAGGGGGACACCCGCTTCGCTCGAACAGTCGAACGGTCCGAACGGTCTTGTCGTCTTGCTTTCCCCTTAACCATCTTGTCGGCTCTCCCCCAATTACTCAACAAGTCAGAAGAACTGTTCGAACTGTTCGAACCCTTCGTCCCGAGTGTTAGCTGGGACTCTGCCGAAACCAACGCGCAGAGAAGTCGTCTTCTGGTTCTCTTTCTCCGCCTGTGCTCCTCGCGTGCACCGTCGATGCTCACGAACGGCACTTTCCGGTTCCAGGAGTGACAGAGTAGGCGGCGGGCATCGCGCCCGCCACTGGTGCAGCTCTCCGCGTTCGTTAGAGAATGTTCTACGGCGAGAAGTGAGGATTGCCTCGCAGACGCTGACACGAATGTCTATCGGACTCAGATTATGCTGCATCGTCTTCCCCGGACGAGTCCTCCATGAACCGTGGGAAGCAAAGCGCAATACCGAGGCGAACCTTGCGTCCCTTACCATTGCGCGTCGCCTCGAACCCTTTCAGCGCCAGGCACCGCCCGAACGCGGCCTGCGACATCGGCGCCGCTGCGGTCGTCTTACAGTAGGCCTGGTAGCGCTGGTACAAGAGTGTGGCCTGCTTGGCCCGCGAGCTGTCAACGTCGCAGCATTCGGCGATGAAGTCGGCCAGCGGGTCCTGTTCTTCACGATACTCTGAGACGGCGGCCGTCAGCTCCGCCGGCTCGTTCAGGCCCTGCTGCTGCCACTGGCGGAAGCCCTCCACCGCCCACGCAAGGATGCCGCTAAGTTCCGGTTTGAACTTCTCCAGAAGCTGCCTGTCGCGCTCCTGCTCTGGGATGGTGACGGCAAACGGAACGAGACGTACACGGCTCCAGATGCCGTCGTCCGTGCCCCGAATGGTGGGCTTGATGTTCGTGGCGAGGAAGATTTTGCAGACGGGCTGGAACTCGCTGTACGCCGAATACAACAAGCGCTCAGCGATAGTATCACCCCCAGTGAGCCGCTTGATGGCGGCCTCATCCAGTTCCTGACCTTCATTCGCTTCTGATGCCGTCACGTATCGGGCACCACGCAGGCGGGCGATGTCGTCACGGACACGGTTGAATCTGCTGGCCAGGAACGTGACGAGCGGGGTCTGCGTCGCGTACTCGCCCAGCATGAGCCTCACTGCTTCCAAGAACTTCGTCTTGCCATTCCTTCCCGGTCCGTAGAGCAGAAAGAAGGCTTCCTCTCCTGTCAGTCCCGAGAGTGCATAACCAACACAACGCTGAACGTAAGCCATGAGCTGAGCGTCGCCGTTCAGCACCCGATGCAGGAACCTTTGGAACGCCGGCGCTTGCGCCGCCGGGTCGTAGTTCGCGCCGGACAGCTTCACCAGCATGTCCTCAGGGCGGTGGCGGTGGAGTTCGCCTGTACGGAGGTCCACCGTCCCGTTCAGACAGTTCAAGAGATACGGGTCGGTGTCGAAGGCGTCCTGTTCTACCTGCAAGGCCGGCAAGCCCTTCGCCAACTCGACCATCGCCCTCAGGTTACGGTGGGATTCGGACTTCCTGGCGTGGTCAAGCAGCTCTTGGCGCGACCGCTCATCCACGGCCGCCGGCTTCCAGCGGCGGCCATCATACTGGACGAAAGTCTTCATCGCGGGGCAGGAGCGCAGGGTTTCTCGGTACTGGTCGGCAAGCCGTTCGGCGTTGCCCAGGTCGGTCAACGGAAAGTCGTCCGCTGTAGTCTGTTGCGGGGGCGTCTCCTCATCGGTGAGACAGTCCTCCTCGTGCCGCTCCACCAGGTCGACGATGCGCTGATACTGTTCCTCGGCATTGGCACGGTCGCAGTACTTGCGGTACCCAAGCGCCTCGTCGCGTTCCGGCAGAGCAAGCACGATTGCCCAGCGCGAAGCACCCGCGTCCCACAGCGCTCGCCCGAGAGCCGCGAGGCTGCGCGAGCGGTCGGTCGCGCCATCCGATGTGTGATGTACCCGCGTGCCGTTCCACCATTCGAGCGAAGAGCCCGTCAAGCGGACAGGCGGCTCGTCGCACGCAGCTCCGGTGGCAGCAGCTCCTGTCGGCGTGTCATCAGCCGGGGTATCACCATCGCGGACGCCGTGGCGTTGAGGTTCCGTGCGAACCTTCCCGCCGCGCACCGGCACCGGTGGAAGGAGGCGGTCCAGCTCATCGGGGTCGAAGACTTCCCCGTATCCTCAATGAGGCGCACTTCCGGTTCGTCGACGTACTTATGATTGTGCGTTCCCGGCAGGCGCAGCACCTGGGTAAGGTCACAACCGCTAACGTCCGCTCCGATGGCGATACTGAGCCGCTTATTCAGCACCTCGGCTTCGTCGGCCGGGAGCGCCTTGGTCAGGGGCCAGAAAACGTGATAGTGGTCGGGGCTTGTCTCCTCGATGACCGCAGGATGCAGCGGCCCATCAGGAATAGCCACACCATCCAACTGGCGCATCAGCTGCGCGACCTGCAATACGCCATTGCTGGGCAGCGCGGTGCGGCGCAGACGTGGGCGCAGGCGTTCCAAGCACGGCTACGGGCGGCGGTACATCTACGGCATCGACAGGACGCCGAGCAGGAAGCCTTCGGCGGCGCGGCCGCGGCGGGAATCGCCGCGGCCTGCGCCGTGCTGCTCGCCGAGACGCTGCCGGCGGGGTGGCGTAGGGACTTGCAACGGCGCTACCAGCGGCAGCGGCAGGCACTGTTCGTGTTCCTGTACGCCCCCGCCGTGCCGCCGACGAACACTGCCAGTGCACGCAGCCCGCGGCCGAGCGTGGTGCAGCGGAAGGTGACGGGCGGCTTCCGCAGCGAAGCGGGCGCCACGGCGTACGCGATCCTGCGCACCGTGGCGGACACTGTGTCAATGATCACCGTTATTTGCCGGGAGCCTGATCAGGTCACGTTGCCAGCCGCGTGATCACGACAATTTGCCAGCCGGCACGCTCTCCGCCAGCAGCGTCCCGCCGTCCCAGGCGGCCGGGCGC
>Ga0207416_1005264_pt1 | contig 10413 bp, 10 predicted proteins | sample PaiPotPPM11metaG_FD_184107 | JGI IMG/M metagenome (GOLD analysis project Ga0207416, IMG submission 184107) | Iron sulfur acid spring bacterial and archeal communities from Banff, Canada, to study Microbial Dark Matter (Phase II) - Paint Pots PPM... ...
CAGCTAGACGGGGATGACCCGAATCGCTGGGAAGCGGCCCGGATGCTCGCAGCGGCAGGCGAGCTGGCAGCGGTACGGCCGCTAGTCGATGCCTATGTCGCGGCTAGGGCGGGGGACCTGCGCTGGGCGGCCGGGGAATCGCGCGGGCTCCAAGGCAATGCGGTCAAGGGGAGGCTCTGGGAAATCGTCCGGCCCTTGCGGGGCAGCGCCGACCCGGCTGTAATCCAGGTGTTCGCGGAGATGGCAACTCACCGGGACGACTTCATCCGCGGGGAGGGCATCCGGGGGCTCGCGGGCGCACGCGACCAGCTGCCGCTGATCGAGGAGGCACTGCTGGATGACAGCTCCTGGGTGGCGGGCATGGCCGTCGAGGCGCTGCCAGGAGACCGCGTCGCCGCCATGTCGGACCGGCTGGTGGCGCTAGCCCAGGAGCCGAACCCGTGGGGAGGCACGAAGGCCCTGTGCAAGCTCGCCGTGGCGGGGCATCCGCAGGTGCGGGATCTGATCCTCGCCGACCTGCGGATCGTCCCCAAGTCAAGGCACGACACGGACCTGATGAGAAGGCTGATCGAAGACGACCACCCGTCGGTCGTCCTTGCGTTGGTGGGCCACCTCGGAACCGACAAGCACTCCACGATCATCGCAGCCCGTGTCCTGCGGGCGAAGCGGTCCCGGGACGCAGCCCCGGCCATTGCGGCGACGATGCGCGCGGCGCTGGCGGATGACGGCGATCCCGAAGTAGCGCTCGCCTGCATCAGGGCCCTGGCGAAAATTCAGGATGCGGCCACGGTCCCGGCCCTCGGCGAGGCGTGTCGGCACCAGCGGTACTTCATCAAGGACACCGCGCTCCAGGCCCTGTTCTGGTCTGATGACCCGCAGGTCACGGAGATAGCCCTGGCGGCCGCCGAGGACTTCAGCCCGAAGGTCCGCGACAGGGCGATCCGCCTGCTTGCCGCGCGCGGGGATCAGCGCGCCACGGCCCGGCTAATATCCGCGTGCGACGGCCCCCTCCGGAACGTCGCGCTGCGCGGCCTGACCCGGCTGGCCGACGAGCGGGCGGTTCCCGCGCTTGCCCGGGTCCTGCGAACAAGCACCGACCGCCAGACGCTGCACCTGGCCGGCCGGGCTATCGTCGCCTCGGCCCGCACGCCGGTCCGCTACTCGCTGTTTTCTCGGTGGAATCCGTCCTTGGCCCAGCTGCGGGAAGCCATCTGGGTGCTCGGAGAGCTTGGGGAGGCAAGCGAGCTCTCATATCCCGAGGAGTTCCTCCGGCACTGGGACGAAATAGTCCGCGCCCGCACCGTGGCCGGCCTGGGCAAGTCCGGTAACCCCGTCCGTCCCGCACTGACAGCAGCGCTCGCCGACATCTCCCCCCAGGTCAGGGCAAACGCGGCCACGGCACTGGCCGCCATCGCCAGCTCACCGCCCCGGCAACTTAGCGACTCGGCAGCCTGGAGCATCCAGCACTACAAGACCCACACCGACGTCACCGCAGACCAAGCCCGCGAATGGCTGGAACCACTGTGCGATGACCCGGATCGGTCGGTCCGGGCAGCCGTTTCGGCCGCGCTCCGCCGACTCGGATAGACAGGACCGTCATCTCGCGCCCGACAACGTGTTCAGCGTGGCCTCTGCCAGCCCCTGATGTCGGAGGCGCAACGCCATGTGACTGCCGGGGCTGGGATCCGGACAGGGCTGGCACGCGGGTCCGCGGGCCAGCCCACGATCATCAAAAACTGTCAGGTAACCTCTCGCCCTTGGCGATGTCGGCCGCTGCCGTCCCCGCCGCGCAGCAGCAGCGGCTACTCCTCGAACAGATCGCTGACCTTGTCGACCTTGAACGCACGGCGGAACCAGCCGTTCAGGACGCCCAAGTCCGTGCACGACTCGATCAGCTCACGCGACTTGTCATCGACGTCGAAGCCGCGCTGCTCGAAGACCACGAGGATGTCCTCGGCCTTGCCGAGGGCCTTGCCTTCGAGGCGCCCTTCGGCGCGGAGCATCTCTGCGGTGGTCACGTACGCCTCCTCTGGGTGTGACGGGTATCCTTTCCGGCCTGCCGGCGGCGGAGTGCGCGGCCACTGCGATGCCTGTTTCAGGCCAGCGCGTTTTCTAGTAGTTGGGCGGTGCCGACACGACGCATAACGGCGCTGCTGTCATCTCCGGGCTGTCTGCGCGCACGTTGCCGGTTCCCGCTGGTCAGGCGGCACAGCACGCGCACCGGTGTCGAAAACCCCATAACGGAATTGTGACCTTCATTGCCGCCGGGCGCGGTCGCTGGACAGTCCGCCGAGCCGGTCGCGGACCTCCGGCTCCAGTTCGAAGTTATACAACTCGCACGTCGCATTGGTCACGGAAAGTAATGATACACCGTAGAGCAAACGCAACCCGCCCCGCCATCACGCTCAGTCACCTGAGTGAATGTCTACACAGCCGGGTCGGTGAAGTCGCCAGTAGCCTGGATTGTCCGCGCGTTGTTCCGGATTCTGCGGCCGGAGGGCATCATGTTTACCAGCAGGCGGGGATGGCGGGGTGCACTCGACGGTGTCGCCTGGAGCATCCGCTCGGAGCCGAGGAGCAAGTCGCGAAGATGAGCGCACGCCGGACGAGCAAAGACACCGCGACGCCCCGTGCAGCGGGAAAAGCCGCGAAACTGATTCGGTCACGTGAACGGGCGCTGGCCAAGTACGAGCGGGCATTGGGCTCCGATCACCCGGACACACTGAAATCCCGCAACAACGTCGCGACGGCGTACGAGATGGCGGGGCTGGCTACGGAGGCGATCAGGCTGCACCAGCGGGTGCTTGCCGACCTCACGCGTGTCCTCGGCGCTGATGACCCGGCCACGCTGACATCACGCAACAACCTCGCGGTGGCGTACCGAGCCGCCGGACAGGTCAAGGAAGCGATCCCCCTCCTGGAGGCAACGGTCGCTGACCGCAAGCGCGTACTGGGAGCCACCGATCCCGGCACGCTGGACTCCCTGAACAACCTCGCCGAGGCATACCTCGCCGTTGGGCGCGTGCCGGAGGCGATCCGACTGCACGAACTGGGGCTTGCCGAACGCCAGCGCCTGTTCGGCCACGACCACCCGGCCACTTTGGCGTCTCGCAACAACCTTGCCAGTGCGTACTCCGCTGCCGAGCGGAACGCGGAAGCGGTCCCGCTCCTTGAGCGGACGCTCGCCGACTGCGAGCGCGTGCTGGGCGCCGATCACCTGAACACCCTTAGCTCCCGCAACAACCTCGCCGTGGCATATGTCAGGGCGGGGCGGCCAGCGGAGGCAATCCCGCTCTTTGAACAGACGATCGCCATGCGCAAGCGCGCCATCGGCGCCAATCACCCGGAAACGCTGACATCCCGGAACAACCTCGCGGAGGCCTACCGCGCTGCGGGCAAGGCCGGGGACGCGCTTCGGCTAGCCGAGCAGACGCTCACCGACCGCGCGCGCGTGCTCGGCCCCCACGCCCCGGCCACGCTGCAGTCTCGCAACCTCCTGGCGCTGATGTACCGTGCCGCGGGCCGGACAGCGGACGCAGCTCGCATGCAAGAACAGGCGCTTCGCGACTTCAAAAACCTTGCGATGACATACCGCGCGCTGGGGAGGACCGAAGAGGCGATCACGCTCCTTGAGCGGACGCTCGCCGACTACGAACGCGTCCTCGGTCCTGACGACCCGATGACAAGCACAGTGCGTGACAATCTAGAAGGCATCCGGCTCATAAGCCCGCCGGACAACTGAATCAAGTCCCCTGGCAGCCGCCAATCAAGCACTTCCACCCCGGACCACAGCGTACGTCCCGGTCCAGGGCGCGCACGGCGGCGATCCCGGCCCGCCCGACCACGTACTCGGCGGCGGCGGTCACCATCCGCCTCCCAGCCCACGGCATGCTTCTCTCATGCGATCTTCCCATGACCGGCAGTCAACGCAGGAACGGATCGCGACGGCCGATCCTGAGCCGATCCGCATGCTAGTCGGTTCCCCCTGCCCAGGCGACACAGGATGCGCATCGGCGCCGACAAGACCAATGAGGTTGAGAAACGGTGGGAGCCGGGGCGGCGGTACGGTGGCGGCCAGAGGCCAGGGGCGGTGACGACGATGAAGGCGCCGCAGTTTCCTCGCTTGCGGGTGCGGCCCCCGGCGGCCGGCCTGTCGCCGCATGCGTTCGGGTTCGATCGGAATGCCTACTCCTTGTTCGGCAACGGCGGCCTAGCTGCGATCACCGAGGCGGCCCTCGGGGTGACGGCGATCTTCACGTCTATGCCTCTGGCCCCATACCTGATCGTGCTCTTCGTCTTCGCGCCGCTCCTGGTGATCCCGGTCATCAGCCGCGCGTGGTGGGTTGCCGGCGGGAACGGGTGGCTGATGCTGATGTGGGGCAGACGGCCGCAGGCGTGGGTGCACACCCGGCGGCTGACGAGCGTCCAGTGGCTGTTCGGGGACCTGGGCGTCAATGGGTGGATCTCCCTGACGCTTCGCGATGACGAGGGCCGGGAGATGATGGTGCCGCTGCGGCACCTGAGCCGCCGTGCGGCGGCCGAACTGCTAGCTGGCATCCGCCAGTCCGCCGGGAACGGCCTGGACGGCACGGCAGCCCCCGTCCCGGACGTGGTCACCGCCCTAGACGGCAGGGCCAACTGCCGCAGGGTGCCCGCTTCGATCAAGCGTCGCTGGTCCGTGGCTGGCTAACCCGGCGTGCTCACCCGATGCGGTGATGAAGGCGCACCTGGACATCGGCTTGCGGGTGTTCTTCGTCCACGGGCCGCCGAGCGACGACTCGCACCTTTAATACGGCAACAGCCAGCTGCGTCACCAGGGAGACATCGAGCGAGGTGCCATCACCCGGCGCTGCGCTCGCCGTGCAGCAGCAGCTACTCCTCGAACAGGCCGCTGGCCTTGTCGACCTTGAACGCGCGGCGGAACCAGCTGTTGAGGGTGTCCAGGTCCGTGCACGACTCGATCAGCTCACGCGACTTGTCATCGACGTCGATGCCGCGCTGCTCGAAGACCACGAGGATGTCCTCGGCCTTGCCGAGGGCCTTGCCGAGGGCCTTGCCTTCGAGGCGCCCTTCGGCGCGGAGCATCTCTGCGGTGGTCACATACGCCTCCTCTGCGTCCGGGCCCAGCGAGGTGGCCAGGTCGTGCAGGTCGCCGGCCGGGGCCTCGCTGACAAGCCCAATGTACGTCATGAACCCGATGTACACCTCACCACCATCGGGCTGGTCCAGCACTGCGCGCAGCTTCTCAGACCGCCGTCGCAGCCCGGCGACGATCTGGGGGTTGCCCGGGGCGTCCCTTAGCAGCACCAAGGTGATCTCCGCCGACGGGGTCAGGTCCCTGTCCTGCAGTCGCCGGTCGTCGATGCCAGACAGGTCGTCGAGCAGGAACTCGAAACGGGGCAGGTACGCCCGCGCCGCCTCCTTCGCCGCGGGGCCCAGGTCGATCACGTCCAGCAGCTGCGCCGGGCTGGCCCACCGGCGCTTGCCGTGGTGCACCACCAGCGGGATCACCGCCGGCAGCCGCCGGGCCTCCGGGTGCTCGCGCTCGTACTGGTCCCAGATCCGGGTCACGTACCGCAGTTATCTTGAGCTTTCGCGTCAGCCGGGTCTGTGACCTGCGGTGTCCCGTCGTGGACAGTGTCGCCGACGGGACGCGCGGGGTGTGGTCGCGGGGTGGTTCACTTCTTCGGATCGTTACCTGATCGGGTCCGTGCTGAGCGCTGGTCGCCGAGTGCGCGGGCGAGCTGGTGGCGGAGCCGGGTGTTCTCGTCGGCGAGGTGCTTGTTGCGTTCGAGTGCGGCTGCGAGCCTGGACCGCAGTGACGCGTCGGTGGCCCGCTGGCCGGCCGGGACGGCGCCGTCGGCGCTGCTTGTGTCCTGCCTGAGCTTGCGGATCTGGCCGCTGATGTCGGGCTGGGTGTAGAGCCACGACCGTGAGATTCCTGCTGCGCGGGCGACGCCGGCGAACGTCACGGGGGCGCCGGCCCGGTCAAGCTCGCGCAGGGCCTGGATGGCCCTGGACCTGGTCAGCTCGTGGCGCCGGGCGGCGGCTTCGGAGAGCGGGTCAGGACGCATCCGCGGTTGCCCCGACCCCGGCCTGGCCGCCGTCTTCGAGGGCGGTGATGATCTTGTCCAGGTTGGCGGCGACCTGCCGGTTCATCTCGGCGACGCGGGACTGGCCGTTCGCCTCGGCTGCGGTGATGATCTGCAGCGTGGCCTGCCTCTGGGCATGGTGCTGCGGGAGGAACTCTGCGGTGGTCACGAACATCGGGCAGGTCAGGCAGCTGTTCGCGTGCGGGCAGGTCTTGACCATGGGGAGCTCGCAGTAGCCGTTGGGCAGCGCCTGGGTGGCGCGGGACAGCTGCTGCTTTGCCCAGGCAGCGTCGCCGAGCGGGCCGTCGGGGCTGAGCTGGACGGGCTGTCCCTCGGCGTTGACCTTGCGGGCCCGTTCCCAGTGCTGCCGGACGGTTTTATCAGATAGCCGCGCGTAGTGGGCGGTCATCGCGGGGGAGTCGTGGTCGAGGATCTTCTGCACGACGTGCTGGGGGACGTCCCGGTTGATCAGCCTGGTGCCGAGCGTGTGCCGCCACTGGTGCGGGGTGAGGTGGACGGGCTGGCCGTGCTCGTCGCGGACGTCGCAGTCTTCCAGCCACCGGCCGAGCTTGTTCCGGTAGCTGCCGTAGGGGAAGGAGCGCTGCCCGTCGATGTTGGCTTTCAGCGCGGGGAACAGGTGCGGGCACGATCCGTCGGGCCAGCGGGCGAGGACCCGCTGCCGCTGTTTTGCGATCATCGCCTGGAGTTCCTCGTCGATCGGCACGAGCGCCTCGCGTTTCATCTTGTGGTTGTAGTAGCGCAGGTAAGGGGCGCCGTCGTGGTCGCGGGCGGTGCAGCCCTCGCGCGGCAGGGCGAGGGTGTCGGAGGCGCGGAGCCCGCAGCGGATGAAGATGACGGTGATCAGCCGGACGTCGGGGCCGGAGCAGCGGGCGAGGTTGGCGGGGTCCTCGACCTGGGCCATGACGTGCTCGGCCAGCGCCCGGGGCAGCAGCGCGGGCTTGGGTGGGTAGTCCTCGCGGAAGATCACGGCGCCGGCCGGGAGCGTCCCGGCCCAGCCGTGGCGGCGGACGGACTGGAGGAACGCGCTGGTCCTGCTGATGACATGGGAGCGCTGGGTGACGGGCAGGGGGGTCAGGCTGGCGAGGTAGCGCTCCAGGGCCTCCCGGCTGACCGCGTCCGGGCTGGTGATGCCGGCGCTGGCGAGGAACGCGCCGAGCCGGGTGACGGCCCGGGCGCTGCCGGCGACCTCGCCCGGGCTCAGGCCGGCGGCGAGCTGCTGGCGGGCGTGCCGCCTGGCGAGGTCGCGAAGCCAGTCCTGGGGGATGCCGCCGAAGCGCACGTGCGCCAGCGGCGCGGTGATCCCGAGGTTGCGCAGCCGCCAGGTGTCGCGGGGGTACTCCACTTCCCAGCCGGTGCCGTAGCAGAGGTTCTCGACCTCGCGGCGGGCCTGGACGACCAGGGCCCTGGCCTGGTGATGGCAGGGCTGCGTCAGCGGCTCGAACTGCCGCCATTCCTCCTCGGTCCAGTCCAGCACGGAGGAGACCCCGCTGCGCGCGAGGGCGCCGACGAACCCCGAGACGTGGGCGGGCGCGGTGCGCAGCCGGGCCTCGTCGCGGCGGCGCTGGAGGGCGTACTGCGCCTCGAGCCGCAGCTGGCCGCTTAGCCGCCGGACGTCGAGTTGCTCGGTGCGGGGCAGGAGCTCGCCGCAGGCCGCGGCGAACTCGCCCGGGTCCGGCTCGCCGGCGTGCCGCCACCGGGCCTGGTGCGACAGGCAGAACGGGGTTCTCGGCTCGGCGAGCAGGCCGCAGTACGGCACCAGGCAGCCGGCGGCCGTGCCGCCGGCCGGGTTCGCGCGGCGCGTGCCGAGCCAGGCAGGCAGCTCCGGCCTGCCTGCCCGCGCCCATGCCGAGTGATGGGCGGCGCAAAGGCCTTGTCCCCGGCAGCCGCGGCCGCACCCGGGGACGTCGCAGGGCGGCAGCGTGCGGTGCCCGTGCAGGGCCGGGTCCGTCGTCGCGATGAACTCCCCGGCCGGCGGGTGGCCTTCATGCTTCCACCGGTCGTAGTGCCCGCTGCACATTTCCCGGATGCGGGCGGTCCGGGCGCACCCGTCCACCTGGCAGGGCGGGCCGCCGAAGACCGGGTCGGCCGGGTCGTACCGGATCACCTCGCCGCGGAACTCCGGCCGGACCGAGGCCACGAGCGAGGCCAGCAGCCCCGGGTGCGGAGCCGGCCCGCGAGCTTCCCGGCCGCTCACCGAATGTCCTGCCCGCCGTCGAAGACGGCCGCGGTGACGCTGACCGTGACGCCGCCGAGGACGCCGCGGGCGTGCAGGTAAACAGGCGTCCCGGCCGCGGACGGGGTCTCGGTGACCTCGCCGAGCCCCAGTGCCCGCTGCCACTGCCCGAACAGCCGGCGCGGGCCGGCCGGGGCGAGGACCTGGCCGGACAGGGCCCCGCCGGACGCGGTCACGGTCCAGGCGATCACCGGCATGTCCGGGTGCGCGGCCAAGATGGCCGCCAGCTGGCCGGCGGCCCGCTGCTGCCACCGGACCCGGTCGGCCTGCGTGATCCAGCCCCCGGTCACCACGACACCTCGTTCCCGGTGAGCCAGCCGGCCTTCTCCAGCGCCGCCCGCGCGTCCTCAACGGTCAGGTGACCGTAGACCGAGGACGTCACGGTCACCGACGAGTGACCCAGAAGCCTGGAAACGACCTCGATCGGGACGCCGTCGCGCAGCCACCGGGTGGCCGCCGAGTGCCTGCACCAGTGGGGGTCGAAGTCGATCCCGGTCCGGGCCCGCAGCCGCAGGACGAGGTCATAGGCGGCCTGGTAGGACCATGCCTGTCCCCTGGGCTCGGCGAAGAGGTTGACGAACACGTAGTCGCTGTCGGTGCCCCCGTACTCCCCGTGCAGGTAATCGGCATACAAGCGGACCAGCTCCGGGCCGACCGGGACCGTCCGCCCGCCGGACTTGGCCCGCGCCCCGTTCGCGTTCGCCCTGGGCGCGATGGCGACCTCGCACTCGGCCGCGGCGATGTCCTCATGACGCAGGCCGAGCACCTCGCCGGCGCGGCAGCCGCTCTCGTAAAGCAAGGCGAAGAAGAAGCGGTCCCGCAGCCGGGTGCACGCGTCCAGGATCGCCTGCACCTCGGCGGCGGTGAGGATCCGCGGCAGCTTCTTCGGCGCCTTCAGGGCGATCGCCCGGCCGCGGTAAGGCTCCCCCTTGCTGACGTGGTGCAGGAACGGCTTCCAGCCGCCCCGCCCGCCGGTCCTCCAGACGGCCAGCAGGTCGCCGCCCCCGGTGCCGTTGCGGGCCTGGTGCGCGTAGAACGCGCTGACGGCCGCGAGCTTGCGGTTCACCGTCGAGGCGCCGACGTGCGCCGTCACCGACGGCAGCACCGCGACCTCGCCGGCCCGGCCCGCCGGGGGCAGCCGCAGCCAGGCGACGAACTCCCCGACGTCCTCCAGCCGGGCCTCCCGCCAGTCCAGCCCCCGCAAGCCCAGGAACTCCCAGTAATCCTTCAAGTCATGGGCGTAGGCCTTCACCGTGTTCGGCGACCGGCCGATATCGGTGAGGTAGGCCAGGAACCGGTCAACCGGAACGACCGGCGCGTCGTCGTCTCCCAGCACAGTCCACGATCGGGTCCCCGAACCGGGGATCACCACCGGATGCACGAGCATCGTCTCCTCCTTGAGCAACGTCGTAGACAAGGCGGGAGATAACCACGGATCAACCGCTAACGAGGCACGTGAGAACGCTCGTGATGGACGTTAAAGACACGTCAGCTAAGGCTGTAGATAACCGCAGCATGCGGCAGGCCATCAGCGGGTCGTCGCTGCTTTGGTGCTCGATCAGGACGTATATGAAGGCGTCCCGGCCGTCGAGCGGGGCGGTGAACAGCAGGTCCGAGTGCCGCCACCGCAGTGACTCATCGACAAAGCTGCCCGGCGCCGGGGCCAGCTGGCCCAGGTCGAGCCGCCTGGCCAGGTCCGGCGGCAGCACCGCGCGCAGCTGGGACGCCGCGTTGGCCGGCACGCCGAAGACCCGGCGGAACACCGCGTCGTGCGGCGTGGGCGGGCCGCCCGGCGCCTTCCGGCCCGGGGACGGCGAGCCCTCACCGGGGCCAGGCTGATCCGCCATGACCGCACCGTACCGATAGCCACCGACATCCGGCAGCGACCACGCACGTTCTCGCGGCCACGCTGGAAAGGTCCGCGGCACCCGCCCGGAAGTGAGACACGGCAGGCTCATCCGGCCGGGGACCGCCCGGCGTCCGCTCAACCCTCACGCGAGGCCCTCCTCGCAGTCCACAGCGGGCGATTCCCGCGCACCCGGCCTGGGCTCGGGGCTGGCTGCCGGC
>Ga0207416_1005265_pt1 | contig 10412 bp, 13 predicted proteins | sample PaiPotPPM11metaG_FD_184107 | JGI IMG/M metagenome (GOLD analysis project Ga0207416, IMG submission 184107) | Iron sulfur acid spring bacterial and archeal communities from Banff, Canada, to study Microbial Dark Matter (Phase II) - Paint Pots PPM... ...
ATTCAGTCCGTTCCTGCCGGGCGGTGATTACTGGATCATCGATCTAGCGCCGGACTATTCGTACGCCGTCGTCGGCGACCCACGCCGCCGTTTCTTGTGGATCCTTTCCCGCACGACGCAACTGCCCCAACCCGTTTTCAGCCAAATCTCTGCGCGTTTGATCGTACAACACTACGACCCCGCGCGACTCATCCATACCACGCAAGAATAGGAAACTCTCTGTGCGTTCATTAGAGCGAGCGCCACCGACAACGTCGGAGCGCTCTTCTTTTGGCGCTCCGATGTGCTCAGCCATACTCCCCGGGCTGCCGACACCAACACTAATCATCCCGCTCGGCCACCTCGATGACCGGATCGCCGTGTTGTTCTATCCGGACGACAAATAGAATCGGGCTGCAGCAGACGGGGCAGTCCTCGGTGAAACGTTGACGCGAGCCGGCCGTCGGATCGACGCCGACGTGGTTGTGCTCTCCGCAATACGGGCACATGTAGGAAGCGTCGTGTTCAAGCGGCATCGTTCACCTTACGTTCGGAGGGCTCGCAATCAAGAAGACGGTACGTTGCGCGATTGCCGGTCAGCGGCTCGTTCTTTGCTTGAGAATTTATGCGAGCCACGCATTGATATCGCTCGTCTCGGATTCGCTAATCTCATGTGCTATCGGGTAGCTGTGCGTTTCCAACTCAGCGCCGCTATTCTCACTCAAATACTTCGCACTGCGCGTTACGAGATCGGCGGGGATGACACGATCGAAAGATCCGTGCCCGAAAAATACGCGAACGCCCGCAAGACGGTTCTTTGTAATCGGCAGGTCCGTCTCAAAAGGGATGGTACCGCTCAAAAGAACGGCACCCGCATAACGTGCCGGCTGGTCCAAGAGCAACGCGCTTGCCATGGCCATGCCTGCGCTGAACCCCAATAGATAGACCTCTTGCGGCTCGGGCCGCCCGCTCGTGATGGAGTCTAGCCAGCCTTGAAACCATGTAAGCGAGGCGCGCAGGCTTTCACCGATATAGCGACCGGGCGTGCGGCTTTCGCACCAGGTGTAACCGCCCTCGTCCGTCGGCAAAGGCGCTCGCACCGAAGCTATAGCGATACTGGAATCGATCGCGGGGGCCAACGTGAACAAGTCATCCTCGTCCGCGCCCCGGCCGTGGAGTAACACGAGGAGCAGCGGACGTTTCCCATGGGCGCCTTGCGCTTTACGCCAACGTACGGTCGGCAGCCCCAGGATTGCTCCGAACTCTTTCACGGAGTATCCAAGAACCATGCGTGAAATGGTCGCCGTTCCACCGGCGTAAGGTGATGCAATTCGAAAAGCGCAAGTTCGGCGCCGTCGGGCCGTGCGGCGGAGCGCGCGGCGATACCCGCGAAACCGCGTTCTTTCGCTTCGACACCGATCGCCTGGCATCGTTGATGCCCGAGATGCGGCTTGTCGCGCAGCGGTAGTTTGAGCTCGCGGCGTCCTTGCGGCGTCAATGCATCAACCGCCTCGCACGGCGCAATCTTCACGAACTGCAGGTGCGGTCGTTGGGTTGGGTTGAGATCGAAGAGACCGAATGCCTCGCCTTCGTAATTGCGCAATGCGTTTGCGCGAGCCGTCTCCACGTCGGCGCTAAGGTAAAGCGTCGGAAAGCTCTCCGGCGGATTCCAGCGTCCACCGAATCGCGCGCTATAGCTCCCATCGCAGCAATCCACCCACGTGGGATCGCAGACGCGATAGAACGTTCCCTTTTGGACGATCGATTTCACGCGTTCGCATAGCTCGCCATGCGCGCAAAGTAGAGATAAATCGGCTCTATGCCATCCGTACGCAACACGTCCAGTATCGTCTTACCATCAAGCCCGCGCGCAGGGGTCCGAACGATCGTAGGGATGCGCGCCGGAACGAGCCGGCGCTGGAGAAACTGCGCCAGCTCCACCAAGCGATCCATGCCCGCAGCGCGTTCGGGAGGAAGCCCCGCCTTGCGCCATCCGGCTATCGCCTGGCGCCGCACCGCAAAGAGAGCGCCTAGGTCCGCGTCGGAGAGCCCCAGCACCCCTTCGACGAACGCGATTTGCGTTGCAGCGGTCACCCCAACGGGTTCCGGGTAATCGAGGAGCGTTGCCATACCGTCAGCATACTGCAAGGGCTCGACAAGTGCAAGGGAATGACAAGCTTTACGATAGGTCGCTTTGCCACCACCAAGGGCCGGTTCGTGTTGATGCGGACATGAAAAGCCTGATGTCTCCCGCCGCTCAAAATCACCCCGGACGGCAGGGCTGCTAGCGCCGTGCGCATTCTGGTTACGGGGGCGACGGGGTACATCGGCGGGCGGCTCGTTCCGCGCTTGCGCGAGCGCGGTTACGATGTACGCTGTTTGGCGCGTGCCGCCGGCAGGCTAGTCGGACGCTTCGATGACGGCGTTGAGATCGTAGAAGGCGATATTACCGATGCTGCCAAAGTCGAGGCCGCTCTCCAGGGATGCGATGCAGCTTTCTATCTCGTGCATTCTATGGGCTCGACCGCAGCCTACGTCGAGACCGACCGGCAAGCGGCTAAAGCGTTCGGTTTGCTTGCTGGTCGCGCAGGCGTGAAAAAAATCATCTATCTCGGTGGATTGGGTGCAGACGATGCGGTATTATCCGCGCACCTTCGAAGCCGCCACGAAGTGGGTGATATGCTGCGCGCTGGCGGTGTCCCGGTCATCGAATTTAGAGCGGCCCAAATTATCGGTAGCGGTTCGGTCAGCTTCGAAATGATGCGATACCTCACAGAACGCCTACCGGTGATGATCGCTCCGCGCTGGGTTGTGACGCGCGTTCAACCGATCGCGGTTCGCGACGTGCTCTCGTATTTAATAGCCGCGTTAGCGCGTCCCAACCAAACGCACACGTACGAGATCGGCGGCGGCGACGTTATGACGTACCGTGAGATGATGCTACGCTACGCTGAAATTCGCGGTCTCAATCGCCGAATTGTCGTCGTCCCCTATTTCACCCCGCAACTCTCGTCGTATTGGGTGCACATCGTTACGCCGATTTCTGCCAGCATCGCGCAACCCCTCATTCGCGGCCTTTACAACGAGGTAATCGTCCACGAACGTTCCGCAGTAACCGACTTTCCGGATATTCGCCCGATGGACTTCGACGAAGCCGTGGCGCGCGCGCTCGACCGATATAGCACGATAGGGCCCGAAACCACATGGTTCGACGCTTTCGATCTCCGAACGATAGCCGGTGATTTTACCGGGGTCAAAGAGGGCATGTTGATGGATCGCCGCGAGCGCGTGACGTCGGCTGCGCCGGAACGTTTAGCAGCAGTATTCAGCTCGCTGGGTGGACCTCGTGGCTGGCTCGCAGCGGATGCGCTCTGGCGTATTCGCGGATGGCTGGACCGGCTCGTCGGCGGCGTCGGCCTGCGACGCGGTCGTAGATCGGCAACGGACCTTCGCGTCGGCGATGCAATCGATTTCTGGCGCGTAGAAGCATACGAACCGGGACGCCTGTTGCGACTGCGCGCCGAAATGAAACTGCCGGGGCGCGCATGGCTGCAATTCGAGGCCGAAGGCACCGCTAACGGCGGCAGCATCTTTCGCCAAACGGCGTTTTTCGAGCCGCGCGGCCTCTTAGGCAATCTCTATTGGTATGGCGTAGCGCCCCTTCATAATGTGATTTTTGCTCGCATGGCTACGCGCATTGTCGCCGAGGCTTAGAGGTCGAGGATATCTCTACATGTCGGGAAACTAGAGCGAATCCAGACTGTTCGCGACAGGTGTATACATGATCGTTTTGCTCGGCGTGGCGCTCGTCGTCGTCGGCTTTGCCCTGCGTATCAATCCACTGCTGGTGGTCACCATCGCCGGGATCGTGTCCGCGTTGCTTGGGGGCTTGAGCCCGCTGCACATCCTCGAGGCGTTCGGCTCGGGGTTTGCGAGTAGCCGCTCGATCACGCTCGCGTTTTTGGTGCTGCCCGTCATCGGTCTGCTGGAGCGATACGGCTTGCAGCAGCGAGCGAAGACGCTGGTTTCTCAGGCGGCCGGCCTGACGGCCGGGCGTTTGTTGCTCGTCTATCTCTTCGTTCGACAGCTCACTGCCGCGTTCGGATTAACCAGCATCGGCGGCACCGCGCAGATGGTGCGGCCCGTCATCTATCCAATGGCCGAGGGTGCGGTGATGCGTTCGCACGGCCGCGTTCCCGAACCGGTGACCGAAGCGATCAAGGCACACGCTGCGGCGGCAGATACGATCGGCGTATTCTTCGGCGAAGATTGCTTCGTTGCGATCGGTTCGGTGCTGCTCATCACCGCGTACGTCGATGCGAACTACCATCTCAAACTCGACGCATTGCAGGTTGCGATCTGGGCCGTCCCCACCGCGATCGCGGCGTTTCTGATCCACGGTTTTCGGCTGCTGCGGCTTGACGCGCGCGTGGCGGCCATGATGGCCGATTCGCCCGAGCAGCCGGCGAGCGCGCAATGATCGGCGCGGAGTGGATATACTGGCTCTGCGGCGGGTTCTTCTTCATCGTCGGGGTGCAGATTGCGTTCGATCGCGAGCATCCCAAGCGCTGGACCAACGCGCTGTTCTGGTGCTTGCTGGGCGCGTCGCTCTGCGCGGGCAGTTTCGTTGCTGGGCCGGCCGGCTCGCCCGCCGCGCTGCATCCGACGATACCGTCGTGGCTACTCGGCGGGGCGGTGATCGTAACCGCGCTGATCGCGGGCTTCGGACTTACCGGTGCCGGCACGGTGCGCACGACGACCGAGGCCGAACGCGAGGCCAGCGCGGCGCGCCGGCGTAATCTGCTCTTCGTTCCGGCGCTCACCATTCCGGCGGTTACGGTACTGATCGCGATCGAAGGGGGCCGGCTTTCCATCGGCGGGCATCCGTTGCTGGTCGCCGGTACGCAAACGCTCGTTGGCCTGGGCGTTGCGACGATCGCGGCGCTCGTCGTCGGCTGGGCCTTGCTGCGGCCAAGGAATCCGGCCGTCGCCTTTACGGAGGGGCGACGTCTGCTCGAATCGATCGGCTGGGCGGCGTTACTTCCGCAGATGCTTTCCACGTTGGGGTTGCTCTTCACCCAGGCGGGCGTGGGAACGCAGGTCGGAGTGATCGTGCACCACATCGTCCCGGAGCACTCGCGGGTGCTTGCGGTGATCGTCTATGCGCTCGGCATGGCCGGCTTCACCCTGATCATGGGCAACGCGTTCGCGGCGTTCCCGATTATGACCGCGGCCGTCGGATGGCCGATCCTCGTGCAACAAATGGGCGCGCACCCCGCGCCGCTGTTCGCGATCGGCATGCTGGCCGGGTTCTGCGGGACGCTCTGCACGCCGATGGCGGCCAATTTCAACTTGGTGCCGCCCGCCTTGTTGGAAATGCGCGATAAGTACGGGCAAATCAAGGTGCAGATTCCAACGGCGATTCTGCTCCTGGCGGTGAATGTTTGCTTCATGATGATCTTTCCGTTCGCATGAGCGCGTTGCACGCAGAACTCGCCCCGCGGATTACACCGGTGATCCTGGCAAACATTACCACGCGCTATCCCTATCACGATGCCCATCTTATGCGCGGCGGCGAGACGCCGCGCGACCCGACCGTGGTGCATCCGGCGTTCGGCAATTCGTTCGACTGGCATTCCAGCGTCCACTCGCATTGGACCGCGGTGCAACTGCTGAACCATTTCGCCGCGCTTGATGCGGGCGCGCCAAGCGAGCTTGCCGCACTGCAAACCGCCGTTGTCGGCAATCTTGGCGCCGCGAAAATCGCTGCGGAGACCGCGTACCTCGCAACGCATCCGTCATACGAACGGCCGTACGGCTGGGCGTGGGCCATGCTTCTCGCCGCGACGGCGCGGGATGCCCGCGATGCGACGATCCGGGAACGGGCACCGCAACTGGCCGGCATGGCGGCGCAGATCTCCGAAAACGCAGTGGCGTGGCTCAACGTTTTGAGCGAACCGATTCGCCATGGCGTTCACTCCAACACGGCTTTCGCGCTCGGAGTGATGCTGGATGCGGCAGCGGTCTTGGGATTGCCGGCGCTCCAGCGCTCGATCGCCGAACGCGCGCAAGCGTGGTTCGGGAGCGACCGGGCTTGGCCCGAGCGGTGGGAGCGCAGTGGGAACGACTTTCTCTCGCCCGGCTTAGCGGAGGCCGACCTCATGCTTCGCATTCTGCCGCGCGATGCTTTTGCGCGGTGGTGGAGCGATTTTTTGCCGGCGTTATCGCCGAGATCCCGCATCCTTTCGGTAGCTCCGGTTCCCGATGTCGCAGATGGCCAGATCGTGCATTTGCACGGTCTCAATCTCTCGCGCGCCGGCGTGCTCGCGCGCATCGCGCCCGTGCTGGATAAGCCCGTCTTGCTCGAACACGCGCACCGGCTCTACGGGGCAAGTGTGGAACACGCCGTTTCCGGCGATTACCTCGCCACCCATTGGCTGGCGACCTACGCCTGGGATGCCGCCATCAGCATCGACCGAGCTTCCTAGCATCGAGCCGCTTTCAACACGTTGTGCGAGGCAAGCGGCCGGGTGCCAAGCAAGAACGAGCAGCCGTGTAGTCGACAGGAAGAGCACCGTGCCAGCCCGGTGCGTTGCGCCGTTTCGACTCTCCAGCACTAAGCTGTCGCCTCGGGTCTATCGTTCTCCCGACGTTTGCGCGATGTCGTTGAGATAGGTGAGGCCGGCTCGGGCGCTGCGTACTGATTGAAAGTGGTCGAGCGTCTCCACCACGTCGCCACCGCCGCCGAAAAATGCGACGTGTCCCTGGTACCAGCGTTCGATCCGCACGATCGTCCAGACGCCGGGGAGCACTTCGGCGAACGCTTCGGTGGTAGTACACGAACTCGCGTGTGCGGGCAGCACGTCCGGTGTGTAGGTGACATCGAGGACGCGCCCGCTGGCGCGATCGATCTGCATCGCGCCGTCGCCGTGGGAGTCGTCGCGAACGAGACTGTGAAAGCGTACGGCGACCGCGTTCGGCAGGCAGACGCACTTCGCGTCGGTTTGGTAGCTGTAATCCTGGAGGAAGCGTGCATCGAACGGTTGCTTGAAGTTGCCGCTGCCGCGTGCGAGTTCGCTATTGATTTGCTCGTCGCGCTTTTCGATCGCTGCAGGCCCTAGCGTCTTCCCGTTCTCGACGACGTGCGTATAACGCAGCTGTTCGTACAGACCGTTGGCCATCAACAGGCGGGCATCATTCTGCTCCGAGTAGTGCATCGGACCGGCCGATACGCTGATGGTGATGTGGCGCTCGTGAACCAGCGTGCCTTGCAGGGCCCGGGCGTTGGCCTTCGCAGCCTGCATGACGACGCTCGGAACCGGTGCGGGCGGGGCAGCCGAAGCCGATATTGCCCCCGCCGCGATAGCTATGCCCACGGCGCAGAGGCCCAAGATTGCCCTAAACTGGAACTGAGGCGGCATCGCGGTCCCCTCTCGAATCGTTAATCCTAGTCATTTAGGCCTATTTGGCCTCGATCCTCTCCGCTCCGTCCGAGGGACCCCTCCCTCGCTCGTGCACGGCCGACTGTAATGCGTCGCCCGGTTCGCGAGGGAACAGCGCCACGATCGCATCGCCGATGCCCTTCGACAAACCCGTGATGGGCGCGGATCACGGGCGTCATACGTTGGAAATACGAATTGAGAAAATCGAAGTTTTGCTGCGGCGTCAACTGCTCCGAAAGTGCGGTGAAATCGCGAATTTCGCTGAAGAACACCATCATATCGCGCTGCACGTGGTCGCCCAGCCTGACGTCGGCGAGCGTCGATCGATTGAGATGATCCAGGAATTCGCGCGGAACGAAGCGTCCCGACGCGTGGGTGTGCAACTCCAGGATCGAGGTCGCATTGGGATCGGCCGTGGCGCGCTGGACTCGGTAGCCCAAGGTGCGCCGTTCTTAAACAGCGTGCCCTCCAAGCAAGTTGATTCTACAGGCAGTCCGGCGCCTTTAGTCGCAACGCACGGCATTGATTTGACTTTCACCCCCGCACCGTGCAATACTAACGCGACTCCCCCCGCGCGATCTTTCGAGTAGTAGCCGATCGAATTGCGCTCACTCGAAAGAATATCAACAATTTCAACCTTTACAGACCTCGGGCTTCACCCGTCGCTTCTTCGCGCGGTCGAAGCATTAAAATTCACCCAAGCCACCCCCATTCAACTCGAATCGATTCCGCATGCTATGGAAGGGCGCGACATTCTCGCCAGCGCTTCCACCGGTAGCGGTAAATCGGCTGCATTCGGGCTACCGATTCTCCACGCGTTGATCGATCAGCCGCGCGGAACGTCGCGAGCGCTCATTCTCTGCCCGACGCGCGAACTCGCCCAGCAGATCACCATGCATCTGCGCGACCTCGCGAAATTCACCGATATCCGCATCGCCGCGGTGTACGGCGGAATGGGCTATCGCCCGCAAATCAACGCGCTTAAAGCCGGCGTCGATATCATCGTCGCTACGCCCGGGCGCCTAGTGGATCTCATGCAGCAGGGCGCGGCCAAACTCGGCAACATCTCGATCCTCGTTCTCGACGAGGCCGATCGCATGCTCGATATGGGCTTCTTACCGATGGTGCGCCGCATCACGGCGACGCTTCCGGCCCAGCGCCAAACGCTCTTCTTCTCCGCCACGATCCCCGACCAGATCGCCGGGCTCACCCGCGATTTACTGAACGATCCGGTACGCGTCAACCTGACGCCGACCTCCGCTCCGCTGGAAACGATCGCGCAGTCCGTCTACGGCATCGATCAGCATCTCAAGACCGACCTCTTGGTCGATCTTTTAAAGAAAGACGGAGCGATCTTCAGCGCCATCGTCTTCACGCGAACGAAGCATCGGGCCGATAAGCTCGCCGCCGCCCTCGCGCGCAGTAACGTGATGGCCGAACGCATCCACGGCGACCGCTCGCAGGCGCAGCGCACTCGCGCGCTCGAAGCCTTCAAGCGCGGTAAGTATCGCGTCCTGGTCGCGACCGATATTGCGGCTCGCGGCATCGATATCAACGATCTGGGTCACGTCGTCAACTACGACGTACCGAGCGTTCCGGAAGACTACACGCATCGCATCGGTCGTACGGCCAGAGCGCTGAAAACCGGCGACGCGATCACCTTCGTTTCGCGCGAGGAAGAGGAACTCTTCGCTCAGATCGAACGCGCGATGGGCCGCCGGATCGACCGCTCCAGCCATCCGCTAGCGTTCGAGCCGAACGACCGGCCGAGCACGGCACGCGCCATGACGAAGACGCGCCGCACCTTCACCCGCCGCCGCCGCTAAAAAAGTCGAACATGGACTAGCCTTCATCGAACGCATTCTCGCGAGCACGTGAGCGCTTTCCCTTACGGAAGACCGAACGATTCGGCCTGAACCTCATCGATAAAGTGTGAAAGTTGCGCCGCGCGTACGGCGCCGATTCGCTTGGCGGTCTTGGTGATCAAGCGCGGCGGAATCGAACGCACGAAGCCCTGCAGCGTGCGAATCTCCGGCTCGAAACTGGGGCTGCGCGGGCCGGCGAGCGCGAGCATTCGCGCCGCACCGATCGCTCCCAGAAAATCCAGCGAGTCCGCGTCGTGAAGGACGATCGCCTCGGGCTGCGTCCCAGGGTTGCTATAGTACATGTGGCCGCGCATCGCCGCTTGAACGGCCGGAAATTTGCGCATCGGGAAGCCCGCGGCGCGTAACACCGGCTCGCTCTCGATCGCTGCGACGTCGCCGTGCTCGCCCTTACGTTGATACGGCGAAAATGCCGCCATGTCGTGCAAAAAACACGCCGCGAAGAGCACGTCGGTATCTACGGTGAGGCCGTCGCCCTTAGCCAATTCCAGCGCGAGATCGTAGTTGCGCTCGGAGTGCTGCCAACCCCACGCCGGATGAACGAATGTCGTGCGTGCGAGGTGATAGATCGTTACCTTCCACGGGGCATCCAGAGGAATGCCCGTCACCGTGCGCTGCTCCGCCCATGCGGGCGCGCAACATAGAGCCACGAGGCACGCGAGGATCGCTATACGTTTCACAAGCGTTCCAACTCCTCTAGCGAATGTTCCCAGGCCGTTACTGCGGCCGCCGCGCGTTCGCGGAGCTCTTCGAGTTCGGACTCTAATGCCGTAACCTGCGCTCGATCGGCATACACCTCAACGGTTGCGAAGATCGCTTCGATCTGAGCCTTTCGTTCGTCCAGGCGTTCGATCTCTCGTTCGATCCGCGCTATGTTTGCGGTGAGTTGCGAGCGTATCTTCAGCGGGGTGCGACGCGATTGCCCGTTACCGCGTTCGGCCGCATCGGCCTTGCCGCGTCCGCGCGCATTGGCCTCGCGCTCGCGCATCATCGCCTCGTACGCATCGTATCCGCCCTCGATCAGGCCCCACTCGCCGCCGTCGATCCACAGCACTTGGTCGCTGAGGCGCTGGAGGAGGTATCGATCGTGCGAGACGATCGCGACCGC
>Ga0207416_1005268_pt1 | contig 10406 bp, 9 predicted proteins | sample PaiPotPPM11metaG_FD_184107 | JGI IMG/M metagenome (GOLD analysis project Ga0207416, IMG submission 184107) | Iron sulfur acid spring bacterial and archeal communities from Banff, Canada, to study Microbial Dark Matter (Phase II) - Paint Pots PPM... ...
CGCAATGCGCTGCGGTCGTAGCGTCCGCGGTTCTTTGCCGTCCACATCGGTGACCCTCCTCGAATCAGGCCACCACCCTTGAATCATAAACGATTCACAGGATTCAATATGTTTCCGGACGGACACTAACGGCATCGGGATCGGAAATTAAGCGCGAGTCGAGCGCGGGCGGGCGTCAATTCGCACGCTTCAGCAAGGGCTTCCCAGGGCCGGCCGGAATTTGGCCGCAACCCGGTACCTTGGCCGCCCGCGAGGAGATCGCTCATGGCGTCAGACTCGCGCCGGCTGCTGACGCGCCATCCCGGTTTCCAGGCGGCCCATGTTCTCGAACAGCCTTGCTGTCGCCAGACGCAGGAAATAGAAGCCGAACGTCGGATTTTGATAGTAGAGCTGTTCGACCTGCTCGTAAGTGATCGATAGCGCCTCGCCGTCTTCGATGCACTCGAGCGTTGCCGTGCGCCGATTGTCGGGGGCGAGCATGGCCAGCTCGCCGACGAGTTGCCCCGGCTTGACCTCGATGCCAAGCTCTATGAGCAAATAGCGCCCCGTAACCATGCCGAACATCTCGCTGGCGGGCTCGCCCCTCGCAAACAGAATGTCGCCTTTGCGAAAGTGGCGCACAATCATGAACGGCTTTAGCCAATTCAACGAGGTGTTGCCGCGAATGGCGTCGCGGACATGCCTGATCAAGAGAATCATCTGATAAAGGCGGTAGGCGTTAAGCGGCAGCGCCACCATTTGCAGTGCGAGTGGCACCCACTCGTGCGACACCGCGTAGAACGCGATCAAGAAACAGTTTGCGGCGATAGCGAGAACGCGCAGCGGGACCATCGTCTTCGTCGAAGCCGTCGCTACGATGAAGAGCGATCCGACACTGTTAAAAAGGTCAGTCCAATGCATGGTCCCCTCCGCCACTTCCTTGCATCATAGACGCGACGTTGCAGCGTGGAATCCGGAGCTCCAGAGCCTTATCCGATCGGAACAAATCATGGTTAATTCACGTCTATGGCCAGTGTCCCAGCGTTCGCGAGGTCCCAGTGCGCAATTTCGACTGGCTGTTCGAAACCCGACGGCGTAATTTAGGTCGAGCACGGGCTCAGGACCCCATCGACACCGCTTGCGAGGCCGCGGGATTTTGAAACGCCTATTTACGAGATTTGCGTATAAAACCGCGCCGCTTCGTCGCTTCGGCGCGTCATCGCTTGCTCGTCTCTTTGTGCTCGTCGTTGGCCTTGCCGCCATGACAGCGCTCACCACACCGGGTCTGGCGAAGTCGGCCGGCGTGTGGCTCTCCGCCTGCCTGTGGTGCTGTCTTGGCTACTTTGCGGTAGAGGCTTTCGTCCGCGCACAAACGGCCCGTCAGATCGGAAAACTGAGAAACTACCTGCTGTCGCCCTCGGGCGTCGTCGATCTCGCGGCGATCTTTCCCGTTCCGATCGCGCTGGCGTTGAACCAGCCGCACGCGACCGCCTGGCTCCTTGCATCACTATGGGTGCTGAAGCTGGCGCAGAATTCACCCGGATTTGCCCAGCTTGGCCGCGTCTTCATGCTTGAGGCAAGGCCGCTCACCAGCGTGCTCGCGCTATTCATGATCGTGCTGTTCCTCGCCGCAGCCGGGATGTACCTGCTTGAACGCGAGGACCAGCCTGAAGCATTCGGCACGCTGCCCGCGGCACTGTGGTGGGCGGTCGTCACACTGACGACAACCGGATACGGCGACGAGGTGCCGAAGAGCCATCTGGGCCACCTCCTCGGCTCGGTCGTCATGATTTGCGGCATCGCCACCTTCGGCCTATGGACCGGTATTCTCGCCACCGGCTTCGCGGCGGAAAGCCGGCGGCGCAATTTCATCCAGACCTGGGACCTGGTCGGCAAGGTGCCGTTCTTCCAAACGCTCGATCCTTCGGCGATAGCCGAAATCACCCACAAGTTGCGGCGACTGGAGGTGCCGGCACGGACGGCTGTCATCCGGCGCGGCAAGGTCGGCGATTGCATGTACTTCATCGCCGACGGCGAAGTTCAGGTCGATGTTAAACCCTCGCCTGTTCGGCTTGCCGCAGGGTCGTTCTTCGGCGAACTGGCGCTGATTAGCGACTCGATACGGACTGCCAATGTGTTCACGACGCAGCCGTCGACGCTTCTCATCCTCGACCTCGCCGATTTCCGCACATTGATGGCGCAACATCCGGATCTCGCGCGCGCCATCGATGCCGAGGCCAGGCGGCGCATGAATGAGAATCAGCAAGTGCGCGAATTGCAGGTCAAGAGCGGCGCGACGCCGTCCTGATCGCTGCCGCCGGCTTTGTCACTCGAACAGTGGATCGACGATAAAGCTCGCCGCCTCGCCGTCCCTGCCGATCAAGGCTGGAGCGCCAACCAGCACCGTGCGTCCGCCAATCGTCAACGTTCCTTGCACCGAGACGATGGCGCCGGGTGGCGGCGCGGTCGATGCGTCCAGCCGCGTGCCCATATACGCCTGTAACGGCTGGGCCAATCGGCAGCCTTCGATGAGCCACGAATCGAACACGGCCATACCGCGCGCGGCAGGCAGCGGCGCGATAGCATAAGCAAGCAGCGCCGCCCCCTGTCGCGCGGTGGTGCTGTCGCAGAATGTGCGCACCAGCCGTACCCAGGTTCCCTTGTATGAAACAGTGGCGCGCAGCGCGGAAATTTTGCCCAGGGCCGGCTCGCCCTCGACACGGATAAAGCGCGTGCTCCGTTCAAGATCCGGCGCGGCCGCGATGTAGATTTCCTCCGCGCCGCATTGACGCGCTTCACTCTCTACAGCTGCGATCATCTTATTGAGAGTATCGCCTCGCGCTGCGGCCAGTGCGCGGTGCGCGATTGCGGCGGCCTTTGTCGCAAGCGCGAGTTCTGCCGGGTCGGCCGTCGCGCGCAAGCTTTCGAACAACGCGCTCGCATCGCGCAGCGTCAGGCCGGGACCGCCCTCTCGCAGATCGTCGGCGATACCGGTGGGAAGCCCGTCGAAGTCGACAACGCCGACTACGGCATTTTTCCCCACCGAAGCAATCGTCTGCCCTGCTTTGAGACCGATGCGCGGATAGTGGATGACGCCCTCGAGGAAGCTGGTGGCTTCGATCCAGGACTTCACGCGATTGCTCAGTGCCGCCACAAGATAGTGGCTGACGTGGTTGCCACACGGCACCACCAACAGGGCTTCCGACCAATACGGCACGAAGCCGGTGAGCCATGACACACCGGCCGGCCGCGTATTGTTGGTATAGACAACGAGCGCATCGAGTTCGCTCGCTTGCATCGCCGCGCGCAGGCGATCGAGCCGCGCCCGCAAAACGGCGTCGGGCAATTCAGTCGGCGAGCGAGCGATCAGGCCGCGGCGCATGGTTTATCTCTCGCTTATCACGCGGCAACTTCGAACAATTCGCGCGGCGTCTTGCAAAGCACCTCAACGCCACGATCGGTCACGACGACGGCATCGCCCAACACGATATAACCGGCATCGGGGTGATAGGTATTGGGGTGCACGATCAGTGTCATGCCCGGCTCGATCACGGTATCGACGTCCTCGAGAATGTGCGGCTTGGAATCGGCGAACAGGCCCATGCCGTGGCCGCGCACGCGCGTCCATTGGCTCGTCGTGTATTCGCCGAGGCCATGTTTGCGAAACACGTCGTTTTCGGCCCGCGCTACATCTCCGGCGCGCACGCCGGGACGGACCGCGGCAATGCCCGCTTCTAACGCCTCGACGTAGACGGCGAACGCGCGCCGCTGCGCCTTGCTCGCCTTGCCCACCACCAGCGTGCGGCAAATCTGCGCGAAATAGCCTTCCACGGCTGGCGTGAGCTCCGTCGTGACAAGATCGCCGGGCGCGATGCGGCGCTCCGACGGCGGTGTCATGCCGAAAACATCCTTGCCGCCGGAACCGAGGATCATGAAATTGTCCGGGCAACCACGGCGGCGCAAATGCGCCTCGATATCGGCAACGATCTCGAATTGGCGCCGGCCCGGCCGCACCGCCCGGAGAAACTCTGCGTAAGCCTCGTCTGCGATCTGCGCGGCGCGGCGCACCGCCGCGACTTCGCCCGCGCTCTTGTGCATGAGGAGCTTGTCGATCACCGCGGTTGCATCGTCGAGCTTGAAGCCTCGCGTTGCATCGGTGAGCCAGTGCGGCAGAAATTGCCGCGGCGCCGCGCCGATCCGGGTATTGGCAACGCGATCAAGCCGCGCGCCGACTACGCGCGTGATGTCCGGCGCAAAATGCACCGTCACGCCCGGCGCTTCGATTTCCGCGCGCTCGGCCTCGGTGGCGCTGTCAAGGAACAGCTCGACGTCGCCTGCGGCAGACATGAGCGCGATGCCGTGGCCTTCGAGGATGCCGAAATCGGCGCCGTAGCGCAGGTAATCGCCCTGCCAGGCATTGCCGTAGAGCACCATGTGAGCAATGCCGGCCTCACGCATGGCCGCCGTGACGCGTTGTCGCCGCTCGTCCGCGAGCATGTTGCTACGTCCCCTCGAAACCATAGTCGCGCCGCACTGCCTCCGGCGATACGTATCCCGCGCGTCGGTCGGTGAAAGTGCCGCCAATATCGACGCCGATGATACTCATACTTTCCGGCCGGCCCGTCCCTACAGCGGCGTCCGGCATGATTATACCAGCCGTTGGCTTTCGCACGAGGGGTCCAACTGTCGGCGAAATTCCGACCCAAGGTGCTGTACCGGCAGTTTTCTAACACCGCAAAATCGCATCTAATAAGATGTCCGGCATTTCGAGTCCGCGCATGTTCCACTCCAAGATTGCGTTCGCGCTGCTCATCCTGGGCAGCGTGATGGTTTGGAGCAGCAAAGCTCCGGCGAGCTCGACGGCGCGATAGGTCGTGGTGATGCGGACGATGGTAATGACCGCCTGTTCGACGAAGGCGGTCGAAACGATGGCAAAGCGGAGACGGTGGTGCATTCCAGAAATTCGCCGTCACGCCAAACGCACGTTCTTGCTGAAGTCGTAACCGGCGGCATGCTCCGATTCATACACTTGCACGCGGCGCGATTTATCGTAGTCGCGATCGAACACTTTCTTGAGGAACGCAAGCTGGAACGCCCACGCCGCCTCCGCGGCGTCGCGGCGATAACGGCCCGGCATGGTGTCGTTGAGCCAGCCATGGGGCGCGCCGGGATAGACCTTGATCGTGTAGGTCTTGTCGTGACGATCGAGGCTGTCACGCAGGCGCCGCACGTTGGCGAGCGAAATGACGTGGTCGGCCTCGCCGAATATTCCGAGCACCGGGCAATCGACGCGGGCGATGACGTCGTCAAGCGGCTTGGGGAATTGCTCGTTGGCCTTCCACTCCTTGTCGCCTGCCGCGCCGTACCAGATCAGCGCCGCGGCGATCGGATGCTCGGCGGCGAATACCAGCGGATGACGGCCGGTCTGGCACACCCCTTTGACGGCGATCCTGCTGCGGTCGACTTGGGGCAGCTTGGCAAGCTCGGCCATTGCCGCCGCGATGCAGGTGTTCGCTTCGGTGTCCTTGAACGGATAGCCGACATCGCCGCGGTGAAGGGCATCCTGATCCGGATGCTTGTAGTAAAAATCCGGCGCGATGCAGACGAAACCTTCGCGCGCGAAGCGCTCGGCGAGATCGCAGGTGTGCTTTACCAGACCATAACGTTCGTGCATCAGCACGATGGCCGGGACTGGGCCGTGAATGTCCGGCATAGCGAGAAAGGCCGGCAGGCCACCGGCGCATTGGATTTTCCTGGTGACGATTTCGGTCACACGTTTCTCCTTAAAAGCCGGCAGCAAAGGTCTCGGCAAGCTTGCGGCAGGCGGCTGCGTCATCGAGCGCCGCGCTGGAAATCTTCAACCATTCTGCCGCGCGTTGCCGTCCGACCAGCGGATCAAGCACATGATGCGCCTTGTCGCCAATGCCGGCGGCGTCGAGCGGATGTTCGGGATCGCCGCTGGCCGCAACAACGCGCTGCCGCAGAACTTCGCCGCCGGCCTCGACCTCGACTTCCGCCGGCCAGCGTTGCGGGTAGAACGCCTCAAGTGTTGCATCCGCGATCACCTCGACCTTGGCGGCGAACTCCGCCACCGCCGCATCGCCGTTCGGCGAGCTGCGATCGACGTCATAAAGCCGTTCCGGTGCAAGCGCGGCGAGCGCGATCTGGTGGGCGACACTGACAATCGTCGATATGCGGGCGCCCGGTTCGGCGCGCGTCGAAATCATGCCGGCGTATGCCGGCGGCACCCGCACGCGCACCTTGGCAACCGCGTCGCGGCCAACGCCGCGACCAAGGATGCCACGGAAAGCCTCAATGGCGGAGATCGCCTGCTTGGCCGAGCAGAACGGTTTCAGGCTGAGCGCTGCGTAAACCGAGCCCGCGCCGAGTTTCTCGGTCAGACGCTCGCGCTCGAGCGCGATGCCGTGGGTGTCGGAGAGCCAAGTCTTGTCCAGAATATCCGGATCGCCGCGATAATCCGCACGCGCTGCTGCGGCCGCGGCGGCGCCGCCAGCCACTGCATTGGCGTAGAGAAACCAGCGCCCGGACGGCGCGCCGTGGATGCGGCCGACGCCACCGGCCATCAGCATCACGGCGAGCGATAAAGCGTGGCCGGTCCGCGCTTCATTCAAGCCCATGAGGCGTGCCGCCGTTGCCGCCGCCGCCACCGGGGCCACGAGATAGGTCGGCCAGATGCCGCGATAGAGTATTTGCGGTCCGTGGACCGCCAGACCGAGCCGCGTCGCAAGCTCGGTGCCGGCCCAGATTGCGCTTGCGATCTCGCCGGGATCGAAATTTTGCGCGTCAGCCGCGAGCACCAGCGCAACCGGAACGACACCCGCGCTTGGCGTCGTGCAAGACGGCAAATGAATATCGTCGATTTCGGTGAGCCGGGTCGCTGCCGCCTGCCGCCCGATCCGGCCGGCGGCTGAGCCCGCCTCGCCGAGGCTTTGCAGCGCCTTGCCCTCGGGAATGCAAGCACCCGCCAGGGCGGCAACCGCGGTATCGGCGACGTGCAGCCGCAGCCGTTCCTGCTCCGCCGCCGGCAAGGCGGACGCCTTTGCGCCGGCGACGAAGGCTGCAAGCTCGCCGATGACGCTCACGGTACGGCCCTTCACCTGTCACCGCCGGGCTTGACCCGGCGGTCCATTCCGAGCATGCGCTTGCAACGGTCCTGCGGCAACGCTCAACGTCGCCGCGCTTCAGCATGGATTGCCGGGTCAAGCCCGGCAATGACGAGAGATGGCACAGCCCCTCAACGAGACCCACGATCCAGCCCGGCGCAGCTTTGTCGAAAGCGCCAATGCGCCGGATTGCGACTTTCCAATTCAGAACCTGCCCTATTGCGTCTTTCGGCCGGCCAGCGCGGCGGGAGCGCAGCTTCGGGTCGGCGTTGCAATTGGCGATCAGATTCTCGATGTCGCGGCAGCGGGCCCATCCCTCGGCGGACCGGCTGTCGACGCGGCGCGCGCCTGCGCGGCGCCGTTTCTCAACGTTCTTATGTCGATCGGGCCGCAGGCTTGGTCGGCGCTGCGGCTCGGCCTTTCGCGCGCCTTGAGCACCGAGGGCAACAACAGCAGCATTCGCCAGCATCTTATTCCGATGGCGCAGGCGGACATCAAGTTGCCGGTGGCGTTTCGCAATTTCACCGATTTTTTCGCCTCGATTTTTCACGCCAGCAATGCCGGGCGCATGTTCCGGCCGGACAATCCGCTGATGCCGAATTACAAATATGTGCCGGTGGCCTATCACAGCCGCGCCTCGTCGGTTCGGGTGAGCGGCACTCCGGTCAAGCGGCCGAGCGGCCAGCGCAAGGGCCAAAACGACGCCGCGCCAAGCTACGGCCCGTCGCGCAATCTCGATTTCGAGCTCGAGCTCGGCGCGTTTATCGGCACCGGCACCGAACTTGGCAACACCGTCCCTGTCGGCAAGGCGGCCGGGCATGTGTTCGGCTATTGCCTGCTCAACGACTGGTCGGCGCGCGACGTGCAGGCGTGGGAATACCAGCCGCTCGGGCCATTCCTCGGCAAGAATTTCGGCACCACCATCTCGCCGTGGATCGTGACGGCGGAAGCGCTGGCGCCGTTCCACACGGCCGCCTATGCCCGACCGGAAGGCGATCCCGCCCCGCTGCCGCATCTCGACGATGCCGAGGACCGGGCAAGCGGCGGTCTCGACATCACGCTTGAAGCCTATTTTTCGACCGAGACCATGCGCCGCGATGGCTCGGCGCCGCAACGCATCACACAGACTTCGTTTGCGCTGATGTATTGGACGGTGGCGCAGATGATCGCACATCACACCAGCAACGGCTGCAATCTCGAGATCGGCGATCTGATCGGCTCGGGTACCGTGTCGGGTCCGGAAAAATCGAGCTGGGGCAGCCTGCTCGAACTCACCGCGCGCGGCCGCGAGCCCATCGAACTGCCGGGCGGCGAGAAACGCGGCTTCATCGAGGACGGCGACGAGATCATCTTCCGCGGCTTTTGCGCCAAGCCCGGCGCCGCGCGCATCGGCTTCGGCGAGTGTCGCGCCATCATCCTGCCGGCGGGATAGCAGCGGTTCGTTATTCCGCAGGCACCCACTTCTGCAGCCGTTTGCCGGTGTCGACCTCACCCGTATAGAGGTTGCCGCGCGAGTCGAACTTGCCGACGTGCAGCCAGTGGAATTCGCCGGTGTCGCGGCCCTGCCGGCCAAAGGTGGCGACAACGGCGCCATCCCTGCGCCGCACCGTCTCCAGCACGTTGTTAGTGCCGTCCATCAAGACGAAATAATTCTGCTTCTTATCGAGTGGCGAGAACGCCAAGCCCCAGGCCGAACCCGACCCTTTGGTGTTGGGATCGAAGACGTATTGCCGAACGAAGCTACCGTCCTTCTGAAATACCTGCACGCGATTGTTGGTGCGATCGCAGACAAACACCAGGCCGTCCTTGGCGAGCGCAATGCAATGCACCGGATTGGCGAACTGCGGTGAATCCGCGGTGTAGGCCGGCAGATTGTCGTCGGTCGGCGGCTTGCCGTAGGCGCCCCAGACGCGCTTGATGTCTCCGGTATCGGCGTCAAGCACTGCAACGCGGTGATTTCCATACCCGTCGGCGGCGTAGATTTCGTTGGCTTTGGCATCGAGCTCGAGCGCTGCGACCAGGCCGAATTGGCTGGTGTCGGTACTGCTGGTCAGCGGGCCGCGCCGGCCGAGCTGTTTGACGAACCTGCCGTCGGTGGTGAATTTCAAGACCATGCTGTCGCCCTTGCCGTTGCCGCTGAGCCAAACAAAGCCCTTGTTGTCGACAAGGATGCCGTGTTCCTGGAGCGGCCAGTCGTAGCCTAAATTGTCGCCCGGGCCGCCCCACGACTTGATGACGTCGCCGGCCTGATTGAAGACGAGAACCGAAGGCGCCGGCACGCAGCACTTCGAGCGTGGCGGATCGAGCGCGGCGCCCTTTTCGTCGTCGGTCAACGAACGCGGCCGCTGCAACACCCAAATATTGTCCTGCGCATCGACCGCCATGCCGCCGACTTGTCCGAGAAGCCAATTGTTGGGCAGCGGCTTCGGCCAGAATGGATCGACCCTGAACGACGGACTTTGCGCGTGCGCGGGTAGCGCGGCGGCGTAGAACAGCCCGAACAATGCAAGCGCAGACATGATCGAGCGGACGCAAATCATGGCTTCTCCGTGTTCCGTCATCGCCGGGCTTGTCCCGGCGATCTCGATATTTTTGGCGCAGCTTTGCCAATCCTGTCGGGATGCCCGGCACAAGGCCGGGCATGACGGCATGGGCAGCGCTAGTGTATCTCCGGCTCGGCGGTGCGCTCCGTGCCCTGCAGAAAATCGAAGTCGCAGCCCTCGTCGGCTTGGCCGATATGCTCCGAATACATCGCGCCATAGCCGCGCAGATAATGCGGCGGCGGCGGCGTCCAGGCGGCGCGGCGGCGCGCCAGCTCTTCATCGCTCACGTGCAGATGAATGCGGCGGCGGGCGACGTCGATCTCGATCTCATCGCCGGTCTGCACCAGCGCCAACGGGCCGCCGATAAAGCTCTCCGGCGCCACGTGCAGGATGCAGGCGCCGTAGCTGGTGCCGCTCATGCGCGCGTCCGAAATGCGCACCATGTCGCGCACGCCGGCTTTCAGGAGCTTTTTCGGAATCGGCAGCTGGCCCCATTCCGGCATGCCCGGTCCGCCCTTCGGCCCGCCGTTCTTGAGCACCAGCACGTGGTCCGCCGTGACATCGAGGTCGTCGCGCTCGACTTCGCGCGCCATATGGTCGTAGTTCTCGAACGCGACCGCCTTGCCGCGATGATGCAAAAACCGCTTGTCGGCGGCGGCCGGCTTCATCACGCAGCCGCGCGGCGCGAGATTGCCGGTGAGCACCGCGGTAGCGCCTTCCGGATAGAGCGGCTTATCGAGCGGATGGATGACGTCGGGCA
>Ga0207416_1005269_pt1 | contig 10406 bp, 10 predicted proteins | sample PaiPotPPM11metaG_FD_184107 | JGI IMG/M metagenome (GOLD analysis project Ga0207416, IMG submission 184107) | Iron sulfur acid spring bacterial and archeal communities from Banff, Canada, to study Microbial Dark Matter (Phase II) - Paint Pots PPM... ...
CGCGACTGGAGAGCCGGATGCAGTGAAAGTTGCACGTCCGGTTCGGAAGGGGATTGAGAGAAAAGGATTGGCAACAATACCTCGCTCTCAGTCTACCTTACACCATCTAGAGTGACCTCCTCTCTTTAATCACGTGGATACTGCTTGTTTTGCTGAACAATCTTCTCGTTCATCGCTCTGACCTCGTCACTGACTGAAGAAACCAATTCCAGCTCTCGATATTCAAAATCTATCAATGTCTCCTCTCCTGGCAGTTCGACAGAGTAGATGTAATAGGGTTCAGTACGTCGTTTCCCCTCATCAACCGACCGAACAATGCCTAGAGTCCCACCGAGGCCTGCTAGCCCCCAACTAAACCCGTTCTCCACAACACGTACCTGATCACCTTCTTTAAATGCCTTAGAACTCATCTAATACTCCTTTACTTATACTAAACAAAATAGCTTAATAGGTAGCTATTGATATCAGAACGCCTCTTTAAGCAGAAACGTGTGTGAATCAAATATACTCATACTTGTATCTTATCATTAGCGAAGATGCTATGACCTTCTTGTACACCACCGTATACTTTTTGACCATCGCATAAGCAGTACAATTGTGCTCGACGTGTATGCGTCCAACCATTCATCAAGCTCGTCAATCCTCGAAATAGAGTGTGCCATCTCTGAACCAAGATGCCACTTCTTCGATGCTCCACGATCTCTAGAGAGATTACGATCACTCCTTCGGGAGATACCTTGGAGGCGTTTCTGGTCCTGCTGTCATTCCTTTCTGCTTCATGCCTATCCAACGAAGGTGATTGGCAAGATGGGCGTTGAACGTCGCCCCCTTACCCCACTCTGGATGCATCATGTGGAGTGATTGGAACGCAAGCGGGAGAACATACTCAATAAAGAGGTCCAGCTTCATATCCATCAATAGTTCACGCAGTCGCTGTGGAGCAGGCGCAAGCCACTGGATTGCTGCTTCTAATTCGCTCCCCGACAGGATAGTAGATGAAAGAGTATGCGCTTCACCCATCCTGCGCGTATATCCTAACACCGACCGGGTTTGCTTGGATCTCTCACACAATGGCTCGGATGGTTCCTTATCCACCCACTGATGAATCGTTTGAAAGAGGTCCGTATCGCAAAGCGCCAGTAAATCCACTTGGACTTGTTTGGCAAAGGCCCGAGTTTGCTTATTCATCCTCATGTTTTGCCTCTTTCAAGAACGGGAAGGAAGCGGTGGTTCGCACGAACAGGCAGCTCACCCCGCTGACCTTTTCTGGCATGCGTTACCAGGGCCAGAGCTCAAGGTCTTTCAAGCAGTGAACTGTCTGCTCATAGCGATTGGCGGCGTCAGCGTGAAACGTTTCCTTATCTGGAGGTTGATGTGTCAGAGCCTTCAATGGACGCTGTTGTTCTTCTTTCCATCTCTCCTCAGTGTGTCCCTGTAACAGCGCACTGAGAATCGACATGACAAGAGGATATTCCGAAGAACGGAGCTTATTGTATCTCATCGCTTCTTGCACGGAGGCGGAATAGATGATGCCACTGCCGATCCTCCGTTGGGAAGGGGGCTCATTTGTCTCAGGAAATTGCTTACTCATCTGTTTGTTCCCTCTGGCATTTCTCCCTTAGGCAAACGTCAAATCCACTTGACAGTTTTGTGCTCGCACAAGGTCAATACTGTCAAGCAGAATCGCCCACTTTTGACGCATGCCGCTCACAAAGATCACGAGGAGGAGCAACAGGAACATGAACGGTTGTATAATGCTATTCCTTGCTGCTGTACTTCAGACACACTTCTCATTCAAAATGGTTATGGTATTAACAAGAGAAGAAAAAATGCATATAATGCTGGAGGCTATCAACTGTGTCCAATGGTGGCGATACCTCATCCCCGTCACCTATTCCAGAACGCATACCAGATTCGTTCACCACAAGTCCTTCTCTAGTATAGCATAAAAAGCCGGGGGGTGATGCCTCTCATCTAAAATCTGCTTCTCTTGATGAAATGGACCCCACCCTCTGCCGTTCTCAAGAGAGAAGAAAAGCAGGGTCGGATGTGCTCTCCATACGAACAACCCTTTGCAATGGATAAGGAGTTCTTGATGGACAAGTCAATTGTTGTATGCCATTCCTCTTTTGCTCTAATATTATGATCAAATCATGTTTGAAATCTTTCTTTTTTAGTCTGTTTATTACCTTTTTCTGCAAAATAAATGGTATTATGCTTATAAAGAATAAAAATGTGTGCTTTTCTATTCTTTACTAATCGTGGGCACTTGGTACTATTCATTGCCCTACAGTCGACGAGGTCCTACGCCTCCTGAATGTCTGTCGGCAGGCCTCGTCCGGAGTCCTTGTGCCATTCTCTAACCAGCAACGTCGGCGACTCCTTTGGTGTCCTTATCGCTCGTCCGAGCTTGGATGTCTTCTCGTTTGATGGGCATGTGCTATTTAGCCTTTCCTGTAACCAAGGAACTACAGATTCTTCAAATAGTCATGCAGGTCAGCGGCTTCCTCTTCACTCAGTCCCCCAGATCCTGCGGCGGCGACAACAGTCATTCTCAGTCGCACTGGATACAGGAACGAGCGCAGCGCTCTCTGTAATCCTGTATTCTGCACTGTGCTCAGGGCCTGGGCTACCGTCTGGCCATCGGCAATGAGATCAGCGAGACGCCATGCCTCTGCTCTGAATTGATCAGTATAGCCAGAGCTGGTCAGGCCATGCTCTTCGAAAAGCCGCTCTATGAGTCGTCGGGTCAGGTCGTAGTCTTGCGTACCTTGCCATTGGGACCTCCGTCGCGAGATCTCAACGAGTGCTGCTCCCACATCATCCTGCGATAGGGGAATGGCTCTTTGTCGCAGGAACGCATGCACCTTCTCAGGAGTCATCTCGGTATGATCTTGCCGCAAAGAGCGCATAGCCCACATGACCCATTCAATCGTTTTCTCATCCGGCATGCTGATTATGCTCCTTCTTTCAAATAGTGCCAATCGGTTGATGGTAAAAAGAGCAGATCGTCACCAGATCTGACAGGTTTTTGTAGTCCGTTGGCGATTCTTGCACTGCGCTTCTGGACTCCTGCAGAAGCTGTACCACAGTCTTGTGCCGCACACTCTCCAGCATCTCTCTTGCTTAGCCAGACGAGTGGAAGAAAGAGATGTGTTTGGTCAGCTGCTTGTCCGACCAGCGTGATAATCCTCAGTATGATGAAGCTCGTGGCTGACATGTTTACCAACTCAAACTTTGCAGGAATGCCAGCAGATCATTGCCTCGCTCTCTTGTAATACTCCCAGTTTCTCGCAAAGCTACCACTGCTGCACTCAGCTGAACGGTATACATGAATATCCGTAGTTTCTCGCGAAGTATGTCATTTGGCACAGTCTCCAGTGCCTGCACAATAGTGTAGCTTTGTGTCACCATTAACGTTATCAGATGCCTTGCTTCAATTTGAAATTCCTCACTCTGCAGACGTAATCCTAATCCCTGCATAATAAGTTCATAGGGCCCTTCCGGAAATAACTTAAAAGGAACGCTACCATCAAAACCTAAGATGGATGATCACCTTATTGACGGAAGGCCCCATAGGTGTTATTCAGCATGGCTTTCTTTTCCCTTTCAGCTGTTCATAATTTGTAGAGAGTTGCTATTTCTCCTGCTCCGCTCCATAAGCGCCTTTTTCCTTAAAAGCTGTTGTTGCTCGCTCTTTCACATCAGGCCTTGGTTTGCTTCTTGGGCGTAGATTAACCTTCTCTGCATCAGCTTTGCTATAGAGACGGCCATTCTCAGTGTCGATATAAGAAACGGTATTTTCGACACCTTCCCCGATGACTCTCGGGTCAGCAAGCACATTTCTCAGGCCGTGTCGCTGCGGCCCTGATGGCGAATGCTTCTGATAAGAGATACCCTGACTCCCTGCTTTTGTGCTGCTAAGTATCGATCTCGGCACGCGTCCTTATCGCCAATCTCTCGATATCAAGATCTGCTTCGATAGAGGCTACTCTCTTGCGAAGGATAAAACAGTAGTATTGAACATCTCCGTTGCAAAATGCTTCATACATATTTGTACCCTGTACGCCAGCAAACAGATGAAAGAGTTTGCGCAGTTGTTTCGGTATCTTCTGATCGATGAGGTTCATTTTGCGCTCATTGTCAAGTTCCAGGGCTTTCACCACATTCGAATTGATGTGCTCTTCCCGAAGCAATGCTAAACCGCAGGTGTGTAATTGTCTGCGCAACGCGTCGATTTTTCCTTTGTCGCGGAAGTCAGCGAAAAGAAGATAGCCATCAGGCCGCAAAACTCTGACAACTTCGCTGAGGAAACGCTCCATAGAACGGTAGCAATGCGAGGATTCAACGTTGACAACAACATCAAAGATGTTGTCAATGAATGGGAGGGCGAGCGCATCTCCCTGAGAAAAGGAGAGATCTTTCACGGCATAATGCGTGCGGCAGAACTGTACTGCTGTTGTACAACGATCAAGAGCGACGAGGGATCGAGGTTGGAGGTAGCGCATCATATATGACGCTCCGCCTCCACGTCCACATCCAACTTCCAACACATGCAGATCTGTGAAGTCAATCAGACCCACGACTGCATGATAGAGTTGGATACAGTAACGATCCTTCTCGTCTTCAGTGCACAACGCTATTTTTTTTGCACCAGGATTGAGATCGACATACCCATAGTTCATGAAGATCATATGTGCTTCTTTATCCAGCCGTGCAAGGTAGTGAAACCACATCTTAAGAAGAAAGCGCTTGGTTCCAGGGGAAACACGGCAGGCAAAATCAATCACAGCTGTTAACATGAAATTGCCTCCCCAAGAAACGTGTTTCACGCATGTGCATAGGTATTCTCCATTTCTGAACATCATCCAGAATATTCCACTTCTCACTCAATTTGCTGCCACAAAGAAATTGAACCTGCAATCCATGGCAAATATATAAGATACAAGTAAGCGGTTAAATGTTTCATTATTGATCGCTTACCATTCCTCATTGCTCGACTGGATCTCCTCGTTAGCCTCCTGCAAGTCCTTGTTCATTCCTCTGTGGCTCTTCCAGTTGATAAGCTCATCATTTGCCAAAAGAGTGGAAGAGATAAATTCAGGTTTAATTCTAAGAAAAGATATCTGTCTTATTTTAACCATTATTACTTCCATTTCCTCTGTCTCAAAATCCGCGTATCTCGGCCTTGGACGCGCATTGCTTCATCACTATCTGCCTTTGCTCCATTGACAAAGTCCTCTCTCTGTGGTCATTTCTGTCTATTGAGTCAGGCTACACCATCACGCTTTTCCCCAAGCCAAAAAGACAGGAAGAAGAGACCATGCGTTCAATGAGGAAGATGTCTTGTGAGGGAACCCAGAGCGTCTTCGTCTTGTCGGCAGAGGTGTCTCGCCTAGAACGGTTCTAAGAGATATCTCGCGTGGGAGTGGGATTGCGTCTCATGCCAAGCGCGTACTCCCTGGGCATATGGCCCCGCAGTATCGCGAGGCCACGTTGGCTCAGAAAAGGGAGCTGCTGGATGAGATTACTCCAACTATGGGATAGAGTCGCATATACACGATGTGGCTGTTCAATCATGCAGAAGATGTGCAACACTACCCTCAGTCCTCGCGCCATCCAAACACAGGGCCAGCAGTCCAACACGCATTGTTTCTGGTACAGCATGTGGCCAATTCAGCTTTTCCTTTTTATGGATCTGCTGACCGCATCAAGCCTGTACGCCGACCGTCATCTTCTCGGTCGCGTTGTTCCGCCGATGCAGTTTCCACCCAGTCAGGCTGGTCACTCACTGTGAGCACTCCAGGCGCTCTGCCAAGTGGAGGGTGGGTGGGTCCCAAGGGCCTTGCAGCCGAGTCGTCGCCTTGCTGCTCATCGGGCAGCCCCGATGTGTCGAGGGAGGGGATCTCCAAAGGCTCCTTGCGTTGGTGCTCCGCGAGCAACTGAGCGTTCTGGTGCTGGTAGCGTGTGATAGTGGCCTGATCAGTGTGGCCCAGCAGTTCTTGCAACACGCGTGGATTGCCTCCTGTCTGCAGATACCGCACGGCAAAGGTTTCGCGGAGCAGGGATGGGCTAATATGCTTGCCCGTGATCCTAGCCCGTTTCCTGAGCCGACCAAACAAGAGCGCAAGAGCACTCTTGGAGAGAGGACGCCCCGCCTCAGAGAGGAAGAGGTGATCCTCATTGACACCTGCCCGCTCGAAATACGCTGGGGCTAGGCGGTAGTGATCCAGATACGCCAGCAGGTAGCCCAGTCCCTCATGGCTCAGCGTAAATCGTCGCTCTTTTGAGCCTTTCCCCCGAATCCTCAGGATGCCCTGCTCTGGGTCTACATCTTCCAGACGCAGCCTACAGACCTCCGAGACACGCATGCCCGTGTCAAAGAGCACCCAGAGGATGGCGCGGTTGCGTGCTGCGGCCCGATCTGCCAGCTCCTTGGTTCCCTTTGGAGGGTGACAGGCCAGCAGCAGCTGGTCCCATTCCTCTGGTTCGAGCAGGTCAAGCAAGCGGTTTTCCACCTTGGGAAGGGGCAGTTGCGCAAAAGGAGTGGTTTGTAAGTACCTGTGATGCACGAGCCACTGGCAAAAGGCCCGAGCCGAGCGTGCGTAAGACTCCACCGTACTGCTTGACCGAGGATGGCCCGTGGCGGTGGGCATCTGAGGCAGCCACGCCAACCAACCACCTACCTCCACTTCCGTGATCAGGTGAGGCAACACACACTGGTGCTCGGTGAGCAGATAGTGCTGGAACAAAGCCAGGGCGTGCTGATGCCACTGCATGGTTTTTGGACGGCGGTGCTTGCTTCTCTGATCCTGTAGATAGTCCCCTATCGCTTGCTCAATAGTCATGGCCGGGGGTATTTGGCGAGATGTTTTCCTGTTCGCAGGAGCATGAGGCGCCTGGGGTTGCTCATCGCTGGGCACGGTAGTGCTTTGGGCAGCGATACCGCTCGTCGTGGCTTGGATGCGTGCGGCCTCTTCCACTGTTTGCAGGGAAGGGATAACAGGAGAGGTGCAAGCGATAGGGCGAGCAGATGGAGCATGGCGATCTACCTCTTGCTCAGGTTTCCCTGACAAGACAGGCTCAGGGACTCCTGCATGGATTCCTGCCTCTTGCCATGACTCCTCCACGGTCTCAGGGTCAACAGCACGAGGCCTAGCGATACACCGTTCGATGCAAAACGAGCGTAGAGCAACAGGGGATATCTCTTCTGTGTCTGGTGAGAGGTTCGTCGTCGAGCCAAAGAGTGCCTGCTGCAAGTCTTGCAGGTGGTGAAAAAGCCGCAGCGGGTCCAGCACTTGAGCTACTCGCAGCAACTCCTGCTCCCTAGATGCAGGGAGCACCTGTGAGAGCAGGAGCCGTTGTAACGGGGTTTTGGCCGCATCATAGACCCGCCGCACCGTTCTGCCGTCGTACTGCTTGACTTGCAGTTTCATCGAAGGCTGAAACCCGTTGATGTACAGACGCAGGGCTTGGTATACCTCGCAGAGTTGCTGGTAGGCACGTGCTCCCTCTAGGCGAGCATAGCCAACCACCTGACGAACAATGGCTCCATTTTTCTGTTCCACGTGACACTGATCATTCTTGAGCCCCTCGCGTCCTCGCGTAAAGGTGATCTGTTCGGCTTCACAATAGGCTCGCAAGTCTTCATTGATGAATTCGCACCCATTATCAGTATCAAGCCCCAGGATCGGAAATGGAAAAAATGCTCGCGCCTGCTGCAATGCGAGCAGGACAGCCTCTGCACCCTTGGAGAGCAGGGGCAAGCATTCGGTCCATCCGGTGGCAAGATCGGTGAGGGTCAGGGTGGAAAGAAAGCTTCCCTGGGCCTGCGAACCACAATGAGCCACCAGATCGGTTTCCAGAAAGCCGGGGCGAGTCTCATTCCACTGCTCGAACGTGCGGATTGGAATCTGTTGTTTGAGCAGAGTTCCCGCACGCGTGGTGGAGAAGCCATGAACACCTCGTCCTCGCTGTGGCCGCAGGAGGCGATCTGCCGTAGCGGCACTCATCGAGAGGAGTTGGGTGCGGCAAGCGTCGGTCAGATGGAGATGGCCTTGCCGCTCCAAGGCCTCGATGAGGGTCGGCAGAAATGGCATGAGCCGTTTGGTACAGATCTGGTTGGCCGCCTGCCAGGCGAGAAACAAGGCGTGTTGGACTTCTGGTCCAAATGTTCGTTGTCGCCGACGCCGAGGAGGTTGCTGCATCTGCTGTGGATGGTTGAGGAGCCACATCGCATAGCGACGAGCGTACCCCGTGGTGGCAGCAATCTCGTCAAGCAGTGCCCCTTTTTGTGAAACAGACGCCTCACGATAGCGAGGCACCATCTGCAAGAGCAACTCATGCCTCGTTTGCATACTCAACCTCGATCCCATATTTCCCCTTCCCAAGAAACAAGACCACACACCAGCCTTCTGCAAAGGTGCCTGTCAATACTTGCCTCATCTCACATCTGCCTCTGTTTTTCCAACGAGCACCGTGTCTTGTGGTCTCAAGAGGGGGAGAAAAAGCAGGTCTGGACGGGCTGGACATGACCACTGTCCTTGGCAATGGGTGCAGTGTAAACCGCTTACAAAGGCAGATCTTATGTGAGGCAATGCGCGTTGAAAGGCAGATCATAGATGAGGCAATGCGAGCATTCAGGTTGGTTTTCAGGAATCCTTCCTGGTCAGTCCGTTTCAGGTTGATTTCAGGAATCCTTCCTAGTTAGTCCGTTTCAGGTTGGTTTCAGGAATCCTGACCTTAGCCCTGTTGAGTGGCGTGCCCGAACAGAAATGCTGGACATGGGGAACGGCGAAAATGTGCGTAAAAAGGAAAGATGAAGAATATTGACGGACTGACATTATATATGTTTTACATATCTCTTGTATTGTCATATTGAATTTTTGCCAATTCTCATGTTATTTACCTATTTCTATCTGTTATTCATAGAGAGCAGGACTCATGCAGTCTAGCAATGAATAGCGACGTTTGTGATGATAAAAAAATTCAAGATCCTTAAAAATATCTTATTATGCTATTGCTTGTGTGAAATGTGTCTATCGATTTACGCTTTCTGTATTCAGTGTCTCAAAAATGATTTTATCAAAGCATTATCGTAACAATATCCATTTTACTCATGATTTTATCTGATATCATTTTACCGTGATTAGGACATAGATGACGTAAAAAAACAAAATGATGAATGCTGATGTTTTGACGTTTTCACAATGGAGATTTCCCCTCTACAAGCTGTTTTATGTATTATGCTTTCTATATTCTGTCTGGCTTTATAATATTAAGGTCCAGGTAAGCTCTTGAAATAATCTCATACTATTCAAAATCGATTGATATCCTTAATTCATGTATTGATCCCCACGATCGGAATGATGCAGTAAACCAGCTTCTGGGCATAGCTATCTTTAAGGCTATTGTCCCCGCATGTTCGTCACGCTCTTTACCCATCGACCAGCTAACCACCAGATGTGAGCACACATTGATGATGGCTGCAATAAAGGAGCTAGCCATGGCAGCCTTCTCAGATCAAGTGTATCACATTTCCCTTCCTTGACTCTACCAAATCGGAGCAAGGTCAGATGTGCTAAGCACGCTCAAATAGAGCCGAAGCGAATTTCTCAACGCCGTTGCCTATGAGCTAGCTCGATCCTAGAGGACACCACAAGACCGTTAAAAGCTTCAATTCGCATGACAAGGCAAACGTATCTCAATTTGTGAACGAGCCTGGCAAGGTGCTTCACAATGATGAGCTTCAACGCTCATCCTGTACACCTCCTCTGCAGGCCACTTCAAAAATGAGATGCGTTTGCCCTGACAGAGAACGTGTTTTGGGCTCCGTGCAAGGTAAGATTTTGGTGAGGCAATGCGATGGCTCAAACGCAAGGTGAGCGTTCTTTGTGAGATGTGCTCCTGCCACTGTGATAGTTTTGTGATATGCTTACAGTATCCTTCGCAAGAGAGTATTTAAGCCGACGCTGCTACGAGCGCATCTTTAAAAACGGTAGGAGCAGAACTCACATCCGATGAGCACAAACCTCAGGCTTCTCAGTCGCTCAGTGAGATGCTATCCCTACTCTAACGGCAAAAAAGTGAAAGAGGTTTTGAGATGCTTTCCTCACTCCATGTCAATGATTATCTTGTGTTCCAGCACAACCAGTTTGGGCAACTTCTAGCCACTTTACATGAGAGAGGCTATCAGGTTATCGGGCCGACCGTTCGTGACAGAGCCATTGTCTATGATACCCTCACATCCGTCACTGATCTGCCTATCGGCTATACAGACGATATTGTATCCTTGTCTAAGGGTGGTGGACCTGCTGCAAGTCGAAGTAGAGAGCGTGAGAAGTTTGCCACCAAGAAGTGCGATTCCATTGTGCATGAAGACGCTGAACTTGGAGGTAGAGAGCCAC